>JACCDX011452571.1_pt1 | contig 11258 bp, 4 predicted proteins | sample 7449681 | NCBI WGS metagenome assembly JACCDX01 (sample SAMN15323450, study PRJNA562643) | freshwater metagenome | isolation source: river surface water | place: USA:Blue River Watershed | collected 2017-08-18 | reverse complement strand
CTCATCATAGTCGGTGGCTGTGTTGGAATGTACTACGGTTACGAAGAGCTCATCGCTCCGCGCAATCAACGTAAGTGCGATCTCCGTGATATCATTCGGTATCCGAACATGGAGATTCCAGAGAGTTACGTGAGCGGAGATGCCGGTGTGGACACGGATATTGACGTCGATGAGAGGACCGTCCTGATGAAGGTTCTGTATGATGGTTACGGAGGCGCGTATCTAAGATCGAATGTTGCCGAGACTTCTATCGGCGGTAACTTTGACGTCTGGTACATTCCAGGCAACGCAAGGGCGACTCTGACTACTCGCCTGGGAGATCGTGCATCCGCCGATACTGTTTCCGCGAATGAAAGGGGTGCGCACAGACTCTACGTCATGAACAAGGGTGACAACAGAGTTCAAGTCAAGGACAAACAGAGTAAAGTTGTTCTGAGTCCTGTTCCTTCTACTTCGCCCATACCCCCGTATTTCTTGTCATCATGTGAGATTAAGGAGAGTTCTTAAATAGGTAATTTGAATTCAACAAAAGCTCCATTAATTCCAGCCGAGTCAAGATTAGTCCATATTACAATTTCTCTCAATACCGGTGTGGCGTCTTTATATACTCGGATACGCATTATATATTCTTCTGAACCTTCAAATATTCTAACTATTCTTTCTATTAGATTTTGTGTTTCCGAATTGACACCACCAAAAGAAGTTGCATCAGTGCTCGTAAAAACTCTATTTGATACACCCCCTGTATATACAAATTCTACATTTAATTGATTAGTATAATAACCAGCTGACAATCGTAACGAATTTACTCCTTGTAAAAATGTAGTTACTGATGCTCTGGGTATATTCACTCCGTAAAAATATTCCTGTAGGTAATTTGCGAGCGAAATACCGTTGTCGACACGATTGTATTTTAATCTTTCTTCAGAGTCGCAACCTCCAAAAAGAACTAGTCTAGTTCCATCTGCAGTTGCTGCATATTCGTTATGAACACACAGACCTGTACTAACGTGTTTTATACTTCCCGCTGGTGTGATTGTAAACGTGGTTCTTCCATCTGGAATATCACATCCGTCTTGAAGAACCAAATTAGTACCGCTTGTAGCAGTTCCTCCTCCGTACGGTTGTACACATTTTCCAGAAACCTGATGTTTTATAGACCCACGTTGAGTAAGTATGAACTTACTATTACTGTTTGTTGAAAAACATGCACTCGTGTCTAATACTAGTTCTTCTTGATTCGCTGGAGGAGACGTTCTTGGGCTAATACATTTTCTTAATCCTCTGTTTAATAAATGGAACGATGTAGCTAAAACTGGACCCGTTCCAGTCGCACCGCCATTTAAAGTAAATATAAAAGGAACTGTATAAGAACCATCTTGATATACTTCGAAAAAAATAAATTTGTTCTGTTGTGTATAATATATAAAGTAATACCCCCAATTAGAAGATGGGTAATTTAACAGTATAACTTCGTTTTCTACGTAATTGTACGAATAATCACCTATGTTGTCTAGAAATAAGTATCCTGTTCCTGCAAATCTATCTCTTATTTTATCTATACCAAAACCATAAAATCCTATATTTATTGCACTTCCTATCGTACTGATTCTTACGAGTTTGTTGTTTATGTCAATTTGTAACGTTCTACCGTTGGAATCTCTATATATACTCTGTGAAGACAATTGAGATGTTTTAGAAGATTGTATGACATAAGGCCCGAAATTTACATATTGCGACTGATCTGTTTTAAAACTTGTTGATATCACTCTGTAAAGATTACTGTAATTAGTTCCATCTACACATATAACGTTAACTGTTCCGTAACGATCAGTGTAGATTACGTATCCATTGTATATAAAGTACCTAAACTCTAGAGTATCGTTTATCAAAAGAGTCTGATCGTCCTTGAAGAATATGGACGTAGAGCTAGGGCCATGAACAAATCTTTTTAGGTACAGTAGTAATTCTTCACTTCCTAACGGAATAGGATTGAATGAAAAATCTCGATCAAGTGAGTTTATAGTCTGTAACACGTGCTCGTCTAGTGTGAGATATGGATACGTGGCTGATTGTTCAGATCTAAGCTGTTCATAAAATGTTGTAAATGTCGAATTCATAGTGTACATTATGTTTAGTTCAGATTGTTGAAGATCAAAATATGTTTTATACGTTTGATTAACGTGTACGAGTACTATAGTCGAATTATTCAAAATTATAAATATAGCGACTATTGCATTGTCACTCTGTCTTTTAAGAATTATTTGGAAATTTTCTAGATACATGTAAAAATTGTCAGTGGTAGTTCCGTTAATTACAACTCTGTATATATTTGGTGTCCCTGATTGTGAATAAAAGTTAATCGTCTTGGTAACAGATGTCGGTATATGTAAAATTTGGTCCAAGACTATTGATTTGTTCCACGTAGCTGATGCACCTCCGGCTATATTTGCAAGTGAAAACCCAGGATTTTTATTTTTACTTCTTCGAACCGGGGCTAGGGCATTTTCTGGTAAGTTTAAGACATCTTCTTGTTCATTATTAATAATTGTTATGTCATCAAAATCAAGATTATCCGTAAGTACATAAAAGTCTCCATAATCTTTTAAAGGAATTCTGAATCCAATCTTACTGGACTGACTTGAAATAGGATACGTCATGACGTGATAAAAGAATGTACTCGAAAAAATTTCCTTCTTATCAGTCACGACAAAAAATACAGGTACTCCAAACGATGCGTCTATTATCAGTGTATCGACGTTAATGTAGTCTCTTATTACATTTTTTAGAGGTGGATTAAATATGTACCGTACCCCAAGTCTAGAAAAAAATGATAATGAATCAACCTTCATGTACAAATTTGAGTTTGTTCCCGTCCCTGAACTTGTAAATCGATCTGGTTCGTTTGATGTCTGTTTTATGAATGTCTTTATAATATTTCCATTGTTTCCATTGTCCACACTGGTCGCTACCAAGTCTCGAGTCAACGGGTTGAATTGTATGAATGTAAACTCTCCATTGGTTCCAGTAGCTCTGTTAAATTTTAAAGTAACTCCTGTATTTATGTCATTTATCTTTGTAAATGTATTGTCTCCTTGTCTAATAAAAATATGAATTAAAAAGTTAGGTCTTATTACGTCTGACACCGCCATATATATTCCAGTTGGATCGAATGTCACGTTTCTAAACTTTACTGGATTGCCACCATTCTTATCAAGATTTATATAATCATTAGTAAATCTATTATTAAGCGTGTATTGGCCATTTGATTGTTTTTTAAACAGTCTTAACTCTTCGTCTAGACACACTGTTATGTAATCGTCTTTTGGATCGAGAGCAACTTTTTTCAGAGTTCCACCACCAGTAGTGACGATATTCTGAAATAGCAAAAACTGTTCATTTTGCATCGTGTATATCCTCACGAAAGGTTGTCCGATTGCTACTAATTTTGTAGCTTCTTTGTCCAGTGCAAAATCTACGAAATTATCAGGGCCTATGGTTATTTTGAGAGTTGGTGTAGGTGTAGTGTAGTCGTATTGTTTCAGGTAATTTCCAGAACCAGTTCCCGTGTCCTGAAATACTATGAGAACTCTTCCTCTAGAATCCAGTGCAATCTTACTGCAATTAGCTATACCTGTGATCAATGTAATTGGAGTAGCCGTATCATCGTACGTTTTAGTTGCACCGTCAAATTTGTACATGTACACGGACTGTGTAGCTGCATCAGATACGAGTATGTTTCCCAAATTATCGAACGTGACATACGGAGTTTTGGTCCTCGTAGACGACGGAAGTTGTAAACTTGTCGAAGAAATGCTGTAATTTCCATTAGTTTGTCTGTTAAGAAGTATGACATGTTGTTGATTTGTAATTGCCAATAGAGTACCAATAGAATTGAATGCAAATTCTGGTGTCAGTGTACCTGTATTAAAATTGGAAGGATTTATAAACGTAACTCGATCCGCACTGTTATCGTAAGGATCCTTTGAAGGTATAGGCTCGCTAACTTTTTTGATTATACACTTGTTTATGGATTCTTGAAATTCAAAACCCGTACATTCGAGTGTATTGTTACATACGGCCTGACAGTTTGAAAAATCGGCAGTTCCTTCACTCAGAGTAACGGCGTCTGTTGTAGTATCCTGTAGTTCTATGTAATTTTGAGGCTGAGAAGTAACCGGACCGGTCATTTCTACAAGTCCGTTGTAACTGAGATTTGTGAACGTCGATGTGTACACGTCGTACCCTCTCAAAAAAAGAACGACATAAGTTGGCTGAACTCCTGTAGATATACGTATGCTCGTATCGGATTCTCCGTTGTGGACTGCTACATTTGTCGGCGTCGTCAAATCATATTTCAGACCTAGTTTTGTACTCGTAACAGAACTGTATCTTTCTATAGGTACAGTGTTAAACTCGCCACCTGATTCCCACGAACCGACACCTACTTCGACGATCCTGTTATATTCTGAATCCAGTAAACCTATGCCTGTCATGATTCGAGGGTTTGAAACTGATGCTGTTGTCTGAATGGACACATCACACGTAATACAGAACGAAGAGGCTGTCCCTACTCTAGCTATGGCATATGGAGCGAAACCTCTTCCTTTGTTTTCGTCAGTATCGAACTTTGAAGGAATCGTGGACCTTATAGTGTAACTCGTGGCAGTGCTTTTTACTATATCAGTACGCTGATTAGGACACCACGATACAAAATTTATAGGAGGATTCTGCTGAGTTAAACACCCGAAGGGCATTTTATTATTATATAGTAATATATAAATGAGTGGTAGAGCAGATGCCCTAGGTGCTTTATTTGGTAGAACAGCTGGTGATGATGCTGCTAAATTTACTTCAGAAATTGAAGCAGCTCTTACAAGGGCGGGTGTTCCAAGTCCTTCAAATGTTATAGACAATTTTTTGTCGAGAGCTAATGCACCTGGAGGAAGAAATCAATTGACTTCAAGCATTCCAGATGGAACTTCTAGTACTTCCGTAACTTCAACTTTTGACGATATTGCTCAAAGTATGAAAAAAATAGCTAGTGGTACAGATGTTGAAGCAAAAACAGAATTAGATGCTTTGTTTACTAAATACAAGCAACAAACTGATGCAGTAGGATCAGCCGCAAATGACGGAAGAAAAGCACAAACATCTTCACAGGCCGAACAAGAACAAGCGGGAAAAACAGGAGGCACAGGATCAACAGACAGCTCGAACAGAGGACCTCGTGAGGCTTTTGTTCTAGAACAAGTTGGTAAAACTGGCATGCCAACAAGTACTAAAATACTCATACTCGGTGGTATGAGTGTAGCTGCGTATGTAATTTATCTTGGCGCTATGACTGCAGGTACGCACAGAAACAAAGTGAAGATAAATTCAATCACTGTACAAAAAATAGACAATTCAAAGAAAAAACTTATTATAGGTTTTGATAGGAGTGAACTATATTATCCTCCAACAACTGCTGGGGCATCAAATGAACTTAGAAATCTTGCACCAGATTCATTCAACCCCTGTTTAGGAGATTCTGTACAATTTAACCAGCCGTCTTTACTTCCAACTGGTGTATCATACCTCGTGCGAGCATCTAAAGGGGATACGGTCGAAATTGTTGTTCCAGATACAGACTTGATCAATCTTAAGAGCTCGTCTCAAAATACACAGAGTCCAGTGTACACCGAAGACCAAACAGATTCGTACACGTTAGATCTCTCGTCTAAAGATCCCGTGGCATATATGACTGTGTACTCTAGTTTTTCTAGTCAGGCTCTTGACGGTATGGTTGATATGGTGTCTCTTATGGCTCTTGCGGCTGCTAATGCCTTAAGTAATCTAGGAGGCGCTGCTCTCTCAGTTTTAGGTGCAGGAGCAGGGGCTGCGAGACAAGGTTTCTGTACAGTCATGCCAGTATTTTGTGACAGTACCATATGGATATTGGCGTTTATTGGGATAGTTGCACTGATAATATTCGTTGCTATATCATAAGATGGCTAGGTCAGTTGCACCTACAGCGGCCATCATGTTAGTTATACTAGTGACTATAGTGGCTGTTTTTTTACTTTATGAAGCACCGTCTAAGGGAAGTTTAGCAGGTGGTGGAACTGGTGGTGGAAGGGCTGCGACCACGACCACTACTACAGAAGGAGACGACGAAGACGAAGAAGTTACAGAACCACCGGATACGGGTTCACCTGTTCCGATATCAGTGATTGTAAACGATATGTCGAGTATAACTATACAGTCAGATTACCTAACGAGTGATTTGGGGTACTTTGTATTCACTCTTTATAGAAACGCAGAACTTACAACTAAGTATATACAACAAGTGAATTTTCAACTAGATCTGTACACAAAAGTACAGGAACATTTAATAAGAGGCGTGGGATACACATGGGACAACATAGCACCTCCGTTCCAACAGAACAATAAACAGTATTGGATAAAGATCGAGAAATCTAATTCTGATATGACTGAAACTGTGTATATTTCCAAGGTGAGTTTTGCGACACCTCCGGTGATTAATTTGAACAGTCAATCAACGTTGGACAAGATAGAACAGGGGCTAAAACAGATTGGAGACCTTCTATTGTCACTTGTAGTTGGTGAGACTCTTGCCCAGATTCTCAAAGCAATGTTGGATCCTGCTGGAACGTCGAAGTTTGCAACCGGTGTTTATGAAGCTATTGTTGCAAAAATGAAAAACAGTTCTCAAATTATAGACTCGCTGAAACTTTCTAGAGTCGAGTTTCTCAGAACGGTGAGTGCGAGATTTAATATGTTTTTGGACATCTTCAGGTTTACACCTGAAGATATAATATCTATTACTAGACAAGTTCCACAAACTATTAAAAGAATAATCACAAGAGGATTTACATTTCCATCTGGTTCTTTTGATGATATACTTGCAGGTGCTCGTGCGGCTGTCAGATATGGAATTACTAACGCTAAACAACTTGCGAGCGCTATAGGAAACAGACTCATATCATCTGCCGTAGCGACTGGTAGATTAGTATCTACCGCGGTCCGTGCAACCCTTAATCCGGTAGATGTCGTATTTCTTGCTGTAGGCATGGCTGGAATGGCCATGGATCAAGAAAATGTAGGAGGTATGGGTGACTGGAATAGTTACAAAACATCTGATTTTCTTGCTATGAAAGAGGAGTTTATAGATAAACAGGCTGCTGCATTTGAAAAACATTCGATCACGTTTCCGGCTGTAAACGGACCTTTACTTAAATATTCAAATGCAGATCTTGACGATATATTAGGAAATCTTCAAATTGAGTTGATATTTTTGCCAGAGTACCAACTCGGAAATCATAGGCGTCTTATTGGCTATCAATTGAGAGTTTTCAAAGCACTGAGCAGAACCGGATACATTAATTCACAAGCGGATATAGACGAGATTGAAAATTTACAAGTTATGAGGGACCTTAGAGAACTTCAACGTTTGTGTGGAGAAGCATATGCTAGAAACGTTAATATGGTTCCTCTTTCGAATAGACCTTCTGGATTTTATGTTAATACATTTAATGAATCTTTTGCTGAAATATTCTTAGGTACACGAAATGGTACTACGATGAACAGAATAGCGGTGTACATATTATGTAAGATTAGTGGGGGAAACCCTCTCAGTGACGGACAATGTTCGTATAAGACTGCGACTCAATGCTTCAATGCGTACCCATGGCCTCCGTTCGTAGAAGATTCATACGACCCTGGTTTTGAAGCTGTTTCACCTGATAGCCCTTGTCCTGTATCTCCTATTTCTAACAGATCACAATCACCGTGCCTGTCTATAGACAACGATTTTGGGAAAACCGATTTTTTTTACAGTGAATGGAGAAAACCTGCAGATTTACAAAGAGACTATTCAAAGTATCAAAAAGCGAGCCCCATATGGAATGATCCTGCGGCTGCAAATGGAGTCTGTGTAATTTATCCAGACGCTATGAGATTTATGTGCGAGGCTACTACCAAGTTTGACGACTATTTCAATGTTACTGGAACAAATAAATACAATAAATACACCGGGGAGTGCACGAATACGAAACAGTTTTGTGATGCATACGGCGTAAGTTTCAAGTCAAATATGCAACCGAAAGATATGGCATGGAGAGGTTCTGGACCTTTACCATCATGTTATCAATCTGACGCAGACAAGGCAGGCGCTTTTCTACTCGGAGGCGAAATAATGATACAGTATTTGAACAAATTTGCTCAGATAATGGAAGATGGATGGAGAACCTTCATGGGACTGTCGACTGGTGAAAATGCAGCGCGAAGAGAAGCAGAACGTTTAGAAGCAGAGAGAAGAGCTATGGAGAATAATCTCGGAAGTTTGCGCAGCGACGAAGTTCAATCTGTAAATTTTAACAAGTTTTACAACATGGAATTTGTAAATTCTGACACTGTTCAATTAGTCGATGTGAAATTTGATCCTTTTGGAAATGTATACATAATGTACGCGTATGGTTCTAGTAATGGAACACTGTACTTGGTAAAGTACACGGGGCTTTTCAAATTTATACAAGAGGAAAACACTATTTGGGAAAACCGTAATCTGTTTCTTTTTAAGGGGTCTGTAGAAAATCAGATATGTTCTAAAATAGCTGTAGATTCTATGGGAAGTCTGTATATGCTTCAGACTACTATAAATAGTTATGGTAAGTACGAACAATCTATTGTCAAGAGAGACAGGGACACTGGCGAAGAGATACCTGGATGGGTACCTATTCAACCTGAATCTCTTAAAGAAGAAGGTCACGTCCTCGCGGGTAGAAATTTAGAAGACGAATATTTTAATGGTATTTTTATAAAAAATGATATACTCTATGTAACATATACAGCAGAAGATAAGACCGCAGTCAGACAACTTTCACTATTTTTGAAATACGAAGGTATACTCACTGCAAATGATGTTGAAATTATGGAACGACGTATAATTAACAATGTAGATGATTATCTTCCGAGGACTGGTCAAGAAGCGGGTGAAGAGGTGCACTCGTTTGTCGTTGACAGTTCAGAAAATCACTATTCATTGTTTCTTAACAATGTAGACGGAATAGATCTCGCTCGAGGAATACTCGTAAAGTATGATACACAAGGTGTGAGAACGGACATAAGTCTATACTCAGTATCAAGATTTGCAGGATACGATGCAAACGTTATAAATGACTGGCCGGGTATGTGCATAGATGATCAAGATCGCATTTTCATATCAAACGGTAGGTTGCTACTGTGTATAGATACGCGTGTATCTCTCACACCTACGCTGGTCTACTCGATGGAAGGTTTCAATTTTAATAGCGATCTGATACCAAATCTCGCTCCTGCATCGAGAAAATACTTTCCGTGGGAAGCTTGTACTATGGCTATGGATACCAATAATAACGTTTGTATGATAAGTCAGAGATACAACTTTATAAATTTAGGTCAAGCAGAACGTCTTATAGCTTTAGGTCAGAGTTATAAGCAAGTCGTATATAACAGAATGACATCTGATGCTCCTAGACAACTCGACAAGACAATGACACTCAGTGGTGTTGAATTGGGTGTTGATTACGTTATATTTAAAGGAGTCGTATTCAGTTCAGATTGCGTCGGACACGAAATTATAACTATGGATATTGATCCTCCTCCTACTTTTTTTACAGGGACTACTACTGAAGAAATGGACACAGTTAGAAATGGTTATCCATTATTCAGAGTAAGATCGAACATAAATAGATCTACAAATTCTGTGTTTATGCCTCTTGATGCAGGTATATTATTATTTGATCCGAATGTCACATACACTATAACTACAAAACTTAACGGCACAGTTCAACAGGTGTTTACAGTGAGTATGGCAAATGTAAAAAATAATTTTTACATAGGACAAGATTTTACAGTAATAAATCCTGGTGATTATTTTCCTTATGGTGGTGGTAGTGCATACAGAGATATTATAAATATTTCTGGACCTATGGTTGCATATGGTACGAGAACTCTAATGTTGAGTTCTCCGCAGGGTATATCTGGGTTACCTTCTAAAGTACTTACATATAATACTCAAATTAGTTTATCAGATAATGGAATAGGCTGGAAAGAATACTATGATGTAGATTTCAGTTTTCCAACAGCAACAACTGCATCAGGTGGAACTCTCTCACGAAGAATATCATTCAGGGGTTCTGCAATGCCTGGTACGAACGAAGATGGCGTCGCGGGTCAACGGTGTTACGCAGAAAGAGGGACTGGGTACGAATGGAGAGATACATGCGGATCAGGTTACTCTTGTCCTGATAATAGTAATGTAAAATGGCATAATTTCAAATGTATTAGAGATTAAGTAAACACACACTCCTTTTGCCTTTCAGTCAAGTTAGCACGATCCTCTTTTCGAAACTTGAAGAATTTAGGTTTCTTTACAACGCACAGAGCATCGAGTCCGCCTTGTGCATGATACGAGTACGGGCCCGCACTAGCGTCGAGTAGTTTTACATGGTCTTTTAAGTCCCGGTGAATCTTCTTTGCACACACATACACGAGGAGATAATCCGGATAATTTATACCCGACATGTCAACGTTCTTGCATGACGTCTCGACGTAATCATCAATCGAGTCGAAATCTTGGACCCGAACGAATTCATCTCTCCACGCAGATACGAATTCGTTCCCTTTTGTGCACGCTATGAACCAACTCTCGAGCATAGGCGCTTCCGGTGGCGCAAGCTCCTTGATACTGTACACGAGACACTCTGAATTCTCTTCGTGTATCCAGTTGAACGACTCGTAACACACTATTGACGCGTCGAGCCATACGCCACCGTACTTGGGCAGAACTGTGAGTCGCACGAGATCCGAGAACCTCTGGTTAGAGTCGTTGTATTTCCACGTTTCTATGTCGCGTATTTCTTTTTTACTTAAAAACTCGTGCAGATTGTTCTTGTTCAGTACGTGAATTTCAAAATCTGGATTGTGTTCGTACCACGTCGATATACACTGTTCTATGAACGGAGGTAAAGGATCCGAGTCCCAGTACGTCCATATAATGTTGGGTATTCGTTCACGTTGTTGTCTTATACAAAAATAAAAAAGGAACACAACAGCTACTAACAAAAACACAAGTACTAGTACAGTGTCCATTAACACACAGCCGAGATAAAAAAACGGAGTTCAGTGCACAGGGTCAACAAGACCCGCACGTATCCCCATACAGCACAAACCACCGTACCAAAAAGATGGCGAAGTATTCCGAGCAGATGGGTGCG
>JACCDX010268442.1_pt1 | contig 11258 bp, 14 predicted proteins | sample 7449681 | NCBI WGS metagenome assembly JACCDX01 (sample SAMN15323450, study PRJNA562643) | freshwater metagenome | isolation source: river surface water | place: USA:Blue River Watershed | collected 2017-08-18 | reverse complement strand
TTTTGGGTGCGTTGGCCTTGGCATACGCCACGAACTCGTTCAGGTTCTTGGCCGGAAAGCCGTTGCGCGCCGCGATCAGCATGGGCCCGCTGGTGGCGCGGCCGATCGGCTCGAAGTCGTCCACCGGGTGGTAGGGCAGGCTTTTGTACATGGCCAGGTTGGTGGCGTGGCTGACGTGGATCATCAGCAGGGTGTAGCCGTCGGGCCGGGAGCGCGCCACCCGGGCGGTGCCGATCGAGCCGGAGGCGCCTGCCGGGTTGTCCACCACGATCTGCTGGCCCAAAGGCTTTTGCATAGCGCCCGCAAACACGCGGGTGATGACATCGCCCGGACCCCCCGGGGCGTAGGGCATGACCAGGGTGATGGGTTTGACGGGAAAGTCCTGGGCCAGCGCCTGCAAGGCGAACGCTGCCGCAGACAGTGTCAGTCCGAGGCGGGTGATCCAACGCATGTTCATGTTCGTCTCCTGGGGTTGTGGATGCTTCAAGCCAACAAGCGCTGGCGGATGAGGAGCGGGTCGAGTTCTTCGAGTGGCGGTGTGCCACCGCCCGGGATGCCCACCTGCGTGGCGTTGAGCAGCATCGAGACCATGACGTAGGTGCCTGAGAGCACCGTCAGGTCCACCGCGACCTGTTCGCCCATGCGCTCGACCATCTCCTGCCACAGCGCATCGGGCACGCGGTGGTTCAGGCTGAGCTGGATGCAGAAGTCGTAGACCAGCCGCTCGTCGTCCTGCATCCTAGCCGGACGGCGGCAGGCCCGCAGGTCGGCCATCACGGCATCGGAGAGGCCGGCGCGGCGGGCGATCGGCTCGTGCGCCCACCATTCGTACTGGGCGTTGGACAAACGGGCCTGGATCAGGATGGCGAATTCGTTGAGGCGCTTGTTGACAGAGGTCTTGAAGCGCAGGTAGTCCAGCAGCTCGAAGCAGCGGCGGGCCATGTCGGGGCTGCGCAGCAGGGCGTTGTAGGGGCCACCCAGCGCGGCACTGGATACTTTCAGGATGTCGTCGGCCAGGGGGCGCACCTCGGGTGCGAGTTCTTCATAGGCCAGCTGGCGCAAACGTTCGGTCATGGGCTCTTCCTGTCCTGGACAAGCGGCACATTATGTGGGGCTGCAATGCAGCGCCTGTCGTGCACCGGACAGGACACACAAGCGCCGGCTAGCGCGAGAGCTTGCGATCGCCGTAAGGGCAATACCCTGGACGCGGACCCACCTGGGGGTGCTTGCGGCAGGTGTCGGGGCGGTCTTCGTAGACGGTGCAGCGGCGCGTCTGCGGGTGCAGGTGGCTGCAGTCGCCATTGGCACGGCGCGCCAGCGTGTAGATGCCGTGCTTGAAATTGAAGTGGTCGATCAGCCCGGCCTTCTCCAGCCGTTTGGCGATCTGCTTGGGCGCATCGTGTTCGGCCTCGAAGGGGTCGACCAGGCCCAGGCGGATCAGGTCGGGCAGGCGCACCTCCACCGGCATGGTGCAGCAGTTGGCTGCGCAGCTGTCACACAGGCCGCTGCGGTAGCGGGTCCAGGTGTCACAGCGGTCGACGTCGACAACGGCAATGGGAGATCTCACGGGAGCTCGGGTTCATGCACAGGATGAGCCGCGAGTGTAGAGCAGCCCGCTGGCGCCGCCGTCACAATCGGGGTCATGCACCGATCCAAACTGCTGGCCCTGGGGGCCATTGTGTTGTGGGCCAGTCTGGCCATGCTGGGCGTGCGCCTGGCGCATCTTCCACCGTTCTGGCTGACCGGCGTGGCCCTGCTGATGGGCAGCGTGATCGCCCTGCCCCTGTCGCGGCTGGACTTTGCCCAATGGCGCGTGCCGCTGCGCACCCTGGCGCTGGGCGTGTACGGGCTGTTCGGCTTTCACTTTCTGCTGTTCATTGCGCTGCGCCATGCCCCGCCGGTGCAGGCCAACCTGGTCAATTACCTCTGGCCGCTGGGCATGGTGGTGATGGCGCCGCTGTTCCTGCCGGGGCTACGGCTGACGCTGCACCAGCTGCTGGCGGCCTTGCTGGGTTTTGCCGGTGCGGCGCTGGCCATCAGTGGCGGGCAGGCGCTGCAGGGCGGTCTGGCCTGGGGTTACCTGCCGGCGCTGGGCTCGGCCTTTGTCTGGGCCAGCTATTCGCTGCTCACGCAGCGGGTGCCGCCGTTTGCGACCTCGGCGATCGGCCTGTTTGCCCTGGTCTCGGGCCTGCTGTCGTTGCTGTGCCATGCGCTGCTGGAGGCCCCCGTGAGCCCCCAGGCCAGCGACTGGCCCTGGCTGGCGTTGATGGGCCTGGGGCCGCTGGGCGCCGCCTTCTTCCTGTGGGATGCTGCACTCAAGCAGGGCGACGCCCGCCAGATCGGTCTGCTGAGCTTTCTCACGCCTCTGCTGTCGACCGTGCTGCTGCTGTGGCACCGCGGCGAGGCTCTGAGCCCGGCCATCGGCCTGTCGGCGGCGCTGATCGTGGGCGCGGCCTGGCTCGGTCGCGGTCGCTGAAAGTGGGGCCGCGCTTCAGCGCGGCATGAGGGCGGCCGGGTCGTCGCTGTCGAGCACGTCCTGCGCCCAGGACTGCAGCTGGTCGGCGTGCGAGAGCAGGATGCGCTGCTTGACCGCCAGCACCTGCGAGGGGTGCATGGAAAAACTGCGCAGGCCCAGGCCCAGCAGCAGCTTGGTCATGCTGACATCGCCGGCCATCTCGCCGCAGACCGAGACGCTCTTGCCCTGCGCCCGACCGGCCGCGATGGTGTCGGCCACCAGGCGCAGCACCGCCGGGTGCAGCGGGTCGTACAGGTGCGCCACCGACTCGTCGGCGCGGTCGATGGCCAGCGTGTACTGGATCAGGTCGTTGGTGCCGATGGACAGGAAATCAAAGTGCTTGAGGAACAGGCGCAGCGACAGGGCTGCCGCCGGGATTTCGATCATCGCGCCCAGCTGCACCGGTCCGTGCACCATGGCCTTGCGGTCGAGGTCCTGGCGGGCCTGATCGACCAGGTGCAGGGTCTGTCGGATCTCGCTGGCGTGCGTCAGCATCGGGATCAACAGGTTGACCTTGCCGTGGGCGGCCGCGCGCAGGATCGCGCGCAGCTGGGTGAGGAACATCGACGGGTCGGCCAAGCTCCAGCGGATGGCGCGCAGGCCCAGCGCGGGATTGAGGTGCGCGGCGTCGTGGCGGGTGTCGTCGAGCGGCTTGTCGGCCCCCACATCCACGGTGCGGATGGTCACCGGCAGACCGTTCATGCCTTCGACCGCTCGCCGGTAGGCCTGGTACTGCTCTTCTTCGTCCGGCAGATTGCCCTGACGACCCATGAACAGGAATTCGCTGCGGAACAGCCCCACGCCCACCACGCCGGTGGCGAGTGCGGCGGCGGTGTCCTCGGGCATTTCGATGTTGGCCAGCAGCTCGATCTTCTCGCCATCGAGCGTGACGGCCGGAGTGTGGCGCAGGCGCGCCAGGCGCTCGCGCTCGACCTGGCCCTGGCGCTGCTTGAAGCTGTATTCGGACAGGATGATGGGCGAGGGGTCGACGATGACCACGCCGGCATCGCCGTCGATGATGACCCAGTCGTCCTGCTTGATCAGCTGGCTGCCGGTGCGCGCACCGACCACGGCCGGGATGTCGAGGCTGCGCGCCACGATGGCGGTGTGCGAGGTCTTGCCGCCCACGTCGGTGACAAAGCCGGCAAACACGCTTTGCTTGAACTGCAGCATGTCGGCAGGTGACAGGTCGTGCGCCACCAGCACCAGGGGCACGTCGGTGTCTTCGAGGTGCAGCTCCTGCTGCGGCCGCTGCGGCTGCGGCGCACGCTCGATGGCCGAGCCCGTGCCCTTGAGGCTTTGCAGCACCCGCTCAGCCACCTGCTCCATGTCGGCCTTGCGTTCGCGCAGGTAGGGGTCTTCCATTTCATCGAACTGGCGCCCGATGACTTCGAGCTGGCTGGTCAGCGCCCATTCGGCGTTGTACAGGCGCTCCTCGATCCACTGGCGCACGCCCGCCGTGAGCTCCTCGTCCTCGAGCAGCATGAGGTGCACATCGAGCAGCGCAGCGAGCTCGTGGGGAGCATCCTTGGGCAGATCTTTTTGCAGGCGCTGCAGTTCTTCAACCACTTCGTCGCGGGCACGCCGCAGGCGGCCGATTTCGGCGCGCACCTGGTCGGGGGCGATGAAGTAGTGCGCTACATCCACCCGGCTGGAGGCGACCAGCACAGCGCGGCCAATCGCAATGCCACGCGCAACCGCCAGCCCGTGGACGCTGAATGTCATTTACTCGCCCTCGCCGAACTTGTCGGCCATGAGCGCCAGGATCGCGTCCAGCGCTTCCTGCTCGCGTTCGCCAGAGGTCTCGAGCATCACCTCGCTGCCCAGGCCAGCGGCCAGCATCATCACGCCCATGATGCTCTTGGCATTGACGCGGCGCTCGCCTTTGCTGATCCAGACCTCGCAGGGAAAGCTGCCGGCCAGCTTGGTGAGCTTGGCAGACGCGCGGGCGTGCAGCCCAAGCTTATTGCTGATGGTCGTGGTGGCCTGGGGCATGGCTTCGTTTTCCTGTCTGGTTCTGGGGGGCTGTGCAGCCCACGGGCATGATGCCCTGCGAGCCGCCAGCCTGGGCTCGGGTGGCCAGGGCCTCGAGGCTCTCGTGGCGATAGCACACGCTGCGCAGCAGCATGGGCAGGTTGGCACCGGCCACCAGTCGGGTGGTGACGCCATCGCCGAGCTTCTGAGCCACGTTGCAGGGCGTGGCGCCGAACACGTCGCTGAGCAGCAGGACCTGCTCGGTGCCCAAGCGTTGCATGGCCTGCTGGGCGCGGCTCAGGCTGGCCTCGGGGTCTTCGTCGGGCAGCACATCGACCGCCTGCACATCCGCGGCGCAGTCCGGAAAGACGTGCAGTGCGCAGTCGCGCAGGGCGCTGGCCAGCGGGGCGTGGGCGATGATGAGGATGCCGTTCATGTCACTGGCGATTATCCGCGCGGAACAGCATGAAAAAGAGCCAGGACAGCAGGGAACAGATGCCGAACGCACCGAAGGCCGCCTGGTAGGCCTGCGGCGTGTCCAGGCCCAAGCCGCGGGCAAAGTCCACCCCCAGACCGATGCCCCACTGCACGACAAAAATGCCTGCAAAGATGACCAGGTTGTAGGCCGACAGCGCACGCCCCGCCAGGTGCGATGCAAAGGCCATGCCCACAGCCGGCTGCGCCAGCGACACAAAGGTGCTGGTCACGCAAAAGGCGGCCAGCAGCGCTGCCGCCCCACCCGCAGCCGCAGGGCCGATGAACACCAGGGCCGCCAGCGCCAGCAGGCTCAGCGGAAAACCCCAGGCGATCAGCTGGTCGGCGTGGATGCCGCGCCGCGCCAGGCCCGGCGTGATCCAGCCCCACAGCCAGAAGCTGGTCAGCATGCTCAGGTTGATGGCAAACAGGCCGGTGGCGGACTCCAGCGCCGTCCAGCCTGCCACCTGGGTCATCCAGGGGCCGGCCCACAGCGTCTGGATGGCCACCATGCCGCCGTAGCTGAAAAAACCGATCGGCGTCATGCGCCAGAAATAGCGGCTGCGCCAGACCGCTGCATAACCACCATCGTCGGCCACGGCTTCGTGGGCCACGGGGGTCAGACGCTGCCAGACAGGTACCAGCAGGCGGATGGCCAGCATGGACAGGGCGATGCACCCCGCCATGGCCACGAACAGGGCACGCCAGCCCCAGATGGGCAGCAGCCATTGCACCGGCAAGGTGGCGGCCACCATGCCCAGCGAGCCGGTCATGAGCATCCAGGAGTTGGTGCGCAGCTGGGTGCTGGCGTCAAACCAGCGGCGGTAACCGGTCAGGGGGGCCATCAGGCAGGCACTCACGCCCACGCCGCACAGCACCCGCGCCAGCAGCAGGCCAGCAAAGCTGTCGGCCTGTGCAAAGGCCAGACAACCCAGCACCGCCACCGACAAAAAGGCCAGGATGACCTGGCGCGGACCATAGCGATCCAGCCAGCGCCCCAGGGGCAGCTGGGTCAGCGAAAAGCCCAGAAAGTAACCGCCGGCCAGCAAGCCGAGGTCGCGTGCCTGCAGGCCCAGCTCCTGCGTGAGCACCGGCGAGAGCGTGGCGGTGATGGCCCGCACCAGGGCCGAGAAAAAGTAGGCCAGCGCAAAAGCCAGGAAGACGACCACCGCCATGCGCCGCGACAGGTGGTGGGCGCTCATGGCTGCATCCCTTCGAACAGGCCCTGCGCCAGCTCGGGCAGGATCTTGCGGGCATAGACCACGGCATGCACCACACGCAGGTGGTCACCCTCGGTGAAGGCGCCCCAGACCGCCTGGGCGGCCACGGGCTGGCCATCGGCACGCCGGCCCTGGGCCTGAATCCGTTGCGCAGCCCCCAACGGCAGCATGCCTGGGCGTTGCCAGGCTTCGGTCTGCACCCCACTGCTGGCCTGCAGATTGGCCAGCGTGGCCTGCTGCCAGCCGACCAGCACGGCTTGGGCGTCTGTGCCTGCAGGCAAGGGGGCGGTCATGACGGCCAGCATGGCCCCGCCGGATTCGCAACCCGCCACGGCCAGCTGCACCGGGGCACCGCCCAGCGGTACCTCGCGGGTGGTGCGGTCGGGTTTACAGGGCAGTTGCACCTTGAGCGTGGTGCCTTCGAAGCTGACTTGACGCCAGTTCTGCTCGGGACTGCAGGCGGACAAGGCCATCGTCACGATGGTCAGAAACAGGGGAAGTCGCATGCGGGTCATTGTAGAGAGCCCTTTGCACACCCGGCGCTGCGCAGGCGACTGCCTCTGGGCCTGTTTTGGCGACAATGGCCGCATGAACTCACTTGATGGCATCCGAGTCCTCGACCTGTCGCGCGTGCTGGCAGGCCCCTGGTGCACCCAGAACCTCGCCGATCTGGGCGCCGACGTGATCAAGATCGAACGTCCCGGCAGCGGCGACGACACCCGTGGCTGGGGGCCGCCCTTCCTGAAAGACGCCGAGGGCCGCGACACGGCCGAGGCCGCCTATTACCTGGGCGCCAACCGCAACAAGCGCTCGCTCACCTGCGACATCGCCCAGCCCGAAGGGCAGCAGCTGATCCGCGATCTGGTCAAACACTGCGATGTCTTCATCGAGAACTTCAAGGTGGGCGACATGGCCCGCTACGGGCTGGACTACGCCAGCCTGTCGGCCATCAACCCCAAACTGGTGTATTGCAGCGTGACCGGCTTTGGCCAGACCGGTCCCTACAAGGACCGCGCCGGCTACGACTACGCCATCCAGGGCATTGGCGGGCTGATGAGCGTCACCGGCGAACGCGACGACCTCGGTGGCGGCCCGCAAAAGGTGGGCGTGGCTGTGGCCGACCTCTTCACCGGCATGTACGCCACGGTGGGCATCCTGGCTGCGCTGCGACACGCCGAGCGCACCGGGCAAGGCCAGCATGTGGACATGGCCCTGCTCGACGTGCAAGTGGCGATGCTGGCGAATCTGGGCGCCAACTACCTGGTCAGTGGCAAGGTACCGGGGCGCGCCGGCAACGCGCACCAGAACATCGTGCCCTACCAGGTGTTCGAGGTCCAGGCCCCCGAGGGCAGCCCTGCGGGCACGCGCGACCACATCATCCTGGCCGTGGGCAACGACGGTCAGTTCGCCAAATTCTGCGCGGTTGCCGGTGTGCCGGATCTGGCCAAAGACCCGCGCTACGCCCTCAACCAGGACCGGGTGCGCCACCGCGCAGAGCTCGTGCCGCTGCTCGAAAGCATCCTCAAGACGCGCAGCAAGGCCGATTGGCTGGCCGCCCTGGAAGCGGCCAAGGTGCCGTGTGGCGCCATCAACAACCTGGCCGAGGTGTTTGCCGACCCGCATGTGCGCTCGCGAGAGATGGTCAGCACCTGGCAGCACCCGGTCCAGCCCGACCTGAAGCTGGTGGCCAGCCCGCTCAAGATGAGCCAGACCCCCGCCCGGCAAGACCTGCCGCCTCCGCTGCTGGGGCAGCACACGCAGGATGTGCTTTCTCAGGTGCTGGGTTACAGCCCCGCGCAGCAACAGGCCCTGCGAGACAAAGGGGTGATCTGAGCGCACCATCGTCGCGGTTCGCCGCTTCTACAATACCGGCATGACACGTCTGAGTTTCATTGCTGTCCTGCTGTCTGTGGCGCTGGCCATCTCGGGCTGCGGTCAGGAACGCGCGCCCGATTCGTCCTTCGTGCTGCTCGACGGCAGTCGGCTCGGCACAGCCCAACTGCAAGGCAAGGTCACATTGGTGAATTTCTGGGCCACCAGCTGCACCACCTGCGTGGCCGAAATGCCTGAACTGGTGGCGACCTACGACAAGTTCAAAGACAAAGGCTACGAAACCCTGGCCGTGGCCATGAGCTACGACCCGCCGGCCTATGTGGTGAACTTCACCGAGTCGCGCAAGCTGCCCTTCAAGGTGGCAATCGACAACACCGGCGCCAACGCCAAGGCCTGGGGCGATGTGAAGCTCACGCCGACCACCTACCTGGTCAACAAGCGCGGAGAGATCGTCAAGCGCTACGTAGGCACACCTGACTTTGCCGAACTGCACCGGCTGATCGAAAAGCTGCTGGCTGAAGCCTGAGCCAGCGGTTGCGTCTGCAGTCGGAGAATCATTCGCGGGCCATTCCTCCAATGTCATCCCCGGGCTTGACCCCGGGATCCACTGCGCTCGACGATCCGCTCAGTCCAACAGGACCCACTGGTCTCAGGTCACTCCCGCAAGATCAATCCTTGCGGAAATTGTCGTGGCAGGCCTTGCAGGTCGGCGCGGCCGAGCCGAAAGCGGTCTTGAGGTTGTCGAGGTTGCCGGTTTTGGCAGCAGCCACGAGCTTGGCGATTTCAGCCTGGTTCTTGTCGGAGGCCTCCTTGAACTTGGCCGCCTCTTTCCAGATTTCGGGTTTGGCGCGGGTCTCGCCCTTGTCGGTGCCCTCGCCAAAAGCAGCCCAGGGCAGTTTGGCCACAGTGGCCAGCACGTCGGCGTTCTCGGCAGCGACCTTGGCGTCAAAAGGCACACGTCCCTGTGCCATGGCCCCCAGCCGGCCGAAGTGGGCGGCCATCAGTGTGAAGCCCGCCTTGCGGTACTTGATCGCGTCTTCGGGTTTGGCAAACTGTGCCTGTGCGGGCATGGCGCAAGCCAATGCGGCCAGCGCGCAGCTCAGTGCAATCGTCTTTTTCATGGGGTCTCCTGAAGTTGGGGGATGATGGTGCCCTGAAAGTCTCGCACATTCCGTCTGGTTCTGCTTTGAGGAACACCCGTCATGGTCACCGTCCGCATCTGGGATCTGCCCACCCGTCTCTTTCACTGGCTGCTGGCCGCCTGCGTGGTGGGCCTGGTGGTGACCGGCAACATGGGTGGCAATGCCATGGTCTGGCATTTCCGACTGGGCTATGCGGTGCTGACGCTCCTGCTGTTCCGGCTGGTCTGGGGCTTTGTCGGTGGCCACTGGTCGCGCTGGTCGCAGCTGGCACTGGCACCGTCCCAGGTGACGGCTTATCTGCGCGGGCAGAGGTCCAGCTGGGCGGGCCACAACCCGATGGGCTCCTGGTCGGTGCTGCTGATGCTGGCCTGGCTGCTGCTGCAGGTGGGCACTGGCCTGGTCAGCGACGACGACATCGCCAACGCGGGCCCGCTCTCGGCCCTGGTGTCTGGCGCCACCGTCAGCGCCGCCACGGCCTGGCACAAAGGGCTCGGCAAAGGCGTGTTGATCGCGTTGGTGCTGTTGCATGTGGCGGCGATTGCCTTCTACCGTGTGCGCAAGGCGCAGGCGCTGGTGCCAGCCATGCTCCACGGTGACAAGTCCTTGCCGCAGTCCGTCCCGGTCTCGCGCGATGGAGCCCGCCAGCGCCTGCTGGCCCTGCTGCTGGTACTGGTTTGCGCGGCTGCGGTACGCTGGCTGGTAAGCCTGGGCGGGACATGAGGCGCCATTGCATCCCGCTACACTGACCGCTCGACCACTTCCGATCCGCACCTTGGACACGCCCGAGATTGAACTGTTCACCCCCGCATCCGCTGAAGACCTCCTGGCGGTGCGCGACATCTTCGTCGAATACGCCGGCACACTGAGCGTGGACCTGTGCTTCCAGGACTTTGATGCAGAGTTGGCCCGTTTGCCCGGTGATTATGCGCCCCCCCGCGGTGCGCTGCTGCTGGCGCGGGTGGACGGCACAGTGGCCGGTTGCTGCGCACTGCGCCCCATGGACAGCAGCGATTACCCGAACGCCTGCGAGATGAAGCGGTTGTATGTACGCAAGGCCTTCCGTGGCTTCGGGCTGGGACGCCAGTTGGCAGAAGCCATTCTGGACGAGGCGCGCCGTGCGGGCTACAGTGCAGTGCTGCTCGACACCCTCGACGACATGGAAGCGGCCCGCGCACTGTACGAAGACCTGGGCTTCGAGGAAATCCCGCCTTACTACCACAACCCCCACGCGGGGGCGCACTACCTCAAGGTCGACCTCGACTGATCTTCTCTTTGTCATTCCGGACTCGATCCGGAATACATCCGATGTTGGAGCCGGATCCTCGGGTCAAGCCCGAGGATGACAGAAGCAAGTCTGTCTTTGCGGACTTGATCCGGAATTCAAATCCGTCCTGCTTCAACCTTTGGCTTGTGCCAACATCGTGGCCGCGTCGCTGACCTCGAACTTGCCGGGGGCTTCGATGTTGAGCGTGGCCACCTTGCCGTCCTTGACCAGCATGGAATAACGGTTGCTGCGCAGGCCCATGCCGCGCGCGGTCAGATCCAGCGTCAGGCCGGTGGCCTTGGTGAATTCGGCGCTGCCGTCGCCCAGCATGCGGACCTTGGTGCCGGTTTTCTGGTCGCGTGCCCAGGCGCCCATGACGAAGGCATCGTTGACACTGACGCACCAGATTTCATCCACACCGGCAGCGCGCAGGGCGTCGTAGTTCTCTACATAGCCAGGCACGTGCTTGGCCGAGCAGGTGGGGGTGAAGGCGCCGGGCAGTGCAAACAGGGCGATCGTCTTGCCAGCACCGGCCTTGTGCACGTCGACCGGGTTGGGGCCGATGCTGCAGCCGTTGCCTTCGACTTCCGAGTATTCCATCAGCGTGGCGGCGGGGAGTTGGTCTCCAACTTTGATCATGTGTGTCTCCTGAGTTGAAAAAAGAGGTGGCGAAAAAAAACGACCCACACATTGTGGGTCGTTTTGGCGAAGCTTGCAGCGCTTGGGCTTTTTGGGCTTAAACGGCTGCAGCTTTCTCGACCAGACGGGTGGCGACCCAGTTCTTGGTCTTGGAGATCGGCTTGCTTTCGGTGATCTCGATGATGTCGCCCAGGTGG
>JACCDX010853670.1_pt1 | contig 11259 bp, 6 predicted proteins | sample 7449681 | NCBI WGS metagenome assembly JACCDX01 (sample SAMN15323450, study PRJNA562643) | freshwater metagenome | isolation source: river surface water | place: USA:Blue River Watershed | collected 2017-08-18 | reverse complement strand
CCAAGCCCTAGGTATGGGTGGACAGATTTACGGTGCTCGTGCAGATTTGATTATCCTAGACGACTGCATTACTACGGCTAACGCCCATGAGTATGAGAAGCAGATTAACTGGCTCCAAAAGGAAGTTATTACCCGTCTAGGTAAAAACGGTAAGTTGCTTATCGTGGGTACCCGAATTACCCCTACAGATTTCTATAAAGAGTTACGTGAGCCGAAGTACTGGTCTAACGGTAAGAGCCCATTTACCTATATGGGTATGCCCGCAGTTCTTGAGTACAAAGAGAAGGTCGAAGACTGGGTGACCCTGTGGGGTCGTTCTGATATTCCTTGGGACGGGGATGAAGATACTCCAGATGCAGATGGTCTATATCCTAAGTGGAACGGCGAAGCCCTTAATAAGAGACGCGGTGAAGTTACCGCATCTACTTGGGCGCTGGTCTACCAGCAAGAGGATGTGACTGAGGATGCAATCTTCTCAGCGCCTTTGGTGCAAGGCTGTGTCAACGGTATGCGTAAGCGCGGTCCGCTTGACCCCGAAAAGGCTGGACACCCTGGACGTGTAAGTGGCTATACCATTATTGGCTTTGACCCTGCTATGACAGGTAACTCTGCTTTTGTAGTGATTACCTATAACTCAGCAGATAGCCGTATATATGTGCTTGACTGCATAAACATGTCAGAGCCTACACCTGCAAAGATTAGAAACACGATTGAGGATTTGGTCATTAAGTACCGACCTAACGAATTGCGTGTGGAGATTAACGCTCATCAGAAGGGCTATGCCCTAGATGATGATTTACGTAATTGGCTTGCCCAGTATGGTTGTGATTTGAAACCACACTTTACTGGCAAGAACAAATGGGACACAAACTTGGGCGTAGCATCTATGTCTACGTTCTTTGGAACCCTGCGTGAAGGCAAGTTCCAAGATAACAACTCAATTGAGTTCCCATCCACTGAAGGTTCTGAAGGTATGAAAGCCTTACTCCAGCAGTTGATGACATGGAAGCCTAACACTAAGGGTAAGACCGACTGCGTTATGGCGTTATGGTTTGGCGTATTGCGTGCCAAGGAGTTAATGCAAGCGGCATCATTTACTAGCCGTTATAAAGAAAACCGTTGGGCAACTAAAGCGCAACTATCAAAACGACAAACAGTAAACCTAGACACTGCCTATCAAGAGCAGTGGCAAGAGACATTTGGATAGGAACTAATATGAAGTCACCAAAGGATAAAGCAGCCAAAGCACGTAGCATGGCTACAGAAGTATTTGGTTCAGTAAGCCCTGGAGATACACGCAGACTTGCAAGTCAAAACGCAAAAGCAGCAGGAAAGAAACTTTCATTAGCAGAAGAAAAGCGTGCTGCAAAGATAATGCAGCCACGTCGTCAAAATGACCGTGACCGCACAGCGGCTCGCGCAACGTTTATTACAGGACCTAACTCTCCCGCTTCAAAGCGTGCTGTTGCGTCAAGAATTTCAGCAGCAATTAGCGGACCAATGAAGAAGGCAGTTGCAAAGAAAGCCGTAGCAAAGAAGGCTGCAGCAAAGAAGAAGTCTAAGTAATTTTTAATCAATCGTTAGGACAATAATGTTATCAGTTAAGCAGATTGCGGCGCGTGTTGAGTCGCTAAAACACCGCGCACGCGAGCGCGATTCTAGACATGAAGATGTCCTAGCAGTACGTCGTGGTCAAATTGCCAGCGTCTATCCTGACTTCTTTCCAGAAGGAGTGGATGCAAACGTAGTAGCAAACTTTATTGACATTGTTGCACGAGACCTATCAGAAGTAATGGCTCCGCTTCCAGCGATTAACTGCTCTGCAATTAATCAAGTAGAAGATAAATCACGCAAGTTTGCCGATACACGTACACGTATTGCTGCAAACTACTTCATCAATTCAGATTTACAGGTGCAGATGTATACTGGTGCAGACTGGTACATCACATTTGGTTTCGTCCCATTCATTGTAGAATTCGACGAAGAAGCAAAACTGCCACGCGTTCGCATAGAAAACCCTGTAGGTGCTTACCCAGAGTATGACCGCTATGGGCGTTGCATTGCTTTTGCTAAGAAATACCGCATGACAATAGCAGAGTTGGTTGCTCAGTTCCCTGAGCATGAAGATGGCATTCTTGGTGATGATGGTTATGACCAGGATATGAACGGCTATCTAACTGTTATTCGATACTACGATAAAGAGCAGTCTGTTATTTACATTCCAGACCGCGGGAACTACGCAGTATCTGTAGCAGAAAACCCACTTAAGAAAATGCTAGTCCACATTGCACGTCGTCCATCTGTAGATGGAGAGATGCGTGGACAGTTTGATGACGTACTTGGTATTCAGTTGCTTCGCAATCGTTTTGCATTACTTGCAATGGAAGCAGCAGAGAAGTCAGTACAGTCACCAATCGTATTGCCTAGCGATGTCCAGGAGTTTGAGTTCGGTGGCGATGGAGTCATCCGCACAAACAACCCTGCTGGTGTTCGCCGTGTAGAACTTCCTATTCCTGCTGGTGCATTTAATGAGCAGCAGATTCTACAACAGGAACTACGCACAGGAACACGCTACCCAGAATCACGTACTGGTAATGTTGATGCGTCAATTATTACTGGTCAAGGTGTGCAAGCACTTATGGGCGGATTCGATACACAGGTTAAATCTGCTCAGGCTATCTTTGCCTCAGCACTTAAGAATGTTATCTCAACTTGTTTTGAAGTTGACGAAGTAGTATTTGATGAAAAGAAAACAATTCGTGGCGTAGATGCTGGTGCACCATATGCACTTGAATACACACCATCTAAGAATATTAAGGGCGACTATTCTGCAGATGTACGCTATGGCATGCTGGCTGGACTTAACCCAGCACAGGGACTTATTTTTATGCTTCAAGCATTGGGTGGCGATTTAATCTCCGTTGACTTGGCTCAACGAGAAATGCCTTTTGGTATTAACGTCACACAAGAACAAGAGAAGATTGAAGTTGAGAAACTTCGTAAGGCTCTCATTGGTTCACTACAAGCATATACACAAACAATTCCACAAATGGCTTCTCAGGGACAAGACCCTCTACCTATCATTCAGAAGATTGCTATGGCAATCAAGGGACGTAAAGAAGGTAGACAGATTGAGGATGTTATTGAGGAAGTGTTTACACCAGAGAATCCCCCTGCTGGGACTCCAGTCGAGCAACCCGTCCCCTCTGCTCCTGGCGCTCCAGTAGGGGGCGCTCCTGCACAAGGACGACCAGATTTGCAAATGCTGCTTAGCCGCTTGAGTTCAAGTGGTGAAGCATCAGGTTCAGCACAGATTAGACAACAGCAAGTATTATAGGAGGGAAATCATGGCAGCACGTAAGAAGCCAGTACGTAAGACAAAAGTACAAACAGTTCTTAGCGATGATTACTCTCCACTAGAAAAGCATTGCATTGCAATTAATGAATACTTCAAAGCGCTACGCGTTGCAGGGTTCACAGAACCAATTGCACTATCAATGATTCAAGATGTCGAATCTTACCCAGACTGGATTATTCCAGACCTACCAAACAAGATTGATAATATTCCATATGATGATGAGGATGATGACTAATGGCTGAAACAAGAGGCGGATACCGCAAGCCAGCAAACCCAGCACCTACATCAGGTCCTGGTGCGTTGTCACAGCGCACAGATGGTGGACCAGCGCAAGGCGCTAAGTATATTTCTGGATTGCCTTATGGTGAAGGTCGCTCAACATATGACCAGCAAACTGCTGCTCCTATGGCTGCTGCTGCTCCTACACCAACTCCACCAGCAATGCCAGAAGTTCTTTCTTTAAATGCTCCAACACAACGACCAGATGAACCTCTTACAGCGGGACTAGATATCGGCGAGGGTCCTGGTTCAGAAGTTATGAATATGCAGAATCGTTCACGTTCTATCGTTGACACTATTCGTTATCTTACACAGTTTGACCCATCAGGAGATGCGGAATTAATTTATAGGAAACTCACAGACCAGGGGTACTAATGCAATATCTAAAGCCAGTTGTTGCCGAAGTATCTCCTAATCTTTATACTGCTGCAAAGACTGCAGGCTTAAAGCCCAACGAGATTAATCAAGTTGAGCAGATGAGTTATGCAATCAAGAAGCATCGCCAGTTAGCAAAGATGGAAGGCGACACTGCTCGTAAAGAGTTTGACCGCCTTAACGGTAAAGCACAAGAGCAATTAAAGTTTTTGTTTAAGGATGCTGACTATTTACAACCAATGCCTACTGCTACTGACAAAGTGCAAGGCGTTCTTGGTGGTGCACTAAAGGTTGCAGCAAGCCCATTGATTGGTTTATTTAAACTTGGTGGTCAATATAACCGACTTATCAACACACCATATAAGGTTGCTCGTCAGGTTGCACAAGGCGAAGATTTGTTTGCTGGCAAAACATGGACTGATGCCTGGAATGGCACAGACATGTATGATGTCGGAGCACTAAAGAAAGCAGAAAACTTCTTTGGTAAAGAAGATGTTTTTGTTGCACAGGGATTACTAGACGGTAAGACACCTGGTGAAATTCTTGAGTCATATGGAAAAATTGACGAGAAGGTTCTTGCTTCAATTCAGAAAGCATATGATGATTCCAGTAACTTTAAAAAAGTTATGGACAATGTTAAGTTTGCTCAAATCAGTCCAGGTCGTGACATCGTTCGCATGATGGCTACAAAGCCACCAAAGGGTGGCGGACCTACATATGATTATGTAAATGACGGAGAGAATAAAATCTCTGGCACAGTTGACTTTATTTACCAGATTGCTATTGACCCACTTACTTGGCTTACTGGTGGTCTAAGCAAGGGTGTTACTAAAGGCGAGCGCATTAAAAACAGCATTCTTAAGGCTGTCGATAATGGCATTCCAGTTGAGCGTGCAGTTGAAACTGCATTTAGAACTGAACCTAAGTTAACTAAACTTTGGCAAGAAGACCTTGGACCAGCAATTAAAAAGTATGACGAAGCAACTGGTGCTGCTAAGGCTGAAGCATTTAGAGAAATCTCTACTAACTTTCCTGGATATGCAGACCGTCAGGCTGTAGAAGTTCTTGCACGCGGTAAAGTATTTGACGCTAAAGGCGCACAAGATTACTTTGAAGGTGCTGCTAATCTGCATCTAATGATGGCTGGTCGAGTTGACGGCATTACATATATGCGTAACGGTATTGTTACTGCTAAGAAGCGTCGCGTTCTTGGCGAACGATTCTCTGGATACCTAGATGGTGTATTTAACAATACATCTAAAACTACATTTGCTGGTGCTGGTCGTTCTGCTGAAGAAGTAGACAAGGCTATGGAGCCAGTACTAAAGGCTCTTCTTAATCCAGAAGATACAATGAAGCGTTTGACAACGCCAGATAAATCAGACTTTGCTGTTGTCCTACAGGCTAATAAGGATATCAAGCGCTGGAAGCGTATTGGTCAACTTGCTTCTCGTTCTCCTGCTGGTGCAGAGATACGTACTGGACGTAACGCAATCACAACTGCAAACAATTTTACTGCTCGTGCTCGTCTATTGCTTCCACGTGATATGGCTGAAGCCCTTACTGTTAAGTTCTTAGCATCTACTGCTGATGAACAGTATGTTATTTTGCGTAACCTAGATGCATCTACTATGTACTCAATGGGTCTTGGCGGAGATATCCGTGGTGAAGAACTAATTGAGAAGACACTTCGTGATAAGTATGGCAGCACATCTGGCTTTGCTACTAAAAGAGAATCAAGAGTTAACCCAGAGCATGCAAAACTTATGCCAGAGGGTGCTGTAAAGCAGAATGAAAATGGTTTATACGTAGATGGTATTGGTCCAATCCACCCATATCAGTCTACTTGGGCTGTAGGTTCACTACCATATGACCAGATTGGTTCAATGATTTGGGATATCAAGTCAAAGAAGAACCTAATTAACGCTGTTGGTGGTGCAACACAGGGCAATTTCTCAAAGAAGATGGTAGATGCATGGTCTATTTTGACCTTGTTCCCACGTTTGGGTATCCGTTCTGCAATTGATGAAGCAACAATGTTTGTTCTTGCAGCACCATCACGCGATTTGCGTGCATTTGCATTGGGTGCAGGACGCAAGATGTCTAACTTTACTAGAACATTTACTGGTTCTAGACAAGCAACTGGTCCAATTCGTTCTGGATTACAGAAAGTTCTTAATAAGACTGGTGCTAAGGTTCCAGCAATTAAGGCAATTGGTGAACGCACAAAGATTAACTCAGAAGAAGCGTTAGCAGTTGAGGCTCGCGTCAATGCTATTGAGCGTCTTGCTAAATCACTAGATATAGATTCAACTCTTCTTACAAATATTGAAAAGCGTGAGGCAATTGTAGACGAAGTTATGTCTATGTATAGCCGTTATGTTGATGCTGACTCTGCTGAGTACTTACGTCAAGCATTTGTCCATCAGCCAGAGGCTTTGTACTCTGCAGCAAACTCTGTTGTTGCCCGAAGCGGTCTATCTGGACAGTACGGCGAAGACATTATGCGTGCTCACGTCACACCATCTCAACTAACTTTAGGTATGGAAGATGCTGGCGTTAAGTTAAACGCAGTTTCAAAAGAGATTGACATGGCTACGCTTAATGAGCGTGAAGCATCACTCGTACATTTTGAAAAGTTTGTAAAGCAGTTTGTTGGAAACAAGTTTAAGTATAATGATAATACAATTATCAACCCAGGGGATTTATTCTTCCGCTTTAAAGGTTTTAGACCAGGCGTAATTGATGAGAAGAGTGGCAAAGAAGTATTTGAAGCAGCACTTGATGATGCTATGTTCTCACTTGGTTACAAGTTCAATGGACTATCTGGCGTATGGGAAAAAGGAAAAGGCACTGTAGGTAAGATTGCAGATGAGTTCCTAGAGGGTAGCGCTAATACTGTATTCCTACGCGCTCAAGGGCGCTCAGATGCAGAGATAACACGTATTCAACTTAGCCGTATGTTCAATGATATGTATGAAACCTTTAATGGTGGAGTAGATAACTTTAATGAGAATTTATGGAGCCTAGTTAAGCAGAACCTTGACACTATGAAGAGTGACTTAAAGCGCACTCCTACATGGAACCAGGCTGTTGCAAAGATTAGCCTAGATGATTTTGCAGATGCAACTGAAGGATTCCGTATTACTGGCACAGTTAACAGCCAACTTGGTGTTGGCAACTATGCAGATACTGAAAATCTATTTAGACGCTGGGGTAACGGCGCAATGGATATGATGGACCGTCAGGTTACTGGTATCTTCCGTCAGCCAGCAATTATGGTTGCATATACTGGTCTACGTAAGAAGTATTCTTCACTTGAAAAAGAATTTGCACGTCAGCAGTATGATGTATTAGCAGGTGGAGTATTCAAAGATACGCTACCAGAAGCACGTAAACTAGAACTTAAGAAGCAGGCTGAGGATATTGCTGAAAAGCGATTCACAGAACTTGCTACACGTGAGGCTGCAGATACAATTCTAAAGTATGCTGATAACCCAGCAGTACGTTCTAACTTTGCATTTGCATCTAGAACAATGGGTCGCTACTACCGCGCAACAGAAGACTTCTATCGCCGTATCTATCGTCTTAAGGACGTATCTCCACGTGTTCTATACCGTATGCGCCTAGCGCATCTAGGTCTAGACGCTACTGGTGCTGTTCATTATGACCAGGATAACGAGCCATACGTAATGATGCCAATGGATGAGATTCTATTTAAGGCAACAGATACAACTGTTCGTGTATTAACTGGTAAGAGTGGATATTCACAGCCACAGTTTAATGAGTTTACACTTAAGTTGCGTATGATGAACCCATCATTCTCACAAGATGCTGGTACTCCTACAATTTCTGGACCTATTGCTGGTCTAAGCGTAATTGGATTTAAGAATATTCTTGGTTCAGTTCCAGGCTCACTACCATTTATTGGTGAGAAGATTGACCCAACTCTTGAGCAGGTAGCAGAGAAGGTAGATACATTTGCACTTGGTAATATTGGTGATAATCTAGATATTAGAAGGGCTATTGTTCCTTCAAGCCTACAGCGTATCTGGTCTATTCTTCCGTTTGATGAGAAGAACCGTCAGGAAGTTACCGCTGCACAGCAGGCTATGGCATATAACGCAGCACATGGTCGTTATCTAGACCCTAACGCAACAGAGCAAGAGAAAAACGAATACCTTAAGAATATCCGCATCTCTGCCCATAATGTTATTGCATTGCGTAATATCCTTGGATTGATTGCACCTGTAGCACCTACAATTCAGGACAGCAAGGGCATTCCAGATTATGTAAAAGATACTGGTATTACAAGCCTACGTTCTGAGTTCTTTGATATTCTTAATAGCGTATCAAAAATGAACGATGGCGACATTGATGACCCATATGAATTGGCTTTATCAACATTCATTGGTAAGTATCCAGGCAAATTGATTTATACAGTATCACCAACCGAAAAGGGTTCTAAGGTAGTCATTAAGAATACCGAAGGTCTTAAGGATTGGGCTATTAAAAACAAGGGTCTTATAGATACATATGGCGAATCAGCCTATATCTTTGCACCACAAACTGGAAAGTTCAATGCTGCTACATATAACTGGCTAAAGGCTGCAGGTCTTGTAGAGACAAAGAGTCTCGAAAAGTACTATGAAGACCTTATGGTTGCAGAAGATAAGAACACTTATTATCAGATTGCACAGCAAGAACGAGAGTCACTTGCTAATGAATCAGACCCAGAGATTAGAGCGCAGATTATTAAGGAAGCAACTAAGGCGCGAGATGCGCTAAAGACTGCTAATCCTCTATTGAACCCAGCGCTTATTGGTGAAGGCAACAATATTGGCGATGAAGAAGTAATGCTTGGTCGCGTAGAACAGATGATTGGTAATCCAAATACACCAATTGAGTCTGCTACACGCAGCCGTATGAGTATTGCTATCCGTTTAATGCGCGAGTTTATAGCCTTTGCTCGCAACCCAGAGATGGGCAATATTGTTAATGCAACCGAATTAAAGGCTGCAAGAAAAAGACAAGTAGAAGAACAACTTAAAGAACTTACTACTGGAGACCCTTATATAACTGAGGCTAACCGAGCAATCTTTAGGTCAATACTTAACTTCTACTCACGTGATTCTTACTTTGCATATAAGGAGTTAATGAGATAATGGCAGTCAATTACGCTAACTACCCAGCATATCGTGCTGCCGTTGAGAAGGTCCAGAAACTTCAGAATCGTTTAAATGGAGTATCAAGCGGTACAGGTCTTGATGATGCTATGGATAGAGTCGCCGCTAAGAACGGCGAAGCAAGTCCTGAATATCGCAAGATTAAGGCTGAGTTTGATAAGGTTCAGGCTGAGTATGATGCAGCGGTTGCAGCGGCAAATACAATGCGCAAAGAAATTGAAGCAGAAGAAACTTCTAAGTCTACAGAAAAGAACGCTGCCAAAAAGAAAAAAGGCGACGATGCTACTGTTAAGCAACTTGAGTATGAGCGTGATTCATTAAAGCGTCAGAACAAGTTTGATGAAGCAGATGCAAAGCAGAAGCAGATTGATGCTATCCGCAACCCTGTGACAGAAGAAGAAGAGGCTGCTGCTAAGGATGTAACTCTAGAAGAAGATAAGTTTAGTGATTACACCATTACCAATGGCATTGTTACAGCCAAAGGCGGAGCACAGGTTGTATTCGTTGATGTAGTTGATGGTCAAGGGCGTGTAACGCCTACCGAGTATAAGTCAAAGGCTGCAGCAAGAGAAGCATTTTTAAAGAACTATGCTGGTAAAGACCAGATTAGAAATCTTCAGAACCAATTACTTCAGTCTAACTATATTAAGCAGAGCCAGATTAATGATGGCACCTGGATTAATGGTCTTGATTCCATGCTTGTGGCTAGAACAGCCAAGATGGTTTCTGATGTTAAGTATGGTGCTGGCACTGTTATTAGTGCAGAAGATTTCTTAAAGACAAAGAAAGAGTCTGGCGGTACTACAAAGGTATACCGTGACCTATCTACACGTGGCGATGCTCGCCAGCAAATTGATGATTATCTTATGGACCTTACTGGTTCAGCAGCAACTGACGAAGAGTATGAAGAGTATTACAAACTTCTAAATACAGAAGAGAAGCGTCAGACAATGACCAGTTCTGGTGGTACTACAACTGGTGACGTTATGACAGATGCTGAACGTATGGTCATTGCAGCAAAGGTAGCGCGTAAGCGTCTTAAGAACACAGATATTGATTCACTTTTGTCTTCCTCAAAGGGAAGCCAAGTTGCTATGGATATATCTTCACTGCAGGAATTGGCTGCAGAATACGGTATTGACATGACTGCAGGAGAAGCGCTAAAGCAGGTAACACTTGGTATTGGTCAAAAGAACTATCTTGAAAAGCAGCAAGAGCGCCTTAAGTTAATTGCTAAGAAAATGCATCCTGGGCTTGCAGACCATATTGATGCAGGCGGAACTGTTCTTGATATTGCTAATACATATGCACGTGCAAAGTTTAATAAACTTGGCGTTGTCGTCAAGTCACCAACAAAGGATAAAGACGTAATGGATGCGGTTGCTTCTGGTAAGTCAATGGCACAGTTCGACAAAGAGATGCAGGCTAATCCTATGTGGCGCTTTACAGATGAAGCACGTGATACTGCTTCTGATTTCTTAGATACAATTGGTAGAATGTGGGGACGTGGGTAATGACTACTGCTTCATACGCAAGTTTCCGCAGAGCGGAAGAAGCATCTAATGCTGAAGGCGTTACAAAGGCTGCTGCTGATTGGGCGCTAAAGAACGCACAGAAGAACCCAACACCAGAGAATATTGCTATTGCTAAGGATACTTACAACGCATATGTAAGCACTAATCCTCCAAAGCCAGTAGATGTTAATAAGATAGTTGCTGAGGGTAGGGCTATTGCCGATACTATCCCAGCCACAATTGATGAGGCTAACGTAGCCATTGGTCAAGCCAATGTTGCTATGCGTGAAGCAGCAACTATCACTGGAGAAGTATTTAATCCACTTAAGACTGTATCTGGTGGCAAAACTGACACAGAACAGATTGATGCTTTTGCTTTACTTGAAGCACAACTACGTCAGTGGAATCTAGATGACCTTGCTAATGCGTTTATCTCTCTTGCCACTCAAGGATTTAAGCCACAAGAAGCAATGAATAAGATTAAGTATGACGGTACAATTAATCCAGCAACTGGTAAAGCATGGAATGCTGATTACAATGCACGATT
>JACCDX010790966.1_pt1 | contig 11259 bp, 9 predicted proteins | sample 7449681 | NCBI WGS metagenome assembly JACCDX01 (sample SAMN15323450, study PRJNA562643) | freshwater metagenome | isolation source: river surface water | place: USA:Blue River Watershed | collected 2017-08-18 | reverse complement strand
ATTTTTTAACTAAATATTAATTTTTTAACTAAATATTAATTTTTTAACTAAATATTAATTTTTTAACTAAATATTAATTTTTTAACTAAATATTTAATTAAATTTTTTATTTTTACTATTCCAATATTCTACATATTTTTCTTGATGAATATCAAATAATTCAATTCCTATATAATCTTTATCAATACTTATGTAACATTCTAATTTATCAAATTTATTTTTCAAATCATTTTTTATTTTATTTTCATTTACAATTATTTTACTCAAAAATTGATTAATATTTATAAATTTTTCAAAAATATCAATATCTTTATTTTCTATATTATTAAAAAATTTCGTTTGAAATAATTTTTGTTTAAACTTTTCTTCATTTACATATGGACGCTGAATACCAAATATACTCTTTTTTATCTTTTTTTTATAATATGTTTCTATATAATTCTTAAATTCATTATATTTAAATTGTCGTAATTGTTTATGGTCAAAATTTAATCTATTATTAATGATATCTAATATTTTATAAAAATCATCTTTACTTTTATATACTCTTATATCCAATAATATATCAATATCATTATATTTTAATTCATTCTTTTTTAAATACTCTAATCTATGTTGGCCATCTATTATATCATATACATATAACTCTTGATGATAATCATAATATTTTCCTAATATAATTGGGTCACTTTCAAATACATTAAAATCATTAAAATTATTTATTCTTTCTTCATTTATTAATCTATTATCATCATTATATAATATAATATTATGTTCTATTGCCCATAATATATATTTTAATCGCATTTTTGTAATAAAACGATGATTATTATTTACTTCAAATTTATCAATAACAGATAATTGATTTTCAAATGCATTTTCTATTTCTTCTTCTATAATTTCTACATTTTCTTCTTTTTCTTCTTTCACTTCTTTTTCTTCTTTTATTTCATTTATATTTTTGGTTCTATTTTCTTCTTTATTTGTTTCTTTTTTTTTAAATAAAGAAAAAGAAAACATTTTTTATAAAAAAGTAATTTATATAAATCATTTTATAATTATTTCTTTTAAGTTAAGAATATGTTTAACGTAAACTATTTATTAAAAAAAAATAAAAAATTTATTAAACAAAAAATTAAATATTTCATTTATATACTAATTAATATACTTTATCGTAAATCTATTTTATTGATAAAAAAGATGGAGAAATACGCAAACGTAGACAATCTTGACAAATCCACACTTTTTAATGATGAACATCATAGTAAGGATGTTTGTGGAAAGATGCTTCTTTGCTCTTCTACTAACACTATTCAAGATATTGAATCAATTGGAGGTAATGGTGTTCAACGTATTTACGTAGAACAAAATTCGGTTATTCCTGAGAAGCTCATTGATGCTTATTGCGGATTTGCTACTGATTTGGCTAACTCCAATATTTATGATGTTGTAAAGAGTAATACTAATAAAAAGAATGATTATCACAACCTTTTTGGGTTTTCCGATATGAAACTTGTTATTATTTCTACTTTTTTTAAACTTATTTTTCAAGCAATTGTGATTTATTATACCATTTTTATGTGTATGATTCATCCATTCATTTTCTCTGTTTATTTTACAATTCATATTGTAACTGCTACTATTTTTGTTACAAATGTAATGGATATTGAGCAAAATAATACTTATGAAGATGTATATGTACCAAATGAAAAGAAATATCATTCTATTAATCTAGCTCTTCGTCGCAAGTACAAGATTGTACCCAAGAAAAGTGAGCTTTTGTATATGTATAGAAAGCTTGTTGCTTCACATACTATTTCCAAAAATGAGATTTTAGAGGATTTTTTAGTTACTCGAAAGACGCGTAGCACCTCCGGTGTTATCGTTGTTTCAGTAATTATGCCCCCCGATACTTTCTCTTGCTCTTACAATTGCTCTTATTGTCCTAATGACCCCCGCTATTCACGCTCTTATTACCACGGTGAACCGACGGTAATGCGTGGAAAGCGTAATGGTTTCAAGGCATTTGAACAGTTCCGTGAACGCGTTCATTCGTATATTATGAATGGACATGATGTGGATAAGATTGAGTGTATTATTTTGGGTGGCACCTTTTCGTGCTATCAACCCAAGGTTGCTGAGGAGTTCATTACTGGACTCTATTATGCTGCAAATACTGCTTTTGATGATCCTTCCTCGCTTCGCCCAATGCTTAGCATTGAGGAGGAGCAACGTATCAACGAAAGTACGCATTGTCGTATTATCGGTGTTACTATTGAGACGCGTCCTGACAAGATTACAAAACCGGAGTTGCGTCGTTTCCGTAAGTATGGAGTTACCCGTATTCAAATGGGTGTCCAACATACGGATGACGAAGTTCTTGAGAAAAATAACCGTGAGTGTACGACTGCCCAAGTTAAGGCAGCACTGAAGCTTGCTAAAGATGAGTGTTTTAAGGTAGATATCCATTTAATGCCCGATTTACCATATTCTAATCCCCAAAAGGATGAGCTTATGTTTAATCATGTTCTTACGGACCCTGCTCTTCAAGCAGACCAGTGGAAGATTTATCCTACATGCGTTCTTGAATTCACTGAAATCAAGAAGTGGTATGATGCTGGGCTTTACAAACCTTATGCTGAAACCAATTATGAAGAGTTTTTACGCATTTTAGTTAATGTTATGAAGGCTCTTCCCCCGTGGATACGTGTAAATCGTGTTCAACGCGATTTCCCTAGTACTTATATTGAGGGTGGAAATAAGGTTGCTAATTTGCGTCAAGTTCTTGATGACAAGTTAGAGGAAGCCTCATCATCTACTCAAGAAATTCGTACAATGGAAGTAAGACACAATATGGAAAATATTCATCGTGCCCGTTTGGTCCGTTGTGATTATGATGGACAAGATGGCAAGGAAATTTTTCTTTCTTTCAAGTCTTGTTCATGCACTTATTGTGCACCTTATGAGCAGTACAAAGTAAAGAAGATTATTTATGAGTTACTTGGATTTCCAACACCCGATTTTTATGGTTGTAATAAAGAAAATGTAATTTATGGTTTTCTTCGGCTTCGTATTTCAGAAAATGCTGGAAAAATCACTTTTAGTGACCTCCAACAAAAAGGTCTCATTCGCGAACTTCATGTTTATGGTAATGTTGTACCTGTTTATTCAAAGAATAGTGACCAACAACTTAAGTCACAACATTATGGTTTTGGTAAGCAACTTGTAGCAAATGCCGAACGCATTGTTAAACAAGAAGCTCCAGAACTTAATGGAATGGCTGTTATTTCAGGTGTAGGTGTTCGTAATTATTACAGAAAGCTTGGATATGAAATCCCAACTTCTGATTTTAATAATCACGGTAATATTTTAATCAAAGATTTTTAAGTAAAATAAAAACAAAAACACAATAAAAATAGTTTATTATTTCTAAAAAAAAAAAATAAAAATATTATAAAAAATAAAAAACTTTAATCAACCATTTCTTTTAATTCATTATTTTCTTCTAATTCATTATTTTCTTCTTTATCATTCATATTTTCAGAATTTTTTGATAATTTACAAATTTGTTTATAAATAAATTTATTAAATTTAGCTTTTTGATTATTTAAATAATATGGATTTTGTTGTATTGTATAATTCCTTTCTTCATTTTCTTTAATTAAAGATGTAAATTTTTCTTCTTCATCTTTATCTAAACCAAATAACATCATCATCATAAATGATACTTCTTGAACTGGTACTACATCCTTTATATTTTCAACATATTCCTTAAAATCTTCATTCATACTTTCTTCTTCCTCTTCATCACAATTACTTTCACTATCTTCTTCCTCTTCATTACTTTCACTATCTTCTTCTTCATTACTTTCATTATCTTCTTCTTCTTCATTACTTTCATTATCTTCTTCTTCTTCATTACTTTCATTATCTTCTTCATTACTTTCACTATCTTCTTCCTCTGTATTTTCACTTACTTGATTATCATCTTTTTGATAATTTAATAAATTTTCGAGAAATTTCTTTTCATCGTCACCAATATTATTTGATAAGTTTGCAAACATTTCTTTTATTTTTTCTTCATCAATACTACTTGTTGATTCATTATCACTACTATTTTCTTCATTTCTATTACTTCCAATATCACATGCATCACATACTTCTTCTTGATATTCTTCTTCTTCATGATCTTCTTCTTCTTTATCTTCTTCACTTATATTTTCTTCTTTATGAGCTTCACGATAAGTATCAGTAACTTTTACAAAAATAGCGGGTTCTAAAAAGAAACTTGTCATATAAGATAAATAATTTGTACCATATTTTTCCTTAAATAATTCAACTAATTCATTAAAAATATTTTCTTTTTCTTCAATACTAATTGGTTCAGATGATTTAAATTTTTCTTTTACTTCCTTTATTTTTTCATCAATTTTTTTATGAATATTTTCAGAATAAAGAGCCATTTTTATTTTATAAATATATAAAATATACTTTTATTTTTTATTTTTTATTTTAACGATATGATTATAAATTAAATATATATCGTTTAATTTTTATAATTTATTTCAAAAAATAAAATAAAGTATTATTTTTTATTTTATAAAATGTGTAGTATAAATCATGATTTAAAAGCTATTTTTATACATGTTCATAAAACAGGCGGTTCATACATTGCTTCTGTATTAAAAGAATATTATGGTTTTCAAACATATTATTTAAAACGCCCTGACCACGATACATTTTGTTTAAATCGTCGTAAAAATCCACATCAAAAAAATTACGAAAATCGTATACATGGAGTATATATTTATTATAAAACATCACCTCATTTAAATGCTAAAATGAATATGACACCAGAAAAATGGGATACTTATTACAAATTTGCGTTTATAAGAAATCCATATGATAGAATTATTTCAGGATGGAATCATATGAAAAATCAAATATCTTTTAAAGAATATGTTAAAATGAAAAATTTCGTTTCAGATATGGAATATATTCATGTTTTTATGAACCAATCTAAACATATTATGAATGAACGTGGTCTACTTATTACAAATTTTATAGGACATTTTGAAACATTAGAAGAAGATTTAGATAAAGTATTAACTCATTTAAAAATATTTTATAGAATACATAATCCATACCAAATTGTTAATTCACATAAACATTTACATTTTTCCACATATTATGACCAAGATACATTAAATATTGTAAATCAATTAATAGATGAGGATTTAAAACATTTTGATTATAAAAAATGCAATTTATTAAACGAATTGCAAGAAATTAAAAAAGAAAATTCAAGTATACTTATAAATAATTTAACTTATAATGTTTCATATGATTTAAATCAAGAAGAAATTATTCAAAAAGAAAAAGATAATAAAGAAGATGATAAAGAAGAAGATGAAATAACCTATATTTATCCTAAATACGAGGATAAAAATAATCAAATAAAAGATATGATTTTAGTAAATAATGCTTTAGAAGAAATTATAAATCAATTAAAATGAAGCATATAAACTATCTCCAGCATACATTCCCATTGCGTTTGATTCGTCTTGTTTAAAGAAATTATTATCTTTACACTCTTTATTATATATCATTTTTTGTTCTTCTTCTTCTGAATTATTTTTCTTTAAATAATTTAAATAATTTGTTTTTTTACTTTTTACTTCACTTTTTACTTCACTTTTTACTTCACTTTTTTCTATTCTTTTTGTTTCTTCTTCTAAAGAAACTTCTTTTTTATATATTCCAAATAAATTTTTAATTTCATCCCATAATGTTGATGTTGGTGTATAATTTATTATTTCTTCTGATTTTACTGGAATATTACTTTCAAATAATGTTTGAGAAGTAAGTGCATTTGGTTTTGGTATATTATTTTTTTCTTCATATTCAGAATCTAAATAATTTTTAATTCGCTCATCTTTTAATAAAAGTTTTAAATCTTCATTTGATAAATTTTTAACATCTAATATGTTAAATTGATAACTATTTTGAATTTCTTTTTTAGCTCTTAATTCATTTGGAATTGTAGGACATGTTGGACATTTTTCTATTGTTGGACATACTTTTTGTGGTGGAATTTCACTTTTTTTAACATATTCATTTAAATCTATTTTTGGACACCCTGGAATTTCACTTTTCTTAATATAATCATTTACATCTATTTTTGGACACGCTGGTACTGAACTCTTTAATACATATTTATTTATATCAGGATGTTGTAAAATATCACATTTATTACAACTTTCTTTATCTTTTTCTTGAATATAATCTTTTGTACATATTGTATCATCTTTCTTTTGAATACATTTTTTCTTTTCTTCTTTTTTTACTTCTTTAGAAGTATCTTCTAAATTACTTCTTTCATAATCATTTTCATGAATACCCCATCCATATTTTGATGAAGCTCCACCAGTTATATCAAAAGATGATGAATTTTTATAACCATCTATAACGGAAGGTTTTTGTTCAAAATGTTCTATATAAGGTGTTGATGCACCACCAGTACGTATATATAAAGATGCTGGAATACGTTTATTTTCAGAAATGTATAATCCAATAATGAAAGCAATTAAAAGAAAAATAAATATCCAAACAATTATATCATATGATGATTTCATTTAATCTTTATATATTTTTATTTAAAATATACTATTTACTATATTTTAAATATATTTTTATTTAAAAATTAAAATTTTTTTTCATTTTATTATTTTACAATCTACATTATTTTCATTATTCTACTTTACACCCCCAGCATGGTATCTTATCTTTTCTTATATAGTTTTTAAAATCAGGATGACTTTCAATACTATAATTTCTTATATCACAATATTCATCTGGTTTTTCAAAATAATTTCGAACATTTATACTCTTTGGGTCAAATTTATTTTCAGGTTTCCAAGCAACACATTTTGGGTCTAAATCATAATTAATACGACAATAATATGAAACGGCATTTTTGCATTTGTCATTTAATCCTAAATCTTCAACATACTCTTTATTCCAATCAACACTACCACATCCAACTGCAACACACGGGTTATTTTGATCAATAATAAAAGGACATGTTTGTGAATATTTTCCACCTTCATTATCTGTTAAAACAACTGGTAATTCGCAATCTGGGAAATTCATTTGATAAATATATTTTACTTTGGCTTTTTCGGTTCCATATAATTTTTCACCAAAATAACCTAATTTATTATGATAATATGAATGTTCTGGAATAAATATATAATAATCATTACCTTTTTTATAAGCTGTTGGACAATCAGTTGGTTTAATTTCTGGTGCACCACAACTTTCTTTTTTAACATTACTATATACTTGTTCAGTACTTTGGAATAATCTATAAAATTGGTCTTTACCATTTTCTCCATCTTCACTTAAATCTTGAGTATTATTTTCATTTTTAGGAAATATGTAATCAAATATAGATGGTTTACTATTTGGGATTCTATTTTGATTATTTATTAAATAATTTCTTAATTCTTTATGTTCATTTTCTAATAATATATAATTATGAACAATAATATCATATAAATTCATTTCTAAATATTGATTTTTATTTATTACAAAAGAACATTTACCAAAATATAATGTTGGACAATTATCAATAGTTAATAAAGGAACAGTATCTTGATAAAATATAAGTTTATGTAAATCATTATTAAAAGCAATAGATAATAATGTTTTATTACTTAAAATGAGTGGTTGATTGGTTACTTTTGTAATATCATTGCATTTAAGTATAATTTTATTATCTTTTGTTATTTTTAATGAAATCATTGATTTATCATTATTATCTTTAATAGAACAAATAGTCATATTCTGATATTGTTCATCTTCTTCGTCTAATGTATTATTTTTATCTTCTTTAAAATGAAGTGATGTTAATAAATTTATCATAAAAATAGGTGAACTATTAAATAAAGTTGCAGCATCTTCTTTGGTTGCAACATTATTATACATATTTATAAATCCTTCTTTTGCATCAATTGTTGCTCTATTTTTTAATATCATATTGTTACCAATTGAACCTAAATCACGTAATGATAATGTACCTGCATCTGTGTATAAACCAGAAATAAATAAAAGTAAACCATTTGTAAAAACAAAATCAGATATATCTCTTAATATTTTTACTAAAGTTATATTTGCATAATAAATATCACTGCCAATTAAACGTGTATCATATGATAAATAAATATTCATATTTTCTTTTACATCATTAGATGTATTAAATAAATATTTTACTAAATACCATTTTTCATTATTATTTATATTCATTTCACGGTCTTTTGTTACTTTTATAACTGGAATTTCATTTGACCCATTCTTTTTTAAAATACGAATTCTTAATAATTTTGAAAAATTAATTATATTTGTAATTGGATTATCTACTTTAATCCACATACTAAATAAATATGAACTATTTGGTAATACTGGTTGTAATATTTCATAATAAGTTAAATCATTCGTATCTTTTTGATGTAAAACATATTTGCTATTTGATGGATTTTTTAATTCAATAATTTCATTAAATCCAGATTGATCAATATATCCTGAAAGATTTTTGCCATTAGAAAAATCACTATTTTGTATTATATTTTTATAATTATTATAATCCATTGGCTCAAAATCTTCCTTTATTTTTTTATGATTTAAAATATCATAAAAATCATTTTTATTTCTTTTGATTAATAAATGATAACTTACATAAAAAATAATAATTAAAATAATAACTAAAAATATATAATATAATAAATTCTTATTTTTAAACATTTTGACACGTACTTATATATTATAATGATAATACTCTATTTATATAATAACATATTATTATATAAAAAATATTTTAATTTTTACTCTTTTATCATTTATTTTTATATTTTTTATTTTTAATTTATCTTCCAGAACGATAATTAGAAAAAGGGTAATTAATATCTAAAGGACATACAGGACATGATGAATTGCGAGGATTTTTATTTAATTTATTTTGATCAACATATATATAATCATTATCTTTATCAATTATACTTTTCCATTCATCATAAGCTCTTACTTTTCCAGCAGGGTAATTATATAAGTCTCTTTTATCATTTTTATATTTTCTCTTATTATCTAAACAATTATCCATATTATATTTATTTAAATTTGGATTTCCAGTTTCTCCATCATTAAATACATTTACATTTACTTGTGGTTGTTTTGCTATTAATGATGAAGCTAATCCCATCATAAATGGCATTAATTGGCTCATATCCATATTTCCTAATTCTTTCTTCACTTGTTGACCTTCTTCTTCTTTAGTTGTACTTTCAACTGGTTTACTTTCAACTGGTTTACTTTCAACTGAGTTACTTACACTTTCTTCCATTTGAATTGGTGATGTATATACACCTGTTTCTTCTTCACTTCCACCACTATATCCCGTACTACCAGTATATCCCGTAGTAAAAATTACAAAATCACTATATCCTGTATAACCAGTATAACCAGTAAACCCAGTTACCCCAGTATCCATATATCCTGTATAACCAGTCACTTCTGTTGGAGCAACATATGCTGTTGGTTCTGGTGGTGGAGGTGTTGGATCAACATAAGCAACAGGTACATCACGAACAGCATCAACAGGTGCTGAAATAACGGTTGTTGTAGAAGGTGTTATTTGTTTTTGTTCAAAGATAGATGTATCTATAGAAGTAGTTGGTTTATTTGCGAATTTTTTAGGTATTGAAATATGTTCTAATAAATCAGCATAATTTTCCATTAGAATTGGATTAAAAAAAGAAAATATTTTAATAGTTCCTAAATAAATAAATATAAATCCTGTTACATAGGCAACATATTTATATTTAGCAATTTTTTTAGAATATTTACATGCTTTATTAACAAGTATATAAGATAAAAGTAATGAAATTAAAATAGAGATTAAATATAAAAAGTATGCTGAAAACATTTTTTATTTTATATAAAATTTAATTATATATTCTATAATTATGAAGTATAAAAAATAAAAATTTTAAATAAAAATAAAATAAAAATATAGAATAATATATTTTTATAAATATGTCTAAAAAATCAAATCAAATTAATAAATTGATAAATAAAAAATCGTTCATTACAAATAATAGTAAAAAAAAAACAAATATGTATGAAGATATGTATGGTATAAATACAGGTATTGTTGAATTAAAATATAAAGATTTTACTTATGATAAAAAAACAAAATCACTTAAATGTAATCATCCTATTTTTAAAAATACAAATAAAGGTATTATTATTTTTTATGCACCATGGTGCACTCACTGTATTAATATGTATGATGATATTATTGAATTATCTATTAATTATATGAATATTTTCCCAATTGCTGTTGTTAATATAGAAGATTTAAAAAATAAAAATGATTTACTTACTTCATACGCAAAGGTTACAAAATATCCTACAATGAAAGTATTAAATAAAAATTTAATCGTTGAAAATTATAATAATGATTTAACAAAAGATAATATTACTTATTATATTAATATGAATATGTAATTATTTTTGTATAAATATTTTTGTATAATTATTTTTGTATAAATATTTGTGTATACCAATTTAAAAATTCTTCTGGTCTTTTTAATTTTTTAAATTTATTACAATTTATTATTTTTTCAAATGTATTTCTTAAGAATTTATCTGGATATAATTTACAAAAACATATAAAAAATGTATAAAATCTATCATATTGTTCTAATGATAAATCTAATTTTAAATATTGTGTAATTGCGTGGTTCATAAAGAAAAATATATCTTGATGTTTTGTTTTTTTATGTATTTCCATTGCTTTTTTATATGAAATTTGCGGTTTATTTAAATCCTCATTTACAATATTATGAAGTTCATATACATATTTTTTTAAACTTTCTCGATTTATTTCTTTTTCTTCAATTGTATAAATATGATAAAAATAATCTATATAATGCGATTTACATACAGTACACGGTATTAATTCAGCAAATGTTTTATAAAATAAATAATAACATTTTCGCTCTTCATCTTTAATTGGTTTATTCATTCCAATACTAAAAGCGTGTAACATATGCCATGCTTTTGGACCCCAAATAGCACGACCTAAATATTTTTTAGATTTAATTTTGCTTTTATTTTTATTTTTTTCTTCACTCATTTAATAATTATAATATATATTATTATATAATATTATACTAAAAGATTTATAGAAAAAAAATAATT
>JACCDX010404625.1_pt1 | contig 11260 bp, 8 predicted proteins | sample 7449681 | NCBI WGS metagenome assembly JACCDX01 (sample SAMN15323450, study PRJNA562643) | freshwater metagenome | isolation source: river surface water | place: USA:Blue River Watershed | collected 2017-08-18 | reverse complement strand
CACTGGTGTGAGCAAGGACTGGCATCGGTCGAAACCATGCTGGCAAAGGATAGTCGGGTCGGACGTTATTGTTATGGTAATACACCTACATTGGCAGATTGCTGCCTCGTGCCGCAGATAGCCAATGCACAGCGGTTGCAGTGTGATCTTTCAGGCATGCCGACACTGCTTAGAATTAATGCGACATGCCTGGAGCTGGAAGCATTTCATCAGGCATCACCAGCCAGTCAGCCGGATGCAGAATAATCCGGCATGCCGCCTGGCCTGATTAGTTTTTCCTGTAGCGCACCACCTGCTGATGCTGCTCGCCCAGGCCTTCGATGCCAAGCCTGATCTCATCGCCAGGCACCAGAAATTTCGGTGGCTTCATGCCCATGCCGACGCCCGGCGGCGTGCCGGTGGCAATAATATCGCCGGGCATCAGCGTCATGAAACGGCTCAGATAGCTGACAATTTTTGCGACAGAAAAAATCATGGTTTTGCTATTGCCGGTTTGCTGTCTGTGACCATTCAAATCCAGCCACATAGACAGCTTTTGCGGGTTGGGGATTTCATCACGTGTCACCAGCCATGGGCCGACCGGACCAAATGTATCGCAGCCTTTTCCTTTGTCCCATTGCGGGCCGTGCTCAAGCTGAAAGCATCGTTCCGATAAATCATTGATGACACAATAACCCGCGACGAAGTTGAGGGCTTGCCGCTCGCTGACATATTGAGCCTTGGTACCGATGACCACGCCAAGCTCTACCTCCCAGTCCGACTTCTCGGAATTTTTCGGCAGCATCACCGTATCATTGGCGCCAGACAGGCTAGTGACTGCCTTCATGAACACAATAGGCTCAGACGGTATAGGCATACCGGACTCTGCGGCATGATCGGAATAATTCAAGCCTATGCCTATAAATTTGCCGACGCGCGCAACCGGCACACCAAAGCGAGGTTTGCCGCGCACCATAGGCAATTTTGAAGGATGTAATTTTGCCAGCCTGGCCAGCGATTTTTCTGACAGCTGTTCAGGTCCGATATCCTCAATCACGGCAGATAAATCACGTAACTTGCCTGCTTCATCAATGAGTCCGGGTTTTTCGCGGCCCGGATGACCGTAACGTATGAGCTTCATGGTCTTCCTTTTTTAATTGTTATGTAAAAATCGTGGACGGATTAACTATTGCCATCAGGGATTATGCCTATGATTGGAATAAATGTATCCATCACTATGAAAGACTTTGCCATGCAATTAGTATCTGGGATCGCCGGCATTGGAAGCTTTTACCTTTCGGCCAGTGTGACCGCATTTACGCAACGCCAGGCAGCCCATGAATAAACTTTTTGCCATTCTTGCGATCCTTGCCTCGGCACTGATCAGTCTTATGCTGATTTCCTGGCTGTCAGGATGGATTTTTAATGCGTAAAGCATGACGTGTAAGCTTGGATATCTTTGAAATTTTCTTTAAGGTAATATTGATATATTAAAATTTCAAACTCATGAGGCTATCGCATGACGCTAAAACCTGCTTCTATTTTTTCTGTAATCACCCTGGCAGCCATACTGGCCGTTTCTCCCAGCTATTCAGCACCCAGTGAAAAAGATTTCATCATCACGCCACCAGAGAAAATTGTCTGGCGGGATGCGGGCAAGGGCGTAAAGATAGCGCTGATTTACGGTGACCCATCCAAACCTGGGCAATATGTGATCCGTGCGCATTTTCCGCCGGGCGTGATGAGCTCACCGCATTTTCATGGAGAAGACCGTCATGTAACGGTTATTCAGGGAACCTGGTATGCCGGCAAAGATGATAGCTGGGATCCGGAGGCGACAGTAGCGCTCAAGGCAGGCAGCTATATGTATCATCCGGCCGAAGGCGTGCACTATGATGGCGCTGGCGCAGAAGGTGCGATTGTGCAAATCATAGGCATGGGCCCTAGCAAAACGACCTTTCTTTATCCTAAGGAAGGTGATTTCGGCAAACCACGTAAACTAAACTAATGAAAAATTTTATTGCTACTTTATTAGCCGTACTGGCTTGTGGTTCTGTTCATGCCGAATGGGTGACTTACCATCACTCTCCCGAAGCAGAAGAATTATTTGATCCGGTATTCGTGGCTAACGAACAGGGAAAAATAAAATTCTGGACGCTTAGTAATTATGCAAAGCCCATCACCAGTCTCGAAGGTAAAGAGCTGTTGTCAGAAAAAGCGCTGACAACCATAGACTGTGGCAGTCGCAAGACGGGTACAGAGAAAGTCGTCAAATATGCAGGTAAGAATGCCCAAGGTGCTGTAGTTGGTTCAATGGAAACGTCCCTAAGAATGACCACTATCAGAACTGGCAGTGCCGATCAGGTATTGATGGAGAAACTTTGTAAATAGCTTGGCCGCATTATTTAGCCAGCCCGAAATTTGATTAGTTACCAATCGTTTGCTATTGCAGACATTCCCTGCAGATTTCTGTATTTCATGTTTTACAGAAATCTGCGGGGATTTTTTATTTGGTTTCGTTGTCGCTTGTTTGCTTTAACTCCTCTTTTGTAGTGGCGGTAGCGAGGGCATCATTTTTTTCCAGAGATATCGTTACATCTGAAGGATATTTCCACATTGCTCCGGTGAGCATATCGGTAATACCGAGATCAATAAATATGCCGCCAACCACGCCGGCAGCTTGAGTAGAACTGATTAAGCGCGTGACTTTCTGTTTATATCCTGGCGCATTGCATTTAACCAGCATGTCATCTTTGTCTTTAGACACTTGCAGCGTATTGTTCTTTACAGATAAGGAACCGATTTCGCCATCGCCGTCACGATTAACGACACAGGTGGTCGTATCCGGCTCTAGATTGAAATTGATGACTTGTGATGTTCCTTGCGTGATAGATGCACAACCAGTGAAAAGTATTGAAAAAGCTAATGGTAAAAATATGCGAGAGGTCATTTTTCTTCCGGGTCAAAAAGGATAACTGGAAGAAGGAGATTATCAATTAAGCTAAGAAGAGATTGAATAATGTCAGTCGAATGATGGCTTGCCATAGAGAATAGGAATAATCGATCTCCAAGTGTTGTTTTTCATTATTTTTATAGATGATGAAGTTGTTCCGAGGCAAGATCTGGCGGAGCCTGCCAGCCAGTATTTCCCAAGACGCGTGTGGCGTAGCTTTCAGTGAGAGGTAGTAAGACTTCAAGTAGGGAAACTGGTCCCGCCGACAGGAATCGAACCTGTATCTAGCGCTTAGGAGGCACTCGTTCTATCCATTGAACTACGGCGAGGACGCTGGCGCTGTGACATTCTTGCGCTCGGTTGATTATATCCCAAGCGCTTCCTGATCAAAGAACGGCTGTCAACGGCCTACAAGTACTCTATTAACATCACCAGTCAGCTGTGGTTGCTGAACTCGATTTGCCAAGCTAGCCTGTCGCGCCACATTTTCGATTAAATATCCATGCATTTCTCCTAGCGTGATTTTTCCGTCTTTATTGACATCAGCATCACCTTCCATACCCTTCATCAAGTAATAACTAAATATTCCGTGCTTTAATTCGGGACTGCTACTCGATATCTGTTCTGCTGTACTTGCAGTGATGACGGTAAATTCTGGCGGGAAGACTTGTATATTTGCCTTCAGCGTAACTGGCCGAGCACTTGCTAAAAGAGATTGTCCTGTTCTAGCAGCTCCGCTATAACAACTGTCTAAAAATACTGTGACTGAATTAGGTTTTAAAGCTTGTATTGCTTCATTAATTTCTTGCTGGTTTATGGCTGTTTTATCCATAAAGTCGCGATCAGCTCGCTGGGGAAGCAAATAGAGTCCCTTACCGTCAGCTGTAGGCAATCCATGTCCACTATAAAATACAAAAATATCAGTTGTTTTTTTTACGCGAGCGGGCAACCATGCCTTAAATGCTCTATAGATTTCAGCCTGATCTGCATCAGCATCAATAAGTAGTTTAATATTTTCGGGTTTTATGCCTAAGCCACGTATTGCATAGTCATAGAATGCCCGCGCATCTTCACTTGCAAAGTCTGCTTTAGGTAAATTTTTATAATCAGTTATACCAATAATGATAGCTATTGCATCTTTCGGTAAAGCAGGTTGAATTTTCGCAGGATTAAGTTCGGCAAAAGCGACTTTTGCTTCTGAAGCTTTTCTTTCAACGATAATTTCTTTGGTTGCTGTGGTGCCAAATATGTCTTTAGCAATAATTGTATAAACGTTTTTTTGGCCTACTTTTGCTAAGCGACGAATTTCATATTTTCCGTCATCTTTTGCACCTTCTTCAATGCCATTAATGGTTAGCGATGCAGTTTCTTCATTGGTTTTTATCCTTATCGTCAGCATACCGGTATTATCAGGATCAGTTGTATTGACCTCTAACGATAAATGAGAAGCTCTTTTCGGCTGAGATTGATTGCTTGATTTGTCAGTATTTGTTGTTTTTAATGTTGCAGAGGATTGGTTTTTATTTGATTTTTCTGCAACCAATGACTCCGGTTCAGACTGAATCAGCAGAGCATAGTCTGGAATTAATTCAATATTTGATTTTGATATTTTCTTTGAGCTAGGGCTGACTTTTTCGGAATTGATTACCTTAGCGTATAGGTTTACAGCCTTCTTTAAATTTATTTCGCCATCTAAGCCATTGTGATAAAACCAAGCCAAATTATGAATTGCCTCATAATCCTCATATTTTGCCGCTAATTCTAGCCAGTATTTTGCTTCTTCTAAGTCACTTGTGACACCACATCCTGTTAGATAAGTATAGCCTGCGATTGAAAAATAATTTGCAAAAGCTTTTGACGGATTATTGGCATATTGTTTGGCGTATTTGAGATCATAATCAGAAACTTGTCTGCATCTAAGAAGGTCAGCCACAATGCCACTTTTAATTTTAGAGGGCTTAATAGGAATACCTGAGATATTAGAATTTTTTTTCGAAGAAATTTTAATCAGAAATGCATCAAAATTTATATCTGGTAATTCGACTTTAGTCTCACGTATAAATTTATCGCTTTCCCACACGCCTTCCTTCAGGTTACCATCTTTAGAGACATATACTCCTTGCCCATTTTTTTTAGAAACCTTAAATTCACCGATATACATATCACCATTGGCATAGTTATCAATTCCTAGGCCATTAGATGCATCATTTTTCATATCTCCTACGTAATTAGAACCATCTTTAAAACTGATTATCCCTTTTCCATGCATTTGATCATCGTTGAATTCACCCGCATACTTATTTCCATCAGCGGAGGTTAGCACTCCGCGTCCATTTCTCTTTCCATTTTTGTATTCACCCATATATTTATTACCATCTGAAAAAATCATCTCTCCGTAACCAGTAATTTTTCCGCTTATATAATTTGCATTGGTTTCGTATAATTTTTTTCCATCTTTAAGCATAACTACCGCACCTTGCCCGCTGGCATATCCCTCTTCACATGCGCCACTCCATTGCACAGATCTGTTAGTAACGTCGCCAGTCCAGACTTTGCATCCTGAATTTTTATCAGTCAGGTATCCAGGTTTTGGATCGGCTGCAAAAGAATGCAGGCTTGAAAGAGAAATAATCAAACATATTATTTTTTTCATTTTTTCTCCACAGTATTTTTTATAAAAATTAATGATCAGTGATTGACTAGTACTCTATTCGCATCCCCGATGAATTGCGGTTCTTGTTTTCGGCTCATCGTCGCTGCCTGACGGCTCACATTCTCCATAAGATAAGACTGCATTTCACCTAAGGTGATTTTCCCGTCCTTATTCGCATCTGCATCTCCCTCCATGCCACGCATCAGATAGTAGCTAAATATCCCATGTTTCAAATCGGGGTTTGAGCTGGAAATCTGATCATTCTGGCTTGCTGTAATTACATTGAAATTTTCTGGAAAGATCTGAGTATTCGATTTAATGACAATAGGGCGGGCACTGGCAATCCGTGTTTCACCTGTTCGAGATTGTCCGCTGTAGCAGGCATCAATAAATAGCGTGACAGATTTTGGTTTGGTGGATTGAATATCGCTAATAATTTCTTGTACTTGAACCGCTGTTTTAGAAATCAAATCACGGTCAGTTTTCTGCGGTAGTAGATATAAGCCCTTACCATCTGCGGCAGGTAAGCCATGGCCACTATAAAAAACATAAATATCGGTAGAGCTTTTTACTTTACTGGGCAACCATGTTTTAAATGCTTTGTAAATTGATACTTCATCTGCATCAGCATCTACAAGTAACTTTATATTGCCTGCTTTCACACCGAGCGCTCGCAGTGCATAGTCATAAAATACACGTGCATCATCATTGGCATAATCAGCCTTGGGGAGATTCTGATAATCCGCAATGCCTATGATGATCGCAACAGCATCCCGATCTGAGCCGCGCTTGATATTGGTGGGATTAAGGTCTGCGTATGAGACTTTAGATTCACTGATAACACGAGTAACCGAAATTATTTTGGTGTCGGTGTTTCCATATACATCAGTAGCAACAATTTTGAATGAAGAAGATTGTCCTGCTCTTGCTATTCTCTTTAACGTATAGTTTCCATCCGACTTACCACCTTCTTCTTTGCCATCAATCAGTAAAGAGGCCGTATCCGCATTTGTTTTGATATCAATAAAAAATAAACCATCGCTGTTTGGTTGTGTATGATTAACTTGGAGATTGATGCGTTGACTGGAGCCAGCTTGCTGACGCTGACGTTTCTCATCTTCAAGCCGTTTGCGTTCTTCTGCTAATTGTTGACGCTCACGATTTATATCAGAGCGATCAGTGTTATCTACAACACTATTATTTTGGTTGGGTAGGGTAACCTTTGTTTCACGGATGAAGTTACCGTTTTCCCAAATTCCTTCAAGCCGTCTTCCGTTAGCGGTCGTCCCAATGCCCAGTCCGTTATACCTACCATCCTTGAATTCGCCGACATACTTTTCACCATTGGGAAGAGCGATCGTTCCATGTCCATTATACGTACCATCCTTAAATTCGCCGACATACTTTTCACCATTAGCAAAGGTGTATGTCCCCTGTCCGTACCTCTTGTCGTCCTTAAATTCGCCGACATATTTGTCGCCTGTTATATAGGTGGCAGTTGCCTGTCCGTGCCTCTTGTCGTCCTTGAATTCGCCGACATGCTTCTCGCCTTTGGCAGATATGTACGTTCCCTTTCCGTCCTTTTTACCTTCCTTGAATTCGCCGACATACTTGTCGCCATTGGCAAAGGTTTCGGTTCCATGTCCGTTCCTCTTGTTGTCCTTATATTCACCGACATGCTTGTTGCCATTGGCATGAGTGAACATTCCCTGTCCATGATATTTGCCGTCCTTGAATTCGCCGACATACTTTTCACCATTGGCAAAGGTGTAGGTTCCATGTCCGCTAGTAAAGTCTTCCTTGAATTCACCTATATACTTATCACCACGGTTTTTTTCAAAAGTAACATCCATTACACCATAACCATGCTTTTTGCCATTCAAATAGTCTCCTGTGTAGTTGTGACCATTTGGGATAGACTCCGAACCGTAGCAGTTACTCCATTTTGTGGTGTCGGTTCCTTTACACGGAGGCAGCTTGTTAGGATTACTCTGCTGAGCTTGTACAAATGAAGTGAACATAACGCAAAGTACAAACAGAGGTGTTGTTAAGTATTTCATTTGAATTCCAAAACAAGTGATTCGTATCTATTAATTCAATTTGGTATTGATTCAGATATGTTTAATACCGGTGGATAAATATTTCATGAATTACAGATGCAATGATTATTTCTCATCTGTATTTCCATAAGCACAGAACTCTAGTTCAATGCTTAATCATGAAACTAAACCACTCTTATAAGGATCAATTCAATGCTGACATTCAAACAGTTTCTAGCGAGTCAATATTGCCAGTCTGCTTCTAACACTATTCCAGTTATTGTAACCAAGTATCCCAATCAAACTAATCCATATAAACCAAACAAATAGTTAACTCCTTGATAATTCAGGGATTTTCTTTAGGTGCGGTTGGATGGATTCTGGAAGGTTAGTGAGGGTAATTCCCACTTCTCTACCAGTGGATTATTAGGAACGATGGAATACCCTGTATCTAAGCGGTATTCCAGACCTAGGGTGGGTGCTTGTTAGGAATGCGCTATAGGTTAGGGTTGTTAATCACCCAAATTATAGTATTAATAAATTAGCAATTATTAAAACCGGACAGTGGATTGTTTGCATCGACTCTAAAAGAAGAATGCGGAGCGGAGATATATTGATGGGGGTGAGTGGTGCTACTCAATACAACACCACACTGCAAAATAATATTGGATAGCGATTGATAGAGTCGCTAATGACATTCATTGGATTACAGAGACACTTGAAAGTCTCTTAGCAGGCACTCGTTCTATCCATTGAACTACGGCGAGGACGCTGGCGCAGCAAGAATTTACGCACCAAGCATTACAACTTAGGGTTCCTGATGACTGGCTGTAACGGGTAGTGACAGAAGAGGGGATTGCAGTCATGAGCAATTCTGATTAGCTGTTATACAGAGCCTGTTCAGGCTGATGTCGCCGTGAGTCGGTACAATAGCGTCTTTTCATCTACACCATCAGGGCGCCTGGCAACTGCCCTTCATTTTCATGGCAGTCATTTCCCTAAGCGATGCACAACTAGCGTTTGGCCATGTTGCCTTACTAGACCATACGGATTTCTCTCTGGAAGCCGGTGAGCGCGTAGGCTTAATTGGGCGTAACGGTACGGGTAAATCTTCGTTACTCAAGGTGATTGCCGGCTTCACCAAGCTCGATGATGGCTTGCTGACGATGCAGCAGGGATTACGTATTGCCTATGTCGAGCAGGAGCCCGAGTTTGATCCGGAAATTTCCGTGTATGACACCGTCAGCAATGGTCTGGCAGAGACCAAATCACTGCTTGCTGAATATGACGGTCTCACTGCGCAGTTCGGTCAGGGGGATGATGACCAGCTTATGGAGCAAATGCAAATTATTCAGTCCAAGCTGGATGTACTGGATGGCTGGAATCTGAATAATCGGGTAGAAACTACGTTACAAAAACTCAATCTTGAGGCAGGCAGCATCCTCAAGACACTTTCCGGCGGCATGAAAAAACGCGTGGCGCTGGCTCGTGCGCTGGTGACTGCGCCTGATGTGCTGGTACTCGATGAGCCCACTAACCATCTTGATTTTTCTTCTATCAGCTGGCTTGAAGAATTGCTGCGTGATTTCAAGGGCAGTGTGCTGTTTATTACGCATGATCGTAGCTTTCTGGATAATGTCGCTACGCGGATCATTGAACTCGATCGCGGCTGTTTGCTTTCCTATCCGGGCAATTTCAGTGCTTATCAGGTCCGAAAAGCAGAGCAGCTTCAAATCGAAGAAATCGAAAATGCCAAATTCGATAAAGTGCTGGCGCAAGAAGAGGTCTGGATACGAAAAGGAATAGAGGCGCGACGTACGCGTAATGAAGGTCGGGTCAGGCGGCTGGAGGCTTTGCGTACCGAGCGTAGTCGCAGGCGTGATCAGCAGGGGCAAGTCAGGATGGAGCTGAGCGCAGGTGAGCGCTCAGGAAAATTGGTCGCTGAGCTGATTGATGTCAGCAAGGCTTATGGCGATAAGCAGATTGTCAGCAAATTCAGTTCTACCATCATGCGTGGCGATAAAGTCGGCTTAATTGGTATCAACGGTGCGGGCAAGACAACTTTGCTCAGGCTGATTTTAGGAGAAGAGTCTGCAGATACGGGAACGATTCGCCAGGGCAGCAAACTACAGGTTGCCTATTTTGATCAGATGCGCGCGCAATTGAATGAAGAGGCTAGCTTGGCTGATACGATCGCACCGGGCAGTGACTGGGTAGAAATTAATGGCCAGCGCAAGCATGTGATGTCTTATCTTGGTGATTTTCTGTTCGCGCCAGAACGCTCGCGTTCGCCCGTGAAGTCGCTTTCTGGTGGTGAGCGCAATCGACTGCTGTTGGCCAGGCTGTTTGCCAAACCGGCCAATGTGTTAGTGCTCGATGAACCGACCAATGATCTCGATATTGATACGCTTGAATTGCTGGAGCAATTGCTGGAGGATTATAAAGGTACGGTATTTTTAGTCAGTCATGATCGTACCTTCCTTGATAACGTGGTCACGCAAGTCATCGTTGCTGAGGGAAATGGATTGTGGCGTGAATATATCGGTGGCTATGGCGATTGGGAGCGTGTGCGCAAGGTCGCTGTAGCACAACCTAAAGAGAAGGAAAAAAATCAGCTCAAGGCGGAGCCAGTCTCTGCGCCTGTGAATGCCAAACAAAAGAAACGCAGCTTCAAAGAGCAGCGTGAACTTGAACAGTTACCTAAGCTGATTGCAGAACTTGAAGCTGAACAAGCCAGTATTAGTGAGAGGCTCTCAGATGCAGATCTATATCGTAAAGATCCGGAAGAAATGAAAAAGCTTAATCAACGGTTTGCCGAGATTGATGCCTTGCTGATGGAAAGTCTCGAAAGATGGGAAACCATTGAGGCCAGGTCAAAAAGCTGATGAATAGGCGCAGCTCAGTGCAGTTTGCGGGTTGCTGAGCGCAGGCCGGGCAATAAGCGTCTGAGCATATCTGCATCTGAGGCAAGCGGACATTGTTCCAGATATGCTTCGATATCCTGTAGTGCTGCTTGCGGCGAATCCAGGTTTGCATAAGCCAGTCCCCGGTCTCGAATTTCGGTAATTTCATCCGGAAGCAGCATGACCAGCCGTTGTTGCACGTTGAGGAATTGCTGCCAATGCTGTGGTTCGGTAAACAGAGATTTCAGATTACGCAGCATACGTATCAGAATTGCCCGTGGATGTGCATCCGTCAAAAAACTGGCAACTGAATGCTGATCCATACCTTCATGATTGGCGAAATGTGGCTCTAGCCTTTCTTCAAGTTGTTCGCGCGACAAACTGCTGCCATTGAACGGATCCAGAATAATGTCGCCACTTTGTACGGAGACTTTCATCAGAAAGTGTCCCGGAAATGAAATACCTTTTACTTCCAGGCCGATTTGCTGTGCCAGTTCCATGTAAATCACGGCAAGTGAAATTGGTATGCCCCTGCGCGTAGCCAGCACTTTGTTCAGATAGCTATTGTCCGGATCATAATAATCATTGATGTTGCCGGCGAATCCGAGATCATTGTAGAAAAAATTATTCAGCATGCGCAGCTTGGGTATTGTTGCGATATCCCTGGGCATGCGCTGCCTGAGTTTGAGTGCGAACTTGTCTATGGTAGTGATGCAGGCAGTCAGATCCAATT
>JACCDX010531950.1_pt1 | contig 11262 bp, 13 predicted proteins | sample 7449681 | NCBI WGS metagenome assembly JACCDX01 (sample SAMN15323450, study PRJNA562643) | freshwater metagenome | isolation source: river surface water | place: USA:Blue River Watershed | collected 2017-08-18 | reverse complement strand
GCCTTGATGGCAAACTCTGCGGCCGCCGTTAAAACTCTTGATGAGCTGAATACGTTGGATGCGACGTTGACGGATTTTGTCAACAGAGTATTGGACATGGAAGAAACCATTGACGAAAAAGCAATGGTCGAAGAATTGATCGACCGCCTTGGTCTCCGGGGTTCTTTTGACAATTCGTGGCGGGCCGGTTTCCAGAACGAAGAAATGATGCTCATGCGCGAAGCCAACCAGCTGCGGCACGAACTTATTGTGCGAGTTGGAATGCTCCGCTCTCAGATGAACAGAATCAACGCGGCACCTGAAAAGGGGTACAAGCCGAAAAGTTCCCTCTGGAAACTTGCTTGGAAAAAATCCAGCGAGGCATTTGGTAAGCGTAAGATCATTGCGGCCAACGTAGGTCTGGAAGATTATCGTATGCTCAACGCAACCACCGAAGACGGCAAAGACCGGTTGCTCATTGCCAACTCGACGAAAACGACAATCAGCCTTTACGACGCCAAGAAAGAAGTACCGGCCGGTGTTGCTGTGTTTGCAATCGACGGTAATGGCGAACTCGGTGTTTATGTGGCCCGTAAGAAAGTGCCCGCCGGTGGCTTGCGTCCGACGCAATTTATCGTTGGCGACGACGGCGTGGTGAAGTTCAATCCTTATTGGAACCGGCTCGGTGTAAACGTAGCTGTCGACAAACTCGGCAACTATAAACGCTTCCGCCAAGAAAAGCTCCAAGACGGTAGCTTCCGTTATGTTGATGTCGAATCAATCGACCCGAACAAGTACGTTAAAGGCGCTCCGTTGGAGGCAGGTCAGGTTCACATGAACATGCAGCGCCCGGTGCGTTACAACCCGGCAACCGACGGTGACTGGGATGCCTTCAAAGCGCGTGTGCTGGAAGATGACCTGGGCGACGTGATCATCGTGACAGAAGGTAAGGTAGAGCCCGTACCAGAGCTGAAAGACATGCCAGTCGGTAAAGGTGTCGATACCTACATCCCGATGTCGTTGGACCAGGTGTTCGACGAGAAATCAGCGAAGATCGCCAAGAAGCCGGCCGTTTACGAGAAATACGAAGAAGCACCCGCTGCCGCGCCGGTACCAGTGAAACCGAGCAAAAAATCGACAGCTGATCGACCTGATGATTTAGGCTTCTCCGCTTTAGGGAAAATCGAAGGGGTCGGATTATCGCTCGTCGAACACGAAATTACTAAAAACGGGTTCTTCAAAGCACCGAAGAACATGAATAAATCCAGTGTAACGAAACTCGTAAAAGAGCTTCGTGGAAAAAATCCTGGTGTAAACTATATCGTCGAGCAAAACGGTAATGAGTTTAGAATAAGACAAATAACTGTCCAAGGCGCTTCTATACCTAAACCAGTGGTCGCAGGACTTGCGCTGGCTGGGTTAGCTTCTGTACTTACCGCTGAAGAAAACGAGTACCAACAAGCCGGTATGGGTATCGGTGCGCTGCTGCTCACTTTGATGGCTACCGGCGCAACTGGTGCGAAAGCCGTGCGCGGTGTTGGCTCCAAAGCGTTCAAGGGTTCTGCCACTGCCGTGCGTGAACAGGTCAACCGACTTGCAAAAGCGCCGCAGATGGTTGATTCCAGAAATGCACTGAAGAATGAGATCGGCGTAACAACCGGTAACAAGGTCAATGACAAGATGCTCGAAGGCGACATGCGGGCAGACAAAGCCGGTAAACGTGCGCTGTGGAATGGGTTCTTCATGGACAAATTCGCAACACGGTTTGGTGGTCTCAAAAAGCGGTTGCCTGGTCAAGCGAAAGTCGATGAATACGTTGCTTTCCTCCAGAAAGTACAATCTCTCCCGGCAGAACTCTACGGCCGCTTCAATGGTCATGTTCTGACAAAAACCGGCAAAGATGCACTGAACTTCTACAACGAGGATATTCCCCGGTTGATGGACGAAGTGATCAGTGACCTGAAGTACATGTCTGGTGGTCGTGAGATGACTTTCCAGGACGGTATCGACGAACTTTTCGAAGAAGGTCGCCCGCTTGATGTTGGTCTCGAAAGCCGCGCAAACTATTCCAAAACACCAATCAGCACTTGGGAAAGTATCAAGTCTGGTATTACCGGTGAACTGCCGGAATCCTATCAGGCCGGGATGCGTCAGCTTTATGGACAATACGCCAGCTGGAAACTTCAAAGCGCGTCACACAAAGGCGTGGCTGAGTTCGTGCAGAAAAACCCGATGATGCTTGAGCTTTTCAAGCGCATGGACAGCTACAAAACGATGGTAAACGGCGCCGAGATCAATCCGTTCGCTGAATTTGCCGAAGGTATGCGTCAATCGTTTGTCGAGATGCCGGCACGTTACAGAAGCAGCATGCTCATCGCCGTTCGTGATTCTATCGCAAATGCGTTCAAAGATACCAACCCGAGAGTTTACAATCTCTTGAACAGCTTGGTATCGAGCAACAAACGCTACAACGACTGGCGCCAGGACGACATCAGTGCGGACGAGTGGGCGTTGATCAAAGAACTGAAGGCCGACAAACAAATCGGTGGTACAGTGGCAAAGATCATCGACATGAACAACCACTTGGTCGACTTCGGATATGGGATAAGCAACTACTTACCCAACATCATCGACCGGAATAAACTTGATTTGCTGGTGGATTCCTACGGCCGCGAGTTCTTCGAAAACTCAAAGACCGGCGGTTCGGCTGAAGCAGAGCTTTATGCGCTGAACAAAATCGTTGACCGCATTTTGGAATTGAATGGTAAGGCCGGCGCCAAAGGGAAACCGGGTCGCCTTGCGTACTTCGATACCGAAAGCAATCAAATCACCGACATGGCCTTTACTGGCTCTGATTACGGTCGCGGCGCAACAACGATCACCGCAGCTTACAACAGCGCCAAAAACGCACTGAGCGCGGTATTCGAACAGCTCACCGAAAGCGAGCGCATGGCAATCAAAGAAGATATGCTCAAGCGCGGCACTACCCCGGAAAAGGAATACATCCAAGAACACATCGAGGTGTCTTATCGCAATGGTGATGCAACTCAGCCGGTGATGAAGGTAACATACACCTTGAACGACCCGCACGGATTTATGTCCCGGCTGTCCGAAAAGACAGCGCTGCGCCAGATGTTCTACTCATTACGGCACGGCGGTCTGAACGTCAAGAAATCGCATTACCTGGACATCCTGCGCCGGTATGAACTTCCTGCCGAGTTGCAGTGGGTTGACATGCCAAAGCTGATGCAGACCTATGCCGATGACGTTGGTGTTCGTATTGCAAACCTGGAAGCCGGTATCTTTGACAATTCGGACGTTGAGCGTAAGTTCTTCATCCCGATGGCGGAAGAATATCGGAAGGCCAACGAAGGTTCGGCAAACTTGGATGATGATCTGTACTATCTACGTCAAGAATCTGAAGCGCTCTACGCTGCGGTCAACAACCAAGACCCGGACATGCCGCGAGGTCTGAGCCAGGAAAAACAGGCTGAGATACGCGAAAAGCGCGAGGTCGTACAGAAAGGTGCGAACATTGCGACAGCGATTACCACGTCAAATCTGTACCCGGTATCCTTTGCTTTCCTCGACGCGCCGGCAATGCTCGTTCAGGGTGCGCTGCTTCTCGGCAACAAGAACATCTGGAAATCGATTTTCGGTAAAGAGTTTGTTGATGGCGAATCGATTAAGTCGTACTCGGACCGGTTTGTCAAATCATTGAACCTGGTCAACGATACCATGTCGAGCATGAACCCGACGATCGATGAGGTACTCGCGCACCAGCGAAGTGGTCTGGACACAGCCAATAGAAGGGCGAACCAGTACCGCGACTTCATGGGTAAACTTTCCCTTGTGCGCGGCGCCGAGATGATGGCCAGTCGGATAAGCGGACAGCCGGTACGTTTTGACAAAATGCGTAAGGTGCAAATGCCTATCGTCAACTCAATGTTCGACATCAATAAGAACAACACCAGCCTTTACACCAGAGCTGCGTTGCTTGACATGATGGAACTCGGCGAGAAATTCCGCGATCTGCGGGCGGCCGGGGTTGATATGATGGACATCGACGGTCGTTTCGAGAGCCTCGGTACAATCAAACGCTCGCTCCAACAGCATGGTATCCTGGTCGAATCAAAAGAGGACATGGCAAAGTTCTTCGACGAGCAGGACAGATACCGCGAGCTTTATGCTGAAGTCTCGAAGAAGGTCGGCCCGGGTAAAGTCGACATTATGAACTTCGAGCGCCTGATGGACAAAGACGGCAACTATCTGGTCAAACTTGATTCCGATAGAGAGCTGATTGCGCGGGCACGTAACAACCAAGCTGTTGTTGCCAACGAAGCGAAAAACACGCTGCATGCAACAAGCCCATTGAACCAGATACCAGCTTCGAAAAGAGGATGGGGTCGGTTGCTGTACCAATTTACCACTTACCCGGTCAACTTGGCTTTGCAGGGATTCCAAAAGCGTCTTCGGATGCCAATCCGGGATTTCCGTGCAAACTACGAAGGGCTCGGCGATTACAACGTGTTTGAAGTCTACCGCATGGCTACACAGAACGACCGCAAGGCAATCAAAGAAGCATTGACTTCGGCGAATTTGCCAAGCGACGATGCGGCAATCAGCAAGTTCATCTCTGATGTACCGGTCGAAGCCATGTACCAGGCGTTGCGGATACCGCAGTACGTGTTGGGCACATCGGCGATCTTTATCAGCCGGGATGCGATGGAGGATTTCTTGGCATTGCCATACGCCGAAGATAAAGATCAATGGCTGCGGTTACGGAAGAACATGATTGTGAACCGGTTCGCAGACAAAGAAGATCAGTTTACCTTCGGCGAAATGATGGACAAGCCGGCGGCCGACATGATTTCCGCGATGATGATACGCCTCTTCTACGAAGTGAGCAGATCAGGTATCGGCGGTATGTATCCGTCGTTGTTGGAATCGATGAACTACGTGGAGAACCCGGTAGAGATGATTCCGATGGTGCGGCCGCTGGGAGACTTTTTTATGCCTATCAAGAAAGGTCTCGGAAACTTGCTTTATTCGCCACAGGACTTGGATGAGTTCCCGGTAACATTAGCGGAAACTGCGATGGAATATTCTCCGCTCACAGTGACCAGACAACTTAAAACGATGGCTGATGACTGGGCGAAGTTGATGTTTGCTGAGTCGACAAGTTACGGTCTGCGTTAAGCAAAACGAGCGACAATCCGGGAGACCTCTTCGAGTATCTCCTGGATGTTCTCATTTGTGAGCTTACTTGCGTCGGACGCAAAAATGCTGCTCAGTATTTCGTCAAAGTGCGTTATTGCAGCTTTGTTGAAGTGGTTGATGATCTCGTCGGCGTGTTCTTCCAATAGTGCGCGGGTAGTGCCGGATTTGCGCCGGGACCAAACCACGTACATCAACAAGTACACACCGAACGGGTATTGTGTCATGGGGTGTTTTTCCATAGCCGTGCCGATCAGCTTTTTGGCTTCGGCCCGCTCACTGTAAGAGAGTCCCCGGAGTAGCTCCGAGGACAACACGTTTACCAGCTTATCTTCCTTTACGTGCCGGGTGACGACACTGAATACAACGTACCGTAGGGCTTTCATCACAATTCTTTTATTTCTGGGTGATCTTTTAAAAAATCAGCAACGGCGCACCAGACAGAACAGGATGTTGCTGATACACGCACGACATGACCATTTGGTAATTTAAAGTCTCGCTCATCCCAACATCCGGAACCATAGTCTTCCTGGTCGTGATGACAGGATGAACACCAATCGCATTTGTATCCATAACGATTCAGAAAACGAATGGCGGTGGATTCGTCTATAAATACTGATGGTTCTTTGCTGTATAGATCAAGTTTTTGATCAAAGCGAGTTCCGAGATAACTTTTCATTTGGTTTCCTTCATTGCCTTTTTCATAAACATATCAATTCTGAGAGCGTTAGCTGCGTGTCCGATTTCAGTAGCCAAATCCATACCTTCTTCATAGGTAAGCGGCCGGTTCACATCAACAAAAACACGCTCTTTGCGGTCATCCCAGCTTACCCGATAAGGCATTACTTTGCCGTGACGGTCGGTGGGTTCTTGAAGGATAAGTGTCATTTTTCGATGTCTCTGAAGTGAATTTCCAGGTAATCTTTCCATGAACCATGACCACTGACGTACCAGTAACCTTTTTCGCTTTTGATAGGTTGGTCTGGTATATAGAAATTTTCTTCCGAATATTGCACAGCAAACAGCATGGCTTTTTCGAAATCTAAAAACCTCCAAATTTGCTTTACTTCACCGTCGTACCAATAAAGTATGACTTCGTAAAAAGTTGCGACGTCTGATGGTTTTTTTCTTTCTTGCCTTTCGACAACCCACCGTATCGCTTTTCTGATTTCAGTGTAAGTCTCGACAGACATGGTGTCTGGCAATGTTTCGACGTATTCGTTGTAGAGTTCTTCGTGTGTCATTTCAATATCTCCGGGTTGTCATAGATGTTACCGACTACTTGGTAACGTTTGTACCAAAGTAAAAACTCATCATATTCTTGGTCGTGTTCAAACGGCGCATCGACCTCGAAACAACCATCATTAAAAACGACGGGCGCGAAAGGTTGTGTCTTGTCGTTGACAGCTGCAACAATATCACCTTCGAATATCTTGCGCCCCTCAACATCTCGCATACCTGTCCATTGCATGATGTCCAGGTCATCAAACTGTTTGCCGTCTTTGTTGAATATGAAATCGTAAAACACGTCACCCCATTCGCCAAAAGCAATAGCTTCGCCCGTAAGTGAGAACGCCATGTCATCTCTATCGGGCCGGTAGCCCATCAACCATTTTTTGTTCTTTTTATCGTAAGCTCGGAATGTGAAGTTTTTCATAACATAAAGTAGTCATAGGCTTGCGATTTTAGTTTACGAATATCGAATCTGACGTTGCAGACGCGAAATTTAAATGCACCTCCTGGTGAACTAATAATCGAGTCTCGCCCGAACTCTATGCCACCTTCTTCGAAAAATTCGCTTAGTATGGAGATTACCAAGTCTTGATTGACGTCCTCTATGCTAAAATAAACTTCCCCGTGGCAGAACTTGTTTTCCTGAAGAACACGTACTACGTGGTCCAATACGTCTTCTGCGGCTTCGAATGCTGTTCTTTTCATATTACAGTGGTGAGATCGTTGTAGATTGCTTCAGCAACGGCCGCGTGGGTGTGTTCCGGGTGCATATTACCCATCTGTAAGCGCACCTCGAAGTTGTGTCCATTGTCGTCTTCGAGCATGGCCAGTATCCAGCCATATTTCTGCTGGTGGATTTCCTTTATGCGGTACATGATGCCCCTGATAATCTTGTCTCTGTCGAAACCGGTTTTGGTGGCAAATGGTTGTTCGTCTCGGAGACGGATGAGGACGCTGAGTTCGGTGTCGGCGAAATGCGACGGTTTGATGTAGAGGTTGACTGTATTCATTTTATGAAGATGTACTTATCGTGTTGGAATTGGTTGTAGTATGGTCTTTCGAGAAACACATAGAACTTATGCGCCTCTTCTGTTTCTTTTTGGGAATTGTTGATTTCCAGTATCTCGCAAACGAACTTGTTTTCGGGCACGGACATGTCATCATGCAGCCGGCGGCAATAATCAGCTTTGAACTTATGAAAATTAAGTAGCTGACTTTCGCTCCGGCCGTTGATGTCGATACCGATGTATGACTTGCCCTCCATGACGTTTGTTATTCGATAGACGCTGGGCTGCCGGGTTGCCATAGTTTGATGATGTCCTTTTGGTTATTCTCGGCCCAGTCACGAACTTCCTGGCTGTATGCACCCTGACCAATGGCCACGCCCGAAGCATCTTTGAACCACGAACCCTTCTTGACGAGCAGCCCGAGATCAGTAGCCATCTGCACCAGCTCCCCAATGTAGTCGATGGACTTACCCTGGATACCGGTGGTCTCGATTTCAACAAAAGAGTTGCCCCATTTGCTGCGCTCGATTTTCAGGGTGAGCGGGACGATACCGGCCGGCATGTCTTTGATCTTCCCTGCGCTGGCCCGTTCCATTTGGAGATTCAATTTCGAATAGAATAGAACCCGGGCGCCGCCTTGTGGCTTCTTACCCATAACACCTTGCGATGTGATGTTGTCGCGCATTTGGTTGACAATCCAGATCGTCGCGTCGTGTTCATTGACGAGCCAGCGGGCGCGTATCATAAACTTGCCGACGAGCTTTGCATGCTGCCCGATGGTGTTGTCACCATACTCGTTGTCGTGGTAGATTGTCGGCTGACAGGCATCGAGCGAGTCTATGATGATCGCTTTGCAGTTGTGCTCGACGATCATGCTTTCAACCATAGCGAATGCGTCCTCACCGGATTGCGGGCCGCCATACATGAAATTTGACTTGTTCGTGGACAAACCGATGTTTCGTGCCCAGTCGATGTCGAAGTCATGCTCGGCATCTACAAAACCGACTTTGATGTCGTGTTTCTTTTGGAAATTGGCGGCGCCCAGGATAGACATTGCTGTCTTGAAGCTACCTTCTTTCCCGGACATGTGCTGCACGATCGCGCCGGACGTATAGCCGTTGTACTTCAGGTTTGCGTCCAATAGGAAACTACCCGAGCTGAATGCGTACTTGGGCCGGTACTGCGCTTCGTTTTCGTCGCCTTCAATGAAGGAGAAACCCTTTTTATCTTTCTTCTCTGCCATTTACAACCTCTTCAAATGCTGTGACATAGTTTTTGAGTTCTTCTTGTTCTTTTTTGTACTGTCGCTCGGTAAGGGAAATGTTTTCTTTGATCTCCCAGACATTGAGCATAACCAATTTACCGCTGGGCCCGTAGCGCTCTTCGTTACAGCAGCTTATGTAGTTGTACTGTCGGTCGATCACTTTCAACTCTTCTGCGATAATCTTGTCTTTATCTCGATATGCTTTGAAGGTGAACTCGAACGGATGTCGATTGGCGTTCAACCTGTCGCCAACTGCCCAGTCATTGATGTTGTGCATGTGCCCGGGTTTCGGTTCGACCCCTGGGGTTGGGGTCTTTTTTGGTTTCGAGCCCCAAGCATAGCCAATAAAGAAAGTGACTATGCCGTAGGAAATAAGGCCAGCGACCAATATGAACGACCCCATTACTTAATCCCCAATGATTTGTGAAGGAACATGACGTAGTTGACCAGAACATCGCGCTGGGCTTCCAGTATCTCTTCTCTGGTCGGCTTTTCACGGCCTTCTTCGAGATCGATGTGGGTTTCCCGGCTGACCGGTATTTGACACAGGTCATTGATCTTCTGACCGACGCCGGCTGTGTCGTATTCGTTGGCATGGTGCGGGTCCGCCTGTTCGGTCAACGGTACGAGCGTAATCACGTCGTAGTGGTAGTTCTTGACGAACTCGGTATAGACCTTGCTTCTGAACGGAATACGGGCCGGGCGGAGTTTCATCTTTTGCCCGCGCATGTCATCAACATACTCAAGCAATGATGCCACTTCTTCTTTGATCTCTTCGGTGACTTCTAAATCAGCCTTTGCGTTGCTCGGTTGGATGAAGTTGTCCCGCAGACCTTCCAGCTCGTATTGGATTTCCTCAAGGCGTTTCTCAGCGTTTGCTGTGACTGTGCGGCGCTCTTTCGGTGTCTTGTCTTTCATCGGTTTACCGCCGGTGAGCAGCAAGGACTTCATGTTCTCGAAATTGCGACTGGACGGCTCGATTTTGTTCTCCGTCAAATAGGCGGTGATCTGATCGGGCGTGGTCAATCCATTGTCCCGAATAGCCCGGTAGCCGTTCAGGTTTTTGGAGAATGCGAACTCGGAATAGCCGGTAAGGCGGCAGAACTCCCGGACGGTGCCGCACTCTTCAATAATGAGCGCGTGGTGTTCATCCAAGAGTTTGCCGGATTCCCAGCGTTTCAAGAAAGCGCTCTTTGCAGAGCGCATCATTGAGTTCATCAGATCGGTGTATTCGACCGACAGTTCGATAAGTTTGTTGGTGAGCGCCGTGAGTTCAGGTGAACCGTAATCGCTGACGTTTTGGACTTCCATTATTCTTCTCTGATTTTCTTGACTGGTGCGAGGTATTCCCGGATGTCGTCGATTGCATCGTTGTGGTCTTCGAAGGTGGTGAAGATCATGTCAACGACATAATTGGACACCCACTTTTCGGTTTTGTTGTCGCCTTTGCCGTCGACGATCTTTTTCTGCCGGAATCGGCCGGCCACAAATACTTTGTCTTTCGGTTTGAGTTCAGAGGCAATCTCTTTACAGGTGTCGTCGAACACGGTGAACACATAGGATGTGGTGCCGTCGGGAACCCATTCACCACTTTCTTTGTCCTTTTTGGAGTGACCTTCCCATGCGAACAATGTCAGGCCGTTACCGCCCTTCATTTCTTCAACGCCTTTGTCTGATACTGTAACCCATGCAGCGAACTTGCTCATTGTAAATCTCCGTCTATAAGTGTTTTGACAGCGCGTAGTTTGGTTTCACGCTTGTCGAGTTTATCGGTGTCTTCTTTTCGAATTTTGATGGTTGGGAAAAGCTCTTTGAACTTCTCCAGCCCGTAAACCAATATAAGAATCTTTGTGGCTTTATCGAGCCTCAAAATATAATGATCTACGTCGTAATCGTAACAATAATCTTCGATCATCATGGATGACTCGGACTTGTTTACTTTCCTTTTGCGCGTCACCTGTTTGCCGCGAATCGTTACGGTTTCATCGCCTGGGTCGCAGACGTAATACCGTATTTGGTCGCCTTTCTGGTAACGCTTATCAGTTGCGTTGAGCGCAAGTTCATAGACAGCGGATTTGTTGGCGCCGGCCTCGATTTTGCGCCGGTATTCTTCCAGCGATATATTGAGCTGCGCTTTCTGCTGAATATCTTCAGGTTTTAAGCGTCTTTGAGCGATTTTGCGCCGGATACCCTCGTAATGCTCAACGCATGCTTGCGGGTTCTTGTCGAAGATGTGCTTGATGAATACGTCCTTGAGCCCGTTCAGAAAGGCTTCGGAATTACGACCGCGAAGAGTCTGGCCCTTCTTGGTGATCTTTCCGTCGTGACCTTTCATCACGTAACTTTTGGCATCGACTGTGATGACATCAGCACACCTTTTATCTATACCGATCTGAATCATTTATCAGAATGCTTTGCCGTGTTTGTAAGGGCGAGTTGCGTTGAACGCAAGTTTGAGTTCGATGTGTTTGCGAAGGGTATCGAAGAACCCGAATGCGGCGGCGACAGAAATACAACCGTTTAATACACCAACTGCGAGTCGGAAATATTCTTTAGTGATTC
>JACCDX010119702.1_pt1 | contig 11262 bp, 13 predicted proteins | sample 7449681 | NCBI WGS metagenome assembly JACCDX01 (sample SAMN15323450, study PRJNA562643) | freshwater metagenome | isolation source: river surface water | place: USA:Blue River Watershed | collected 2017-08-18 | reverse complement strand
AGGCTGCGCGGGCGATGTCGCGCGGCCCGGGGCTGCGCTCATGCTCCCAATCGGGCAGCAGCCAGCGCCAGAGCGTGTTGTGGTTGCCCACCAGCACGGTGGTTTGCGGCAGCAAGAGGTCGCGGTAAGCGTCGAGGTAGGCCTCCATGGCATCCTCGCCCCACCAGGAGAGGTTGGGCATGTAGGCCACCAGGGGCACGTCGGCGTAGTCGCTCGCGAGTTCGGCAATCGCGCTCAAGTTCTCGGGGCTGCCGCAAAAGCCAACCTTGAACACCTGCACCCGGATGTCTTCCAAAATGGTCCGGGCTTGCTCGGTGACGGCGTCTTCGTCTAGGGCAAATTGGTCAAACACCTCGGCCGTGTCGCGCAAATAAGTGCCCGTGACCACGGTAAGGGGGTGGGCCCCCACGCTCGCCCCGGCCAGCGCGTCGGCATTGAGGCCGCCGGCACCGCTCGGGTCATTGGCGTTGAAAACCAGCACGCATGGCGGGCTCGCCGCGCTCTCGTCGTCGCTGGGTTCAGCCGCAAAGGGTGGGTTGGATTCGAGGCTCATGGGGGTCGATACAATCAACCCCATTCTATGCGTTCAACAAGAAAGAGCCATCGTGAATAAAACTTGGATGTGTCTGATTTGCGGCTGGATCTATGACGAGGCCGCCGGTGCCCCGGACCACGGCATTGCCCCCGGCACCCCGTGGGAAGAAGTGCCCATGAACTGGACGTGCCCGGAGTGCGGTGCGCGCAAAGAAGACTTCGAGATGGTGCCGGTCTGACGGAGACGGCGTGCGCACCGACTTTGAACGCCATTTGCTGCTCCTGCTCACCCAGCGGCCGCAAATTCATCTCCCCTCGGTGCACCAACTCCTGGGCCTGTGTCGCCAGCAGGCGCATCAGGAAACCAATGCGGCCTGGATCACGTTTTGGAACCTCGCGGCGCGGTATTTCAATGCCTTGCGCCGCGACGAACCCGCCCAATGGAGCGACGCCGAAGCCGCGACTGCGGCGCAAGTGCTCAACGGTGTTTTGCTGCACCAAAGCTTTGCCAATCTGGGCCCCGAGGCCGTCAACGACCTCGACACCATCAACCAAATGCTGTTTCTCGACCAGGCCGATGCGCTCACCCGTGGCCTCGCCCAAAGTGTGGGCGAGCAGCTGAGCGAAGGCGCGGCATGGCCCGAGGGTGCGGCCGACAGCGCCCGCCTACTGGCCCAATTAGCCCAAGATGTCTCGCTCGCGGCTGTGCAACAGCTGGCCGACGCACTGGCCACCCAGCTCGAACGCGTGGGCGCAAACCCCGCCGCCAGCGAGGCCCAGGCCAGCCTGCAAGGGGTCGAGGAGCTCACGCGCTTATTGCATCAGTTTGCCGGCGGCACGATTGGCACGCCCGAGCCCGCCGTGCTCTCGGCCCTGCGCGGCGCGGCCTAACTCACTTGCTTTTTTTCACGACCGCGTAGCGCTCGAGCGTCTCGGCGCGCGCCTGCGCGTGGTCCACGATGGGGGCCGGATAGTCCCGCCCGAGCACCAGGCCTGCGGCCTGCAAGGCCATGGGCTTGGCCAGCCAGGGGGCGTGGATGTCCGCGGCCGAGAGGGCGTCGAGCTGGGGCAGGTAGCGGCGAATGAACTTGCCCTGGGGGTCAAATTTTTCGCTCTGACTCACGGGGTTGAAAATCCGGAAATAGGGTTGCGCGTCGCAGCCGCTGGAACTCGCCCATTGCCAGCCGCCGTTGTTGGCGGCGAGGTCAAAGTCGATGAGCTGGCGCGCGAAGTAGGCCTCGCCCCAGCGCCAATCAATGCCCAAGTCCTTGGTCAAAAAGCTTGCCACCACCATGCGCAAGCGGTTGTGCATATAGCCCGTCTGGTTGATTTGCGCCATGGCCGCGTCCACCAGGGGGTAGCCCGTGCGCCCTTCGCACCAGGCGGCAAAGAGCTGCTGCGCGCTCTTGCCGTGGGCCCAGCGAATGGCGTCGTATTCGGGCTTGAAGGCGCGCGTGACCACGTGCGGGTGGTGGTGCAGGATCTGGTGGTAGAAATCGCGCCAAATCAGCTCCGAGAGCCACACCTGCGCGCCTCGGCAGCCGGTGAGCTGGCGCTGCCAGGCCAGGCTCACGAGCTGGCGAATCGAGACCGTGCCAAAGCGCAAGTGCACGCTCAAGTAACTCGGGCCTTTGACGGCGGGGAAGTCACGCGCCTCGTGGTAGTGCTCGATGCGCTCAAAAAAGTCTTCCAGCAACGCGCTCGCGCCGGGGCTGCCGGTGGGAATGTGCAAGTCGCTCAGGTTGGTCGCCTCAAACCCGATTTCGGCCAGACTGGGCACGGGTTTGCGGTGCGCCGCGGGGCGGGGCTGCAAGGCGCGTGCGAGGCTGCCCACCGGATGGGGCTTTAAATCCTCCTCGCGCAAGCGGGCCAACCACGCGTTTTTGTAGGGGGTGAAGACGGCGTAGGGCTTGCCGCCTTGGGTGAGCACCTCGCTGCGCTCGAAAATCACATGGTCTTTGTAGGTCTGAAAGCCAATGCCCATGTTGGCCAGGGCCCCACGCACCTTGGCGTCGCGCTCCAGCGCGGCGGGTTCGTCGTCGTGATTGGCAAAAACTTCCTGAACCCCCAGGGATTGGGCCAGCCGGGGGATTTCCTCGCGCGCCACGGCGTGGCAAACGATCAGGCCCGCGCCCTCCTGGCCGGCCAGGCCGTGGAGCTCGGCATCGAGCGCCACGAGCGATTCGCGGATGAATTCCACCCGCCGGTCCTGGCGCGGCAGGGGGTCGAGGATGTCCCGATCAAAGACAAAAACCGCGTGCACTTGGGCACACTGGCGCAGGGCTTGGGAGAGGGCGGCGTTGTCGTGCGCACGTAAATCCCGCCGAAACCACATCAGCCCACGGGCGTAAACCTTCGGCGACGAACGCTGCGGCATGAGACCCCCTTAAAATTACGTGATGAGCCTCGATTCTGCCTCCATTGACCTTACGCATCATTTCTTGATCGCAATGCCCGGTTTGGAGGATGCCCTATTCGGCAAAAGCGTGGTCTACCTCTGCGAGCACAGTGCCCGGGGCGCGCTCGGATTGGTCATCAACAAGCCTGGCGAGATGCGCATGCCCGAGCTCTTTAGCAAAGTCGAGCTCCCCTTGCATCGCGCCGATTTGCTAGAGCAACCCGTTTTGCGCGGCGGCCCGGTGCACCCCGAGCGCGGTTTTGTGCTGCACGAGCCCATCCCCACCGTCCCGGCCGAATCCGCGAGCGACAACCAAGAACTCTTCCCCGACGCGCCGGCCGGTGAGCCCGACAGCGTCTACGCCTCCACCCTCAAGATTCCCGGCGGTCTGGAGATGACCACGTCGCGCGATGTGCTCGAAGCCCTCTCCACTGGCGCGGGCCCCAAGCGCGTGCTCATCACCCTGGGCTACTCGGCCTGGGGGCAGGGGCAGCTCGAGTCCGAGCTCGCGGAAAACAGCTGGCTGACCGTGGGGGCGGACCCGCGCATCATCTTTGAAACGCCGCTGGAGCAGCGCTACGACCAAGCTTTGGCCCTCCTTGGCTTGCAGCCCTGGATGCTCAGCCCTGGGGCGGGGCACGCATGAACGCCCCCCCGGCGCGCCCCTTGGCCGGATTACAAACCTTTTTGGCTTTTGATTTCGGCACCCGCCGCACCGGTGTGGCCTACGGCAGCCGCATGCTCGGCCAACCCGAGCCGCGCGGGGCGATTGTGGCCGAGGGCGATGCCCGCTGGCCGCACATCACACGCCACATCGAGGAGTGGCAGCCCGACGCCTTGGTCGTGGGCGTGCCGCGCCACCCCGACGGACAAGCCCACGACAATACGCGGCGCGCTGAGCGTTTTGCCAACCAACTGCGCGGGCGCTACGGCCTGCCGGTGTTTGAGGTGGACGAGCGCTACAGTACGACGGAAGCCCTGGCCTCAGGGGCCCGCGATGCCGACGCCGCCTCGGCCTGCATCATCCTGCAACAATTCTTCCGGGAGTCTTCATGAACGGTCCCCTCGCACTCGACGCCGAAAGCCTCTACCAGGCCTTCCTGGAAGGCGGGCGGCCCTTGCTCACGCCGCAAACCCACCTCGTGGGCATCACCAGCGGGGGGGCATGGCTGGCCGAGCGCGCGCACCGCGATTGGCAACGCCCGGGAGAGTTTGGAACTCTCAGCTCCACCCTGCACCGCGACGACTTCGCCCAGCGCGGCTTGAGCGCGAGTGGGCAAACCCGATTGCCCTTTGCGGTCGAGGGCGCAGATCTGCTGCTCATCGACGATGTGCTCTACACCGGGCGCACCCTGCGCGCGGTCATCAACGAGTTGTTCGACTACGGCCGGCCCGCGCGCGTGCGCTTGGCCGTGCTGGTGGACCGAGGCGGCCGGGAGTTGCCCATCCAGGCCGATTTTGCGGCGGCGCGCGTGGTCTTGCCCGCCACCGAATCGCTGCGCCTCTCGCGCGACGACAACGGGCGCTTCCAGTTCAACGTCAAGGGATGACCATGCGCTACAAACGCAACCCCCAACTCAACGCCAACGGCGAACTCATCCACCTGCTCTCCACCGAGGGGCTCTCGCGCGACATCCTCACCCACATCCTCGACACTGCGGCGAGCTTTGTCTCGGTCAACGACCGCGAAGTCAAAAAGGTCCCGCTGTTGCGCGGCAAGAGTGTCTTCAACCTGTTTTTCGAAAACAGCACCCGCACCCGCACCACCTTCGAGATTGCCGCCATGCGGCTCTCGGCCGATGTCTTTAACCTCGACATCGCTCGCTCCTCGGCCAGCAAAGGCGAGTCCTTGCTCGACACCATCGCCAACTTGAGCGCCATGGCGGCCGACATCTTCGTCGTGCGCCACAGCGAGTCGGGCGCCCCCTACCTGATTGCCGAGCACGTCGCGCCGCACGTGCACGTCGTCAACGCCGGGGACGGGCGCCACGCCCACCCCACCCAAGGCCTGCTTGACATGTACACCATTCGCCACTTCAAGGGCGATTTCGCCAATCTGCGGGTGGCCATCGTGGGCGATGTGCTGCACTCGCGCGTGGCGCGCTCGGACATTCACGCCCTCACCACCTTGGGCTGCGCCGAAGTGCGCGTAGTGGGGCCCCGCACCTTGGTGCCCGCAGACCTCGCGCCCATGGGCGTGCGGGTGTTTCACAACCTCGAAGACGGCATTCGCGATTGCGATGTCGTCATCATGCTGCGCTTGCAAAACGAGCGCATGAGCGGCGCCCTCCTGCCCTCGAGCCAAGAATATTTCAAGGCCTTTGGCCTTACCCCCGAAAAACTCCAACTCGCCAAGCCCGACGCCATCGTGATGCACCCCGGCCCCATCAACCGGGGGGTTGAGATTGATTCGGCCGTGGTCGACGGGCCGCAGAGCGTGATCCTCTCGCAGGTGACCTTTGGTATCGCCGTGCGCATGGCGGTCATGTCCATCGTTGCAGGGAATGAAGCATGAAACTCCGCATCCACAATGGTCGCGTGATCGACCCCGCCTCCGGCCGCGACGAACACGCCGATGTCTGGCTCGCCAATGGCCATATCACCGCCATTGGCCAAACCGCCCCCTTTGAAGCCGATTTAACCGTGGACGCGACAGGCTGCATCGTCGCCCCCGGCCTCGTCGATTTGCAAGCCCGCCTGCGCGAGCCCGGCTACGAGCACGAGGGCATGCTCGATAGCGAACTCCACGCCGCCGTGGCGGGGGGCGTCACCACCCTCGTGTGCCCGCCCGACACCGACCCCGTGCTCGACGAGCCGGGTTTGGTGGACATGCTGCGCTACCGCGCGGCGCAGTTGCGCCGCGCCCGTGTCTACCCCTTGGGGGCGCTCACGCGCAATTTGGCCGGCGAGGTGCTCACCGAGATGGCCGAACTCAGCGAATCGGGCTGCGTGGGCTTTAGCCAGGCCGAGACGGCCTTGGCCAACACCCAAATCTTGCAACGCGCCTTGCAATACGCCGCCACCTTTGGCCTCTCGGTGTGGTTGCGGCCGCAAGAGCTGCACCTGGGCAAGGGCGTGGCCGCGAGCGGCCCCTTGGCCACCCGCATGGGCTTGAGCGGCGTGCCGGTGGCGGCCGAGACCATTGCCTTGCACACCATCTTTGCGCTCATGCGCAGCACGCGCGCGCGCGTGCACCTCTGCCGACTCTCCAGCGCCGAGGGCGTCGCGCTTGTGCGCGCGGCCAAAGCCGAGGGTTTGCCCGTCACGGCCGATGTCAGCATTCACTCCCTGCACCTCACCGATCACGACATGGGTTTCTTTGACAGCCGCGCCCGCTTGGTGCCGGTTTTGCGCCAAGCGCGCGACCGCGACGCCCTGCGCGAGGCCTTGGCCGATGGCACCCTAGACGCCTTGGTCTCCGACCACTGCCCGGTGGACGACGACGCCAAAGCCCTGCCGTTTGCCCAAGCCGAGCCCGGTGCCACGGGCCTGGAACTGCTCTTGAGCTTGGCCCTCAAATGGGCTGAGGATTGCCAGCTTCCCCTGGCCAAAGCCCTGGCCGTGGTCACCCACCAGCCGGGCCAGTTGCTGGGCGCGGCGGCCCCCGAAGGCTTGGGTCAGTTGCGCGAGGGTGGGGTGGCGGATTTGGTCGTCTTCGACCCCCAGGTGACTTGGGCCGTCGAGCCCAAAGCGCTCCTGAGCCAAGGCAAACACACCCCGTTTGATTTCCGCATCAGCGGCACAGCCTTGCCCGGGCGCGTCAAGGCCACGGTGGTCGACGGCGTGCTGGCTTATCAGGCCTGAGCCAGGGCGCGCGCGGGGGTCATTGGGTGCGGATCAGCCGCCAGCCCTTGTCCATTTTGCGGAAAGTGAACCGCCAATTGAGTTGGCGCGTCTTGAGTAAGTAATAAGAGAGCACGCGCATGCTTTGCGCTTCCTTGTGCTCCTGAAAAAAGAGGCAGTCGCCCACCTCGAGCTTGCTCAGGGTCTCGATGCGCGCATGGCTGCGCAACTGTGGCAAATCAAATTTTTCCAATTGCATGTTTTACCCCCTGTCGTATGCATCGACAGCAGGGGGGAAAACTTGAATGGAAAAAAATCGCTCAAGATTTCATTTTTCCTGCCGATATCAGATATTGCCAGAACTCAATCAATTCGCGAATTGGCGTAAAAGTGTGGAGACGATGTCTTTGTCCATCTGATTGGCCTGCGCAAGCATGGCTGCCGCGCTGTTCTGGCGGATCTGCGCCGCGGCCAAATTCGCTGTCTCTTGAGCCACATCGGCGCCGGTCAGGCGCGCATAGGCCGTGTTGCTGGCCGTGGACATGCTGCTGTTATAGGCAATTTGCGTGTTGAGACGGTTTTGCGCCGCCCCCACACCTGTTTGATAACCCGATAAGGTGGTGAGCGCCGCATCAATGGCGGTGAGCGCCGTGGCGGCGTTGGCTGTGGACGAGATGGTCGATGTGCTCACCCCCAGTGCGCTGGTTCGTGCGTCATAGAGCGAGACCGTGGTTTGCTCGCCCGAGAGGATGCCGGTTTGCACACTGACCGTACCCGCCGCGCTGTTGAGCAAACTCGTGCCATTCCACTTCGTGGTGCCGACTAAAGCGTCAATCTGACTGATGTAGTTGGTGAAGGCAGTCTGCGCATCGGCACTGGCCGTGGTGGAAGAGCCCGACACCGCCAAAGCCCGCATCTTCGAGAGGGTGTCAGCAATCGAGGTGAGCGCCCCATTCATGGTTTGCAACATGCCATTGGCGTTGTTGATGTTGTCATTGGCCACCGTGTAGGAGGCGATCTTGGCCTTCAAGGTGTTGAGCGTTGAAAAGACGGAGGGATCATCCGCGGCCGTGTTGATCCGCAAAGTCGTGCTCAAGCGCTGGCTGGCACGGGCGGCGTCTTGGTTGGCCTGCGTCAGTGCATTGGCGGCAGTGAGTGCATTGATGTTGGTATTGACTTGCATGACGTTCTTCCTAGACGGTTGAAATTCCCTGAGAACAGGGGCATCCTGCAAGCTTACAAACTCAAAACACGAGTTGGAAAAACTTTAGCGATCTTTACACGCTTTACACTTTCAAGGGGCGTGAATGGACTCTTTTGAATTAACGAAAAACGTTTTTTTAGAGCAATCGGAAGGCCATGGCCGCGACCACGGTGGGCAGCGTCGCGGCGGCGAGCAGCCCTAGCGGGCGAATGGTCTGCTCGGTAAACGCGCCGCGCAGAATGGCCACGCCGGCAGGGTTGGGCGCGTTGGCGATCACGGTGAGTCCGCCGCCGGTGACGGCGCCCGCCACGAGCGAGACCTTGAACTCATCGCTCAAGCCCTCGACCAAGGAGCCCAGATAGGTGAGGGCTGCGTTGTCGGTCACGGCGGTGAGCAAGGTGGCGCCGTAGAACACCGCTTCAGCATCCAGACTCATGAGCACGGGCTCGAGCCACCAGGTTTGTTGACCCCCGAGCACCACCAAGCCGCCCAAGAAAAACGCCACAAGCAAGGCCTCGCGCAGAATCAGGCGGTCCTGATGCCGCTCGTACGCAGTGGCGTAGCCCATGAACATGAGGAAGACGCCCATGAACACCACCGGGTGGTGGGCAAACAACACCACCAGACCCAGAAAAATCAAGTGCACGATGGCCACGGGCCACACGGGGGAGGCGGGCTTGGCGTCTGCATCCACGGGCAGGTTCGAGAGGGTCTTGTGCGCCAGGGCGGTCAAAACAGCGGCATTGACGAACACCGCCAGCGCCGCTTTCCAGCCAAACACCGAGATCATGAAGCCCAAGTCCCATTGCCATTGCGCGGCCACCATGAGCACCGGCGGCGCGGCAAACGGGGTGAGTGTGCCGCCAATCGACACGTTCACAAACAACACCCCAAGCGCACCGTACTTCAACCACTCAGGCAGGGGGTGGCGAAAGAAGGCATCGCGCAGCATGAGCGCAGCGAGCGTCATGGCCGCAGGCTCCGTGATGAAAGACCCCAGCAGCGGCACGAGGGCGAGCAAGAGAAAGAACAACGCACTCGTGCGCGGCAGCGGCGAACGTGCCCCGAGCCACCAGACAATTTGATTGGCCACCTGCAACACCGGACGCGTGCCCGCGATCACCATGATCACGAACACAAACATGGGTTCGGTGAAGTTGCGACTCTCTAAGTAATTGAGCGTGGGCGCATTGCCCAGGCCCACAAACATGAGGGTAACCAACACAATGGCCCAAAAGCCAAATACGACTTCCACCTCGCCCAGCAAATGCCAAAACCCGGCATGACGCGGTTGCAAATGCGCCAAGTGCTCGAAAAAGCCCGTGGAAAAGGTGTGGATGAGGGCCAGCGCAAAAATAGCCGCGCTGGCGTAGGCCAGCCATTCAGGGGTTGCCATAAAAGATTCCTCTGCGTGGCGGCCCGACCAGCGCATACAACCTGCTGCCCAACATGAACAACACCCTTGACAACAATTTTAGGAAGGCCTGAAAACCCCCAAGGCTTTGGGGGATGTGGCGCGCGCGTGCGCGCCGGCTCAAGGGCGTCGTTCGCGCTGGATTTGGCGCAGGATGGCCGCGTTGTCGAGCTCGCCATCGCCCGCCTCGATCGCGCGTTGCAACAGTTGGGCATGCGTGGCCGAGAGAGGTAAGTGCTGGCCCGTGCGGTCTGCCATCGATAGCATCAACTGCACATCCTTGGCGTGCTGGCGAATGCGCGATTGGGGGGCGAACTCACCGCGCACCATCATCTCCCCCTTGGCCAGAGCCGCATCGGAGCGGGCGGGCGAGGCCAAGACCAACTGCAAAAAGGCTTGCGGCGTGATGCCCATCGATTCGGCCAACACAAAACCCTCGGCCAAGGCCGCACGGTTGAGCCCGAGCACCAAATTCGTGGCGAGCTTGGCGCGTGCGGCCATACCCGCCAAGCCCACCGCTATCCGCTGTGGGGAGATGGCCTCCAAAACCGGTGCGACCGCCGCCACATCCTGCGGCGCACCGGCGGTGAGCAGGGTGGCTTGTCCTTGCGCGATCTGCGCGCTCGAACCCGAGAGCGGGGCTTCCACAAACCGAATGCCCAGGGCCGCCAGACGCTGGGCAAGCGCGGCTAAGCGCTCGGGGTCGCCCGTGGAGCAATCGATCAGGGCCAGGGGGGAAGACGTCAAGCCCAGGCGGGTACGCGCCTCCAAGAGCGCCTGCACCACTGCCTCAACACCGTCTGTGTCAAAAACCGCCAACACCAAGGTGTTGGCTTCGTGGAGTAAATCTTCAGGCGCTGCGCAAGTGGTGTGGCCTGAATCCGCAAAGGCGCGCATGGCCGCTTCGCGCACGTCATAGCCCACGCAGGTGTAGCCCGCTTGCGTCAAGCGCTGCGCCAACGCGCAACCCACCAAACCCAGACCCACCACACCCAAACGGCGCGAGGGGACAAAGGCGTTGACATTCGACATGACCGCCGCACTCAAGGGGTTCGCACCGAAGCGCCGCCGCAAATCACCCAGTCTTGCCCAGTGATGGCTTGGGCATGCGGCCCAGTGAGATAAGTCACCAGGGCGGCCACTTCGTCGGGCTGGATCAAGCGCCCAATGGGCGGCACCTGGGGCGGCGTTCCTGCCCGAGAGGGATCCCGCAGCATGGGCGTGTCGGTGGCCGCGGGCGAGACCACATTGACCGTGACCCCATCGGCAATGCATTCGCCCGCCCAGCTCTTGGCCAAGGCCAGCAGCGCGGCTTTGGAAGCGGCGTACTGGCTGCGCCCGGGCATGCCCCCCGCCACACGACTGCCGATCAAAATCACGCGACCCGCACGCGCACGGCGCATGAGCGGCAGCACGCGATTGGCCAAGCGCGTGGCCGCCCCCACATGCAAGGCCCACATGGCCTGACCGTCTTGCGCATCCAATGCACCGAGCGCCCCCACGCGTAGCAAACCGGCCGCGTGCACCAGTGCTTCGGGGGTAGAGGTGCGCAGCACGGCATCGAGCACTTCCTCAATGGCTGCGCCTTGGGAGAGGTCCACGCGCCAGGGCGTGAAGTGCGCATCGCTCAGCGTGGGGGCGGCGAGATCGAGGCCATGCACGTGCCAGCCTTGCGCGAGCAGATGACGCGCCACCGCCTCTCCAATGCCCGAACTCGTGCCAGTGACCAGCGCTTCGCGGGTTTCAGCGGGAGAAGACAAGCGCCTTACTCCAGCACGATCTTTTTGTCGGCAATGATCTTGCCCGAAGTGGCGATGTCTTCGTCCTGAAAACGCGCGAACTCCGCTGCGCTGCCCCCGCCCGGAACAATGCCGTCGGCCAAGAGGCGATCGCGCATATCACTCGCCAAGGCCTTGTTGACCGCGGCGT
>JACCDX011414304.1_pt1 | contig 11264 bp, 18 predicted proteins | sample 7449681 | NCBI WGS metagenome assembly JACCDX01 (sample SAMN15323450, study PRJNA562643) | freshwater metagenome | isolation source: river surface water | place: USA:Blue River Watershed | collected 2017-08-18 | reverse complement strand
GTAGGTGCCGGCGCCGCCTTCGAGGCGGAACGGTTTTTCCTTGAGGTGCGTGGTGTGGATGTGGTCGAAGATGATCTCGGTCTTGAAGCGCTCCGCATGCTGCTGCAGGCGGTCCATCAGCTCCGGTCCCTGCACGCCCATCGGGTCGCCGGGCCAGTTCTCGACATCGGTCGTGGTCATCAGCTGGCCGCCCTGCTCGATGCCGGTGACCAGTACCGGGTTCAGGTTGGCGCGGGCCGCATAGACGGCAGCGCTATAGCCGGCAGGGCCGGAACCAACGATCAGGACGCGTGCATGTCGATTTTTGTTCATGTTTATCAAAACCTAGTTGTGAATCGCGTCCATGAGTCGGGCAGAAGCGGAATAATCGACGCTTCAAGTGCTTTATCGAGGCGAAAAATCACCATCAAGCCCACCAAGGCGAGAAGAACTCCCATGATCTGCTGGGCACGTGCACCATGCAGAATGACCCACTCACGAACGCGGCCCAACGAAGAACGTGACAGGTAGCCGACAGATATCAACGGAATTGCAGCTCCCAGGCCGAAGAAGGACAGCGTCAATGCCGCCGACGCTGCACCGCCGCTGGCAGCAAGGGAAAGCGTTGATCCGAGCAAGGGCCCTGAGCAAGGGGTCCATACGAAGCCTAGTAACATGCCCATCATCAAAGCGCGCGGCAAGACCAGCTGTGAAGAGCGGCGATCCAGACTATCACTCAGTGCTGACGCACGATTCGCCACGGGAGAAATTATTCTGGAAAAAAGATCTTTGGTCTGAGGAATCGCCATGGTCAGACCGAACATCACCATCAACACAGCAGATATATTTCTGATCAGGTCGCTGTCGAAACCAATGGATTCAGCAAGCAACCCTGTCGCGAGACCCAGCATTGCAAAAGCAAATACCATCCCAATTCCCATGACAACTGGCGCGACTCGATGCTCCTGCAATGAGGCGCCGACGACGAGGGGAAGAATCGGAAATACGCAGGGATTTAGCGTGGTCAAACCGCCTGCCGCAATCGCAATGCCGAGCTCGCCCATGATTACAGACCCTTCGCCAGCAAAGCTTTGATGCTGTCAGCACCCGCATCGCCAGCGCTTCTTCCTACTTCGCTCTTGCCTTTGTACACGATGATCGTCGACTGAGATTTGACCTTCAATTGAGAGCGCAATGCCTTGTTATTATCAAAATCAACAACGAGCAAAGTTACTCCTTGCAAGTCTTTTGATGATTCCAGCGATTTAAAGACAGCGTCTTGTGCGGCACAGGTGCTGCACCAGCTTGCATGAAAATGCAATGCTGTTGGTTTATTCTGCGCTTGAAGGTTTGCAAGCTTCTCTTGTGTATAAGAGTCAATTTCGAGCGCATTAGCAAAATTAGCTCCAAAGACAAGCGCCAACATAATCATCAATTTTTTCAAGATTTATCTCCTGTATAAAAAATATTAAATCGCGACAATTGATTCAATACACAATATCGCAACTGCCATCACAAAATTATTACAGCAACCTTTTTAGGATAAGCCATAAAATTTTGCGAGACTTCCTGCTTTATACAAGGATCAAACCAAGAAAAATTAAAATTTCGAAAGAATGAGATGAAAAGGCTTGCATGCGAGACGTTGAGCAAATTTCCTGCCCGCTCAGTTCCGCGATTTATTCCATTCGGTTGGTGAACAGCCAAATTTTCTGATGAAAGCTCGCGTATACGCACTGGCACTACTGTAGCCAACCTCCCCTGCAATCTGCTTGATAGGTAGGTTACTCATCAACAATTTTTGACTTAATGAGAGGCGCCAGGATGCTAAATAATCTGCAGGCGTCTCACCGATCACTTCTTTGAAATTTGCTGCAAAACGCGCCCTCGACATACCGGCAATGCTGGCCATGGAATCGAGGTTGAGTGGTGCAGCGGGATTGTCGTGGATAACCTGTAACGCTTTAGATAATCTGCGGTCTGCCAATCCAGCTAATGCTCCCCCTTTTGTCAAACCCGCCTCAATGCAATAACGGAGAACATAAATCGTCAGCACCTCACAGAGCCTGTTCATGATGGCTTGCTGCCCCGTGGACTCCGAAAACGCTTCGGTCAGAAGCATTTGCATGCAGTTCTCGGCAGCGGCCACGGATTTAAGTTCGGCAACCACCAGCGGAGGAAGCGAAAGGGTCACTGGGTTGACGCCTACCTCACCGAATTGAACCGTGCCACAAATCACCTCGGCCCCCTCAGTTTCATCTGTTGTGATTCGATGCCGTTGGGGCTGCGAGAGGAGCAAAAGCGTCGGGGTCTTGACGTCCAAACGTACGTCCGCCGCACTCTCAGTGCTAATACTAATTACTCCCGAATTAATTAAATGTAAATGGCCGTGTCCCTGCCCCAAAGGGAAATCATGCACACCACATAGGTTGCCAGCAAAAAAAACTCCCGCCTTCAAAGAGAAGTTTTTTAATACATTATTTAGCGGGTCATTTTTTTGAACATTCATAGTATTTGAGACGAAAAGGATGAATGATGAGACGAATTGTCATGCCACGGTATCAATGGTGATTTATTCTAGGTCACCTGATGTTCGGAGAAACTACGATGGCTGAAGTTACCATGTTTAGCAGTGAGACCTGCAGATACTGCGACCTCGCTGAATCCCTACTGTCCCGCAAGGGTGTGCTTAAAATAAAAAAGATTCTTGTCAATCATGACGATGACAGCATCAGGGAAATGATCTCAAAAACCGGGCGGAGGACGACCCCTCAAATTTTCATAGATGAGCGTCATGTTGGCGGATTCGATGACCTGGTCGCGCTCGACCGCGACGGGTCGCTGGACACGCTGCTTTCCACATGAGTCGGCCTACCGCACGGAAACTAGGAAGCCGGTAGTGCTCCCCGTGGAAATTGACTATCCCGCTGACCTCCTTTGCGTGGGTAGCGCTGAATGGGCCTACTTTTGTCAAAGTTTGTTGAGCGTCGACAACTGCTACCCAGCGCTACCTTGGGCACCATGTCCCCAGCGAGGGGACGCTCGTAGCCATACACCGCTGCGTAACGATGATGATGGCTAGCCGCCGGTCTATTTGACCAGAAAGTTGGAGCAATTTAATTGAAACGACGAAATTTCATCTCGCTTATTCCGCTGTTGGTGCTGAGTGCGCGAGCGGACGTGTCTCATGCGAATGGTCATGACGACTTGAACCTGCCTCCGAAAGGATCTTCCATGAGCGACACTTTGGCAGCAGTCAACGCAACCCCCAAAGTACTGGTGTTCGACGTTATCGAGACGCTGCTTGACCTGAATGCTTTGTCGCCCAGATTCGAAAAAGCCTTCGGTACGAACCGGGCATTGGATGAGTTTTTCGCGCAGATGCTGCAGTCTGCATTTGCCATTACTGCTGCAGGAAGCTACACCGACTTCGGAAGCGTCGCCAAGGCTGCATTGGGCATGGTGGCTGAACGCCGAGGCATCACGATGACTAGCGATGGAATGATGCAAATCCTCAGTGGACTGCGGTCGTTGCCGGCACACCCGGAGGTGGCCACAAGCTTGCGTCAACTCAAGGACGCAGGCTTTCGCACGGCGGCACTGACAAATTCTGCCCTTCCTGTGCTGGAAGCTCAGGTCGCTAACGCCGGCCTGAAAGAGTATTTCGATGCGTTGTTGACAGTCGATACGGTCAAGCGCTTCAAGCCGGCGCCTGAAGTCTATCGTGCAGCGGCAAAGTCTCTGGGGGTTACGACTACCGATATTCGCATGATTGCCGCGCATTCCTGGGATGTCGGCGGTGCCATGCAGGCGGGTTGTTCAGCAGCGTTTGTTGCCCGCCCCGGCATGGTACTGGATCCGCTCTTTGCCAAGCCCGATATCGTCGGTAAAGATCTCCAGCAGGTAGCGGATTTAATTCTTCACAAAGATCAATCGAAGCGTACCAGTTGAAGCGTATGTTCAACACTCGTTTTGCCGGTCCCATTGTTTTGGGTGGCTTACTCTTCATCATGCCGCTATCAGAGGCCCTCGCCGGTCGTTGTGCCGATGACATCAAGCGAATCGATGAGGCCATTAAGAACCAATACGGCGGCAACGGCGCGTGGTGGGAATGGTTTGCTTGTCCGGTATGCCTCGGAAGTGAATTGAAGAAAGATGCTGTCGTCACCAAGGAACAAATCCGGGATATCAGCAGCAAGAGGAATATTGCTTCATTGCTTGAGAGAGACAAAAAAGAACAGATGTGCATCAAGTTGCTTGAGAGCCCCAAGCGAATGTTAAAAATTAACTAATTTATTAACATTTCAAATAAGAAATCTCAGTTAATTACCTTTAGGCAACATCGATCGCGCTGACAAAAAAAATTTTTCGACGCCGCGAACCGTTTTCCTCGCTCGGCGCCTCTTAGTTTCTGTCGGCATCGTAACAAACTGAGGGGATACGCAAGATGGGCACAGAGACGGTGGTCATGCATAAATCAAAAGGACTATCCCATTTGATTTATGACGCCCAGAGGGGTGATTCAGAGGCTGTCCGTGCACTATTGGGCGCCTGCCAGGCCGATGCCCGTCGTTACGCTTATAAGCACTGCCACGCCAGTGATATCGACGATGCGGTTCAAGAGTCACTTCTTCTTATCACCCGAAAAATTCACGCACTGAGGGCAGCCGCTGCCTTCTCTTCCTGGCTTTTTATCGTCATCAAGCGAGAATGCCGCCGCCTGTCGAGGGCCATGTTCCGCCAGGCGCCACTCGAAGAAGATTTGGCTGAGCAGCAGCTCGCCTGCAAGAGCGACGACGACCTGAGGCTGGATCTGGCCGCCGCACTGGAAAGCCTTCCCCATCATTACCTCGAGGTGGTGCTTCTGAGGGATTTTGAAGAATTGACGATCGCGGAGATCGCGCAGCGTCTCGATCAACCGGCGGGCGCTGTCAAAAGCCGCTTGCATCGAGCACGAGAATTGATCCGCGAATATCTGATTTGTCCAGATGGCCCCGAATCTCAGGTCCCTATGGATAAAAAAAAGACGAGCAAATTCTCGTCTTGACCCCCGCCCTGATAGGGCTATCAACCAAGGAGACTTCAATGAAAAATCGCTCAATGCTATCAACAATGGCTGTTGCTTCCGTGCTCGCACTATCTGGAGTTGCTGCACATGCGGGTTGCGGACCAAAATGCAAAGGCAAGTGTACCGCGTCCGAAATGTCAAAATGCGGCGCAAAGCATGGCAAATCCTGCGCAGCGAAAGCAGGCTCAAAGTGTGGCGCGAAGGAGGCTAACAAATGCGGTGCTCGCTGTGCAGCCCAGAGCAAGTGCGGTGCCAAATGCGCCGGAAAATAAGGGGATAGCCCATGAAAAACCTGTCACGTCTGTCAGCGATGGCGATCACTTCGGCGCTGGCGCTGACATCCGCGTGGGCGGGTGGTTGTGCACCGAAGTGCCGTTCAAAATGCAGCCCTGCAGCGACTCGCTGCGGGCCAAAATGTGGGACAAAGTGCGGTGCAAAATGCGGCGCAGCGGCGGATCCCAAGCTTATCAAGCGACCGGCAGGATATCGCCCCAACTACCCATCTACCCCCGAGGCCCTCGCAGCCGGTGGCAAATTATTCAGAGATACGACCTTGTCCACCAACGGCATGTCTTGCGCCTCTTGTCATGAAGGCGGTAAAAGCTATCAGCCATCGTTTGCACAACCCTTCCCCCACAAAATGGCCATGGCTGCGACATCCTATGGAGTCAAACAACTTCACCTTGATGAAGCCATTCAGGTTTGCATGATTGGTCCCATGGCAGCCAAGCCCCTGCCCTGGAAATCAGCGGAACTCGCCAACCTGGTCGCTTTCATGAAAATGGAACATAAAAAGTTCGGCAAATGAACGGTGGCGATTTCCTTTCAGGCCGTGAGGCAGCGACCAACAGGTCGCTGCCGAGGTCATTGATTGAATCATTTATTGAACTAGATTCAGCGATGAAAGCGTCTTCGGTGAATCTCGTAGAAGCACTGACTGGCTTCCCTCGATTACACCAGAACACAATTCCTGTCGATGAAACGCGTCATTTTCCAGACGATGATGTGTTTGACCCCGGTACCGGATCGCAATATTTTCTTCACCGACATGCGGCAGGAATTGCGCCCGCATCAGTGCATCTCCATTTTTTTCAGCGCTGGACACCCCCAGAGCTGAACTTGCCGGGTTCAGAAACCATCTCCACGCATCTGGCGGCGTTAGAGCTCAATGCGCTGGGGGAGCCACATGCATGGTTTGTCGTTAATCAGTGGGTCGTCGGAGACTATTGGCAGCCGGCAGATGACACAATCCGACTGTTCAGCGATTGGAAAATTCTCACCCCTGACGACGGCAGAGGCAAGGACATCCCCGAGCTGTGTCATCAATGGCTGTCGGCTTACCTGAAGCTCAGCCTCGCATCGATCATCTATCCTCTGCTGCGCGAGCGCGATGACGTGCTGGACAAACTGATCGATGCTTTCCCGGGGGTGAATGTGTTGGAGGACCGGGCGCACGAAGTACTCGGTTACCAGTCCGTTGAATTTAACGCGCAATTAAATGCCTGGACGAGGGCCCTATGAGCGATTGTCAGCCTCAATCGAGCTCTGTACTCCGTTGTCCGGAATGCGGGCATGCGGTCGACCTAGTCATGCCAACTGATGCCTGTCTGTTCTTTTACCAGTGCGAGGCATGCCATGCTTTGCTGCGCCCCAAGCCGGGCGATTGTTGCGTCTTTTGCAGCTATGGCACTTCGAAATGCCCTCCACAGTCTGCCCAAAGCTAAAGCTCGCTAATCGGAAATCCCAACATTGCCCAACATTCTAAAGATAATTAGAATGTATTCATGGATAAAAGAACTGTCAAAGACCTGCTCTATGAACAGGTCGCCCGAATAGGCAAAGCCGTCTCCAGCCCGAAGCGGTTGGAATTGCTTGAGCTGCTGGCACAGGAAGAGAAGTCCGTCGAGATGCTGGCCAACGCGTTGGCCATCGAGATCAAACTCGCGAGCGCCCATCTCAAAGTACTCAGGGAAGCCCGTCTGGTCGTTGCGCGCAAAGCCGGAAAGTTTGTCTACTACCGGCTCGCCAGCGCCGATGTCGCCAGCTTGTGGGTTGCCCTGCGTGAGACAGCCCAGGAACATCTGGTCGAACTCAGAGTCGCCGTGGACAACATCACCACCACGCCTGACAAGCTTGCCAGCGTGAGTCGAGAAAAGCTGCTTGAGCAGGCCAGACGAGGCACGGTGATCCTGATCGACGTACGCCCCCGCTCCGAATTCGAACACTCGCATCTTCCCTATGCGCGCTCGATGCCACTCGGAGAAATCGAGCATCGATTAGCCGAACTGCCGAAGTCGAAAGAAATCGTGGCGTATTGTCGCGGGCCGTTTTGTGTTTTTGCCGAGGAAGCCGCCATATTGCTCAAGGCGAAAGGCCACAAGGTCACCAAGCTTCTCGACGGCGTAGCGGAGTGGCATGCTGCGGGGCTCTCTCTTGAATCAAAGGTGGCCGCGTGACCAAGCTGCTTTTTATTGTCAATGATGCGCCGTATGGAAATGAACGTGCTTACAACGCGCTCAGATTGGCGGGCACTCTGGCTACCCGAGACAACGTGCAGATTCGCTTGTTTCTGTTAGCGGATGCAGTTGGCTGCGCCAAAGACCACCAAAAGGTACCTGAGGGTTACTACAACATTCAACTGATGCTCTCCAAGATCGCTCGCAGGGGTGAGGTCGCTCTTTGTGGTACTTGCATGGATGCGCGCGGCCTGGATGAATCTGAACTGATTGAAGGAACACGCCGTTCAACGCTGACGGAATTGGCTGATTGGACAATTGAGGCTGACAAGGTGATGGTGTTCTGATGTTCCATTCTCCGGCGCCTGAAACCAATCAAATACTCCGTCATGGCATTAGTCATAATCGGAGCCAATTCTTGCATCAGCTTTTCCAGGTACTGCTGGTGGGGCTCACGATTGGGATGACGCGCACGGTCGTACCAGCGCTGGCCGAATCCGATTTCGGTGTACCTAAAAATTCCTTCGTCCTCCTTAGCGCATTTGTGATGGCTTTCGGACTGGTCAAAGGCATCATGAATTTCGTTGCAGGACGTCTTTCAGAACGCATCGGACGAAAAAAAGTACTGCTGCTGGGATGGCTGGCTGCACTACCGATACCGCTGATGATCTGGTATGCACCGAACTGGAATTGGGTGGTCATGGCCATGGTCTTGCTAGGCATTAATCAAGGCCTGACATGGTCCATGACCCAGACCGCAAAGCTCGACATCACACGCCTGGAGGAACGGGGCCTGACGCTGGGCCTGAATGAATTTTCCGGGTACATCGGAGTAGCTTTTGCCGGCATCATCACCGCGTACATGGCAGCACATTTCGGTGCACGTGAAGGCTTATTGATATTCGGTCTGACCGTGATTGTCCTCGCCCTGTTGCTGACTCATTTATGGGTTCGAGACACCCTGCCATGGGCGCTGGCAGAAGCAGCGAAGCATGCACCGGGCACATCCCAGACATTACGCCCTCGCTATCCGACAGCAATTTCTTCCAATCCGACGACTGGTGAAATTTTCGCGCTGATGAGCTGGCGAGATAAACGGATGATGGCTTTAAGTCAGGCCGGACTGGTTGAAAAATTTGTCGATGCGCTGGTCTGGATTTTCTATCCGATCTTCCTTTACCAACAGGGGATAAGCCTGCCGAACGTGGGATGGATCATCAGCTTTTATGGATTGACGTGGGGATGCGCGCAGCTGATTACCGGGAGGCTGTCGGATCGGATCGGCCGTCAAGGCCTGAACGTGTCCGGCATGTGGATTTGTGGCGCAGGCGTCGCTGCCATGATGCTGGGAGACGGCATGGTCTGGTGGGCTGCGTCCTCTGCTGTTTCAGGATTGGGCATGGCCTTGCTGTACCCAAACCTGTCTGCGGCCGTCGCGGATATTTCGCATCCGGCCTGGCGCGGATCGGCCATCGGAATTTATCGTTTCTGGCGCGATCTGGGCTATGGGATAGGCGCTTTGGGGCTGGGACTGGCAGCGTATTTCAGCGGACAAATGCAAGCTGCTTTCTGGTTCGTGGCAGTGTCGATGTTTGCTTCAGGCGCGTTGCTATGGTGGTTAGGCGAAGAAACTCACCCCCGTCTGAATCCCTTCCCCCCAGATCAGCGCAAGGCGTAATTTCATGTCGCGATATGAAACCCTCATCAGCAAGCTGGAAACCACGCTACCGTCCGTAAGCTCATCCGAACTTCAGCGAATTATGGCTTCAAACCCGGCGCCACTTGTCGTCGATGTCAGAGAGCCTGCTGACCATCAGTACGACGCCATCGCAGGCAGCATTAACCTGCCCAGATCCAAGCTGGAGGCAAATATTGAAACCCATATGTCATCGCCGAACCAGCAGGTGATCGTGTACTGCGGCAGCCGAGGCCGCTCCCACTTGGTTTGCAACCTTTTGATCGAGATGGGTATTGATGCAGCTTTTCTGCGCGGCGGCATGGAAAGCTGGCACAAACGATTCAACGGCACCAGCGCAGACACCAATTTGAACTAACGTTGAAAGAGGAACTGATGCAGCTAGTCTGTCCGAATTGCATGACCAAGAATCGCTTACCTGACGAGCGACTTCAGGATGCGCCGTCCTGCGGAAAATGCGGCACCTCATTAATGGCGCCCGAGCCTATCGCACTGAGCGATACGAATTTTTTGCGCTTTATTGAAGGAACAGAACTGCCTGTGGTCGTCGATTTTTGGGCCGATTGGTGTGGCCCGTGCAAGATGATGGCACCACAATTTGCTGCTGCAGCCGCTCGTCTGCCTGCAGTACGATTTGCCAAGGTCGATACTGAGTCCTCGCCGCAGACGAGCTTACGCTACCGGATTCGCAGTATTCCGACGATGGTGCTATTTAAAAATGGTAATGAAGCAGCACGCGTAGCTGGTGCGATGAGTGCTGGTGATATCGAACGCTGGCTGGATTCACAAGTGTGACCTAAACGCCTGCGATTCTTCAGGAGAACAACCATGAATTTGTTTCAATCCGCTTCCGGTAGTTGCGACGCCATATCGAAAAATCAGGTGGCGATCTTACTTGTGCGCGGTATTGCAGGTATCGGGTTGATGGCCTACTCGTTTGTTTTGCAGACTTCCGCGCCGATCGCAGGCTGGGCTCTACTGGCCATAAGTATCCTGCTTCTGAATGGGTGTCCGGCGTGTTGGGGCATGCATCTTGTGAATGCGCTGCGTGGCCCAAAAAAAACACCCTTCGTATTACCGCCTACAGAGGACAAACTTAAGAGTTTGCGCAAAAAGCGGTATGCACCTAAGGATATGGCAGAACATTTATTCTCGCCAGAGGACGTCCGGCGGTTCCGACAACATAGTGAACCTTAGTCTGTACCTACCTGTATGCTTCTTTTTAGGAGATTCCATGTATACGTTTCAGGCCCGCTTACCACTCACCGTTGAGCAAGCCATCCCCGAAGTACTCGATCAACTGAAACAGGAAGGCTTCGGCGTACTGATGGATCTCGACATCCAGGCGACGATGAAGCAAAAAATCGGTGCCGATATTCCCGCGTACCGCATCCTTGGCGCCTGTAATCCGCAGCTTGCGCACCAGGCATTGTCATCAGAACCCGAAATCGGTGCTCTGCTGCCTTGTAACGTCGTCGTACGTGCCGACGGTGAGCATACGATTGTCAGTTTCATGGATCCGCAAGTAATGACTCAAATGACGACCAATCCACAAGTTCACGCTGTGGCTAACGAAGCTGAGACACGACTCCGGCGCGTCTGTTTGGCCTTGGAGACTCGTCATCCATTGAGAGAATGACGACGAATCTCGGACGAAATTGATGAACGCCACAGAAATCGAATTTAATTTGTTGCCAAATTTCTTCGACCTGTACGAGGCGTTTAATTGGTACGGCAAGAAAATCGCCATTCCGATCAAAACCCAGAAAGCCGTACCGCCCCCAAAAAGTCAGGAGGCTCTGAGACGAAACACGGTTTGAGACGGGTTTTGCGGGTGGGTGGCTTTGAGGTCAGTCAGGAGCCCATAACAAAAAGCCCCGCATGATGCGGGGCTCTGAGCTCCTAGAAACTCGTGTAAGCGAGTTAGAAGGATGTGTCTTGGCGGAGACCGAGGGATTCGAACCCTCGATACAGGTTTAAGCCCGTATGCTTCCTTAGCAGGGAAGTGCCTTCGACCACTCGGCCAGGTCTCCGCGCGGGCAACCGAGAAAATTACCTCAGATGC
>JACCDX010638308.1_pt1 | contig 11264 bp, 7 predicted proteins | sample 7449681 | NCBI WGS metagenome assembly JACCDX01 (sample SAMN15323450, study PRJNA562643) | freshwater metagenome | isolation source: river surface water | place: USA:Blue River Watershed | collected 2017-08-18 | reverse complement strand
TCAGGGCCGTCAGCGACCATGGCCGCCATCGATCCTGCGCGCGGCACCCATCGGGTCACGATTGCCCTGGCGGCCAAACAAAGCCTGTACCACTTGCCGCTCACGCTGGCAGACCAGCTGGGGTTCTTTAAGCAAGCGGGTCTTGCCGTTGAATGGTTGCACCACGAGTCGGGCGCCAAAGCCATAGGCAGTGCCTTGCAGGGGCAGGCCGAAGTGGTGGCGGGCGCCTTTGAGCATTTGTTTGGCTTGCAAAACAGAGGCTTGAATTACCAAGCCTTTGTCCTGATGGGGCGTACACCACAACTCAGTCTGGGGGTGGCCTCGCGGCTGGATATGCGCTCGATCATGGCGATGAGAGGTGCCCGATTGGGGGTGACCTCACTGGATTCCAGTACCCACTGGCTGTCTTGCCAATGGCTGATGCAAAACGGACTGTTGCCAGAGGATGTGGTGTTTGTGGAGGTGGGTTCCTCGGCGGCGGTGGTGGACGCCTTGCGCAGTGGTGCCATTGATGCCTTGTGCAACCCCGACCCGATCATGTACGGCCTTGAACACAAAAATGAAATCCGAGTGTTGGGTGAAACGCGAACGTTGATGTCTACCCGCAAACTGATGGGGGGCAATGTGCCAGGGGCTTGCTTGATGGCAAGAACCGATTTTTTGCAGCGTCAACCTGATGTGGCACAGGCCTTGAGTGATGGTGTGGTGCGCGCATTGAAATGGCTGCAAACGGCGGGCGTGACCGATATCCTCAAAACAGTCCCGGTGCCCTATTGGTCGAGTGATCGCGCCATGTATCTGGCGGCTTTTGAGAAGCTGCGCGAATCGTATGCATTAGACGGATTGATCGCCTACGAATCCGTGCTCAATTCGTGGCGGGCCCATGCCCGATTGCCGAGTCGATTGAGCCAAGCGCGCATGGTGCTGGGGCAGACCTACACCAACGCATTCACCACCAAATCCAAATCCCGTTTTTCGGCTTGACCGTTTTGCCAGTTGATCGCGCAGCCAATTGATCGTTTAGCCACTAGATCGTTCAGCCAGTAGATCGTTCAGCCAGTGCCGATTTCAAGGATGGGGATTCAGCGATTCAAAATTCAAACCCCACCATCATCCAAGAGAGGTGATGTGTCAGGGTTTTTTCTTGTTGGATTTGCTTTGTTTTTGAGACGCAGATTTGGATGAGCTGGCCTTCTTGGGGGCGCTGGCTTTGTGAGTTGTAGACCGCGCCACGCGCCGTGCCCCTTCGGAGGGCACCAAAATGGTCAATGTTTGTCCTGCCGCCACTGGCGAGTTGGCTTTCAGCTTGTTCCAAGCGGCCATGTTGGTGGCTGACACGCCATGCCTTGCAGCCAGGCTGGCCAGTGAGTCGCCTTTGCGGGCTTTAACCGAAATCCTTCTTAACACCACTTCAGGGGCCAGACCCAGCTGGCCGTTGTCAGCCAGGTGCGCGGTCACGTCGTTGTCTAAGCGGCCTTTTCGGTGCACCAACAAGGTCGAGCCCGCTTTGATCAACATGCGGGGCGGGATGTTATTCACCGAGCGCAGCAGCGCTACTGACATGTCCAGTTGATTGGCCGCTTCTTCTGGCTTCATGGTTCGAGGCGCTTGCCATGCGGTCCATGTAGACAATGGGCGGTTGGCATGGTCTTGCAGGTTGCGCTCAAATATTGTGGCGTTGTCCCAGGGCAGCAAAATTTGTGGCGTACCAGCCGCCAAGATCACCGGCAGGTTCATCGACGGGTTGAGTGCCTTGAAGTCCTCTAGTTTGACGTTCGCCAGTTTGACGGCCAAGGCCACATCAATGTCGCGCTCGATGGGGACACTCCTGAAGTAGGGGTGGTTTTGGATGAGCGGAAGCTGGGTGTTGAAGGCTTCGGGTTGCGCAACGATATTTTTGACGGCTTGCAACTTGGGCACGTAGTAACGGGTTTCGGTGGGCATGCTGAGGTCGCTGTAGGTCAGCGGCTTGCCCTGTGCGCGGTTCTTGGCCAGTGCGCGACCCACGCTGCCTTCGCCCCAGTTGTAAGCAGCCAGTGCCAAATGCCAGTCACCAAACATGCCGTACAACTTTTGCAGGTAATCCAAGGCGGCACGAGTCGACTCCAGCACATCCCGACGGTCATCACGGAACAAGTTTTGTTTCAGGTCGAAGTACTTGCCCGTGGCGGGCATGAATTGCCACATGCCCGCGGCTTTGGCACTGGAAACCGCTTGGGGGTTGAAGGCCGATTCGATGAAGGGCAACAAGGCCAACTCGGTGGGCATGTTGCGGCGTTCCAGTTCTTCCACCACATGGAACAAGTAGGGGCGTGAGCGCTCGGTCATGCGCAGCATGTAGTCGGGCCGGCTGGCGTACCACTGCTCCCGGTTGCGCACCAAGTCGCTGTCCAAATCGGGCATGGCAAAACCACGGCGAATGCGCTCCCAGATGTCGACAGGGGGGGTGAGCCCCATGGGGCTGCGGGGTTTGAGTGTGAAGACGGAGTCAGCAGGGTTAGCGGCTGCTGGCGCGACCACGGGTGCCGATGGCGATGGGCTTTCAGTGGCCGTGGGTGCGGCTTGAGAGGCTGTGGGCAAAGCCGAAGTTGTGGCGGTTGATGCAGGTCCAGGGCCAAGGCCGGGCGCTGTGGCGCAAGCTGTCAGCAACAAGCTCAGGCACAAAAATGCCGCAGTGGTCCACCGTTGCATGGCGCGGTGATCCGCGTGGCCCATGGGGCCTTGGGCTGAAGTGAGTGCGTTCATCAAAATTCGTTTTTCCAGCTGCGAAGCGCGGCAAAAGTCGAGACATCGTCAGTGGCCTGCGCGTCGCGTTGACGCGCGGCGGCTGACACAGCCGGTTGGCGGCTTCGCAAAAAAGGGTTGATTGCCCGTTCTGTCGACAGGGCGACGGGCAAGGTGGGTTGGTCTTGTTGGCGGAGCGCTGCACAAACCGCGGCATGCTGGCGCAAGGCTTCGTTGGTGGGGTCCACCGCCAAAGCAAACTTCAAATTAGACAAGGTGTACTCATGGGCGCAGCACACCCGTGTGTTGCCGGGCAGAGCTGCCAAGCGGTCTAGAGAGTCAAGCATTTGCGCGGGGGTGCCTTCAAACAAGCGGCCGCACCCTGCGGAAAACAAGGTGTCGCCGCAAAAAAGCACAGGGTCTTGGCCTGCAGGGTGTGCCCAAAAGGCAATGTGCCCCAAGGTGTGACCGGGCACGTCGAGCACTTCAAAGTGCAATCCATGCCAATCGAGCGGGTCACCTTGCTGCAGGCCATGGCAAGCCACCGGCATTTTTTCGAGCGCAGGGCCCACCACTTGGGCGCCGGTGTGTGCCACCAAGTCGGGCAAGCCGCCCACATGGTCGGCATGGTGGTGCGTGACTAGAATCAAGTCCAATTGCACGCTGGGGTGATCTTGCAACCAAGCCATGACAGGCGCACTGTCACCCGGATCGACCACCAAGGCGTGGCGGTCGTTGTGCAGCAACCAAATGTAGTTGTCTGAAAATGCGGGCAATGCGATGAGTTTCATGGAGAGTCAGATTATAGAAAGCCATCATCCCGAAAACACTTGGTTGACCCATTTGGGACAACCGGTCGCTTCGCGCTTGCTGTTGTGGGAACAACAACAGACCGATGAGCTGCTGGCCGATGTTTTCGGCTACCACGCTGTGCAACTTGGATGGCCCCAGTTACAGGCCTTGCGCAGCAACCGCATGCCGCACCGCTGGCTTGCACAAGCCGAATTCGAGTGGCCGCTCAGTCCAATGGCCCCCCCCAATTTGCCGGCTACGCATGACGAGCTGTCTGCCGAGCCGGGTGCCGTGATTCGTTCAGAGGCTGTCCATGGCGCTGGGGTTGGCGCGCCCGACCTTTGGCTGGACAGCCGGGCATGGCCCTGGCAGGCCGACAGCTTGGACTTGGTGGTGTTGCCGCACACCTTGGAGCGATCGGCCGACCCGCATGCCTGTTTGCGAGAAGTGGAGCGTGTGTTGATTCCTGAAGGGCAGGTCTTGATCACGGGGCTCAACCCCATGAGCTTGTGGGGATGGCGGGGGTCTTCGTTGATTGCCTATCGTCGCTTGCGAGATTGGCTGCGCTTGTTGGGCTTTGAAGTTCAAGTGAGCCGCTTTGGCGGCTGGACCCCTGCGCTGGGCAGCGAGCGTTGGATGCAGCGCATGAGCTGGATGGATGCGGTGGGCCAGCGCTGGTGCCCGATTTTGGGTGGCGTCTATTTGTTGATGGCGACCAAACGTGTGCACGGCGGACGCTTGATCGATGGGCGTCGCTGGCGCACGGTACGATCGCCCGCTGCAGCGACCGCGCCGATTGCACGGTCAGACACTTTGCTCGGCCGTGAGTCGGCCCCGAAAGACAGACTTGAGTCACGTTGAAATCTATACCGATGGTGCCTGCAAAGGCAACCCAGGACCTGGGGGCTGGGGGGTTCGCCTTCAGTCAGGCCAGCATGTTCAAGAGCTTTTTGGCGGTGAGTTGAACACCACCAACAACCGCATGGAGATGACGGCCGTCATTGAAGGGTTGAGTGCATTGAAGCGCCCCTGCCAGGTCACGCTTTATCTGGACAGCGAATATGTACGCAAAGGTATTACTGAGTGGATTCATGGCTGGAAAGCCCGTGGCTGGCGGACTGCAGCCAAACAACCTGTGAAGAACGCTGATCTGTGGCAAAAACTGGATGCCGTGGTGTCCTCTTCGGGACACCGCATTGAATGGCGCTGGGTAAAAGGCCACAATGGCGACCCTGGTAATGAACGTGCAGACGCCCTTGCCAACCAAGGCGTAGACAAAGCTTTGGGCCGTTGAAGCGGCTTTTTGAGCCGTCAAGGCCCATTGGCAGTTCCATTGGATTTATCGGTTCTCGCTGTTACATTCTGGACGATGGTTCAAAACAACCTCTAAGAGATATCTGAATGGCTTATAAAAAAACATATGCCGTGTTGGCATTGGTCGGTATTTGCGGTGCTTCGGGTGCCGCTTGGTGGTGGCAAAACAAACCGGCCAACGCTGATGGCGCTGCACCCGCTGCTTCAGCCTCTTCCTCACCCGCTGCATCAGCCTCTGCGCCCGGCGCGCCAGGTGCCGGTGCTCCAGGTGCAGCCCCCGGTGGCGCTCCGGCAAGACCGCCTGCAGTCGAAGTGGCCAAAGTGCAGGCCATGACCTTGGTGGACGAAACCCAAGCCGTGGGCAGTTTGCGTTCACGTCAAGGCGTCATGATGCGGCCCGAAGTGGGCGGACGCATCAAGAGCATTTATTTCACCGACGGCCAGCGTGTGCGCAAAGGCCAAGTGATGGTGCAGTTTGAGGATCAACTGCAGCAGGCGCAGTTGTCGCAGGCCAAAGCCGAGCTGTCCATTGCCGAGGCCAACCACAAACGCAACCAAGAATTGGTAACCCAAAACTTCATCAGCAAGCGTTCGCTGGATGAAAGCGCCGCGGCCCTAGAAGTCTCGCGCGCCAAGATGGCGCTGGCCGAGGCCACTTTGCAGCGCTTGAAAGTGTTGGCCCCCTTTGACGGCACCACTGGTCTCAAGCAGGTCAACGTGGGCGATTACCTCAAAGATGGCGCGGACATGGTCAACGTGGAAGACATGGATGCGGTGTTGCTCGACTTCCGACTGCCCGAGCGTTTTCAGGCCAAGATTCGCACCGGACAAAAAGCACAGCTGAGCATCGATGCCTTGCCCGGCCGTCCTTTCACGGCCGTGGTGCAGGCGATAGACCCCTTGATCGAGGCCAATGGTCGCTCGGTGGGTGTGCGTGCCTGCATTGACAACCGCCAACAACAACTGCGCCCCGGCATGTTCGCCCGTGTGACGGCCGTTTTTGGCTCGCGCGAAAACGCTTTGATCATTCCCGAAGAGGCCATCATTCCTCAAGGCGGCCGCACCTTTGTGGTCAAAGTTGTGGCGGGCGACAAACCCGACACCTTGGTGTCTGAGCGCGTGGCCGTGAAAACAGGTTTGCGCCAACCCGGCAAAGTCGAAATTTTGGAGGGCTTGGCCGAGGGTGATACCGTCGTCACTGCGGGACACCAGCGCTTGCAAAAAGATGGCACCGCAGTGCGCGTGGTGGACATGTCGCAAGGTGGGGGCAACAAGCCCGGTGCGGCAGCTGCGCCAGGCGCTCAAGGTGCTCCAGGTGCGGCCGCTCCAGCCCAAGCCGGAGCATCGGCACCTGCCCAAGGCGCAGCAGCATCAAGCGCCGGTGCACCAGCAGCCAAGGGTGGACCCACAGCCGTGGCCTCTGCCGCAGCGCCCGGCTCGAAAGGGCCAGCGAACAAGGCTTTGTCAGGGCCTAATCCATGCTTGAGGGGCCCCGATGCAGCTTTCTGAAGTTTCCATCCGACGGCCTGTTCTGGCCGTGGTCATGTCCTTGCTGATCATGCTGGTGGGCGCGGTCAGTTTCAAAAGCCTGTCGCTTCGTGAATATCCCAAAATCGACGAACCCACCGTGACAGTGACCACCCGCTATGTGGGTGCATCGGCCGAAGTGGTCGAGTCGCAGGTGACGAAGACGCTGGAGGACTCGATTGCCGGCATTGATGCGGTGGACGTCATCACCTCCATCAGCCGAGCCGAGCAGTCGCAAATCACCGTGCGTTTCCGCCTTGAAAAAGACGCCGACACGGCGGCGGCCGAAGTGCGTGACCGGACCTCGCGTGTGCGGAGCCGTTTGCCGCAAGCCATTGACGAACCGGTCATTGCCAAAGTGGAGGCCGATGCGTTTCCTGTCATTTGGTTGGCCTTTTCGAGCGACACCCTGAACGCCTTGCAGATCAACGACTTGGTGAACCGCGTCGTCAAGCCCCGCTTGCAGACCGTGACAGGTGTGGCCGATGTGCGTATTTTTGGTGAACGCAAATACGCCATGTTGGTGTCGTTGGATCCGGCCCGTTTGACCTCTTACAAACTCACGCCGCAAGATGTCGAAGACGCCATTCGCCGTAACAACCTGGAGTTGCCCGCTGGCCGCATTGAGTCCAACAGCCGCGAATTCAGTGTGTCGGCGCAAACCGACCTCACACGCCCCGGTCAGTTTGGCGAGATCGTCATTCGCACAGTGAATGGTTTTCCCATCAAACTGCGCGATGTAGCCCAAATTAGAGAAGATGCTGCCAGTGACCGCAGCTTGGTTCGCCTGAATGGCCAATCTGCCATTTCTGCCGGCGTGATCCGTCAGGCCACGGCCAACCCGTTGGAGTTGTCCAAGGGGGTGCGCGAGATGATTCCGCGCATCAAGGCCGACATGCCGGGCGACATGTCCATCAATGTGGCCAACGACAACTCGGTTTTCATTGACAAGTCCATCAAGAACGTGTTCCAGACCATCGTCGAAGCGGTGGTGTTGGTGGCCTTGGTGATCTTTGTGTTTTTGCGCACCGTTCGTGCGTCGATCATTCCCATCATCACCATTCCGGTCAGTTTGATTGGCGCTTTTGCCATGATGGCCTTGGCCGGCTTCACCATCAACACCCTGACTTTGCTGGCGCTGGTGCTGGCCATTGGTCTGGTGGTGGACGATGCGATTGTGGTGCTTGAAAACATTTATCGGCACATTGAAGAGGGTCTGGATCCGTTTTCTGCGGCCATCAAAGGGGTGCACGAGATCAGCTTTGCCGTGGTCGCCATGACCATGACCTTGGCGGCGGTTTTTGCACCCTTGGCTTTCACGCCGGGACGCACCGGCAAATTGTTTGGCGAGTTTGCGCTGGCGCTGGCCGGTGCGGTGGTGGTGTCAGGTTTTGTGGCCCTTACCTTGTCGCCCATGCTCAGCTCGAAGTTGTTGCGCCACAACCCCAACCCGGGTTGGTTTGACCGCAGCATGGAGCGATGGCTCACGGCGTTGTCGAATGGCTATGAATCCTTGTTGCGCTTCATCTTGACCCGAGCGCGCTGGGTGGTGGTGTTGGTGATGATTGGTTCGGGTGTGGGCATTGCCACGATTTACCCCACCATGAAGCAAGAGCTGGCGCCTTTGGAGGACCGCGGCACCATCTTGGCCACGGTCAACGCCCCGGATGGCTCGACCCTTGAGTACACCGACCGCTATGCCCGCTCGCTGGAAAGAATTGGACAGTCTTACCCTGAATTCGACCGCATCTTTGCCAACATGGGCAACCCCACAGTAGGCCAAGGTTCGGTGGTTTACCGTGCGGTGGACTGGGACGAGCGCAAGCGCACCACACTCGAAATTGCCCGTGAAATGGGCGCCAAATTCACTGGCTTGCCCGGTGTCAACGCCTTCCCCATCACCCCTCCGTCGTTGGGACAAGGCTTCCGTGAGCGGCCCTTGAACTTTGTGATTCAGACGTCGGACAGCTACCAAAACCTGAACACGCTGGCGCGTCAGATGATGGATGAGATTGCCAAAAACCCTGGCATTTTGTCGCCCGATGTCGACTTGCGCCTGAACAAGCCCGAGTTGCGTGTCGAGGTGGACCGTGTGAAGGCCGCCGAGCTGGGGGTCAGCATTGACGTTGTAGCGCGAACCATCGAAACCATGTTGGGTGGGCGAGTCGTCACGCGCTACAAGCGCGACGCCGAGCAATACGACGTGATTGTGCAAACCCCCACAGCCAGCCGCAACACGCCTGATGACATTGATGTGATTCAGGTGCGTGGTCGCAACGACACCATGATCCCGTTGTCGAGTTTGGTGAAGGTGCGCGAAAGTGTCTCGCCTCGAGAGTTGAACCACTTTGGTCAACGTCGCTCGGTGTCGATCACCGCCAACTTGGCCCCCGATTACTCTTTGGGCGAAGCCATCAAGTTCATGGAGGAGACCTCCGCCAAGCTCTTGAAGCCGGGTTACACCACCGAGCTGAACGGCACCTCGCGTGAATTCAAAAACTCGCAAGGGGCCTTGGTCATCGTGTTTGTGCTGGCGCTGTTCTTCATCTTTTTGGTGTTGTCGGCCCAGTTTGAGAGTTTCATCGACCCCTTTGTCATCATGTTGTCGGTGCCCTTGTCCATGATTGGGGCGCTGCTGGCCCTCAAGTTCACGGGAGGCTCGCTGAACGTGTATTCACAAATTGGTCTGATCACGCTGGTCGGGTTGATCACCAAGCACGGCATTTTGATTGTGGAATTCACCAACCAATTGCGTGAGCAAGGGTTGGCCACTCAAGATGCCCTGATCAAGGCTTGCGGCCAACGCTTGCGTCCTATTTTGATGACCACTGGCGCCATGGTGTTGGGCGCGGTGCCACTCGCATTGGCTACCGGTGCTGGCGCTGAAAGCCGAACTCAAATTGGCTGGGTGATTGTGGGCGGCATGAGCTTGGGTACTTTGTTGGCCATCTTTGTGGTGCCCACGATGTACTCGTTGTTGGCGCGCAAAGCCGTTCCAGGTCCGAACAAATCGGTGGCCTTGGACGAGCCTGCTGCGGCAGGGCACTCGTCCACACACTGAGCTGTTTCACGCGAAAAAAAAGGGCTGCCATCGCAGCCCTTTTTTTTTGGTGCTCAGGTTCAGAGGTGTCCGTCAAACATCATCACATCGACCAGTTCACCCACGGCCACATTGCCTTGCGCGTGGTGCAACACAATCAGGCCGTTGGCGTGCACCATCGAGCTCAAAACACCAGAGCCTTGGTTGCCGGTGATGCTGACTTGCAATTCACCCGCTGCGTTGGTGCTGACGATGCCGCGTTGGTATTCGGTGCGGCCGGGTTTTTTACGCAAAGCCTCGGTGCTTTTGGCTTTGAGCAAGGGCAAAGGCGGGGCTTGCCAACCCATCAGGCGTTGCAAAGCCGGACGCACAAAAGCAGCAAAAGTCACCATCACAGCGACCGGATTGCCGGGCAGACCAAACAGCACGGCATGGTGGTTGCCTTGGCTGATGCGGCCCACCGCCATGGGGCGACCAGGTCGCATGGCAATGCGCCAAAAGGCCACATCGCCCAGTTGTTTCATCATGGCTTTGGTGTGGTCGGCTTCACCCACGCTGACACCGCCGCTGGTGATGATGGCGTCGGCTTGCGCAGCGGCGCTCATAAAGGCTTGCTCTAAAGCGGCGGGGTCGTCGCGCACCACGCCCATGTCGATCCACTCACAGCCCAAAGACTGCAACAGGCCGGCCACGGTGTAGCGGTTGCTGTCGTACACCGCACCTTCGCGGGGCGATTCACCCAAGCTCAAAATTTCATCGCCCGTAGAGAAATAAGCCACTTTGGGTCTGCGCCAAACCGACACGCTGGGCAGCCCTAAGCTCGCCAAAAGCCCGCAGGCGGCGGGGCTCAGGCGAGTGCCCGCACGCAATGCGGGCTGCCCCGCCATCAGGTCTTCGCCAAGCAAGCGGCGGTTATCGCCCGCTTGCAGCAATCCCGCAGGAATTTGTACCTCATCGCCCTCGGCCTTCACCAACTCTTGGGGGGCCACGGTGTCCAGACCGGCCGGCATGATGGCACCGGTCATGATGCGCACGCACTCACCGGCATGTACCTCGCCTTGCCAAGCTTTGCCAGCAAAGGCGGTGCCCACCACGCGCAATGGCGTGGTGGCATGCGGCAGCAAATCTGTACCGCGCAAGGCATAGCCATCCATGGCCGAGTTGTCATGCGGCGGCACGCTGATGGGCGAAATGACGTCTTGCGCCAAGATGCGTCCATGCGCTTGCATCAACGGCACAGATTCTTGCGTTTGCACCGGCTGCACCAACTGCGCCAAGAAGGCATTCACATGCTGCGCAGACAAGGCCTGAGGGTCATAGCCCTGCAAGCGTTCGGCGATTTCATGCAAGCTGAGAGTCGGTGGGTTAACGGCTGTTGCAGACACTGCAGTGAAAGGGGACGAAGAGGGCGAAGCTTGTGAGGCTTGTGAGGCTTGTAAGCCTTGTGTGGAGGTCGGCATGTCGATTCAGAGCGATTCGAGTTGCTGAAGCTCGGCCAGCGTATTGGCATTGGAGAACGCCGTAGGGCTGTCCTTGGGCAAATCAAAGGGGACGATTGCACAGCAGTGTTGCCCAGTCCACGCATCAATTTTTCGTCCGCCGCCTTGTGTGAATTTCACCAAGCTCTCGAGCAGATCCACTTGGAGCAGGCAAAACACCGGCTGGGGTCGCACGGTGCCGTCCGCTTCGGGCGCAGCAGCCATGGCAATGTCGGCGTTCTCGTCGGCCATGGCCTTGAATAGCCGTTCCACCAAATCGAGCGGAAACAAAGGGGTGTCGCAAGGCACGGTCAACAGCCACGGCGTTTCGCAACGCTCCAAACCCGTCAAAAACCCGGCCAAAGGCCCGGCAAAACCGTCGATGCTGT
>JACCDX011576714.1_pt1 | contig 11265 bp, 11 predicted proteins | sample 7449681 | NCBI WGS metagenome assembly JACCDX01 (sample SAMN15323450, study PRJNA562643) | freshwater metagenome | isolation source: river surface water | place: USA:Blue River Watershed | collected 2017-08-18 | reverse complement strand
GGAGCGTGACGTAGCGCGGCTCGGTCAGGCGCAGGTCGGTGGTGACCACGGCAGGCAGGCTGATGGAGAGGGTCTCCAGGCCGCCGTCGACTTCACGCGTCACCTTGGCCTTGTCGCCCTCCACTTCGACCTTGGAGGCGAAGGTGGCCTGCGGCAGGTCGGCAAGCGCCGCCAGCATCTGGCCGGTCTGGTTGCAGTCGTCGTCCATCGCCTGCTTGCCCAGGATGATCAGCTGCGGCTGCTCCTTATCCACCAGGGCCTTGAGCAGCTTGGCCACGGCCAGGGGCTGCAGCTCCAGGTCAGCGGGGGTCTCGACCAGGATGGCGCGGTCGGCGCCGATGGCCATGGCGGTGCGCAGGGTTTCCTGGCACTGCGCCACGCCGCAGGAGACGGCGATGACCTCGGTCACCACGCCCTTTTCCTTGAGCCGGACGGCCTCTTCGACGGCGATCTCGTCAAAGGGGTTCATGCTCATTTTCACGTTGGCGATGTCCACGCCCGTGTTGTCCGACTTGACGCGGACCTTCACGTTGTAGTCCACCACCCGCTTGACGGGAACCAGGGCCTTCATGCTGGGGAGCTCCTATGAACTGGAATTGACGTTTACGTAAACATGAGATTTTATGCGGTGCAGCATGGCCGCCGCCAGATCCAAGGGTTTTCCCGAATAAACACCCCCGCCTCAGGCGCCCCGGGTGTAGACCACCCGCTGGGGAAAGGGGATCTCGATCCCGGCGGCCCGCAGCCCCTGCAGGACCTGCAGGTTCACGTCCGAGCGCACGTTCAACTGGCCGTTGACCGGATCATCGATCCAGTACAAAAGACTGAACTCCAGGCCGTCCGCACCGAACTTCACCAGCCTGGCCGCGGGGGCCGGATCGCGCAGCACCCGGGGCACGGACAGGGCGGCGTCCACCAGGACCTGCTGCACGCGGCCGACATCGGAGTCATAGCCGACGGCAATGTCCGAGGTCAGGAGGATGCGCGAATCGGCCAGGGAGAGGTTCTCGATGCGCTCGGTGATCAGCTTCTCGTTGGGGACAATGGACTCGCGCCCGTTGGGCGCTCGGATCAGGGTGTAGCGGGTCTTGATGTCCATGACCTCGCCCTCGAAGTTGTCCACGCGCACGGTGTCGCCGATACGCAGGGAGCGCTCGAACAGGATCACGAAGCCGCTCACGTAATTGGCCGCGAGCTTCTGCAGGCCGAAGCCCAGGCCCACGCCGAGCGCGCCGCCCAGCACCGAGAGCGCTGTCAGGTCCACGCCCACGGTGGACAGGGCCAGCAGCAGCCCCACCAGCAGGAGCGCCGCGCGCAGGGTGTTCGCCGCCACCTTGCGCAGGGACAGGTCGCTCACCGTCTGCTGCAGGACGCGCCGCTCCAGCACCGCGGAAATCCACAAGGCCACGACCAGCATCGCACCCGCCGACAGCACCCCGCCGGTGAGATCCAGCAGGCTGGTGCGGGTCTTGCCGAAAGTGAAGCGGATCGAATCCATCTCCTGGGTGACCGCTGGCAGCAGGCCCACGATCCACAGGACGGCGGCCAGCCACGCCAGCCAGGAGAAGAGGCGTTCGACCAGGCGCGCCATGCCGGAGGCCGGGAAGACCACCGTGAGCACGCGCGCGAGGAAGCGGATGCCCGCCAGGGACACCAGCACCGGCACCGCGATCCGCAGCAGGGCCACGGACTGGTAGCGCGCGAGCAGGAGCATCGCGCTGTAGGTCAGGACCAGCGCCAGGACCGGAAACAGCAGCCCGTCGACGATGCCGCGCCCGAACCAGACGGATTGATCGCCCCTGCCGCGGCCGGCCCCCCAGCACACGGCCAGCGCCAGGACCAGGCAAGCGGTCAGGACCGCGATCTCCCAGGCGATATCGGGGTGGCCCAGGCCACGCAGCAGGTTCTCGAATCCGTTCATGACAGGTCCGCCAGTTCTCGTACATGCGCCTCGACGCTGCGCCCCAGGGCGTCCAGGTGGTAGCCGCCCTCCAGGCAGGAGACGATGCGCCCCTGCGAATGCCGTGCGGCCACTTCGCGCAGGCGGCGCGTGATCCACACGTAATCGGCTTCGACCAGACCCAGCTGGCCCAGGTCGTCGTCGCGGTGAGCGTCGAAGCCCGCGCTGATGAAGATCATTTCGGGACGGAAGGCCTCCAGGCGCGGGAGCCATTCGCGCTCGATCAGCGCGCGGATCTCGGGGCCGCGCGTATAGGCGGGCACAGGCAGGTTCAGCATGTTCTCGCCACGGGGGATGTCACCGCTGTAGGGGTAGAGGGGATGCTGGAAGACGCCGACCATCAGCACGCGCGGATCACCCGCCAGGATGTCCTCGGTGCCGTTGCCATGGTGCACGTCGAAGTCCACCACCGCCACCCGCTGCAGGCCGTGGCGCTCCAGCGCGTGCCGCGCGGCAACGGCCACGTTGTTGATGAAGCAGAAACCCATGGCCTGCCCGCGGCAGGCGTGGTGGCCGGGGGGACGCACCGCGCAGAAGGCGTTCTCGAGTTCACCCGCCATCACCGCGTCGGTGGCGGCGATGGCCGCTCCGGCCGCGCGCTGGGCGGCGATCCAGGTGTGGCGGTTCATGGCGGTGTCGGCGTCCAGGTGCGTGTGGTCCGGTCCGCCTGCCTGGATCTGTTCATCCAGTTCCAGCGCCAGACCGCGCAGCGACGCGATGTAGGAGCGGTCGTGGGCCAGTTCCAGGCCGGACATCGGAGCCAGCGGTGCCTCGCGGGCTGCCAGCAGCGGCAGCAGGCCGCTGGCCAGAAGCCGGTCATCGATCGCATCGAGCCGCTGCGGACACTCCGGGTGACCGCGCCCCATCTCATGGCGGCGGCAATCGGGATGCGTGTAGTACCCGGTCTTGTTGGCGGTCATGCAAGGACGTGGAATCAGGGGGCGTGGAGGGCGTCACGCAAGCTCCTCGCCGGTCTCGGGGCAGCTTAACACGCAGCCCCCGGAGAACACACAGCGCCGGACACAGGCGGACAGGCCCCGGGCCGGGGGCTGGGAGACAATCACGCCAAGATGTACCGCTTCCTTCTCGCCGGACTGGCCGCCGCCCTGACCCTGGGCGCCCAGGCACAACCCTCCCCCGCTCCTGAAATCCCGTCGGCTGCCGCCAAGGCCGTATCGCCTGCCTCGCGGCCTGCACGAGCCGCAAAGGCCGGCAAGCCCGCCAAGGCCAAGTTAGGCAAAACTGCCAAGGCTGCTGCCGAACGCAACGCCGTGGCGGCCGGGATCCCTTATCGGGGCCGGGAGGATGCCCTGCGCTTCGCCGATGAAGTGGCCCAGCGCCAGGGCCTGGATCCAGCCTGGACCCGCCAGGCGATCGGGCAGGCACGCCTGCTGCCCGCCGTGCAGCGGCTGATGCAGCCGCCCCCGGCAGGCGCGCGCAAGAACTGGACCCTGTATCGCAGCCGCTTCATCGACCCGGTGCGTATCGCAGCGGGCGTGCGCTTCTGGCAGCAGCACCGCGCGGCCCTCGAACGCGCGGAGCAGGAATACGGCGTGCCCGCCGAGACCATCGTGGGCATCATCGGTGTGGAGACCATCTACGGCCAGCACATGGGTACTTTCCGGGTGATCGACGCCCTGGCCACCCTCTCCTTCGACCATCCTGCCAGCCACCCCCGTGCCGCCGAGCGGACGGCCTACTTCCGGGGGGAACTCGAACAGCTCCTGACCCTGGCCCACCGTGCCGGAGGCAACCCGATCGAGCCCCTGGGCAGCTACGCAGGCGCGATGGGGCTGCCGCAGTTCATGCCCACGAGCTGGGTGCGCTGGGCGGTGGACTTCGACGGCGACGGGCGCATCGACCTGCGCCGCAGCGCCGTCGATGCCATCGGCTCGGTGGCGTCCTACTTCAAGGGGCATGGCTGGCAGACCGGCATGCCGACGCACTACCCGGTGCAGATCGAAACGGGCCGCACCGACCTGGACGCCCTGCTTGCGCCCGACATCCTGCCGACCTTCAGCGTGGCGAGCTTCACCGCCAAGGGCGCGGCGCTGCAAGGCGCCGCCTTGCAGCATGCGGGCCCGCTGGCCCTGGTCGAATTGCAGAACGGGGACGCCGCCAACAGCTACGTGGCGGGCACCGAGAACTTCTACGTCATCACCCGCTACAACCAGTCCAGCTATTACGCGATGGCGGTGATCGAGTTGGGGCGTGAAGTGAAGGAGGCGCTGGCGCGCCAGCCCTGAATTCAGTCGATACCGTCGACCTGCACCCGCTTGAGGCGGCCCGAAGCGCCGGACTTGATGCGGACCGCCGACTTGGCGCATCCGAAGTGGCGGGCCACCAGGGCCACGAGTTCCTCGTTGGCCTGGCCGTCCACCGGCGGGGCCTTCAGGTGCGCGAGCCACGGTTCGCCCTCGGCGGCAGGCGGGAGCAGTTCGCTGCGACGCGCCTGGGGCTTGACCTTGAGCGTGATCACTTTCATGCAGCCACCTGGGCCGCCCGCTCGAGCCGCCCCACGCGCCACGCACAGGCGACGGCCAGCAGGGACAGCACGGTGGCGGCGCCATACAGGGCCTCGTACCCGAAGTGCGCGATCAGCGAGCCCCCGGCCAGCACACCCAGCACCCCGCCCAGGCCATAGCCGATCACGGTGAACAGGGCCTGCCCCCGGGCGCGCAGTCGTCCGGGGAAATGGTGGCTCACCATCGCGATGCTCGCCGTGTGGTGGGCCGCGAAGGTCAGGGCATGGAGCAACTGAGCGGCGATGAGCGCGATCACCCAGTCGGCCGCCGCGGCGACCAGGGCCATGCGCAGGACCGCGGCCAGGGAACACACGAGCAACCACCACGACATGCGCGTGAACCGCATGAGGCGCCCCTGCAGGAAGAACCAGACAATCTCCACCACCACCGACACGGCCCACAGCGCGCCGATGGTGGCCTTGCCGTAGCCCTTGCCGTCCAGGTACAGGGAGAAGTAGGCGTAGATCGAGAAATGCGCGGTGACGTGCAAGAACAGCGCAGCGAAGAACCAGCGCACCGCGCTCTGACGCAGGATCGGGCCGACGGGCTCGCCAGGATCATGCGGGTCAGCGGGTTTGTCCCTTACGTCAGGCAGCCACAGCGTGCCCGCCAGTACCGCGGCGAGGGTGAGAACGGTCCAGGCTGGAAAGTGCCCCATCCCGAAGTGCTCGAACCAGGCGCCGGCGATGAACACCGTCGCCATGAAACCGATGGAGCCCCACAGGCGGATGCGGCCATAGCGGCCCCAGTCACCGGCCACCAGATGCGCCATCGCGGCCTCGGTCAGCGCCATCATGGAACTCGTGTGCGTGAACAGCACCAGCAGCACCACCCCCACCCAGACCGGACCACCAGTCCACCACAGACCAAGGGACGACACAAGGGCGACGAAGGCGCTCCAACGAAGCAGGCGCACGCGCTCGCCGGTACGGTCACTGAGCATTCCCCACACATAGGGCGCGAAAATGCGCGTGCTCGATTGGACAGCCGCCAGAAGGCTGATCACCCCGATGGGAAAACCCAGGTGCTGCAGCCACAGGGGCAGGTAGGGGTTGAAGAACCCGATGTGCGCGAAGTAGCTGGCCGAGAGCGCCGCGAAGGGGACGACCTGCCCGGCCCCTGCCGGATCGGCCCGGGACATCAGGCGACGCGGCCCGGCACCGGCGCCAAGGGGGCGCGCACGTCGGCGTTCTGGGCGCGATGGCGCAGCGCGTGGTCCATCACCACCAGGGCCAGCATGGCCTCGGCGATCGGCGTGGCGCGGATGCCCACGCAGGGGTCGTGACGGCCCTTGGTCACCACGTCGATGGATTGACCGTCAACGTCGATGCTGGCGCGCGGCGTGAGGATGGAGCTCGTGGGCTTGATCGCAATCGATACCTCCAGGTCCTGGCCGGTGCTGATCCCACCGAGCACGCCACCGGCGTTGTTCGTGGCAAAGCCCGAGGGCGTGATCGAATCGCCGTGGATGGAGCCGCGCTGCGACACGCTGGCAAAGCCGGCGCCGATCTCGACGCCCTTGACCGCATTGATCCCCATCATCGCGTAGGCGATGTCGGCATCGAGCTTGTCGAACAGCGGCTCGCCCAGGCCCACCGGCATGCCGGTAGCCGTCACGCGGATGCGCGCGCCACACGAATCACCGGACTTGCGCAAGTTGTCCATGTAGGCCTCCAGGGCCGAGACATCGGCCACCGGGGCGAAGAAAGGGTTGTCCGGCACATGGTCCCAGCTCTCGAAGCCGATCACCACATCGCCAATCTGCTGCATGCAGCCGCGAAACCGCGTGCCATGGTGCAGGGCCAGCCATTTCTTGGCCACCGCGCCTGCCGCCACCATCGGCGCGGTCAGGCGGGCAGAGGAACGGCCACCGCCACGCGGGTCGCGCACGCCGTACTTCTGCAGGTAGGTGTAGTCGGCATGGCCGGGGCGGAAGGTGCGCGCGATATCGGAGTAGTCCTTGCTACGCTGGTCGGTGTTGCGTATCAAGAGGGCGATGGGGGTGCCGGTGGTCACGCCCTCGTAGACGCCGGAGAGGATCTCGACGCGGTCTTCTTCCTGGCGCTGGGTGACGTAACGGCTGGTGCCAGGGCGGCGGCGGTCCAGGTCAGGCTGGATGTCGGCTTCGGACAGCGCCAGCCCGGGCGGGCAGCCATCGATCACGCAGCCGATGGCGGGCCCATGGGACTCGCCGAAGTTGGTGACCGTGAACAGGGTGCCGAAGGTGTTGCCGCTCATGGGAGGGGATTATCCCAGAGGCGCTCGCGCCTTCCCCGGCGGACCCGGCGCACGGTAATGGGGCGAAGCCTCAGGACTTTGCAGCGGGCGGCTCGTCTTCCCCCGCGGGCCAGTCACGGATGTAGGCCTTGAGCATGCGGTTCTCGAAGTTCTGGCTGTCCACCACGGCCTTGGCCACGTCGTAGAAGCTGATCACCCCCATCAGCATGCGGCTGTCCATGACCGGCATGTAGCGGGCATGGCGATCGAGCATCATCCGGCGCACTTCATCGAGCTCGGTCTCGGAGGTGCAGGTCAGGGGATGGTCGTCCATCGCCGAGCGCACCCGGGTCGTGCCCACCGACCCGCCATGGCGCACGATGGACTGGATCACCTCGCGGAAGGTCAGCATGCCCACCAGGTCGCCATGGTCCATGACGACCAGCGAGCCGATGTCCTTGTCGGCCATGAGCTGGACGGCATCGGCCAGGGCCTGCTCGGGGCCGACGGTGTAGAGCGTGTTGCCTTTGACGCGGAGGATGTCGCTGACTTTCATGAGGGTCTCCTGGGTGGGCGGACCGCACCCGCTGTGGTCGAGGCAATATAGCCCACAATTTGCGCCAGTTCCAACCGCCTGGAGACCTCCCATCATGTCCGGCTATTCCGACCCTGGCTTTGACACACTTGCACTGCACGCGGGCGCCGCGCCGGATCCCGCTACAGGCGCGCGTGCCGTCCCGATCCACCTGACCACGTCCTTCGTCTTCGACTCGAGCGAACACGCCGCCTCGCTGTTCAACCTGGAACGCGCAGGCCATGTGTACTCGCGCATCAGCAATCCGACCACCGCCGTCCTCGAGCAGCGCGTGGCGGCCCTGGAAGGCGGCATCGGCGCAATCGCCACGGCCAGTGGCCAGGCGGCCCTGCATCTGTCCATCGCCACCCTCATGGGCGCGGGCTCGCACATCGTGGCCAGCACGGCGCTCTATGGCGGCTCGCAGAACCTGCTGCACTACACCCTGCGCCGCTTCGGCATCGAGACCAGCTTCGTGCGCCCCGGCGACATCGACGGCTGGCGCGCCGCGATCCGGCCGAACACGCGGCTGCTGTTTGGCGAGACGGTAGGCAACCCGGGCCTGGACGTCCTGGACATCCCCACGGTGGCAGGCATCGCCCGCGAGGCGGGCGTGCCGCTGCTGGTGGACAGCACGCTCACCTCCCCCTGGCTGATGAAGCCTCTGTCGCTGGGGGCGGACCTGGTCTACCACTCGGCAACCAAGTTCCTCTCGGGACACGGCACGGTGATCGGCGGCATCGTGGTCGATGGCGGCAGCTTCGACTGGCAAGGTCCGCGCGCCGCAGGCCGCTACGCGGAACTCACGGCGCCCTACGAAGGCTTCCACGACATGGTCTTCAGCGAGGAGTCGACCGTCGGCGCCTTCCTGCTGCGAGCCCGCCGAGAAGGCCTGCGCGATTTCGGCGCCTGCATGAGCCCGCACACCGCCTGGCTGATCCTGCAAGGCATCGAGACCCTGCCCTTGCGCATGGAGCGTCACATGGCCAACACCCGCCAGGTGGTGGAGTTCCTCGCGGCACACCCCTTCGTCGCGCGTGTCGGCCACCCGATGCTCGAATCGCACCCGAGCCACGCGCTCGCCCAGAAGCTGCTGCCACGGGGCGCGGGATCGGTGTTCAGCTTCGACCTCAAGGGCAGCCGCGAACAGGGCAAGGCCTTCATCGAATCGCTGCAGGTGTTCAGCCACCTGGCCAACGTCGGCGATTGCCGCTCGCTGGTGATCCACCCGGCCAGCACCACCCACTTCCGGATGGACGATGCAGCCCTGGCGGGCGCCGGCATCACGCAGGGCACGATCCGCCTGTCCATCGGCCTGGAAGATCCAGCCGACCTGATCGACGACCTCAAGCGCGCCCTCAAAGCCGCCGAGAAACACAGCTGAGGGCCGCGCCATGGAACTGACCGTCAACGGCCACCGTACCTACTGCTACACGGGGGGACGCCCCTTCGATCCCGCGCAGCCCACCGTGGTGATGCTGCACGGCGTGCTCAACGCGCACTGCGTCTGGATCCTGCAAAGCCGCTGGTTCGCGCACCACGGCTGGAACGTGCTCGCACCCGACCTGCCGGGGCACGGCTTGAGCGAGGGCGATCCCCCGCGCAGCGTCGGGGACGCGGCCCGCTTTGCCCTGGCCCTGCTCGATGCCGCGGGCGTCGAGCGCGCAGCCTTCGTGGGCCACAGCTTCGGCTCGCTCACCGCGCTGGAAGCCGCGGCCTGCGCACCTGATCGCGTCACGCAGCTGGCCCTGGTGGGGACGGCCTATCCCATGAAGGTGTCCCCGGCCCTGCTGGAGGAGTCCCTGAACGATCCGCAGCGCGCTATCGAACGGGTCACGGTCTATTCCCATGCCCTGATGGCGCCGCCGCCTTCCGCGCTGGGGCCGGGCACCTGGGTCCCCGGGACCACGCGCGCCCTGATGCGCCGCGTCCTCGCAGGCAACTCCCGGGTGAACCTGTTCCACACCGGCTTCAAGGCCTGCGACGACTACCAGGGCGGGGAACAAGCGATGGAGGAGGTGCGCTGCCCGGTGCTGTTCGTGCTGGGCCGCCGAGACGCGATGACCCCGCCGAAGGCAGCCCGCACCCTGCAGGAGCGGGCCAAGCAATCCAGGACCGTGCTGCTCGAGGCCGGTCACAGCCTCATGACCGAGGACCCGGAAGGCGTACTGAGCGCCTTGCGCGGTTTTCTGGGAACGCCTACAGGACGTTCTTGAGGGCGAGCCCGGAAAGGCGTCCGCTGTGCCACAGGCGGGCGGTGCCTTCGGTCGCGGGCAGGAGCAAGGCCTGGATCAGGGGCTCCAGGGTGGTGGTCTGCGTATCCGCCAACAGCAGGTAACGCGCAGCCTCCCCCTCCTGCACCTCGTCCAGCCGCCCCACCCAGTCCAGGATCACCAGGGCATGCAGCACCGGCTCGAGCTGCAGGTCGGTGGCGTCCAGTTCGTGGGTCAATTCGTCCAGGGTCAGGCCACGGCGGCCGGTATCGCGCGCACGGACCAGGGCCCGCAGCGTGTCCAGCGCCAGCTCGAACTGCCAGCCCTGGCCGTTGTCGCGGCGGCGATGCAGGCCGATGGTCAGACTGGGCAGGTAGGCCGCCAGCACCGCGCCCAGCAGGATCACCAGCCACCCCAGGTAGATCCAGACCAGCAGGATCGGGACGGTGGCAAAAGCGCCATAGACCGCGGAATAGGTCGGCACGGCGTTGATGTAGACGGCCAGCAGGCGCCGCGCGATCTCGATGCCCAGGGCCGCGAACAGGCCGCCAATCCAGGCATGGGAGCGGCGCACCGGCGTGTTGGGCACGTAGCGGTAGAGGGCCGCGAGTCCGGCCACCAGCAGCAGGAATTCACCCGCGTCCAGCAGCAGCACCAGCGCGCCCGGCACATTGGTCACCAGCCCCCGCGAGACCGAGATCAGGTAGGAACTCACGCTCAGGGAGGCCGCCAGCAGCAGGGGCCCCAGCGTGATCACCGCCCAGTACATCAGCACGCGTTGCGCCAGCGAACGCGGGCGGCGCACGCGCCAGATGCCATTGAGGGTACGGTCGATCGTCAGGACCAGGGACAGGGCCGTGAGGGACAGGAACACCAGGCCCAGCGCCCCGAGGCGGCTGGCCTTGCCCGCGAACTGCGTGAGGTAGCCCAGGACCTGGCGGGAGATGGCATCCGGCACCAGGCTTTGCACCAGCCAGGCCTGCACCGCACCCTGCAGCTTGCCGAACACCGGGAAGGCCGTGAACAGGGCCAGGACCACGGTGAAGAAAGGCACCAGGGCAATGATGGTGGTGAAGGTCAGGCTGCCGGCCGACAGGCCCAGGCGGTCTTCGCGCAGGCGTTCGCCCAGGGTGCGGGCAGCAGACCGCCAGGGGAAACGGGCAATCTGGACAAGCAGGGGCCGGGCATTCATCGGCCGCTATGATGCCACCGCCCATGACCCGCCCCCCATCCCCACCGGGTACGCCACCCGCCACCGACACACCCTTGCCCGAGGCCCCCGAGCCCGTGCAACCCGCCTCCCCCGAATTGCTGATGATCCGCCGCCTCGCGGTCGGCAGCCTGCTGGGGCTCATCGTGCTGGGACTGGCCTGGGAGCTGTGGCTGGCACCCCTGCGCCCGGGTGGCACCTGGGTGGCCCTGAAGGTGCTGCCCCTGTGCCTGCCCGTGGCGGGACTGCTGCGGCATCGCATGTACACGTATCGCTGGGTCAGCCTGCTGGTGTGGCTCTATTTCACGGAAGGCGTGGTGCGCGCCTGGAGCGACCGGCCGCCCTCTTCCTACCTGGCCCTGGCGGAAATCGCCTTGTGCCTGGTCCTCTTTGCAGCCTGCGCGCAGCATGTGCGCGTGAGGTTCCGGGCCAAGCGGCTGGAGGCCCAGGGCGAGACCGGGCACACCCCATGACGGCCCTGTTGCAGCAACTGGCCGCCATCGTCGGCACGCCGCATGTGCTGCATGAAGGCGACCTCAGCGCCTGGGAACTCGACTGGCGCAAGC
>JACCDX011813704.1_pt1 | contig 11267 bp, 10 predicted proteins | sample 7449681 | NCBI WGS metagenome assembly JACCDX01 (sample SAMN15323450, study PRJNA562643) | freshwater metagenome | isolation source: river surface water | place: USA:Blue River Watershed | collected 2017-08-18 | reverse complement strand
TGTAGGCTCGGCGGCCGCCATCCCTGGCGGCCGACGGTCACCGCAGGGGGGCTCGGCAGCACGCTCATTGAACTCCGTGCTTGCGGCAGGTAACTGGGGTGTCTCCATTGTTGTCATTGGTTGATGTGGGACCGGATTGATAAAGTAGACATTGCTTAGACGCTGGCCTGCTGTACGCATTGCCTGCAGCCCGGCACTCAAAGTGAAAACACTTACAGGTTCAGCGCCTGGCGCAGTTCAGCAGCCGTCATGCCACGCACATACACATCGGTGCCGCGATCAAAACGCTGCGCACTGCTCAATGGCCCGACATACACCGGATCAAACCCCGCATCCCGCACCAATCGCTCGGTAATTGCCACCGCCTCGGCATCGTCACCAGCCACTGGAATCCCAATCAGTGCCCCCTCGCGATGGTGCTGCTCCTCCACCATGGTAAAACTGACCGCGTTGAACGCCCGTACCAATCTGGTGCCTGGAAAAAATTCGGCAGACGCCACACCGGTACCTTTGGCAATCGCCTCATCGGCCATCGGCCCGTCTCTGTCAGCACGGGGATTGCCACAATCGATCACGACTTTCCCCTGCATATATTGTGCGTTGTCGCTGCCCACTTGCGGCATCGCTCCGTACGGAACGGCGAGCAGGACGATGTCACCGAATTGTGCGGCCTCGGCCACGCTGCCTGCACGGGCGTTCGGGCCGGCCGCAGCCACCAGCGGTGCCAGTTCATCTGGATTGCGGGACGAGAACAGAATCTGATGCCCGGCCTCCGCCCAGCGCTTGCCAATGGCGCCACCAATCTGCCCGGAGCCGATAATGCCGATACGCAGCGGTTCCTGCGCCAGCGCGTTGAACCCTGGTATTCCAAATACGGCTGTTGCTGCGGCTGCCGCCAGCAACAGCTTGTTGAATTGTCGACGGGTGATCGTTGTATTGCGGGACATGGTGCTCTCCTGTGGCCGGGGTTAGAACTGAGACCAGCCATTGTCCCGGAATAATTCAGAAGTTGTACCGCACGGTCGCGCCGTAAGTGCGCGGATCACCCAGTACAGCCGCGTAGTGGCCGGCGTTGCCAGCGCCCGGCAGCAGCTGCTCGAAGTAGTCCTTGTCGGTCAGGTTGCGAGACCACAGGAAGCCCGACCAGCTGTCGTCGCTGCGGAAGCCGAGGCGTGCGTTCACCAGTGAATAGCCATCGACGTTCAGATATTGTGACGGCGACGGGCTGGATGAGAATTCCGAGCGGTAGTAAGTATCGATACCGACAAAGAACTCCCCGTTATTGCCGAACAGAGTCGAAGGTTGTACATATTCACCGCCGAGCGACACCGCGTTTTTCGAGATACCCGGCAGTCTGCCGCCGGACACGTCGATGAATGCGACGGGCGAACCTACCAGCGCCAGCGGCAGTGGCGCGTTCGTGAACGACACGTATTCACTGTCCGTCCAAGCGTAGGCACCTTGCAGAGTAAGGTTGCCAAGCAACAGACGTCCATCGATCTCGAAGCCGCGTACTTGCACTTCCTCGGCGTTGGCCAGGTAGCCCCGGTTCACGGCGATGTCGGCCGTCTGCACTTGTGCCTGATAGTCTTCGATGTCCGTCTGATACAGCACGAAGTTCAGCGTGGCGTTAGGCAGTGGCGAGGTCTTCACACCAAACTCATAGTGCTGGACGTACTCGGGCTTGATTATGGACAGTTCGGTCATGACGCGGCCAGCATCGGTGGGCAGACCGCCGAGGTTCAGTCCCACGGGTTTGAAACCGGTACTGAAAGTCCCGTAGACGTTGATGGCATCCGCCAGTGCGTAGTTCAGCGTCACGGTGCCGGTCACATTGTCATCGGTGATGTCGGCTTTGAAGGCCTGGTTACTGTACTGGGCATTTCTCAGGGCGAGTAGCGCAGGGGTGGCAATTGGCACCCCGCCACTGCGAGTGCGCTGGAAGTCCACTTTCTTTTCGTCGTAGTTGAAACGCAGGCCGGTCAGCAGGTTCAGACGGTCACTGAGTGTCCAGTCCAGCTGGCCGAACAGCGCCGCACTGAAGGTTTCCAGACCGGGGCTGCTGTCGGTGCCGAAGCCCTCGAACAGGCCAGGCGTACGATACTGCGCCTCGCTGGCCGCGTTCGGAGAGACAAAGCGCCACTGATCCGGCCCCAGCTCTTCACGATGCACAGGGTCTGATTCCAGTGTCTGCTTGATTGCGAACAGGCCGAGGACGCCGCTGACGTTGTCGGTGACATCACCTGCCCAGCGGAATTCCTGGGAGAGTTGCTCGTGGTCCGAAGGGGCTTCGGACAACTGCAGGGCATTCAGCCCAAGGAAGTCGCGGTCGTTGGACGGCCGCCAGTCCCAGAAGTACCAGGCTGAGGTCGACGTCAGCGTGCCGCTGCCTATTTCAGTATCAATGTTCAGTGACAAACCACCGATGTCGTTGCCGGAACGCCACTTGGTGTTGTGGTCGATCTTGCGGTCGAAGGGATCGCGGGGCGGATTGTAGCCAAGGGCGGCAATGATGCTCTCGAACTGACGGTAACTGGAGCGTTTGTTGGTCACAGAACCTGCGAAGACCTGGGCGTAGCCGTTCGGGGCCTGTCTTGAAAGTTCGGCCACCAGACGTGCCTCGGTGGACTCGCTGACATCCCACAGCAATTGACTGCGCACCGCCCAGTTTTCGAAGTTGTTGACGTCCTCTCCTGTTCTGATGTTCTTCAGCGTGCCGTCACGTTCCGTACTGGAAAAAGAGACGCGTCCCGCGATGGTTTCGCTCAGGCCGCCACTCACTGTCCCTTTGAGCTGCGCGTAGTTGTTGTTGCCGGTGCTGACTTCAAAATTGGCCTCGTTGTCGAAGCTTGGCTTTTTGGTGGTGACGTTGAAAGCACCCGCTGTGGTGTTCTTGCCGTACAAGGTGCCTTGTGGGCCACGCAGTACTTCAACGCGCTCGACGTCGATGAAATCGAGTGTCGTAATGGCAGGGCGTGCGAAGAACACCCCATCAATATAGTAGCCAACGCCCGGATCGATACCGTCATTGGTCAGACCAAAGGTAGTGCCCTGGCCACGAATGCTGATGGCAGTATTGCGGGGGTTGGAGGAATACAGTTGCACAGAGGGAATCAGTTCCTTCAGGCGATTTACGTTGAAACCGCCGGAATCTGCCACCAGGTCGCCACTGACGACGGTCACTGGAATCGGCACCTCCTGCGCCACCTCTTCGCGACGGCGCGACGTGATGACGATCTCCTCGACACGGCTGCCCGCCTGGGCAGCGGCTTGATCACTGGAGTCAGCTGCGCTTGGTGCGCCGCTCTGTGCGAATGCCCCCAGCGCCACGCCGGATGACAGTGCGACCGCAGCAAAGCGATACAGGTTTTTCATGATGTTCTCCTCAAAGTTTGAACGGGTAGTGTGCGATGGGCGGCACTCTAGCAATCGCTGCTATCCGTCAGAACCAAGAAAAACATCAATGCTTATGAACTTTTATTGCTGCTGCTGACCAGGAAAGTGCTGAGCTGGCGTTCAGCAGAATAGTGCAGGTCAAACATCCGCACAGGAAATACACTCTGGCGGCGATCCGCGAAATATTGTTCCAGCGTGATCCTCACCACTGGAAAGGCCAGTTCGCTCCAGGGGATTTCTGCCTCGCTGAACAGCGCCACTTCCAGGCTTTCCTCGCCGGGATTGAAGTCGAGAGAGCGCAGCTGCGTGTGGAAGAACAGGTAGACCTGATTGATATAAGGCAGGTTGAAGAGTGTATAGAGAGAGCAATCTTCAGCCAGTACCACGGCACCCGCTTCCTCCGCCGTTTCGCGAATGGCGCCTTGCAGCGTGGTTTCGCCATTCTCCATAAAACCTGCAGGCAGGGTCCACTTGCCGTAACGCGGTTCGATGGCGCGTTTGCACAACAGGACTTTGTCTTCGTAGATTGGCAACGTGCCTACGATGTTGTTCGGGTTTTGATAAAACACCACATTGCAGGCGGTGCAGCAGTAGCGCAGTTTGTCATCGCCAGGAGGGATGTGGTGGGTGATGGGTCCGGCGCAGTGCTGGCAGTACTTCATTGTGGTGTCGCTGGTATGGTCGGAAGCAGAAGGTGCCGGGATTATAAACCGGGATCAGGAAATGCAGTGTGACTGCCGGAGAGTATTTCGTTTTGCAGCATAAGCTTTGCTGTTTTTCTTGGTTTGGCTGGGAAGAGGGCGCTGATACCTTGGCGCCAATTTCAAAAACCGGCTATTTCAAGGAGTGCCGCAGCATGTCTTTCAACACCAGAAGTTTCAAACAGATTGCCCTGAGTTCCTTATTGACGCTGGTGGCTGCAGGCACCTTGTCCTCGGGTCTATTTGCACCGGCGCAGGCGCAGGACAAAACGCTGCTCAATGTGTCCTATGACCCTACCCGCGAGCTTTATCAGGAGTTCAACCCCGAGTTCGCCAGATTCTGGCAGGAGAAAACCGGTGAAGAGATCGAGATCAGCCAGTCTCATGGTGGCTCCGGCTCCCAGGCGCGCTCGGTGATCGATGGTCTTGAGGCTGACATCGTCACCCTCGGGCTGGCCTACGATATCGACGCCATTGCCGAATTGTCTGGCAAACTGCCTGCCGACTGGCAGACCAAACTGCCGGACAACAGCTCACCCTATACTTCCACTATTGTGTTTCTGGTCCGCAAGGGTAACCCCAAAGGCATCCAGGACTGGGACGATCTTGTGCAGCCCGGCGTGGGAGTGATTACACCGAATCCCAAAACCTCCGGCGGCGCGCGCTGGAACTATCTTGCTGCTTGGGGCTATGCGTTGCAGCAGCCAGGGGGAACGCCAGAGACTGCGCAGGAGTTTGTCAGCGCTCTCTACAAGAATGTCGTGGTGCTGGACTCCGGCGCGCGCGGCTCGACCACCACGTTTGTGCAGCGCGGCGTCGGAGACGTGTTCATCTCCTGGGAAAACGAGGCTTTCCTGGCAGTGAATGAATTGGGTCCGGAGAACTTCGAGATCATCGTGCCCTCGGTCTCCATTCTGGCCGAGCCGCCGGTAGCTGTGGTCACGGGTATCGCAGAGCGTCGCGACACCTTGGACGTTGCGACTGCCTATGTGGAATACCTGTACTCTGAAGCCGGGCAGCGCATTGCGGCCAAGCACTACTACCGTCCTCGCCATCCGGAGCTGGCGGCTCCCGAAGATATCGCTCGTTTCCCGCAAGTGCAGACGTTCAGCATCGACCTGTTCGGTGGCTGGCAAAAAGCGCAGGCCGATCATTTCAGTGATGGTGGCATCTTCGACCAGATCTACGGACTGTAACTGGCCATCAGAGAGCCGTCAGTGAAAAGGAGTCAGAGCATGGCAGCGTCCGGTGAAGCAGTCCTGATAGTCCCCGGTTATCGCGGCAGTGGTGAGTCACATTGGCAGAGCTGGTTGCACCGCGAACTGGTCGGCAGTCGCGTGCTCTCAGGGGTCAGCTGGCACGAGCCCGTGTTGGCCGATTGGGCCGAGCGGGTGCGCGAGGAGATCGCCCGAGCGCCTGCCCCATTGTGGCTTGTCGCCCACAGCTTCGGTTGTCTCGCCACTGTGATTGCAGTGGCGGATCGCCCGCAGAATGTTGCCGGGGTGATTCTGGCCGCACCTGCCGATCCGCAGCGCTTTCACTTGCTGGGGCTTGGGCGCGTTGATGATCGTCGCCTTGCCGTGAAGACGCTGGCGGATGTGCTGCCCGCCAAAGCATTGGGGGTGCGTGGGGTGCTGGTGGCCAGCGAGAATGATCCCTGGATGTCCCCGTCTATCGCTCGGCAGTGGGCTCACGACTGGCAAGTGGAAGTCGTCAATGCGGGTGCGGCAGGGCACATCAATGCAGAATCCGGCTTTGGTCCCTGGCCCGGGGTGCTTGACTTGCTGGCAGCACTACAGAGCGAGTCTGCCGCAGCTCAGGCCCCGTCCGTGTCGACACCTCAGCATATGCAACGCGGCCGGGGCGGTGCGTTGGCTCGCGTGAGGCGCCATACCCGTGCACAACTGGGCTTATTGGGCGCGCAGTCTTAACCGCAGTCGTCTTATGCTTAAAAGTGAATAAGCATTGCTGATTTAATTGTTTTTCTTCATGCGAGTCGGTTTGTAGACTCTCCCCGCCTGCCAGCTATCCCAATTGACAGTTCCCCAGCGACAGGCGTCCCAGTGGCGCATGGAGATTTACCGATGGCTATTGCCTTCACCCCCAACGTATTTTTCGGTCGCCGGCGCGGCAGTTCCCATAGACGATCCCACAGTGTGCTGCCGGGCTTCAATCTCTCGCTTGGCTACACCCTCGGCTACCTCACGTTGATCGTGCTGATTCCGATTGCCGCTGTGTTTCTGAAGACATCCGAGCTGACATTCGCAGAATTCTGGAAGGTCGTCACCGCGCCCCGCGTACTGGCGTCCTATCAACTTTCCTTTGGCGCATCGATGCTTGCGGCGGCTATCAACTCCGTATTCGGCTTGATGCTGGCCTGGGTGCTGGTGCGCTACTCGTTTCCGGGCAAGCGCATTGTCGATGCGCTGGTGGACTTGCCCTTCGCTTTGCCGACGGCGGTGGCGGGGATTGCGCTGACCGCGCTGTACGCCCGCAACGGCTGGATAGGTCAGTATGTAGAGGGCGTGCTGGGTATCAAGATTGCGTTTGCGCCAGCAGGTGTACTGGTGGCGCTGGTTTTCATCGGACTGCCCTTTGTGGTGCGAACGGTGCAGCCGATTCTGGAGGATCTGGAGACTGAACTTGAAGAGGCGGCTGCCAGTCTGGGTGCGCGGCGTTGGCAGACCTTTCGTTATGTGTTGCTGCCGATTCTGCTGCCTGCGCTGTTGACCGGTTTCGCGCTGGCCTTTGCGCGTGCCGTCGGTGAATACGGCTCGGTGATTTTCATCGCTGGCAATATTCCACTGGTGTCGGAGATAACCCCGCTGATCATCATCACCAAGCTGGAGCAGTATGATTACGTTGGCGCGACCGCTGTAGCTCTGGTGATGCTGCTGTTCTCCTTCGTGCTGCTGCTGGTCATCAACGCGCTGCAGGCCTGGAGTTCCAGAAGCATCGGAGGATCGCGGTGATGGGTAATTCTACGCAAAGGACCACTCGCTTCGAGCGCAACATGGCCACCCGCGAAGCGCCTTGGGTGAGGTGGACGCTGCTGACCTTGTCGCTGAGTTTCTTCGTCCTGTTTCTGATTTTGCCGCTGGTGTCCGTATTCTTCGAAGCTCTGCGCAAGGGTTGGGAAGTCTACTTGCTGTCCATCACGGAGGAGACAGCGCTGGCGGCCATCAAACTCACTGTATTGATTGCCTTCATCTCGGTGCCGCTGAATCTGGTCTTCGGCGTAGCGGCGGCCTGGCTGATCGCCAAGCATGATTTTCGCGGCAAGCAATTGCTGACGACCTTCATCGATTTGCCGTTCTCCGTGTCACCGGTGATCGTGGGTCTGATGTACATGCTGGTGTTCGGAGCCAACGGCTGGTTCGGGGCCTGGTTGGTGGAACACGATCTCAAAGTGATCTTTGCCGTGCCCGGTATCGTGCTGGCGACCATCTTCGTGACCTTCCCTTTCGTGGCCCGTGAGCTGATCCCCTTGATGCAGGCACAGGGGCGTGACGAGGAAGAAGCGGCAGTGGTGCTGGGTGCCAATGGCTGGCAGACCTTCTGGTACGTGACATTGCCGAACGTCAAATGGGGGCTGCTCTATGGAGTAATTCTCTCCAACGCCCGGGCGATGGGAGAGTTTGGCGCGGTCTCGGTCGTGTCCGGCAAGATTCGCGGCCAGACCAATACCATGCCGTTGCATGTCGAGATTCTCTATAACGAATACAACTTTGCGGCGGCCTTTGCGGTGGCCTCGTTGCTCGCACTCCTGGCGCTGGTCACTCTGGTGATCAAGACCTGGGTGGAACACCGTGCCAGCAGTCAATTCAACGCAACACATATGGTTCCTGCAGACATCAATACGCTTTCACCGAGGGTTGTGCCATGAGCATCGAAGTCAGAAACATCCATAAACGCTTCGGCAATTTTACGGCGCTGAACGACATTTCTCTGAATTTCGAGTCCGGCCAGCTGGTGGCACTGCTCGGCCCGTCAGGCTGCGGCAAGACGACATTGCTGCGCATCATCGCCGGCCTGGAACAGGCAGATTCGGGAATCGTCACGCTGGAAGGAGAAGACGCTTCGGTCAGCAGCGTGCGTGAACGGCAAGTCGGCTTCGTGTTTCAGCATTACGCTCTGTTCAAGCACATGACGGTGTTCGATAACGTCGCGTTCGGCATGCGCATGAAGCCGCGCGCCCAGCGCCCTTCGAAACAGCAGATCAAGGATAAAGTACACGAGCTGCTCAATCTCGTGCAGCTGGATTGGCTCGCGGATCGTTATCCATCACAGTTGTCCGGTGGTCAGCGGCAACGTATTGCACTGGCCAGAGCGCTGGCCGTAGAGCCGCGCGTGCTGTTGCTGGACGAACCCTTCGGTGCGCTGGATGCCAAGGTGCGCAAGGAATTGCGACGCTGGTTGCGCAAGCTGCACGACGAGCTGCATATCACGTCCATCTTCGTGACTCATGATCAGGAAGAGGCACTGGAAGTGGCCGACAAGGTGGTGCTGATGGATCATGGACGTGTCGAGCAGGTCGGGTCACCGGAAGAGGTTTATAACCATCCGGCGACGCCATTCGTCTACAGCTTTCTGGGTTCGGTGAATCTCTTTCATGGCCGTGTGGAAGAGGAGGGCCTGCGGGTGGGCGCCGATGCGGTGCCACACACGCAGCACAATTTCACCGAAGGCTCCGAGGTGTTTGCATTTGTGCGCCCCCATGAGCTGCAGATCGTCACAGATACAGGCTACACTCAGGGCGTAGCGGCGAAGGTGGTGAGAGTGCTGTCCTTCGGCGTCAGCGCGCGGGTAGAGCTCGATGGGCTGGATCGCGAGAAGGATCAGCATTTCGAGGTGGAGCTGACGCAGGCGCAGGTTGCAGAGCTGGCGCTGGTTGCCGGTCAGCATGTGCGATTGGTGCCGTCGCGGTTGCGATTATTTGATCGGCCCGGGTATGTCTCTGCCGATGCGCTGGGCAGCTCAGATCATGTAAAAAGTGTTACGCAGAGCAGTACTGGAGCGAGGGCATGAACTTTCAACAATTGCGTATCATCCGCGAGACGGTGCGGCGCAACTTCAATCTGACGGAAGTCGCCAACGCACTCTATACCTCCCAGTCCGGTGTCTCCAAGCACATCAAGGATCTGGAGGATGAGCTGGGCGTGGAGTTGTTCATACGCAAGGGCAAGCGTCTCCTGGGGCTCACCGAGCCGGGCAAGGAGATGGTCAAGATCGTCGAACGCATGCTGCTCGATGCGAAGAACATCAAGACCGTGGCCGAGCAATTCAGCCAGCAGGACAAAGGGCAGCTGACCATCGCCACGACTCACACGCAGGCGCGCTATGCGCTGCCCAAAGTGGTGATGGAGTTCAAGAAAATCTACCCCCGTGTGCATCTGAAACTGCATCAGGGCAGCCCGACCGAGATAGCGCAGATGTTGCTCGAAGGAGAGGCGGATATCGGGGTGGCGACCGAGGCACTGGGGCAGATTACCGAGCTGGCGACCTTCAATTATTACTCCTGGCACCACAGTGTCATTGTGCCGACTGGTCATGCGCTGGAGAACCAGCGGCCGTTGACACTTGCTGCAATCGCCGAGTATCCGATCGTCACCTACCACGAGGGTTTTACCGGACGAGCGTTGATCGAGAAGGCATTTGGCGACGCGCAGATCGTGCCCGACGTGGTGCTCAGCGCTCTGGATGCGGACGTCATCAAGTCCTATGTCGAGCTTGGGCTGGGAGTCGGCATCATCGCATCGGTGGCATTCAATGCCGTGCGCGACGGGGGACTTACCTTGCTGGATTGTTCACATCTGTTCGGCGAGAACACGACTCGCATTGCGGTGCGGCGCGGCCACTTCATGCGGCGCTTTGCTTATCACTTCATTGAGCTGTGCTCACCGCAACTAACCGAGGCGGTCGTGACCGCTGATGTTTCGGTTATCGCGCTGGATTGACTCAGCAGAGTTCTGCAGGCAGCGAAGGAACTGCGGCCAATGCAGGAAGCGCGTTCGGTGTCGGGGCACTGCAGGCGATGGTTTGCAGGCTGGGGGATTGATCGAGTGCGTCCGCTTCGATCGCGGGTGCCTTGAGTTGCAGGTGAGCGAAGTGAATGCGCCCGTTGTCGTAAAGTGGACGCAGGTGCTGATCGCCATCGCGGATTGCCGGGAATACCTTCATCCGCACCGAGCCTCTGACGTTGCCGCCAATAGCCATTATCTGTCCGGCGTCTTCATCCACCTTCACCACGATATCGCAATGCGTCCTGGCACCGACTCCCAGTTGGGCACGGCGTTCGGCGATGCTCTGATATGCGGGGCGGCTTCCCCGGCACAACAGGTCACCTGGCGCTATTGCGGCCTCCCCCGGCGTATAGGCGAGGAATGCCGCGGCTTCGTCCTTGCCCTCACTCGCCAGAATTGCCTGGTCGATATAGGTGTGGTGCGCTATGGCACGTTTGAATTGCTGAGGAGTTCCAAGCCCGCTTTCGCACATGACCCAGGAGATGAAGGCAGCCGACCAGGCGTCACGCCAGCGTACACCTGCGCCTTCGGTGCTCCAGGCTTGATTCTGACGCTGCAGTATCCAATCGCTGTCCGGGGTGGCGGCCCAGTAGCCGGCGATCGAGTCCGCCAGACGCACGGCCTCCGCCGTACTCATTCCCGGTCGGCGTGCGCGATTTTGCGCTGGTGCCGTTCTCTCAATCGCCAGGCCGGTGGGCTGTTCGTCGATACCGAAACCGAAGTAAGCCCACTCCTGTGCCGCCGCATTGACGATGCGACGACGGGTTTCTTCCAGGGGGAGTGATCTGCAGGAGCGTTCGGTAATTCGCATATTGCCAGGAATTCCGGTCACGCGTGCCGATGGCGGCGCGATGCCTGATACAGACTCAGGCAGGCGGGGCAGGGAAGTCGGTTGCTGGGCGAAGGCATGACCTTGCGCGAGCAGCAACAGGCCTGCTCCGAGAGTCATTTTCAGCGCTGCTATCCGACCACCCATCGACTGTCCTCAATGATCCAGTGAACGGTCACGTGGTTTGGTAAAGGGTATTATCCGTGCCTCTCGATTGACATCGGCGGCACCTGGCTCCTCGGGGTGGTGAAGAACGTGGTTCAGCTCTGCAAAGGCTTCATGCATCATGCTGGAGATTCTAACGAAGCGTGCTTCCGG
>JACCDX010170971.1_pt1 | contig 11268 bp, 15 predicted proteins | sample 7449681 | NCBI WGS metagenome assembly JACCDX01 (sample SAMN15323450, study PRJNA562643) | freshwater metagenome | isolation source: river surface water | place: USA:Blue River Watershed | collected 2017-08-18 | reverse complement strand
CAGTATGGCGATTAGCGGTGCACTATTGTGGTTTTCTTTGAAAGAAATTCCGATTGGCACGGCCTATGCGGTCTGGACCTCGATTGGCGCAGTCGGCACATTTGCTCTGGGGGTGTTATTTTTCGGGGATCCGAGCTTGCCAATTCGCTGGTTAGGCGTGGCATTTATTATCTTGGGCGTGGTGATGCTCAAGCTAGGGTAGGGCCTGAAAAATTGGCGGAAGCTGTTTCTATCTAACTCGATATATGAGGTGATTTTTTATGAAAGGCAACTTTCGAAATGTTGGTAACAAAATTATCGTGGAAATAATTTTAAGGAAATGTTTTTGATTAGTCTTATTTTGATTTGATCAATTAGGGAATTCTATCTATCTTAATAATATTCCGGGAGATGTTGGAATACTTCCAGGAATTTTGTTTAAACTTAAAAGTGAAGAAATAATTTTTATTACCAAAGATGAATATCCATTATTTTCAGATGGAATTGAGTAAATATCGCCATCAAGGCTTTTAACACTGGCAAAATTTTTGCCAGAACCGTCATTTTTTTTTACAACTAACAGCGCATATTGATTATCTTGTCCCTCCTTACGTTTATAAGTTGAATCTGTTGGAGGCAGTGTAACCATGAAAGGTTTAGAACTATTCTGTGCAGTAACAACTTGGCCTAGATATTCAAATACATTATTAGTAGAGCGCATCATTAGTATGAGTTCAGATTTAATTGATTTTTTATCTGGACTTAACTGATTTGATTTACAAAAAATATTTGGACTAAACTCTTCCTTTACAAAATTAGAAAATTTATTTTCATCAACACAAATTTTATATTGAATTTGATTATGGGATGCAAGGAAAGGATTGCCAAAATTTAAAAAATTATTATTGCCTCCAAATTCATTGAACCGGCTAAAATGACCATATGGCGGATCGGGGTTGCTTGGCATAGGCAACGGGTTTGAATTTTTGGGCTCTTTTTCAATTTGATCGATAGTCAATCCATAACTCAATAGCTTATAAAGTTCAGCTTGAAATGCAGGGTAATCTGGCAGTAAAGGGTTATTAATATACTTAGTAGACTTGCCGTTAGGATTTTTAATTTCGATTGAGCTAATTAATAAACTAAACATAAGCTCCCTAGGCAAGTTGTCAGAAATGAAAAATTTTGCAGTCTCAATCGGAATTTGAGATAAAAATCCACGCAGAAATGTAGAGTTATCTAAAGAAGATTGAGAAAAATTAAAGCTGTTACCGAAGGTCAAACTTAAACTCGGGCTGAGTGAGGTGATCCCAGCTAATCCGCCAGCGAAGCCGCCGACAAAACCGTTCATTGAGCCACTAATTGAAGGGGCATTGGAGACGTTGCCCGAACCATTGATACTTGGTATGTCGAGAAAACTTAGTGGTCTATCATTTGATGCGCGAACAACATTTATGAGAATACTATTGATTTGGTATTGTTCTAAAATATTCGCATAATTTGCAGACATTTCCGTGAAGTCTGGGGTTAAAGGCTTTGTGCAGCCTCCGAGAATTAATAAAGAAAAAAAAGATAGTGAAATTTTTCTGATAAAAATAGCCATAAATTTATCTATAAAATTAATTCTTAAAAAGCCTCATTAAAGGGTACATATGTAGATTGATCTACTATTTCTTGTGTATCCTCAGTTTCATAGTTTTCACTAGTCTGGCTTGGATCAGACTCAGTCGCTCTCGCCCATTGTTGACAATATAACTGCTGATTGCCTGTGTACCTTCCCCACCCTTCGCTAATACATTTTTCATAACGATCTTCTAAAGACGTAGTGGCGTTACCATATATTTGGGCTTTTATAAAAAGTGGATAAAACATACAGAAAGCTATTAAAATTTTATAAAACATAATTTATCCAATTGTTTAAAATATAAATTCTTTTAAATCTCTTTCGGATATGCTAACTAGAAGATTTTTTGATTTTAAACACTCTGATCTGAAATAACATGGTTATGTTTTGAGAAATTTAAAATTAATTAGCTCTTGAATTTAAGTTGCCGTTTAATAAAGATGTATGGAGAGTTCTTGTCTGATAGCCATTCAATCATTTTATAAACACCAAAATAATTAAGAACAAGGCCTAATGCAATTCCCAGTATCCAATCTTTTATGGAAGCTAAATCATTTTCAATTAATGCTTCACAAAATAAATAAATTATTGGCATAAAAAATAACAAAGAAGTTATTAATCCTGGATTGTATAAGGTTTTCCCTTTGATATTAAATATAAATGTATGTGCAATGACGTTACCTAATGAAACTAAAATAGTAGCAATTCCCAGCCATATCGCATTCATACCAATAATTGCGGCTAATAAGTAACCGCCCCATCCGACAACTACATTGATTATCATCCCACTATTCGCGTTAAGTGGATACCGATCATGAATTTCACTTTTGAAAAAGCACCGATTTATCATTCCGGGAAAATAACCTGGGTAACACCATTCTTCACATTGGTGTAAAAAAAGTGATCCAAGGCTTAGCCACAATATTAAATTTATATTTTCTGGCTTATAAATATATATACCTATGGCTAAAGTTAGTGTAAGTGGAAGAGTAAAATCAAACCACCTGTAGCGAAAAAAATCGAGTGAACTTTTCAACAATATCATCGTTGTAATATCCAAGCTTGATAAATTATTAAAATGCAATTCATTGACTTCTCAATAATTTTATTTTTTATAAAAATTTAAAGCTTAGAAATGAAGTGTTTAAAAAGATTTATTCACTTTTTATCTAAAGAATTTAGGGTGAATATTCCCTATCCTCATGTCTGGATTCATTAAGTATGGAGGATTGCGTGCCGCAGCATTTGCATTAACTTTCGATTGCATTCTAAAAACTGCTGGACACTGATAGGTTTCATAGAAATTTTTATCAATGGTAATGCAGGTAGGTTGACCGTGATTTTCCCACCCTGGTTGGCAGTCCATATAGTCATTAAATAAAGCTTCACACTGTTCATAACCAGGAACTTGTGGCGGGGGCCAAAAAGGATTCTCACTCATAGGATCCCCACTCAATTGTGCATTTGCTAAGCTGCTTACAAATAAAGTGATGCAAAGACTAAAATATTTGTTCATTCAATTTTCCTTTTAAATAGAATGAGCTGATTCTTTTCAAAGAATTTAATCATATCGATTAATTTAATTATTTATTAATTATTAATATTTTAATATTAAATAACCTAGATATGGTCCAGATCATTTTTTTAAATATTTAATGATAATCCATGCCATAATTTTTTATTTTCAAATATTGCTTTACATTTTTTCTCGCGCGTAATTTTTCGGTATTTCAACTACTTGATTTAGATGTAACTTTCATTCATAGTTGGAACGTTGTAAAGCGGATAATTTTCAACATGCGGTCGGTTTCTGGCACATACTATGAAAGCCTCACTTTCAAAAACTCGGCTCGTTACAAGTAAAGCGAACTCTCCGGTCTTAAAGACTGGGCGTAACGCTGCTTTAAGAAAACGTTTACTAAGAGCTAGTGAAAATGAGATTCTTGCCAGCAGGGAGAGAATCCTGATGGCTGCAAGAACTTGTTTTGCTAAGCAAGGTTTTGCAGGCACATCCATTAAAGATATTCTTAATGAGTCAGGTTTCTCGAGGGGTAACTTCTACCATCACTTCAAGTCCAAAGAAGAGATTGTTCAAATTATCATTACTCAGAACCTTGGGCGCTTTTATGAGCACATCGAAAAACTTCTGACTGAGCTTAAGGAGCGCGATTTAAGTATTTCCGAGCTAATCCATGAGTTGGCTCGTCAAGCTGAGTTAATCACTAAAGGTCCAGGCAAAGGCATGGCATTCCATGTTTGGTCTTTAGCGATGGTGGATACGGAAGTAAGGGCAACTATGGTTCATTACTTTGAAAAAATTCGAGAAGCGTTTGAAAAAAAACTTTCACTTTTAATTTGTGAAGGAAAAATTCCAGAGACAGCCAGCGTTCAGCAGCTGTCAGTCACTTTTTTTGGTCTTGTAATTCCCGGCTTTACTTTGCAGAGCGTCTTTATGGACGACAAAGCAATTAGTGCTGAAACTTATACAAATTCACTGAACTTGCTTTTTAAAAATAACGATTAATGTCGTTCTGAATTTAGTCTGGAGTTTGCTCTTGCACGCATCCCAACAGCGATTTCGGTTTGTTCACATTGATGCATCCGCGATGGCGCGTATGAACGGCCATGGTTTTGGGAATGTTTGTCTCAACAGGTTCTTTGTAGGGGGGGGGCGTGTCAAGGCCGATAGATATTATGTTGCGAAACATTAAAACTCCCAGTCACACTTTTGCTTGAACAGCCGCGAGCAGCAATAAAAAAGCCACCTGGATCAGGTGGCCTTAAGCTGTGAGCGGGTGATGGGATATTTGGTAAGATCAGCAATGATAAGAAGATACATTGCGTAGATAAAACTGGCGGAAGCGGTGAGATTCGAACTCACGGAGGGCGTGAACCCTCGCCGGTTTTCAAGACCGGTGCCTTAAACCACTCGGCCACGCTTCCATCAAGAAGGGCTGAATCATAAACGATTTATCGGGATATTTCCTGCCAAAGGGGCAGCGACCCCCTCAAGAGTGGCCAACAGGATACAATTCTGGGTTTGCTGCTATCAATTCAACGCTCAAAAATGACTGCAACTCGCACTCGACTCGTACTCGGCAATTGGAAAATGCATGGCAATCTGGCGGATAACACCAAGTTGCTGAATGCTCTTTTGGCGGCGCCCAGAGCCGCAACCACCACGCAGATGGGTGTGTGTGTGCCTTTCCCATATCTTGCCCAGACTGCTTTGGCTTTGTCAGGTTCGTCCATTGCATGGGGCGCTCAGGACATTAGCGTGCACGCACAGGGTGCATACACGGGTGAAGTTTCCGGCGGGATGCTAAAGGATTTTTCTTGTCATTATGTCCTGGTGGGTCACTCCGAGCGACGCGCGATGCATGCCGAATCAGATCAGCTTGTGTCGGACAAGGCGCGTGCGGCATTGACTGCAGGTCTCACGCCTGTCGTGTGTGTAGGTGAATCTCTGGCTGAACGGGATGCCGGTCAGGCAGTGTCTGTGATTACCCGCCAGCTCGCCCCAGTTTTGGCGCTCGGTTCAGAAGCAGTCCTGAAAATGGTCATTGCCTATGAGCCCGTCTGGGCGATTGGCACTGGTCGTACCGCAACGCCTGAGCAAGCCCAGGAAGTGCATGCGGCGATCCGAGCGGCGCTTAAAGGTGCGGGTGCAGAGCAGGTTCAGATTTTGTATGGTGGTAGCGTTAAGGCGGCAAATGCCGCGAGTTTGTTTGCCATGCCTGACATCGACGGTGCACTGGTCGGTGGGGCGTCTTTGGTTGCAGAGGATTTCTTGGCTATCGCTGCCTAACAGGCAGTTCTGTTTCTGGTTTTTCCTCGCTATTCAGTTTTCGGAGCGTTTCAATGTCTTGGATGTTTAATCTTCTGCTGGTTGTGCAGATCCTGTCTTCCCTAGCCATCATCTCACTCGTTTTGCTCCAGCAAGGCAAGGGTGCTGACATGGGGTCAGCTTTTGGTAGCGGCTCGGCCGGTAGTTTGTTTGGTGCAACGGGTGCCGCAAACTTTATGTCTCGCGCGACAAAATGGGCCGCTGTTGTCTTCTTTATTTCCACAATCGGTTTGGCCTACGTGGCAAATCGTGGAAATACGGGGCAGGACACGGGCATCATGCAAAACTTCACACAAACCCCACCTGTTGCACCACCTGCCGGTTCGGCTGTTCCGGGCGTTGCACCTGCGGCGCCTGTTAATGCCGTTCCTGGTGTGCCAAGTACCCCTGCAGTTCCAGCAGTGCCTGCAGTGCCTGCAGTACCGGCTGCACCTGTGGTGCCCGCAGTACCTGCTGCACCTGTGGTTCCGGCTGCTCCCGCAGCACCTACTAGTAATTAAAGGGTCAAAGTTCAAGTCAAAGATTGTCGCTACGTGCTACAATCTTTGGCTAATCAAGACCACACAAAAAGCCGACGTGGTGAAATTGGTAGACACGCTATCTTGAGGGGGTAGTGGCGAAAGCTGTGCGAGTTCGAGTCTCGCCGTCGGCACCATCAAATGTCTGCAGTTAAAACTTCAACGTAATTTCTCTGCAGTTCAACGCATATCTCTTGCGATCTCACCAAGAACACAAAACTTTTAGGTATATTGTGACAATGTTCACAATATGGCTTTTGTGCGCGTTCGCACATTGACGAGCACAAAGCCATAAAAATTTTTAGCAAGATTCACTTATTACAAACCAAGAAGGACTGAATCATGAAAATTCTCGTCGCCTCCGACGGCTCCAAGAATGCACTGCGTGCGGTCAAATATGCTGCCGATTTGTTGACCAACAGCAACGACAAGACAAAGAGCATTACGCTCATCAGCGTACACGACGATGCTGGATTGCGTCATGCCAAAGCATTCGTGGGGAAAGAGGCGGTTGCCGACTACCTTCGTGAACTCAGCGAAAAAGAGCTCAAGCCTGCGATGAAAGTACTCGATGAAAAGGGAATCAAGCACGATATGGTCATGCTGGTCGGTAATGCCCCCCAGGAAATCGTTGCGCACGGGCAAAAAGGGAAATACGACATGATTGTGCTGGGCTCCAAAGGTCGTGGCGCGATTGCTGACATCCTGCTGGGCTCCGTGGCGCAGCGCGTTCTGGCCCAGGCCAAGCAACCGGTGGTGCTGATTAAGTAGTCTCCAAGCAATATCGGGCCTATTTGTATAGGCTGGTTAGAGAGGCGAGTCGGAATATTTGTTTCCGGCTCGTTTTTATTTTTAAGTGAGCAAAACCAACAATTTCCGTTGTTGTTCCATTACTACAATGGTGTACGGGTAAACCCTCTGTTTTTGCTCTGTTTTGCTCGTTTTGTTGCTGTAACCCAACAAAAATAGTCTCCCAAGGCTCTTTTCTGTCTGGTTTCATAGCCACAGCCTCCGATTTTTGATGCAATAGCGTCAACTTCCCTTAGCGGAGTTAGGGGGGCGGCAGACAAATAGTTGTTTGTTGCTCTTGTCACTCAAATCTACGGAGATTTCTTAAATGAAAAAGACTCTGCTCGCCGCCGCCCTGCTAGCCGGCTTTGCTGGTGCCGCTTCGGCCCAATCCTCAGTAACTTTGTACGGTATCGTTGACGGTGGTCTGCGTTACACACAAGTCAGCCGCAACAACATGGACGGCGTTAACAACTTCGGTCTGGGTTACGGTCAACAGTCCGGTAACCGCTTCGGCCTGAAAGGCGTCGAAGACCTCGGTGGCGGTAACAAGGCAACGTTCATGCTCGAGAACGGCTTTGATATCGGCAACGGTACAGCACTGCAGGGCAGCCGTTTGTTCGGTCGTCAGGCATGGATGGGCGTTGAAAGCGATTCATGGGGCTATGTCCGTATGGGTCGTCAACTCAACTTCGCAACAGAATATGTTGGTATCCCAGTTGATCCGTTCGGCACAGGCTTCGGTCAGTTGAACATGGGTGCTGCATTCGGCGTGGCTAACACCGACCGTATCAGCAACACACTCAAGTATCAAACACCTAACATGTCTGGCTTCCAGGCTGGTATCGGTTACTCGTTCGCAACGGGCAACACCGGTCTCTACACTGCTGACGCAGGTGGCGGCACAAGCGGCACAGGCTACAACTTTGCTTCTTCGAACAACACACGTCAGTTGACACTCGGTGCTAAGTACGCAAACGGTCCTTTCTACGCAGCTGCTTCGTATGACAAAATCTACGCAGAAGCTGGTCTGACACAAGGTCGTAGCGCTTCTATCAGCTCATGGAACTTGGCTGGTAGCTATGACTTCAAAGTCGTCAAGATTGCAGCTGGCTACGGTCAGACACGTGACGGCGCTGTCCTCGGTCAGGGTGGTGGCGGAGCTGGTGCAACATTGGCTGGTAACCCAGTCGGTACTGGCGATCTGATTTTCGCTCCAGCAGTTGGTACAAACAGCTACATCGTTGGCGCAACAATTCCTGTGAACCCAGTTTCACGTGTCTTGTTGTCGTGGACAATGTTGACTCCTAACACCAACATGAAAGACATCTATAACGCACAGAACCAGACAGCTTATAACCTGGCCTACACATACGACTTCACCAAGCGCACAAACCTGTACGCTTTCGTGGGTACGATGCAAAACGTCGGTACAGTTGACACAGCTAAGAGCACCACAGTTGGTCTCGGTATGCGTCACCAGTTCTAAGCAACCGCTTAGAACTGCAACCTAGCCTAGGCTAGGTTGTTGTACGACTCAGTAAAAAGCGAGCCACTCTTTTGAGTGGCTCGCTTATTTTTTAGTGGGTCATTACAGGTGAAACCCTGATGCAGGATGATACAATCTTGAAGTTTTGTGCAACAGCCGGAAACGTTCAATGAATCTGGAACAATACTTCCCCGTTTTGTTATTTATTGTGGTGGGTACGGCGATCGGCTTTGCGCTGATTGCGGCAGGTTCACTCATCGGTCCTCATCGTCCCGACGCTCAAAAGCTCTCGCCCTATGAGTGTGGTTTCGAGGCCTTTGGTGATGCGCGTATGAAATTCGACGTTCGCTACTACCTTGTGGCGATCCTCTTCATTCTGTTCGATCTCGAAATTGCGTTTTTGTTCCCTTGGGCGATTGCAAATGGCTCGGTTGGGATGGTCGGTTTTGTGACGGTCATGATTTTCCTGGCTGTGTTGACCGTTGGTTTCATCTACGAATGGAAAAAAGGCGCGCTTGACTGGGAATAACCCAATCCTTGCAGCGAAACATCTATGGCTATTGACGGTATTCTGAAACAAGGTTTTGTCACCACGAGTGCTGACAAATTCATCAACTGGGCTAAAACAGGTTCGATGTGGCCGATGACTTTTGGTCTGGCCTGTTGTGCGGTCGAAATGATGCACGCTGGTGCCGCACGCTACGACCTCGACCAGTTCGGTATTATTTTTCGTCCGAGCCCACGCCAATCGGATCTCATGATTGTTGCAGGCACGCTCTGCAACAAAATGGCCCCCGCATTACGCAAGGTTTATGACCAGATGCCTGAGCCAAGATGGGTGGTGTCGATGGGTTCATGTGCGAATGGTGGTGGCTACTACCATTACTCATATTCTGTGGTGCGCGGCTGTGACCGCATCGTGCCTGTCGATGTTTATGTCCCAGGTTGCCCACCCACAGCCGAAGCACTGGTTTACGGACTGTTGCAGATGCAAAACAAAATCCGTCAGACCAACACGATTGCTCGTTAAATCCAAAGCGTTGGCGACGCGTGCTTGCGTCCCGGCGGTTTAATCAGGCTTAAGACATGTCCAGGCTAGAAAACCTGCAACAACAATTGATCACTCTGTTCGGTGAACAGGCCAAAATCACACTCTCCACCGATGAGATTACTCTCGAGGTTGCATCTGAGCAGTGGCAGTCCACCTGTCAGCGTTTGCGCGATGAACCCGGTTTGAATTTTGAAACTTGCATCGATTTGTGTGGTGTCGATTATTCGACCTATGGAGCGGGTCGTGTGGGTGAAACGCCTGCTGGCGCCGTCGTGCCTCAGGCACGTTTCGCAGTCGTGGCACATTTGTTGTCTCTCAAGCACAACTGGCGCATGAGAGTCCGCACGTATGCTACGCATGCTGAGTTTCCAGTGCTGGATTCACTCGTCGAGGTATGGCCCGCTGTCAATTGGTTTGAACGCGAGGCATTTGATCTGTTTGGTATCGTGTTCGAAGGTCACCCAGATCTGCGCCGCATTCTCACTGATTATGGCTTTATTGGTCATCCCTTCCGCAAAGACTTCCCTGTCTACGGTAATGTCGAAATGCGTTACGACCCAGAGCAAGGGCGCGTGGTGTATCAGCCAGTCACAATCGAGCCGCGTGAGGTCATTCCGCGTGTGATACGCGAAGACGGCTATGGAGTAGGGCGCTAATCATGGCAGAAATTAAAAACTACACACTGAACTTTGGTCCCCAGCATCCTGCTGCGCACGGTGTATTGCGTCTCGTGCTCGAGCTCGATGGTGAGGTCATTCAGCGCGCGGATCCTCACATCGGTTTGTTACATCGTGGGACTGAAAAGCTCGCTGAACACCGCACATTCCTGCAAGCCTTGCCCTACATGGACCGACTCGACTACGTGTCGATGATGTGTAACGAGCATGCGTATGTCATGGCCATCGAGAAAATGATGGGAGTGACGGTACCGCTACGCGCGCAATACATTCGCGTCATGTACGACGAAATCACGCGCTTGCTCAACCATTTGATGTCGCTCGGCTCCCATGCCCTGGACGTGGGGGCGATGGCGGTCTTTTTGTATGCCTTTCGCGAACGTGAAGACTTGATGGATTGTTACGAGGCGGTATCGGGCGCACGTATGCATGCAGCCTACTATCGCCCCGGCGGTGTGTATCGCGACTTGCCCGACGCGATGCCTCAGTATGGCAAATCAAGCCAGTATCGCTCCGCCAAAGATCTCAAGGCGATGAACGATGCGCGTTCAGGTTCGCTGCTGGATTTCATCGAAGATTTCACGAATCGTTTTCCCGCCTGCGTGGACGAATACGAGACTTTGCTGACCGACAACCGCATCTGGAAACAGCGCTTGGTAGGCATTGGTGTGGTGGATCCCGAGCGTGCAAAAGCACTAGGATTCACAGGACCGATGCTGCGTGGTTCTGGCGTTGCCTGGGATTTGCGCAAAATGCAGCCTTACGAGGTTTACGATCGCATGCAGTTTGATATCCCTGTGGGTGTCAATGGTGACTCCTATGATCGTTATTTGGTGCGTATCGCTGAAATGCGTGAAAGCAATCGCATCATTGCCCAGTGCGTCAAATGGCTGCGCAATAATCCCGGTCCGGTGATGATCGATAACCACAAGGTGTCGCCACCTCATCGCACCGGAATGAAATCCAACATGGAAGAGTTGATCCATCACTTCAAGCTCTTCACCGAAGGTTTCCATGTTCCTGCTGGCGAGGCGTATGCCGCGGTTGAGCATCCAAAGGGTGAATTTGGCATTTACATGGTGTCGGATGGGGCGAACAAGCCTTATCGACTCAAGATTCGTGCTCCAGGTTTTGTGCATTTGCAGGCGCTTGACGAAATGTCACGCGGCCACATGATTGCCGAGGCCGTCACCATCATCGGCACCCAGGACATCGTGTTTGGGGAGATTGATCGCTAAGCATGGAATGAATTCGCCGAAACGCACAGAACAACGAGCAGGAAGCCAGCAATGCT
>JACCDX010974895.1_pt1 | contig 11269 bp, 9 predicted proteins | sample 7449681 | NCBI WGS metagenome assembly JACCDX01 (sample SAMN15323450, study PRJNA562643) | freshwater metagenome | isolation source: river surface water | place: USA:Blue River Watershed | collected 2017-08-18 | reverse complement strand
TTCTCATGCGTGTTGCGTTGACCCCAGTCGCCATCCTGGCGCTCACAGCCTCGGTGGGTTCTGTCTGGGCGCAGGACCTCGTGGTCAAAATTGGTCATGTGGGGCCCATCAGCGGGCCGATTGCCCATTTGGGTAAAGATAATGAGAACGGCGCTCGTTTGGCGATTGAGGAGCTCAATGCGCGCGGCGTCATGATTGGCGGCAAGAAAGCCAAGTTTGAGCTGATCGCCGAAGACGACGCGGCCGATCCCAAGCAGGGCACTGCGGCCGCCCAAAAGCTGGTGGACGCCAAGGTCAGTGGCGTGATTGGCCACCTCAACTCCGGCACCACGATTCCGGCCTCCAAAATCTACAACGACGCGGGCATTCCCCAAATCTCCCCCTCCGCCACTAACCCCAAGTACACCCGTCAAGGCTTTAACACCGCGTTCCGCGTGGTGGCTGACGACGTTCACCTGGGCGGCACCTTGGGGCGCTATGCGGTGAAAGACCTCAAGGGCAAATCCATTGCCGTGATCGACGACCGCACGGCCTATGGCCAGGGCGTGGCCGACGAGTTTGAGAAGGCGGTGAAAGCCGCCGGCGGAACCGTGATTGGTCGCGAGTTCACCTCCGACAAAGCCACCGACTTCATGCCCATCCTCACCACCCTCAAAGGCAAGAAGCCCGATGTGGTGTTCTTTGGGGGCATGGACGCGGTGGGCGGCCCCATGCTCAAACAGATGAAGTCACTGGGCATCAGCGCCAAGTTCGTGGGTGGTGACGGCATCTGCACGACCGAACTCATCAAGCTCGCGGGCGACGCCATGGCCGATGGTCAAGTGGTGTGTGCCGAAGCCGGTGGTGTGGACGGCAACTTGAAGAAAGCCATGGATGACTTTGGCGCGCGTTACAAGAAGCGCTTCAACGATGACGTGAAGCTCTATGCGCCCTACGTGTATGACGCCGTCTTTGTGATGGTCGATGCCATGCAGCGCGCCAAGTCGAGCGACCCGGCCAAATACCTCCCCGAGTTGGCCAAGACCAACTACAAAGGGGTGACGGGAACCATTGCGTTTGACAATAAGGGCGATGTGAAAAATGGTGCACTAACCCTTTACACCTACAAGACTGGCAAGCGGGATCCGATTGCAGTGGTGCGTTAATCGCAAAGCTGGGCAGCGCCTACGGGGCGCCCCCTACATCAGCAGCCCTGCGGGGCTGCTTTTTTTATGCCAAAGTATTGCTCTGGAGTGCTTTCGTGACGACGACAAAATTTTTTCAAAAAACTTGTCTACCGAACCGAAAACCCAAGCGTTGTGGATGGGAACGCTGTTCCGCAGGAGTCAAAATTGGACAAGTCGTCGTTGCGTATCGATCCCCCCGAAGTCGCCATTGAGCGTCGCTTCAAAGTCCCGTTTGCCGAACAAAAGGGTCTCAAAACCGCTTTTGACCGTATCCGGTTCCAACTCGCTCAAGAAGCCGAGCAGCGCAGCCGCCCGGTCTCCAAGGTTTATAACGGTTTCCGCGCCGTCAAGGCTTGATCGCTTTTCTCTCTCAACGGGCCCTGCGGGGCCCGTTCGTGTCTTAGGCCACTTCGGCCACCAGCTCAATCTCCACACACGCCCCCATGGGCAGCTGCGCCACGCCAAAGGCGCTACGCGCGTGGGCACCACGCTCGCCAAACACCTGCCCAATGAGCTCGCTGCAGCCGTTGGTCACGAGGTGATGCTCGGTGAAGCTTGGGGTGGAGTTGACCAAACTCATCACTTTGACAATACGCACCACCCGATTGAGGTCGCCCACGGCGGCTTGGAGGGTGCCCATGAGATCAATGGCCACGGCGCGAGCCGCTGCTTGACCTTGCGCGGTGTCCATGGTGAGCCCGAGCTGGCCCACCCAGGCCTTGCCGTCCTGCTTGGCAATGTGGCCGCTTAAAAAGACCAAATTGCCGCTGCGCACAAAAGGCACATAAGCGGCGGCGGGGGTGGCAACCGGGGGCAGGGTGATGCCCAGTTCTTGGAGTTTGGCGTTGATATCCATGCTTGACCTCATTCAATGGGAGCCAAATTGTAGGGGGGCTCAAGAAGACCGGTTTGGCGCCGATTTTCTGGGGGTCAAGGAGAATCGTGCCATGCGGGGTTTGCATTTCATCGTGGGTTTGCTGAGCTTGGGGCTTTGCCCGTGGGCCTGCGCCCAATGGAGTGAGCTGCTCAAAGAAGAGGAAGTGGCCTACTACATGGACAAGGCCTCGGTCATGCCCGTGCACGTCTCCCGTTACGTTTGGACGCTGGTGGACTTGAGCAAGGATGAGAAGTCCCCCACGGGTGATAACTACCGCTCCTCCATGGTGCGCTGGCGCGTTTACTGCAAGAGCGACACCATCATTCCCATTTCGGTGAGCTACTTTGAAAAGCCCATGGGCAAAGGGCGCGAAGTCACCAAGCAGGATGTGCAGGAATTTCGCACCCGTGAGACGCCCATTCGCCCCAACACCTACCTTGCGGCCCTGAAAAAAGAAGTCTGTGCGCCACGCGAATCCGCGGGCAGTTAAGCGCGGCTGACGCGCGCGCGTCAGCACCACCGCCCCTCGCTGCATTCATTCGCACCAACAATGGCTCGCCAAGGGGGCGGGCGATTCGTGCGCATTTTGGCGTTGTCTTTTGGGGTGATCACGGGCACGGCGCTGCAAGGCGTGCAGCCCGAGCCATGGCCACTGTCGGCTTTGGGGGGCGCAGCCTTGTTGCTCCTGTTCGGGGTCTGGGCGGATGGGCGTTGGGCCCCGCGCCCGCGTCAAGCCCTCTGGGTTTGGGCCTTGGCGAGTCTGCTCGCAGCCGCAGGCGTGAGCTGGCGCAGCCAACTGCAACTCGCTGGCGCTCTTGCCACCGCCATGGAGGGGCAGGTGGTTTGGCTCGAAGGTTGTGTGGACAGCCTGCCGCAAGGACAGCCCCCGGGTTGGCGACTCGAACTCGAAGTCACCCACTGGCGCGCCTTGCCGAACCAAACCCTCAGCGGCCCCCGCCCGACCCGCGTGTTGCTCACCGGCGGGTACGATCCCGAGAGCGAGGGCAGCGCTCCTGCCGCCGGGGAGTGCTGGGGTTTTGCGGCTCGCCTCAAAGCACCCCATGGCAACCGCAACCCGCATGGTTTTGATGCCGAACTCTGGCTCTGGGAGCGCGGCATCAGCGCCACCGCCAGCGTGCGCCGGGGCCGTCAATACCCCTCTCCCGTGCGCTTGACGCCAGCCCCCTCTTGGCCCATGGGGGTCTGGCGAGAGCGCGTGCGCCAGGCCATCCGCTCGGCCCTGGGCGAGCACCCGCAGACCGGCAGCGTGGTGGCCTTGCTTGTGGGCGATCAAGCCAGCTTATCGGCACCGGCGTGGCACCTCTATCGCCAAACCGGCGTGGCCCACCTGATGTCCATCTCGGGCTTACACATCACGGGCTTGGCTTGGCTGGCCACCGCCTGTGTGGCGTGGTTGTGGCGCCGCAGTGACCGGGTGTCGGCTGCGCGGCCTTGGGCTTTGTATTGCCCCACGCCTTGGGTGGCGCCGTGGGCGGGGCTGGGTGTGGCAGGCCTCTACGCGGCGTTTAGCGGCTGGGGACTGCCTGCGCAGCGCACTTTGCTCATGCTGGCTCTGGCGCTGGGGCTCCAGGCCATGGGCAAGCAATGGCCAACCATGACGGGGCTTGTGTTCATTGCGGCGGTGTTGCTGAGCCTGGATCCCTGGGCCTTGTTTCAGGCTGGGTTTTGGCTGAGCTTTGGCGCCGTGGCCCTGCTCATGCTGGGGACGGCCCCCCCAGCCGCGAGCGCCGGACGCTGGGGCGTCGTTGAGCGCTTGGTGCGCGAGCAAACCCTCATGAGTCTGGGGCTCGCGCCGCTCACCTTGGGTTTATTTCAGCAATTCTCGGTGGTGGGCTGGCTGGCCAACTTGATCGCGGTCCCTTGGGTCACTCTGGTGGTCACACCGCTTTGTTTGTTGGGGCTTGGGGTGTCGGGGTGTTGGTGGGCGGCGGCCACGGCCCTTGAAGCGCTCACGGCGGGCTTGGAGCTGTTGGCCCGGTGGCCGCTGGCCGTGGCCTCACTCGCCGCGCGGCCCACCTTCCTCTGGGGCATGGCGCTCGCCGGCATGGGGTTGGCGATTTATCGGGGCCCCACTTGGAGCCGCGCCTTGGGGCTTTGGGCCATCGGCCCGTTCTTGTTTTGGCAGCCCGCGCGTTTGGAGGAGGGGCGCTTTGCCTTGCTCGCGGCCGACGTGGGCCAAGGCCAGGCGGTGCTGGTGCGCACGCGCACGCGCGATTTGCTCTACGACACGGGCCCGCGCTTGGGGCCCAGCGCGGATGCGGGGGACCGCATCGTGGTGCCTTGGCTGCGTGCCTTGGGGGCCACGCCCGAGCGTGTCGTGCTCAGTCATGTCGATGCCGACCACAGCGGAGGGCTCGATACGGTCATGGCCGCGCACCCCCAAGCCCAGCTGTGGGCGTCCCTGCCGAGCGATCACCCCTTGCGCCAGCGCTATGCCCATGTGCCCTGCGCGGCTGGGCAGTCCTGGACTTGGGACGGTGTGACGTTTTCCTTCTGGCACCCCGGAGCGGAGACGCCGCAAGAGGCCTCAACCAACGATCGCAGTTGTGCCTTGCGCATAGAGGATGCACAGGGCGTGGTGGCGTGGTTGGTGGGCGATATCGAGGCGCGGGCCGAGGCCGAGCTGATTCGCCGCGCGGGGCCCGCCCTCCAAGGGGATTGGCTGCTCGTGCCCCACCATGGCAGTCGCACGTCTTCCACACCAGCCTTTGTGGCGGCGGTCGCGCCGCGTTGGGCGGTGGTGCAGGCGGGTTATCTCAATCCCTATCGGCATCCGCGAGCCGATGTGCTGGCTCGCTACCGGGCCCAGGGCACGCGCGTGCGCACGACCGTGGCCTGTGGCACCCTGACGTGGCAGAGTGCGAAACCCGAGCAAATGGATTGTTGGCGAGAGCGGGCCGCGCCCATTTGGCGGCACCGCCAGCGCGAGGTGGCCGAGGATTAACCGCCGCGGCGCATGAGGTCGAAGAAGTCGACGTTGGTCTTGGTCGCCTTCATGTTCTTGAGCATGAGCTCCATGCTCTCGATCTCGTCCATGTTGTACATGAACTGACGCAGGATACGCGTCTTTTGCAAAATTTCTGGCGGCAACAACAACTCTTCGCGACGGGTGCCACTGCGGTTGAGTTGGATCGCCGGGAAGACGCGCTTTTCGTACAGGCGACGGTCGAGGTGAATCTCGCTGTTGCCGGTGCCTTTGAATTCTTCAAAAATCACCTCGTCCATGCGACTTCCCGTGTCGATCAGGGCCGTGGCGATGATGGTGAGCGAGCCACCTTCTTCCACATTGCGCGCCGCGCCAAAGAAACGCTTGGGGCGTTGCAAGGCGTTGGCGTCCACGCCTCCGGTGAGCACCTTGCCCGAGGAGGGCACCACGTTGTTGTAAGCACGGGCCAGGCGGGTGATGGAGTCGAGCAAGATCACCACGTCTTTTTTGAGTTCAACCAGACGCTTGGCGCGCTCGATGACCATTTCGGCCACGTGCACGTGTCGCGCGGCCGGTTCGTCAAACGTGGAGGCAATCACTTCACCGCGCACGCTGCGCTGCATCTCGGTCACTTCCTCGGGGCGCTCATCGACGAGCAAGACCATCATGTGGCTGTCGGGATAGTTGGCCGTGATGGCGTGGGCGATGTGCTGCATCATCACTGTCTTGCCGCTTTTGGGCGGGGCCACGAGCAAGGCGCGTTGGCCTTTGCCGATCGGGGCGATGATGTCGATGATGCGACCCGTGATGTTTTCTTCACTCTTGATGTCGCGCTCAAGCCGCATGTGCTCCTTGGGGAAGAGCGGCGTGAGGTTTTCAAACATGATTTTGTGCTTGTTGTTCTCGGGCAGATCGCCGTTGACTTTGTCAAGCTTGGTGAGGGCAAAGTAGCGCTCGCCGTCTTTGGGAATGCGCACCTCGCCCTCGATCATGTCGCCCGTGTGGAGGTTAAAGCGCCGCACTTGGCTCGGGGAGATGTAGATGTCGTCGGTGCTCGCGGTGTAGCTTGTATCGGGGCTGCGCAGAAAGCCAAATCCGTCCGGCAAGATCTCCAGAACCCCGTCGGCAAATACCTGTTCACCCGCCTTGGCGCGCTTTTTGATGATGGCAAACATCAGCTCCTGTTTGCGCATGCGGCCGGTGTTTTCGATTTCGAGGGCTTCGGCCTGCTTGAGCACTTCCGAGACGTGCAAGGCTTTGAGTTCGTTGAGGTGCATGGATGACTCCTGCGGGAGTTCTAAAGGGGGTTACGGGGGGAAGGGGGCCAGAGGGCTAGACGCCTCGGCCTCGGGACGGTGACCCCGCTATCGACCGCCGGTGAGGGGCGTAATGGGGTCAGGCCACAAGCAGGATTATGACAGGAAAAACGGGCCTGTCACCCAAAGAAATCGGGGCGCCTGCAAAAACAGGTTCGCCCCGTACGCGCCTCAGGCAAGTTGTTGGTCGATGAACTGGGTGAGCTGGACTTTGCTCATGGCGCCCACCTTGGTTGAAGCCAATTGACCGCCCTTGAAAATCATGAGCGTGGGAATGCCGCGAATGCCCAATTTGGCCGGAATGTCCCGGTTTTCATCGACGTTCATTTTGGCAATTTGCAAACGTCCAGCGTAAGCGGCCGCCACCTCATCCAGGATGGGGGCGATCATGCGGCAAGGGCCACACCATTCGGCCCAGTAATCGACCAGAACGGGTTGTTGGGACTGCAACACCTCCTGCTCGAAGGTGGCATCGGTAATGTGCTTGATCAGGTCGCTGGCCATCAAGAGATCCTTTTTTTGGGGAGTGCACAGAAAGTGTACCAAGAAGCCGCCGCCTCGTTGGATGAGGGGGGAATTGAGCGTCGCCCGCCAGCAAAAACGCCGGGGCAGCCCAACGCGACGGTGAGCCGGTAGAGGGTGACGAGCCTTGACCCCGGCACTGGCTCCACAGTTAGGGCTGCTTGGTTCCCCACCTGACCCGGTTGGCCGCTTCACCATGCGGGAAGGCCCGTCGAGATCGATTGTAGGTCACTTAGAATGACCATGCTATGTCTTATTTGGTGTTGGCTCGCAAGTACCGTCCCCGGACCTTCTCTGAAATGGTCGGGCAGCCGCATGTCGTGCAGGCACTCGAGAACGCGCTCACCAGCCAAAGGCTACACCACGCGTATTTGTTCACGGGCACGCGCGGGGTGGGCAAAACAACCGTCTCGCGCATTTTGGCCAAATCGCTCAATTGCCAAGGCCCCGATGGGCAGGGCAGTATCACGGCGCAGCCGTGTGGGGTGTGCGCGGCGTGTCAGGACATCGATGCCGGCCGTTTTGTGGATTACACCGAGCTCGATGCGGCCTCCAATCGAGGCGTGGAGGAGGTGCAGTCGCTCTTAGAGCAAGCGGTCTATAAACCGGTGCAGGGGCGCTTTAAGGTCTTCATGATCGATGAAGTCCACATGCTCACCAACCACGCTTTCAACGCCATGCTCAAGACCTTGGAGGAACCCCCGGAGTACCTCAAGTTCGTCTTGGCCACGACCGATCCCCAAAAGGTGCCGGTCACGGTGCTCTCCCGCTGCTTGCAGTTCAATTTGCGGCCCATGGCGCCCGAGACGGTCATGGAGCACCTCGCGCAGGTGCTGGCGCAGGAGTCCATCGCGGCAGACCGTCAAACCCTGCGCCTGATTGCCCAAGGCGCGCGCGGCTCGATGCGCGATGCGCTGAGCCTGACCGATCAAGCCATCGCCTTCACCGGGGGGCAGCTCGACGCCCAAGCCGTGGCGCAAATGCTCGGCACGGTGGATCGCGCCCATGTGTTTGGCTTGATCGCGGCCTTGGCGCAGGGCGATGGAGCGGATGTTTTGCAGCGCGTGGAAGCTTTGCGCACGGAGGGTCTGAGCGCCGCCAATACCCTAGAAGACATGGCCCAGGTGCTCCAGCGCATGGCCGTCTGCCAAGTGGTTCCCGGCACCTCGGAAAACGACGCGGATCCCTACGCCGCACAGATTGCTGAGCTCGCGCGCCAATTGCCGGCCGACGAAACGCAATTGCTCTACAGCCTGTGCTTGCACGGGCGTCAGGAAATCGGGCTCGCACCCGATGAATACAGCGGACTGACCATGGTGCTGCTGCGCCTCCTGGCCTTCAAATCTCCCGAGGCAGGATTGGCTGAAAAAAAAAGTCCGCAGCTAACGTCTAGCCCGGCTAAGGCCGCCTCTGCTGCCGCTCCTGCTGCCGCTCCCGCTGCTTCCGTTGTTCCCGCTGTTCCCGCTGCTCCCGTTGCTCCCGTTGCTCCCGTTGCTCCCGTTGCTCCCGTTGCTCCCGTTGCTCCCGCTACCAGGGCCGCTGTTCGAGAGCCCGCTTCTCCATCGACAACAACGCCCCCACCCGATCGCGCCGCATCGCGCCCACCCGCGCCCGCGAATGAGGCCTCACCCGAAGCCTCCCCGCAGTCTACCCCTGGGCCCGCTCGTGAGCGCGCAACCGAGTCTCTGCAGCCCATTCCCGTGCGCGAGTTGCCCGAGCCCACGCCCAACCCCATGCGCACGGTGCGTGCCGTGCAACCCACCCCGGAAGGGGACATCTGGCAGACGCTGGTACAAGAGTTGGTGCAATCGCAAGCCATCACCGCGCTGGTGCGCGAATTGGCCTTGCAATCGCAGCTCATTGCGCGCGACCTCGACAATTGGCATTTGCGCGTGGAGCGCGAGTCCTTGCGACTGCCCGCCAGCCGCGAGCGCTTGCAAGCCGCCTTGGCCGAAGCGGGGCACCCGGTGCAGCTGACGCTGGAGGTGGGGCCCGTGAGCGACAGCCCGGCCCTGCGCATTGCGGCGGCCCAGGCCGAGCGCCTGGCGCAGGCTGAAGCGACCATCCTGAATGACCCCTGGGTCCAGTCTTTGATGCGCGATTACGGCGCCACACTGGTTCCGGGCTCCTTGCAACCCCTCTCACTCGAAAAGGAATGACCATGTTCAACAAAGGACAACTCTCCGGCCTCATGAAACAGGCCCAGGCCATGCAGGACAACTTGCGCAAAGCGCAGGAAGAGTTGGCGCACATTGAGGTGACGGGCGAGTCTGGCTCCGGCTTGGTCAAGGTGCTCATGACGTGTAAGCACGAAGTGCGACGTGTCACCATCGACCCGAGCCTGCTCGGGGACGACAAAGACATGCTGGAAGACTTGGTGGCCGCCGCTTTCAATGACGCCGTTCGCCTGGCCGCCGAAACCAGCGAGGCCAAGATGAGCAAGCTCACCGCCGGTCTGCCCCCTGGTCTCAAAATGCCCTTCTAATCGGTCCAGCCCATGCCCGCGCAATCCGCTCTCGACGGTCTGGTGGAAGCCTTGCGGCGTCTGCCGGGTGTAGGGGTGAAATCGGCCTCCCGAATGGCGTTTCACTTGCTACAACACGATCGCGAGGGCGCGTTACGGCTGGCGCGCGCGTTACAAGAGGCGGCGCAATCCGTTCGCCACTGCGCGCGCTGCCACACGTTCACCCTGGACGACATTTGCGAGACCTGCCTCGACCCGCGCCGCGATGCCTCGCGCCTGTGCGTGGTGGAAACCCCGGCAGACCAATCGGCCTTGGAGCGCACGGCCGCGTTTCAGGGGCATTATTTTGTGCTCATGGGTCGCATCAGCCCGCTAGATGGTTGGGGGCCTAACGATATCGGCATTCAGAAATTGCGCGAGCGGGTGAATGAGGCTTCGGTGCGCGAGGTGATTTTGGCCACCAACTTCACCGCCGAGGGGGAGGCCACGGCCCACGTGCTGAGTGAGGCACTCAAGCGAGAAGGCCTCACCATCACCCGCTTGGCGCGTGGCGTGCCCATTGGCAGCGAACTGGAGTATGTGGACCTGGGCACCATTGCCCACGCCTTGGCCGACCGACGCTCGACTTGAGGTCAGCGCTTGCGCTTCTCGCCCGTAGAGGCTTTGGCCACCTGGATGGCTTTGCCCTTGTCGCTCTTGCCTGCCGCCTGGGCTTTGCCCTTTTCACCGCTTTTGCCCTTGCTGCCTTTGGTCGCCCGCTTGGCGACCACTTCGGGCGCCAAATCCAACGTGCCGTGATCGGCCACGCGGGGCGTGACGTCTTCCACCATGCGTGAAGTGCGGGGCACGAGTAGCGCCGAGCCTGCGCGGATCATCATGCGGGGGGGGATTTGGTTGAGGCTGCGAAATTCCGCCTCGCTCATGTTAAAGCGCTTGGCCGCATCGCTCACTTTCATGGTCGTGGGGGCAATCCAAGCGGTCCAGGAGGCCATTTGGCTTAGGGTGGTGGTTTCGAAGTTGCGCTGAAACACTTCCGCGTTATCCCAGGGCAGCAAGATCTGGGGCGTACCCGCTGCCAGTAAGACGGGGCGATTGGCCGAGGGGTTCAAGGCGCGGAAATCTTCCACGCTGATTTCCGCTAAGCGCGCCGCAATGGCCACATCCATGTCGCGCGGCAAATTGACCGTCTGAAAATAAGGGTGGTTGGGGATGGCGAACAACTCGACGCCGTATTGGCTCGGTTTGCCCACGATGTTTTTCATCGCCTGAAACTTGGGCACGTAGAGCCGGGTTTCCATGGGCATTTGCAAATCGGTGTAGCCCGTGGGTTTGCCCGCGCGTTGGTTGCGCGCGATGGCCTTGCTCACATTGCCCTCGCCCCAGTTGTAGGCGGCCAAGGCCAGGTGCCAATCGCCAAACATCTTGTAGAGGCGCTCCAAGTAATCCAGCGCGGCGCGGGTGGAGGCCAGCACATCGCGGCGGTCATCGCGAAACGCGTTTTGCTTGAGGTCAAAACTGCGGCCTGTGGCGGGCATGAATTGCCACATGCCGGTGGCACGGGCGCTGGAGACCGCTTGCGGGTTAAAGGCACTCTCGATGAAGGGCAGGAGCGCGAGTTCGAGCGGGAGCTTGCGCTGCTCGATTTCCTCAACGATGTGAAACAAGTACTTGCTCGAGCGCTCGCCCATGCGCTGGAGGTAATCGGGCTTGTTGGCGTACCACTGCGTGCGGTCATCCACCAAGTCGCTCTCCAGGTTGGGCATGGCGTAGCCCTTGCGGATGCGCTCCCACAAGTCGTTGCTCAGGGCCACGCTGGCGACTTGGGCGCTGCTGACTTGGGCCCGGCTCATGGGGCTGAGCTTTTCGCTTGGGGCGGGGGTGGCACTGACCGAAGGGGTGGGGGGGGTGGCACAGCCCCCGAGCACCAAGAGCGTGGCCAACAGACTCAGCCAGGATGAGAAGCGCGTCATTTGAATG
>JACCDX011872892.1_pt1 | contig 11272 bp, 9 predicted proteins | sample 7449681 | NCBI WGS metagenome assembly JACCDX01 (sample SAMN15323450, study PRJNA562643) | freshwater metagenome | isolation source: river surface water | place: USA:Blue River Watershed | collected 2017-08-18 | reverse complement strand
CGAGGCTGCCGGGCGGCTTGGTCAGCGTGTCGAGGTGGGCACGGGCGGCCTGCTCGGTGGCGAGGTCCCAGGGTCGAGGAGTGGGAAGCGTCATGGCCGCGGCTTATGCCCGCGCTCGTGGATGCGCCGCCAGGAACCGTCCCCGACCGTAGCGGCGATCGCCGGGGATGGGCGCTCGCGTGGATCTGCGCGCTCGCATGGGGGCTGATCCCCGCGCTGCCCGCGATCGCCGCCGGGGACCTGGTTGGAAGCCCGTGGACCGACCTGTACCCCGCGGTGTGGGGACTGGAGCACTTCGCGCGCCAGCAGCCCGCGTTTCCGAGGTTCACGCTCGACCTCGCGGCGCCGGTCGGCATGCCCTTCGCGTACAGCAGTCCGCTGCATGGCTGGGCGGCCTGGCCGCTGTTCGCCCTCGGCGCGGGACCTGTGGCGGCATGGAACGCCACCCTCGTGGGGGCGAGGGTCGCCACGGTGGCATGCGCGTACGGCGCGGCCCGCGCGTGGGGGCTCGGCCTCACCGGCGCGCTCACTGCGGCCATGGTGTGGGGCGGCTCGCCCTTCTTTCACGGCTACGCCGCCGAGGGCATCGTCGAGGGCACCGACGGCTGGACGCTCGCGCTGCTGGCCTGGGCGCTCGCGGCGGCGCCGCGAGCCGCACGCGGACGCACCCTCACCGGGCTGGCGCTCGGGCTCGTCCTGATGTCCAGCTGGTACCTCGGCATGGTCGGATGCGCGCTCGTCACGTGCTTCGGGGTGCGAGGCGCATGGAGCGCCCAGCACCACGACCGCCGCGACGAGCTGCTGCGCGCCGGGACCTCGCTGCTCGTCGGGCTCGTCGTCGCAAGCCCCTTCCTGTGGGCGTTCCTGACGACCATGACGGGCGCGCGCCCGCTGACCGACGACGTCCGCGCCGCGATGGGCGCGCCGCTCGCGGTCCGGACGCCCGGCCTGCTCGCGCCACAGCCCTTCGCGCTCACCACCTGGGTCGGGGTGCTCCTGCCAATCGCGGCGGGCATGTCCGCGCGGCGTCACCCGCGCATGGCGCTCTTCGCGCTCCTCTGCGGGATCCTGTCGCTCGGCACGGGCCCCTGGTACGACCTCCCGGTGCTACGGAGCGTCCGGTTCCCCTACCGTTGGCACGCGGGGACGCTCGCCGCGCTGGCCTTCCTGGCGGGCACCACCGTCGATGGTGTGTCGCGCGCGCGGCTCCGAAGCGCGCTGGGCCCGCTCCTCTGGCTCGAGGGTTTCCTGCTCTCCCCCATCGCGCCGGTCCTCCCTGGCGCGCCGCCGAGCGTCCCCGGCGAGGGCGTCTACGCCGACCTGCAGGACGCCGTCGTGCTGGAGATCCCCGGCCCGCTCGCCATGCCGCCCGGGGTGGTGAACCGCTCACGGCCGCGGGCGAGGTACCTGTTGTGGGGACGAACGCGCCACGGCGGCCGGAGCCCGTGGGCGCCCGACTTCAACGGGGTCGCCGAGGGCCACGAGGCCAACTGGCTCGCGGCGTGGCGGACCTGGGACCCGCTGGCGCGCCAGACACCCGCGGCGCCGGATCTTCACGCCACGCGCGAGGGCGGCGTCGACCTCGTCATCGTGCACGGCGAGGAGCTCGGCGAAGCGCGCTCCCGGACGCTCGTCGACCTACTCGTGGCGGACGGAGCGGACGTCGAAGCGCGTGACGGCGCCGTCGTGAGGCTCGCCCTGCCGCCTACGGCGGGTACCACCCGTCCATGACGTCCGCGCGCGCCGCGATCCAGTCGCGCAGGTACGCCCACTCCTGCTCGGGCGGAACCACGTCCCCGCGCCAGCCGTAGGCGTCGCGGTAGGCACGTCCCCATTTCTGCCAGTCACGACGTCCGGACGCCGCGACATGTTCCTGCCAAGCGTCGTAGCGCGCGAGGAGAGTGTCCTTCGCGAGGGGCCCGTCCAGCGCCGCGCGCATCCGCGCCTCCCAGGCCGGCCGGAGCCTCTCATCTTCGAGGGCACGCTCGAAGAGATGGTTGCTCCAGTAGAAGTCGTAGTCCTCGGTGGCGGGCACGCGGGCGGAGGTCCAGTCCTGTCCGAGCGCGTGGTTGAAGTCCCACGGCGCGTGCCGCCACCGCCCGCTGGCGGCGTCGAAGTAGAGGTAGGCGTTCTTGCCGCCGCTGTCGTTCGCGGCCATCCAGCGGACGAGGATCCACCAGTCGACGAGGTCCTCCATCTCCCAGCGGGCAGCGAGCTCCGCGGCGAAGGCGTCGTCGTACGACGTCGAAGCCCACGCCACGAGCGCATCGAGCGGCTCCCACGCGGTCGTGTCGCCGCGCATGACATAGCCGTCGTGCCACGTCCACTTTGGCGCGTCGTTGTACGTCGCGCGGAAGTTCGCCTCGTGGCCCACGGCCTTGTAGAGAGGGCCGTCCTCATCGAAGCCGGCGTCCTCCCACCATTCTCCGTCGACATGGTCGCTCAGGAGGTAGAGCCCGTGGTAGGCGCCGTTCAGGTACACGACGACGGGCATGGCCTGGATGGGTTCTCGCGTGGGGTCGAGCAGGCCCCACCCCTCGTAGCAGAGCAGCTGACGGAGATAGCTGTTGTCATCGAACGTGCTCGTCAGGACGACGGAGCGGCGGGAGCGCCAACCCGGCGCATCAAAGCGCTGCTCGGCTGGAAAGGCAAGTGTGTAACTACGCTTCGGGTAGTACGCGGACGATGCGCCGCGATACTTCACTGTGGCCGTGAGCGCCTCGCCACGCCACACCACGGTGGTCGGTGCGGCCACGTCGTCCGAGGCCTCGGCCGGAACCGTGACATGGAGCACCGGCACGCCGAGCTCCTCGCCATAGCGGAGGGGATCGACCTGCACGTTGTCGGCGACGTCCCACGCATCCGCGACACGCACCACGAACCTTCCGAGCGACGACGCGCGGCCATCCGGGGACGTCGCGCGAACCTGGACGGGCCACGCGCCGGCGGCATCGAGCCCCGGCGTCCATCGGAAGGTGGCGCCCTGAAGGACCGCCCCAGCGGGCGGATCCACGAGCTCGAGCGTGACATCGTCATCACAGGTGACGACCAGCTCCACCCTCTCGCCCTCGGTGACGACGACGTCCGGAGCGGCCGGCGTGCAGGTGGTCGCAGCGGCGCCCAGATGCTCGACCGAGGCCGGCCCCGCATCGACGACGCTGGGGTCGACCGCGCACGAGAGCAGGACGAGCGCGACGATCAACGCGTGCTCATCGTCAGGTCGGTCGACACGGCGATCGTCACCTCTCCGTTCGGAGGCACGTCGACCGTGAGCGTTCCGCTCCGTCCCGTGCCGTCCGTCACGCGCACGCGGCGCGTGCCCGCGGCCACCTTGCGCGCGACGCCCGCGCGTAGACCGCTGGGCCGGGCATCGTCGATCGCCACGGACAGCGTCGCGCCGGGGTCGAGCTTCGGGACCACGAACCGGAGGGTGCCGGTGGCCGTGACCGCCGCGGGTGGCGGATCGGCCGCGGTCTGCGCCGGTACGGGGGGCACCGAAGGCGCAGGCTCCGGGGTCGGCACCACCGCCGGCGTCGTCGCGACCGGTGAGGTGGTGGTCGCGGCGGCACTCGAGGGACCAGCGTCTCGAGGTGGACGCGCTCCGGCCTTCGCGACGGGGCGCGTCCCGGGGGCGCTCGCCTCCACCGGTGGAGCCTGACTCGGTCGCGGCGTGGACGCCTGCGTTCCGGGCAACGGCGCCACGGGAGCAACCGGCGGCAGCGGAGGCGGGCTCGCCGACGGCGCGGGCGACTGCAGCACCCCCCAGGCGACCCCTGCGGCGGCCGCGAGACCCACCAGGCCCAGGGCCAGCCCGAGCCACGGTGAACGGCGGGGAGGCGCCTCGGGCGGCGGCGTCGCCACCGGGGAAGCTGCGCCAACCACCGTGGCCTCCGCGGGTGACGCACGCACGACGGAGGGCTCGGGCGTCCACACGGCCGTGGCGGGCTCGGGCGCCGGCGACGGCACGTTCGCCACGGAGTTCGAAGCGGGCAGGACCGCGGTCGCGTCCAGGTTCGAGGGCGGCTTTGCCACGTCGGGGCGCTCCGGCGTGACCGTCTCCCGCCGCGGAGGCGTGGCGGGCGGCGTCGGCGTGACGTTCAGGCCGCTACGAAGTTCGGCGACGTTGCCCGGCAAGAGGCTCGGGGCGCTGCTCTCGTGCCAGCCGCGCAGACGGTCCGTGATCTCCCGCACCTTGTCCCCGGTGGCCTCGACGAGGAGCACGCCGATCTCGCGCGCGGAGGCGGGGCCGCCCATGGCGTGCAGCGCCCGCTCGACGTCGTAGCGGAAGGCGTCGCCATCGGCGTAGCGGTCGTCCGGAGAGAGCGCGAGCGACTTCCGGTGGATGGCGCGCCACTCCTCGAGGTTCGGGCGGCGCACCTCGTCCGGCAACGGCGGGATCTTCCCGGAGAGAATGCGGTGGCGAATCTGGACGTCCGCGAGGTTCGCGAAGGGGCTCTTGCCGGTGAGCAGCTCATGGAGCATCAGGCCGACGGCGTAGAGGTCGGTGCGACCGTCCATCTCCTGGTTCGCCTCGATCTGTTCCGGCGCCATGTACGCAAACTTGCCCTTGACCTGGTTGCTCTCCGTGCGCTCGAGGCGCTCGGCGGCGCGGGCCACGCCGAAGTCGATGAGCTTCACCTCGCCCTGGCTGCTCACCATCACGTTGCGCGGGTTCACGTCGCGGTGGACGATCCGCATCGGGCGGCCCAGCTGGTCCACGCGCGCGTGCGCATAGTGAAGCGCGCGCAGAACGCCGCACAGGATGGTCATCGCGATCCGCGGCGGCAGCAGACGCCCCGTCCGTGCGAGCGCGATCTGCAGCTGCCGCAGGTCCAACCCCGGGATGTACTCCATCTCGAGGTACCACTCGTCGCCCTCTCGGCCGGACGCGTACACCTGCGCGATGTTCTCGTGGGAGAGCTGCGCGTTGATGCGCGCCTCGTCGAGGAACATCCGCACGGCGCGCTCGTCGCTGCTTCCGGCGCGGATGCGCTTGATGACGACGAAGCGCCCCGTGGCGTCGTCGTTGGCGCGGCGCGCGAGGTCGACCTCGGACATGCCGCCGGCGCCCAGCCGCTCGAGCAGCACGTAGGTGGCGAAGGGCCGGGGGTAGTTCGAGGTCGTCACAACGAGAGTGTATTCAAGTGCGGGCGAGGAGTGCGAACTTCAAGTAGCGACCCTCGGGATGCGCGAACGCGACCGGGTGGTCCGGCGCCTGCGCGCTACGGTGAAGCTCGGCCCATCCGGCCTTCAGGCCGTCGCGAAGCGCCTCCTCCCACTGCTCCCAGGAGAGGCGCGCGGAGCACGAGGAGCTCACGAGCAGCTCGCGCGCGAGCCCGCCCACGTGCTTGTGCAGGTCGCGGTAGGCATTGCGGGCGGCGCCGTCGTTGGCGCGCTCGTGCGACAGCGAGGGCGGATCGACGATGACGACGTCGGTCGCGGCGCCCTCGTAGCGGAAGGCGTCGGTGGCCTCGAACGCGTGACGCGCGGGGTCGAGCCCGTTGAGCCGGAAGTTCTCCTTCGCGTCGTCGAGCGCCGCGGGCGCAATGTCCACGCTGGTGACGCGGCGCGCGCCGCCAAGCGCGGCTGCCACCGAGAACCCCCCGTTGTAGCTGAACAGGTTGGTGACGGTGCGCCCCTCGCACCAGCCGCGGACCATCCGGCGGTGCTCACGTTGATCGAGGAAGAGTCCCGTCTTCTGGCCGTGCTTCACCCGCGCGAGCAGCTTCATGCCGTGCTCACGTACGACCAGCCCGTCCGCGGGCTCGGGGCCGGCGAGAGTGTCGCCACCGTCGCGGGCGTCCACGCGGGCGACGCCGTAACGGCGGTACACCGTAGTTCCGTGCGCCGAGAGCGCGTCCACGAGCGCGCCGAGATGGCGCTCCCAGGACTTGGCGTAAATGCGCAGCACGAGGACGTCGCCATAGCGGTCGACGACCACCCCGGGGAGCCCGTCGCCCTCGCCGTTGATGAGGCGGTAGGCGTCGGTGTCGCCCTGCACGACGACCTTGCGGAGCGCAGCAGCGCGCGCGACACGGCGCGCGACGATCGAGCTGACCTCCATCGGCTCGCGGCCGAGCACGCGCACCGCGATGGGGCCCTCGTCGAAGAGGCCCCAGGCAACGGTCTTGCTCCGATCGTCCAGGAGCAGCACCGGCTCGCCGACGGCAGCCGAGCCCTTCACCCCTTCGCGGTAGACCCAGGGGTGGCCACGGGCCACGGTGCCGACCGTGTCGCGCGTGAGCTGGAGGCGCTTCATCGCGACCCCGAAGGGACGCGCGAGGCGTGTAGGTTGAAAAACGGGGTGGGTCGCACGGGCATCTGCTCCCCTAACGCACGACGCCGACCCGTTAGAACGGAAGGACGCGGCGCGACGGTGAATGACCTCAGCCACCGCGCGTCCAGTGCACAGGAGACACCCCGATGCGAACCGCCCCCCTCCGCGCCGCCCTCGCCCTCGTGCTCGCCCTCCCTTCCTGCGTCGTCTACGACAGCGACGTCGTCACGCCCGCGCCCACCTACGCGAACAACCCGCCGTACATCGACTGGGCCGAAGCCTCGTGCGGTTGGGACGGCTACGTCCGAGACAACGTGTGGGTCTTCGAGGCCGGCGTGCAGGACTGGGACGGCGCAGGCGACATCGTCGCCGTGGTGGCCGACGTCTACGACACCTGGGACGGACGCTGGATCGACGGGTTCGAACTCGCGTGGGATCCGGCCTACGGAACCTGGTACAGCGACTGGCTCGGAAGCACCACCTACCTCGACTGCGGGTACCCCGACTACGTCGTGGACTTCACGGCCTTCGACCGCTTCGACGACGCCGACGTGATCAGCGTCGCGCCGGGATATTTCTAGCGGGTGACGATAAGGTCACCGCATGTGGTGGCTCTTCCTCGCGAGCGCGCTCGCCGCCGACACCTGGTCGGATCCCCTGCCCGGCGTGCGCCTCCTGTACCGCACCGCTTCCGGCCCGCAGCGCATTCATGCGCTGGTGATCGACACCTGCGCCGCGGGCATACGGTTCCGCGCGACGGACAGTGACGAGCGGCGCCGCACGACCTCGAGCTTCGCGTCGCTCGTGGGCGCCGAGGCCGCCGTCAACGGGGACTTCTTCTCCTACGACGACTACGACGTGGACGGGCTCGCCGTCGGCGACGGCAACCCCTGGAGCGGCGTCTACTCCCGCGAGGGCTCCCTCGCCTTCGGGCAGGACCGCACGGAGATCGTCGCCCCGGGCGTGCTCAGCGCGGCGCTGCCCTGGATGGAGGAGGTCGTCTCCGGCAAGCCGCTCCTCGTCGACGGAGGCATCGCGCAGACGGGCTTCGGCACGTGGAGCGCGTGTGATTCCAGGAACCCGCGCACGATCTACGCCCTCAGCCAGGATCGCCGCACCGTCTGGCTCGTCGTCGTGGATGGACGCAGCAGCAGCGCCGTCGGCATGACCTGCGACGAGGAGGCCGCGCTGATGGCGAGCCTCGGCGTGGACCGCGCGCTCAACATGGACGGCGGCGGCAGCTCCACGATGTGGGTCGCCGGAGAGGGCGTCGTCAACAACCCCTCCGACGGCAGCGAGCGCGTCGTCGGGAACCACCTCGCGATCATGGCGACGGGCTCCGGACCGCCGGAGAGCTGCGACCTGTGGCAAGACCTGCCCTACGCCCACGCTGCCATGGTGGACGACGCCGGGACGGATCTCGATGGCGACGGCTACGCCGACCTCTGCGCCCGCGCCGCTGCTGGCATCCGCTGCTACCACGCCCTCCCCGCGGGAGGATGGGGCAACCACCTCCAGACGAGCCTGCTGACGAACGCGGACGGTTGGAATGCGGAGGCGCGCTACGCGTCCATCCGCTTCGGCGACGTCACGGGCGACGGTCGCGCGGACATGTGCGCCCGCGACGCGGACGGCGTGCTCTGCTGGCCGTCCCTCGGCTCCAGCGCGGACGGCACGCCCTCTGGCTTTGGCGACCCCTTCCGAGGTCCCGCGCTGCGCGACGCCGATGGCTGGAGCGCGCCCCGCCACGGTGGGACGCTCCGCCTTGCCGAGCTCGATGGCGACGGGATCCTCGACCTGTGCGCGCGTTCGTCCACGGGTCTCCGCTGCTGGCGGGGAACAGGCGCTGGCTTCGACGCGGGCTTCGACGGCCCCCTGCTCTCCGATGCATCGGGCTGGACGGCGCCTTCGTGGAACGGGACGATCCGCTTCGGAGACGTCACCGGCGATGGCCGAGACGACCTCTGCGCGCGCGCCTCCGACGGCGTGACCTGCTGGCCGTCCCTCGGCGCGGGGTTCGGTGAGGCGATGTCGGGCCCGGCGTGGACGGACGCGGCGGGCTGGGCCGACACCAACGCCTGGGGCACGATCCGGCTCGTCGACCTGGATGGCGACGGCCGGATGGACCTGTGCGGACGCAACGCGAGCGGTCTCGACTGTCGTCTCTCCACGGGAGCCGGGTTCGGGGACGCGATCCTGCTGAGCAGCGTGACCGACGAACGTGGGTGGGGCGACACCGACAACGCGCTCACCTTCCGCTTCGGCGACCTCGACGCCGACGGCGACAGCGACGTCTGCGCCCGGGGCAACTGGCGCATGTACTGCTGGCGCTACGAGGACGGTGCGTTCAGCGGCAGCCTTGAGGGCCCGGAGCTCTCCAACGACGCGGACTGGGACCTGAACGGAACCTGGCCGACGCTCGCGCTCCTCGACGTCAACGGGGACGGACGTGCCGACCTGGTCGGCAGGGGGCCCGCGGGCGTCGATTTCTGGGCGAGCAACGGCGTCGGGTTCGAAGCCGCGCAGTCGGGACCGCGCTTCGCGGACGGCTCGAACTGGGACGAGGAGATGTACTGGTCGACGCTCCGCGTGGTGCCGACGCGCCGGCGCAACGCGTGCGTAGCCGTCGACACGGGCGCGGTGGACAGCGGAGTCGCGGATACGGGCACGGACACAGCTACGGATTCAGCCACACCGCAGGACACCGCCAGCCCCGATGTGCCGCTCGACACCGCCACGGGCGGGGCCGGCGTTCTTCCTGGCAAGGCGCGGATCGTGCCGGAGTCCTGTGGCTGCGCAACGACGGGCAACGCCGGGGCGATGCCGTCCGTGATCAGCGTCGCCGCCGCGTGGTGGACCCGCCGGCGTCTGCGCCGGTCGCCGGGCTCACAACGTCGCACCTGAAGTTGCGTTAGGCTGCAAGCATGGCGCACGTCACCCTCTACTCCACCACGTACTGCGGCTACTGCACCGCTGCGAAACGCTTCTTCGAGGCCAAGGGCATCGCGTTCGCGGAGGTCGACCTGACCGGCGACGATGCCGGTCGTGACGACCTTCGCGCGCGGACCGGCCGCACCACGGTGCCGCAGATCTTCGTCGGCGAGACCCATGTCGGCGGCTACACCGACCTCGTCGCGCTGGACCGCGCAGGCGGGCTGGAGCCCCTGCTGCGGAGTTGACCTGTCAACCCCGACCTTGATGACGAGCCTCATGGCGTGCTAGTCCGTAGGGGATGCCCGTTTCCCTCCCGCACGTCACGCTGTCGGCCCAGGCCCGTCGGATCCTTGTCACCGCGGGTCGCGGCGGCGTCGGAGCGACGACGACGGCCGCGCACCTCGCGCGCGCGTTGAGCGAGCACGAGGCCGTCACCGTCATCGACGGCGCACACGGACTCCGAAACCTCGACGCAGCGCTCGGCATCGACGCGCTCACCCGTAGCACCGACGCGTGGACGTACCCGCACCCGCAGGTCGAGAGGCTCGTCTACGCACGCGTCGCACGAGAGCGCGCCCACACGCTCGCCGATGTCGTGGCCTGTCTGGGTGGCGAGCGCTGCATCATCGACGGACCTCGCCACGATGCCCCCGACTTCGAGGACGTCGTCGGCGCGGCAGACGCTGCGCTGGTCGTGCTCACCCCGGACGCTGCGAGCGTACGCGACGCGGCCCTTGTGCTCGAGCGCCTCGATGGGCTCGGCATGACTGCACACCTCATCGTGCAGCGGTGGCGTGCCCCCGAGCGTTCCCGACGCGCTGACGCCGTCGGCATCGAGGCCATCGTGGCCGCGCTGGGCGTCACGGTGCTCGGCGTGGTGCCCGACGACGGCCAGGTCGTACGGGGTTGCGAACCCTCCGCCGACACCCCGGCGGCGCAGGCCTTCGCGCGGATCGCACGCCGGGTTCTCGGAGAGGAGGCCGTACCTTTCCTCTCCGACGCCGCGACAGCAACGAACTGGACGGCGATGCGTCGCTGGATGGGCTTCGCCTGACGCGCTACCCACCCATGTGGCCGGACACCTGCTCCAGTACCTGCTCCCGCGCGCGCCCGCCGCCGAGCCGGATGTACCGGACGGCCGCATACGCTTTCTAGGCACGTCGGGCTTCGAGCTCCGCGCGGAAGACGGCACCACGCTCGTCCTCGACCCGTACCTGACACGACCGGGGTTGTTTCGGAGCGCGTTCGGGCGTCTGGAACCCAACGCCGAGCTGCTCGGACGGGAGATCCCGCGCGCGGACGCCGTGCTCTGCGGACACAGCCACCACGACCACGCCCTCGATGCGCCCGTGGTCTGCGCGCAGACCGGCGCGCTGCTGGTCGGCAGCGAGAGCACGCTCAACCTTGGCCGGGCAGCCGGACTCCCGGAGCACCAGCTGCGCCGAGCGGAGGGAGCGCTGCATCTCGGCGGCGCCGTCGCCACGCCGCTGCCGTCACGGCATGGCAAGGCGATCCTCGGCCGCGTGCCGCTCCCCGGTGACATTCCGACGCCTCCCCCGTGGCCGCCAAGGCTATGGGAGCTGCGCCACGGACCGGTGTACCTGTGGCACCTTGACCTGGGCGACGCGCGTGTACTGCACGTCGACTCCGCCGACTGGCGCGAAGACACGCTCGACGGCGTCGAGGCCGACATCGTGTGCCTCTGCGCGGTGGGTCGACAGTACCGACACGATTACACGCGCGGCCTGTTGGAGCGGTTGCGTCCGAAAATCGTCCTGCCCTGCCACTGGGACGACTTCACCCTGCCATGGGGCCAGCCGCCTCGACAGCTGCCCGGGGTACGCGTGGAGGACTTCTGCGAGGAGATCCGGCGCTGCGGCGCGCAGCCCGTGGTGCTGGGCATGGGCGCGCGGTGGACCTGGTAAGCGCAGCCACCTGAGACGAACAAGCCCGCGCCGAGGGGGCGCGGGCTCGAAAGATGGAGGCGACGGGCGGATTTGAACCGCCGAATGATGGTTTTGCAAACCATTGCCTTAGCCACTTGGCTACGTCGCCGACGCT
>JACCDX010799017.1_pt1 | contig 11272 bp, 12 predicted proteins | sample 7449681 | NCBI WGS metagenome assembly JACCDX01 (sample SAMN15323450, study PRJNA562643) | freshwater metagenome | isolation source: river surface water | place: USA:Blue River Watershed | collected 2017-08-18 | reverse complement strand
CCTCAGTCCCTGAAATGCGGGATGCTTTAGTAAGATATACGAGAATTTCTTACGATCTAAAAGAAAGTCAAATTGATTTGATAGAGAATGGGTTAATGAGAGAACTTGAAAGATCATTTTTATTACAAAAGATAGATTCAGCTTGGAAAGAACATTTGCAACAAATTAATACCCTTCGAGAAAATATAGGATGGCGAGGTTATGGTCAAAAAGATCCTTTAATAGAGTATAAGAATGAGGCATATAATGTATTTCTAGCTATGACGACCAATATAAGGCATTCAGTTGTATATTTGATTTTTAAATCTCAGCCTATTTTAAAAGTGTAGTTTGTATTAAATTTTTCAATTAATTTGACATTAGTAAGTTAATGGAACAATATAAAGAATAATAATTTTATAAGACATTTATATGACAAAAAGAACACTGCGTGGAACAAAACTGAAAAGGTCCCGTACATCTGGATTTAGAGCTAGGATTAAAACAAGTTCTGGTAGACGTATTTTAAAAGCAAGAAGAGCTCGAGGTCGACATTCTATATCTATAAGTTAATTAGATGGTTGAATTTCTCTAATAAGTTTTTATACATTAATATATTAGAGAAACAACCTTTTTATATGTCTAATTCTTTACTAGATATCTTTTAACTATGTTTAGTAAAAGTAAGAGACTCCTATAAACAACATATTTTATGAATTTTACTAAAGAATTTAAATTATTTTTAAAAGCTAGATACCCTATACTATACATTTCCACAACTGAAGAAGAAAGGTTAGAGTATACAATCAAATCTTCGATCAAAGAATCTAATGTAAATAGAGGAATTTATACTTGGGATTTTATAGATGGATATTTGGGAAATCCTAGTGACAATGGTTTTGGAGCTAGGAATCCTCTTCAAGCATTGGAATTAGTAGAGAAACTAACTAATGAAAATCCTGCCGTTTTTCTTTTGAAAGATTTTCATTTGTTTCTGAACGATATATCAGTTGCTAGAAAATTAAAAAATTTAGCAAAAGTTTTAAGAAATAATACTAAAACCATAGTAATCGTAGCTCCTGAAATTCTAATTCCGGATTCGTTAAAGGACTTAATTACGATTTTAGAATTTAAACTACCTCAGCCTCTAGAAATAAAAAAAGAATTGGTACGAGTTCAAGAATCTTTAGGACATTTTTTACCTGAAACTTCACTAGATATTTTAGTTCGATCTTGTCAAGGGCTATCTTTAGAGCGTATTCGAAAAGTATTATCAAAAATAATAGCTACTTATAAAGAAATTAACATTGAAAGTTTAGACATTATTTTTACCGAAAAAAAACAAATTATTAGTCAAACAAAAATTTTAGAATTTTGTACTGTAACAGAGAAGATGTCCGACATAGGTGGACTTGAGAATCTCAAAAAGTGGTTACAAAAAAGAGTGGGTGCACTATCTCAAAGAGCAGAAAATTACGGATTACCAACTCCTAAAGGTCTTTTTCTAGTTGGAGTTCAAGGTACGGGAAAATCTCTAACAGCCAAAGCCATTGCTAATGAATGGGGGTTACCACTACTAAGATTAGATGTTGGGAAATTATTTGGAGGGATTATTGGAGAATCAGAATCTAAAATGAGACAAATGATTCAATTATCTGAAGCTATTTCTCCTTGTGTTTTATGGATAGATGAAATTGACAAAGCATTTGCAGGCATGGAGTCTAAGGGTGATAGTGGTACAACAAATAGAGTTCTAGCAACATTTATTACATGGCTATCTGAAAAAAAATCTTCAGTATTTGTTGTCGCTACTGCAAACAATATTAATTCATTACCTTCTGAGATTATAAGAAAAGGTAGATTCGATGAAATTTTTTTTATTGGTCTGCCTAACTTTAAAGAAAAAAAATTAATTTTTAAAGTTCACTTAAGCCGATTAAGACCAAAATCTTGGAATAACTATAATATACCTCTACTAAGTGAGATGTCAAAAAAATTTTCAGGAGCGGAAATCGAAGAAGTCATTATAGAAGCTATGCATACTGCTTTTAGCGAAAACAGAGAATTTACTTTTAATGATATCCTGGATGCTATTACTCAATTTGTCCCACTCGCCTACACAAATCAAGAAAAAATAGAATATTTACAAGAATGGGCAAGTGCTGGAAGAGCCAGACTGGCCTCAGCTGAGGAATAAAAATATTATTTTATAAATCTTTATTTTGAGCAGATTATCCGGATTATTATACTATTATAATAGTAATACTCTTAATGATCAGTATAAAACCATATATAAGTTTTTACATTCCTTATGTCACATTTTAGTAAAATAAAAACTACGTTGAAAGATTTGAGCCTACTACAAAAATCGCTTAACGATTTGGGGGTCTCTTGGAATGAAAATATTAGTACTATAAAAGGATATAAAGCACAAGAATGTTTTGCGAACTTGGTTATTAAACAAAATAATAACTATGATATTGGATTCACTTGGAATGGGACAGAATACCAATTAGTTGCTGACTTACAATTTTGGCAACAACCTTGGTCTGTGGAGTTATTTTTAGATAAAATTACTCAAAGGTACGCCTATAACTCTATTTTAAAAGCTACTGAAATCCAAGGCTTTCAAAGAATCGAAGAAATAACCCAAGAAAACGGAAGTATAAAACTAACTCTACAAAGATGGAAATAGCAATGATAATATGCGGACAGAGAGACTCGAACTCTCACAAGAAAACTTACTAGAACCTAAATCTAGCGCGTCTACCAATTCCGCCACGTCCGCTTTTAATTAGATAGCTATAGCATAGCAGAAGTGTATAAAAAAGAAAACATGTTTTTAATATGCTTCTGCTATCTACTTTTCTAATAAAACAAAATTGTATAAAAAATAATTTAAATTATGTTATAATCTTTTATGAAAAACAAATAAGAACAAATTCTTTGTAATATTTCCTCAGTAGCTCAGTGGTAGAGCGATCGACTGTTAATCGATTGGTCGTAGGTTCAAGTCCTACCTGGGGAGTCTATAATATTTATGCTTAGTATAAACCTTTTGCTTAATCTATGACGGGTCACATTAATCGCATTCTATGGAAGTTGATTTATCTTCTAGGTAACTTGAGACTAGCAATCATACTACTTTTGTTTATTGCTCTGATAAGTTCGTTAGGAACGATAATTGAGCAAGAAAAAACAATTTCATTTTACGAAACAAATTATCCTATCTCTAATCCTATTGCAGGTTTTATAAATTCGGATTTTATTCTTTTTTTCGGCTTAGATCATGTCTATACTGCCAATTGGTTTTTAACATTATTGTTCCTCTTTGGAGGAAGTTTGTTGTCATGCACACTCTCTAGACAGATTCCTTCATTAAAGCTTGCTAGATTGTGGAAATTCTTTAAAAGTGAAAATAAGACAAACAAAATGGGTATATCCTTTACTTTATCTAATGGAAGTTTATCTCACTTTTCTTATTTATTAAGACAAAGGCAATATAATGTAATCCAACAAGGGTCTTACATATATGCCTACAAAGGACTAGTTGGAAAAATTGGGCCTATATTAGTGCATTTGAGTATCATTTGTATCTTGGTTGGGTCTGTACTTGGTTCATTAACTGGTTTTATGCTTCAAGAGTTAATTCCAAAAGGGGAATTATTTCATTTACAAAATATCATTTCTTCTGGTCCTTTAAGTTACATACCTCAAAATTTTGAAGGTTATATCCGTGATTTTAACATTGCATATAATGATCAAGGTATGGTAGATCAGTTTTATTCTGAAATAGACATTTTAGACAATGATTTACAAATTAAGAAAGAAAAAACTATTTTTGTTAATGAACCTTTAAGATATTCAGGAGTTACATTTTATCAAACAGATTGGAGTATAGTGTCACTAAAATTTAGTTTAAATAACAGAGAAAATTTTGAAGTCTTTCTGAGAGAAGTAAATGGAGAAAGTAATTCAAGATTTTGGATTGGCTCTTTAGAGTATAAGGCTAAAAGTAAAATACTAGTTGTTTTACAAGATTTGACTGGAAAATATCTATTGTATGATTCTGAAAAAAAACTCTTGGGACAAAGTGAAATTGGTCACAACATATTTTTTAATGGTAATCACTTACGCTTAAATAAAATTTTACCTTCAACTGGTTTACAAATAAAATCAGACCCCGGTATTCCTTTGGTTTATACTGGATTCTTTTTCTTAATTTTTAGCGTATTAATTAGTTATACTTCTTATTTCCAAATCTGGGTAGTAAAAAAACAAAATAAAGTCTATGTCTACGGTGATACTAATCGGGCTATATATTTCTTTGAGAAGAGTATTCTAGAAATAATAAATAATCTACAAAGTGATTCTCTGAGATTTAAAGTACCTAGTAAACCCTTAAATTAATTTTTATTAATTAAAAATATAATTTGAAGCAAAATATTCTTGATAACGAATTTGACACACCATGGCTTAGTTAAAGTTAAGTTCTTAATAGAATTAAATCTGTTAAATATTAATATGAGATAAATAAATCATGACTCGCGTTATTGTAATTACTTCTGGTAAAGGAGGGGTTGGTAAAACTACCACAACTGCCAATTTAGGCATGTCACTTGCTCAGTTGGGGTATCAAACTGCTCTTGTTGACGCTGATATAGGTTTAAGAAATTTAGATCTTTTACTAGGGTTGGAAAATCGGGTTATCTACACTGCTTTAGAAGTTTTATCGGGAGAATGTAGGTTAGAGCAAGCTCTTATTAGAGACAAAAGACAACCAGGGCTTAGTCTTTTGCCAGCCGCCCAAAATAGAAACAAGGATTCTATAAATAGTGATCAGATGAAATATTTGATTTCTTTGATGGAAGAACACTATGATTATATTCTTATAGACTGTCCTGCAGGTATTGAAACTGGATTTCATAATGCTATAGGTCCAGCTAGAGAGGCTATTGTAGTTACAACACCTGAGATTGCTGCAGTTAGAGATGCAGATAGAGTAATTGGATTGCTTGAAGCTAATGGAATTCAGAAAGTTAACCTCTTAGTGAACCGACTTAGGCCAGAAATGGTAAAATCTAATGATATGATGTCTGTTGCCGACGTCAAAGAAATATTGGCCATACCTTTAATTGGAGTTATCCCTGAAGATGAGTGTGTAATTATATCAACAAATAGAGGAGAACCACTTGTTCTTGAGAAAAAGCTTTCTCTTCCTGGTATAGCCTTTGAAAATACAGCTTATAGACTTGATGGACAACAAGTGGATTTCATAGATTTCGATTCTTATTCTAAAGGACCATTAAAACGTTTACGAAATTTTTTCCTAGGATCTTCTACAACTTAATTAATAGTGTAGTTTATGAATTTATATGATTACAGAATTTTTTGAACGTTTATTTGTTAACAATACTCGTGGAAGCCGGGATGACGTAAAGAGACGTCTTAAATTAGTTCTTGCTCATGATAGATCCACTCTTAACGCCTCAACATTAGAGAAAATGAGAAAAGAAATTCTTATAGTTGTGTCCAAATATGTTGAATTAGATACTGAAAGTTTAGAATTTTCCATAAGAACTGATAGTCGTATGACTGCACTTATAGCGAATCTACCAATTCGTAGAATTTTACAGCTAGAGGATATTATCTAAACTTTATAAATGCGGAATAAACTAACATTTAAGTTAATTTCCGCATTTAATTATTTTTCTAACGTATAAGAGTTCCAAGCTAACTGCTGTAAGCTACCGTTCCGTCTTAGTGGACGAGTCACAAGCTCTAAAACATCCCTTGAATTTGTAAAGCCATGTATTTGGGCAAACGTAAATTCAACAGACCATTTTGTGTTAATACCTCTAGCTTCTAGAGGATTAGCGTGTGCCATACCTGTTATAACTAAATCTGGTTTCAGAGTTCGAATTCTTTCTAATTGTTTGTAATTATCTGGTTTTTCTACAATAGAAGGTAGTTTAACACCCATTTCTAAGCAGGTTTTTTCCAACAATAATAATTCACTAGCTTGATATCTCTTATCCATATAAGGTATACCAATTTCACAAACAATCATGCCACAACGAATTAAAAATCTAGCCAAAGATATTTCAAGTAGATTATCCCCCATGAAAAATACAGATTTATTCACTATCAATTCCAAATATTCTTCTAAAGAGTTCCAAATTTTTCTTTCTCTTTCTTCTAAACCAACAGGTTTAATTCCAAAAACGGAACAAATTTTTTCTATCCAAGCTCTAGTGCCATCTGGTCCTATTGGAAATGGAGCTCCTATTAGCTTCGTTCTTCTTCTACGCATTAAAGTTGTGGCTGTCCTACTTAAATAAGGGTTTACACCACATACGTAGTATCCTTCATTTATAACAGGCAATTCTGTATAACGTTTTGAAGGTAGCCATCCAGAAACTTTAATTCCTTGGTTTTTTAATTCTAGTGCTAACTGGTTAGCAACTGAATCAGGAACTGATCCAAACAATATTAAAGGTGCATGGTCATAGTAAGAAGTTTGACTTTTTATAGGTATAGATTGTTTTACATGACTTTCTGGGCATTTTTGTGCCATAGCTGCAAGCACTGTATCTTCTCCTTGAGTAAACGCATAATCTAGTCCATTTGCTCGAGCAACTACAATAGGTATCCCAATTTCATTTTCTAATTTTGGTGCTATGCCTTCTAAATCCATTTTTATAATTTCGGTTGTGCACGTTCCAATCCAAAAGATTACACTGGGGTGTCGATCTTTCTTTATTTGTAAGCACAACCGTTTTAATTCCTCGTAATCACTCAATTTTGCTGAAATATCTCCTTCTTCTAGCTCAGCCATAGCATATCGTGGCTCAGAAAATATCATAACCCCCATGGCGTTTTGTAAAAAATACCCACAGGTTTTAGTCCCAATAACAAGAAAAAAACTATCTTCTATTTTTTGATACAACCAAGCTACACAACTTATTGGACAAAAAGTATGGTAATTTCCAGTTTCACATTCAAAATTTAACAAACTATCCTTGGGTTCAGTAAGTACTTGTGAGTTCATGTTTTAATCCTAATGTTAAACAATCATCAATTCTAATGACTGATCGTTAAAGGAACTATCATCATTTTGTTTATCAGATGGTGTTAGATAAAAATCTGATAATAGACTAAATAACTCTCGGTCTGCTGCTTCATTTGGAACAACTCCTTCCGGTTTGGCAATAATTTGATCAGCAATATTTAAATAGTAATCACATACATAGTTTAATGATGAATCTAATTCCGACATCTCAAATAAAGTTTTTCCTTTAACTCGAGAAATACGAATGTCCTCTATGAGCGGCAAAACTTCCAAGATGGGCATAGGTACTGCATCCACGTACTTTTCAATTAAATCTCGTTTTGCAGTCCTATTGCCTATTAATCCAGCTAATCGTAAAGAATGTGTTCTAGATTTTTCTCTTACAGAAGCGGATATTCTATTAGCTGCAAATAATGAATCGAATCCATTGTCGGTAACGATTAAACAGTAGTCAGCATAATTCAATGGAGCTGCAAAACCACCACATACGACATCCCCTAAAACATCAAATAAAATAATATCGTACTCGTCAAATGCATTTAATTCTTTTAGTAACTTTACTGTTTCTCCAACTACATAACCTCCACAACCTGCACCTGCTGGAGGCCCCCCAGCTTCAACGCAATCTACACCTGCGTATCCTTTATAAATTACATCTTCAGGCCAAACATCTTCATAGTGATAATCCTTAGCTTGTAAAGTATCGATAATAGTAGGTATTAAAAACCCTGTCAAAGTAAAGGTGCTATCGTGTTTTGGGTCACATCCAATTTGTAGTACTTTTTTTCCTCTCTTTGCTAAAGCAACTGAAATGTTGCAACTTGTTGTAGACTTACCAATTCCACCTTTTCCATAGACTGCAAGTTTCACTATATGTTCCCCCGAGTGAAATAAAATATATAAATATAATCCATTAATAGGATAATACAAATAAACTATAAAACTTAATTTAGTTAAAAATTCTTGTGCAAAAAGATGTATCCACGGATACATCTTTTTATTTAAGAGCTTTTTGAAGTATCGTCCTCTGAAACATTTGAAATGAAACTTGTCGAGCTACCGCTTAAAATTGATTTTGCCAAAGATAAAGCTCTTTTAGCTTGTATGTTCGCTTTATTAGTCCAATTAGCTAATCGAGAATTTTTCTTAGATTTAGAAGTTCGTTTTTTTGGAACTGCCATGTGTATTTCCTTCTATATTATTTTATTTTAAAAATTACGTGTACTTAATATACAACAGGTCCATTATACAAGTAAAAGTAAAAACAAAAAATTCTAAAAAATAAAAGATCTGAAAATTTTAACTTTTATCAGACACAATTATTTTTTAGAATATTATTTACTTATCTGGATCCTAGACGGCTCAGTTGTCTTAAAGCAATTCTAGCTATATTAAAAACTGCCCAAGATGCTGCTGCCAAAACCGGAAAAAGAACTATTAAAAGTCGCATGTCCATGACACAATCCTATGGTATATCTTTCCTAAATATTATAGCTAATGAGATCTATATGATGTATTTATAAAAGAGAATTTCATTATATACATATAAAATAAATCAGATATGAAGATAAAAGTAACAATATATTTCCTAATAAGTAATAATTGATCTTAAGAACTTAATAATAATTAAATAGTCTAAGAAGTTTTTTAAATTTGAAATGATAGATTTACCTTTTACATTAGATCAGTTAAGAATAATTAAAGCTATAGCTTCGGAAGGAAGTTTTAAAAAAGCAGCAGATAGTCTTTATATATCCCAACCTGCTGTTAGTTTACAGGTTCACAACTTAGAAAAACAGCTTAATGTTCTAATTTTTGATAGAGGGAATAGAAAAGCTTCTTTTACAGAAGAAGGTGAGATGCTACTAAGATATGGAAATAGAATTTTATCTTTATGTGATGAAACATGTAGAGCAATTGATGATTTACATAATTTACAAGGTGGAACTTTAATCGTTGGTGCTAGTCAAACTACAGGAACATATTTAATGCCACGATTGATAGGTTTATTTCGCCAAAAATACCCACAGGTTGCTGTACAACTTCAAGTTCATTCTACTAGGAGAATTGCTTGGAGTGTCGCTAATGGTCATATTAATCTAGCTATAATAGGAGGAGAGGTACCTATAGAGTTGAAAAATATGCTTCAGGTTACATCATATGCAGAAGATGAATTAGCTTTAATCTTACCGAAATCGCACCCTTTTTCAATGTTAAAAAGTATTCAAAAAGAAGATTTATATAGATTACGATTTATTGCTTTGGATAGACAATCCACTATAAGAAAAGTTATAGATAAAGTTTTAAATCAAAATGGGATTGATAGTACAAGATTTAAAATTGAAATGGAATTAAACTCAGTTGAAGCTATAAAAAATGCAGTGCAATCAGGATTAGGAGCAGCTTTCGTTTCAGTTTCCGCTATTGCAAAAGAATTGGAATTAGGTGTTTTACAGTGGGTAAAAATAGAAGATATCATAATAAAGAGAACACTTTCTATAATTGTAAATCCTAAAAAGTATAGATCCAAAGCTTCAGAAATTTTTAGTAAAGAAATTTTAACTTTATTTGTATCCCCTTATGTCGATGAATGAGTTTGCAATCTATGAAAATTTAAAATGACAACCTTAAAAAAAAGTTTAAACGTTTTATTTTATAAAATTCTTTTAAAGTTTTATTCAAACATGAAAAATGTGACCTCTGAGCCGATGAGCTTAGGTCTTCTTCGGGAAGAAGTTCAAATACTTATTTCTACTACGATACTTATAGAATTAAAACTACTTTTGGATAACATTATTTATTATTATTCTAAAAAAATAGGTGTCAGTTTACTTGTAGACACATTTATAAAATTTTTAGTGGTATCTTCTAAGCGAAAAATTTTGTACCGATTGGGATTAAGTAAGTACAGTAGCTTAGAGACTTCAAATCAATGGATAATAAAAAAAATACAAATTGAAGAGTATTCTTCCATACTAAATTTATTAAATTCAATATATTGCATGGAAATAACTGAGAGTATCTCGGCAAATTTAACAGCAAGCTTAATAGAAAATTTGGTTATAAAACTTAGCAATGTAATGGTGTACGAAATATTTTCTAGCAAAAATCTTTCTAAATTTGTCTTTTTAAAATCGTATACAGTAGATTATCTTTTATTCTCTTACAGTTTAACCAATTTGAAAACTTATTTATATTGGAAATCGTATATTGAAAGTACTTATTCCAATATAAAAAGATTTTCTACAGACACATATCCACTGTTAATTTGTACAAAAAATGGTATCGAATCTAAAAGATTGTATAATCGAAACCTTATATATAGTAAAGATTCTTCAAAAATACAGGCTATACTTTCTAATTTTCTAAACTTTATAGATTATTTAATTAGTGGTACTAAAATCGGTATGTAATATTTTGTTTTTCTACATACCTCTTTTTATTCAATTGGGTAGACACTTAGTTTTTTTTCTGATTTTCCAGAAATTTCAAACTTTACTTTTCCATTAATTAATGAATAGATAGTGTAATCACGCCCGATATTTACATTATTGCCAGCTTTAAATTTTGTACCTCTTTGTCTAACTAAAATGTTTCCCGCTAAAACATATTCTCCACCATATCTTTTGATTCCTAATCTTTTAGCATTAGAATCCCTACCATTTCGAGTACTACCACTACCTTTCTTGTGTGCCATATTATTAGAGTTTGTTTAGTCTTTAATTACAATAATGTTGATCCACTTACAGAAATAGAGTTTACCATAATTCTAGTTAAATTATCTCTGTGACCTTGTTTTTTTCTTGTCTTTTTTTTAGGTCGCATCTTGTACACAGTGATTTTTTTACTTTGAATATGGCCTAAGACTGTTGCTTCAACTGAAGTGTTTTCTAAACATGGATACCCTACACTTACGTTTCCATTATTATTAACTAGAAGAACTCTAACTAGAGCTATTTTATCACCGGGATTTAAATCAATATAATTAAGATCATAAAATTTACCTGGTTCGATCCAAAACTGTTTTCCACTTGCTTCTACAATTGCATAATTCATGTTAAAGACCTAACTTTATCAAATTTATATTACAAAAACAATACAAAAATAAATTTTACCTTGGCATCGTGCTACTTTCCCATGGGGTATCCCCCATAGTATTATCGCCGCTGTATCGTTTCACAACCGAGTTCGAGATGGATCGGAGTGGTTCCAATACGCTAT
>JACCDX010120105.1_pt1 | contig 11272 bp, 12 predicted proteins | sample 7449681 | NCBI WGS metagenome assembly JACCDX01 (sample SAMN15323450, study PRJNA562643) | freshwater metagenome | isolation source: river surface water | place: USA:Blue River Watershed | collected 2017-08-18 | reverse complement strand
GAACCCGTCGCGCAGGTGGCCTTGCACCTGCGGCCGGTCGATCATTCCGATCGCGCGATCGTGTCGAATGTAAGCGCCGTTCATGCCGGCTCCGGCATGGTCTTTATCGACTTTGGCTTTGTTGAGCAGCACTTGATTGCCGGGATTACACGGGCCGTGCGCGCAGGGGAGGCGGCCGCAACGAGCGTCGACGGGAGGCTGGAGTGCCGGGTTGCGATGAGCGTGGCCGATGTTGTGCAACTGGCGCACCAGCTTCAGCAAGTGCTGGCATCGCTCCACCGGCAGCCAGTGACCGATGCCGCCGCAGGTCCGGAGGATCGGCTTCAGTAGTCTGGCTTGGTGCCGTCTGGAGGTGAAGACTTCCAGACATTCCGTGCTGCATGCCAACTCGGGGGCGAACGGCGGGTTGGCTTGTAGAGGCTTTCATCAGGGCAGCAGGTCATCGAGTTAACCGGATCGGCCATCGTTGTATGATGCGCGCGTCGCCGTCGCTGGCGATAAAGACCTGCAAAGGCCGCTGCCACTCTTTTCCGGTTTGACTTTCTGATGGACTCCCTACCGATCCGGCCCGCACTCTGGCAGGGCAGCGACGACGGCCGCCTCTTTGCGCCCGATTCCGGCGATATGTATGCCAGCCGCAGCGGTGCCTGGGGGCAGGCCGATGCGGTGTTCATCTCTGGCTGCGATCTGCCGCAACGATGGCATCAGGTGCGCTGCATCCGGCTGCTCGAAACGGGATTCGGCCTCGGCGTGAATTTCCTCGCAACCTGGGCTGCATTGCGCTCCAGCGGCAGCCAGACGCGGTTGAACTACGTATCGATCGAAAAGCACCCGCTTACGCGAGCGGATCTGCAAAAGGCGCTTGAGCTTGGCATCGCAAACTTGTCTCCATCGATTGCCAGCCAGTGGCGACCGCTGGCCGATACGCTGCTTGCGCATTGGCCACCGCTGCTTCCCGGGTTCCATGCGGTCGAACTGGATGAGCAGGTAACCCTGACGCTCGTCTTTGGCGATGTGCCCGATGTCCTCCCGGCTATTTCAGGCCGCTTCGATGCATTCTTCCTCGATGGTTCCGCCCCAGACCGAAATTTGCAGATGTGGTCGCCGGAAGTCCTTCGCCAACTGGCATCGCGGGCTGCGCCGGATGCGCGCTTGTCGAGCGGGTGCGTGGAGGGCGACTTCAGGCGAGCGCTGGGCGACGCAGGCTTCGTTGTGAGCCATCGGCCGGGGTTCGGCGGCAAGCGGGATAGCCTGTCGGCGCGCTGGCCTGCTATCGGTGGTGGGATCCAGGTTTCTCCGTCGGCCGCGATCGTGATCGGCGCGGGCGTTGCCGGTGCGAGCGCGGCGCGGCAACTGGCTCGGCGTGGCATTGCCGTCACCGTGCTTGAGCGAGAGTGGCCGGCAGCGGGCGGTTCGGGTAATCCGATTGGCATCGTGCGGCCAGAGCCGGGCGGGGCGGCGAATCCGGTCACCGAAATCACTGCGGCGGGCAGCGCCTGGTTGATGCGCTGGATAGCGCGCCATCCCGGCGCCGTTCGGCATGATTGGTGTGGTGTACTGCGCATTGCGCGCGACGAGCGCAAACGAGACAAGATCGCTGCCCAGGCTTCAGGCGCGAGCGCCGACTGGCTGAAGGCCTGTTCGCTGGACGAGGCGGCTCAACTATGCGGTGCGGTGCCGGCTGACAGCGGGTTTCTTTTGCCGCAGGCCGGTTGGGTCGAGCCGCCGGGCCTGGTGGCTGCGCTGCTTGATCATCCACTGATCACTCTGCGCACCGGCGCGAGTGTTGTCGGGCTCAAGGCGGAAGCCGGCGGATGGTGTGTCGAGCTGGCCGATGGCATGACTTTGCACGCACCGCTGGCCTTGCTGGCGACTGCCTTCGATACGGGGCTCGGGCCGCAGCGCGTCGCAACCGGTCGTGCGCGGGGCCAGCTGTCCCGGTTGCCGGCTCGCGATGATAGCCCCTTGCATATGGTGGTGTGCCGCGACGGCTATATTGCACCGGCCGTCGACGGGATGCATACCGTGGGCGCCACCTTGCAGCATGACGACGAAGAGCAGGCAGCACGTCGTAGCGACGATGAACAGAATTTCGAGCGGCTAAAGCGCTTGTTGCCGGGATTTTGCGGCGATGCCTCGCAGCTTCAGAGTGGCCGTGTGGGCTGGCGCGCGACGACGCAAGACAGGGTGCCGCTGGTTGGCAAGTTGGCCGATGGGCTTTATGCAACGCTTGCCCATGGTGCTCGTGGCGTCACTTGCGCGCCGCTGTGCGCGGAATTCGTTGCCGCGATGATCTGCGATGAGCCGCTGCCGCTGGGCAGTCAGTGGATCGCCCGGCTGGATCCGTTGCGCCGGGCGGTGTGCTGAAGGTTTGCCGGTTCAGTCGAAAAGTCGCGCGAGTTCGGCACCCGGATCGGCGGCACGCATGAAAGCCTCGCCAACCAGGAATGCGTGGACATCATGGTCGCGCATGCGCTTGACGTCGTCGCGGGTCGCAATTGCGGATTCGGTCACCACCAGCTTGTCCGGAGAGATCCTCGGCAGCAGCCCGATCGTGGTGTCGAGCGTGGTCTCGAAGGTGCGCAGGTTGCGGTTGTTGATGCCCAGCAGGCGGGTCTTCATCGTTAGTGCGGCATCCAGCTCCTCCGCATCGTGCACCTCGACCAGCACGTCCATCCCGATCTCGTGCGCACACGCTTCCAGCTCGCGCATCAGCCCGTGGTCGAGTGCCGCAACGATCAGCAGGATGCAGTCCGCGCCCCATGAGCGTGCTTCATAAACCTGATACGGGTCGATGATGAAATCCTTGCGCAGCGCCGGGATGCTGCAGGCGGCTCGCGCCTGCTTCAGGTAGTCCGGCGATCCCTGGAAGAACTGCACGTCGGTCAATACGGAAAGGCAGGCCGCGCCGTGCGCGGCATAGGTCGCGGCGATTTCGGCAGGACGGAAATTCTCGCGCAGCAGGCCTTTTGACGGCGAGGCCTTCTTGATCTCGGAAATCACGCCGGCGCGTCCGGCAGCAATCTTCTCGCGCAGGCTCGCCTCGAAGCCACGAATGGCTGCGCGTGCCTCTCGGTCGCTCTCGACATCACGGCGCAGGCTGGCCAGATCCTGCCGCTTTTTCGCAGCGGCGACCTCATCAGCCTTTACGTCTAGGATCTTGTTCAGGATGTCGGACATGGTCTGGCTTCTTTTTATCGGGATGGGCAGGACTGCGTGAATTTCGCAAACTGTTCGAGTTTGGCGAGTGCAGCGCCGGAGGCAATTGCCTCGCGCGCCTGCTTCACGCCGTCGGCGATGTCGCTGGCGATACCGGCTGCATACAGCGCGATGCCGGAATTCAGGATGACGATGTCGCGGGCCGGGCCCGCATGGTTGCCGAGCGCCTCGCGGATTTTTTGCACGGACTCGGCAGCATTCGCCACCTTCAGGTTGCGGCTGGAGGTCATCTGCAGGCCGAAATCTTCCGGATGGATGTCGTACTCGCGGATTTCGCCGTCGACCAGTTCGCCAACCATCGTGGCAGCGCCCAGCGAGGCTTCGTCCATGTTGTCGCGAGCCCAGACGACCAATGCATGTTTTGCGCCTAGGCGCTGCAGCACGCGGGCCTGAATGCCGACCAGGTCAGGGTGAAATACGCCCATCATGATGTTCGGCGCGCCAGCCGGATTGGTAAGAGGCCCGAGGATGTTGAAGATGGTGCGTACGCCGAGCTCCTTGCGTACCGGCGCCGCATGCTTCATCGCTGCGTGATGGTTCGGCGCGAACATGAAACCAATGCCGGTTTCGGCAATGGACTCCGCGACTTGCGCCGGCTGCAGGTTGATGTTTACGCCGAGCGCCTCAAGGGCGTCTGCACTCCCGGATGACGACGACACGCTGCGGCCGCCGTGCTTGGCCACGCGTGCGCCGGCGGCGGCGGCCACGAAGATCGACGCCGTCGAGATGTTGAAGGTGTGCGCGCCGTCGCCGCCGGTACCGACGATGTCGACCAGGTTGTCGGCATCGGTGACCTCGACCTTGGTTGCGAACTCGCGCATTACCTGCGCAGCAGCGGCGATCTCGCCGATTGATTCCTTCTTCACCCGCAGGCCCATGGTCAGCGCAGCGATCATCACCGGCGACATTTCGCCGCCCATGATCTGCCGGAACAGCGCCAGCATTTCGTCGTGGAAGATCTCGCGGTGCTCGATACAGCGCAGCAGCGCCTGTTGCGGAGTCAGGGTCATGATCGGCCCGTTCAGGTGTTCAGGAAGTTCTTCAGCAGCGCGTGGCCGTGCTCCGACAGGATGGACTCCGGATGGAACTGCACGCCCTCGATCTGGAAGTCCTTGTGGCGCACGCCCATGATCTCGCCGTCGGCGGTCCACGCGGTCACTTCGAGGCAGTCGGGCAGGCTTTCGCGCTCGATGGCCAGCGAGTGATAGCGGATCACGGTGTACGGGCTGGGAAGGTCCCTGAATACGCCGACGCCGGTGTGCTCGATCGCTGAGGTCTTGCCATGCATGACTTCCTTCGCGCGGATCACCTTGCCGCCGAACGCTGCGCCAATGCTCTGGTGCCCGAGGCAGACGCCGAGGATCGGCAGCTTCCCGGCAAAATGCTTCAGCACGGGTACCGAGATGCCTGCCTCATGTGGCGTACAGGGGCCGGGAGAAATGCAGATGCGCGCAGGGTTCAGCTTTTCGATGTCCTCGAGCGTGATCTCATCGTTGCGATAGGTGCGTACATCTTCACCGAGTTCGCCGAAATATTGCACGAGGTTGTAGGTGAACGAGTCGTAGTTGTCGATCATCAGCAGCATGTCAGATCTCCCCGTCCAGGCCGTCTTGAACCTGCTCCGCGGCTCTCAGTACCGCGCGCGCCTTGTTTTCTGTTTCTAACCATTCCATTTCCGGCACTGAATCGGCGACGATGCCTGCCGCCGCCTGCGCGTACAACATGCCGTCCTTTATGACGCCGGTACGGATCGCGATCGCGAGATCCATCTCGCCGCCGAACGACATATAGCCGCAGGCGCCACCGTAAATGCCGCGCTTGACCGGTTCGAGTTCGTCGATCAGCTCCATCGCACGTACCTTCGGCGCACCGGACAGCGTGCCGGCCGGGAAGGTCGCGCGCAGCACGTCGAGATTGGTCATGCCGGGTTTCAGCGTGCCTTCGACGTTGGACACGATGTGCTGCACATGCGAGTACTTCTCGATCACGAACTTGTCAGTGACTTTCACGCTGCCGATTTCGGCGATTCGGCCGATATCATTGCGCGCGAGGTCAATCAGCATCACGTGCTCGGCGATCTCCTTCGGATCAGCCAGCAGTTCCTCGGCCAGTTTGGTGTCCAGTTCCGGCGTGGAGCCGCGCGGGCGCGTGCCGGCCAGCGGGCGTATCGTGACTTTGCGGCCGTCTTCGCGGGTAGTCTCGTTGCGCACCAGGATTTCGGGCGAGCTGCCGACGATCTGCATGTCGCCAAAGTTGTAAAAATACAGGTAGGGCGACGGATTCAGTGAGCGCAATGCGCGGTAAAGCGACAGCGGTGAATCGACATAGGGCTTGCGAATGCGTTGGCCGACCTGCACCTGCATCAGGTCGCCGGCCATGATGTATTCCTTCGCCTTGGCGACCGCCTTCAGGAAATCTTCCTTCTTGAAGTCGCGGATCGCCTCGGTACGTACCGAGCCGGTCGTGACGGGCACGTCGACTGGCCGATGCAGCATGGCGCGCAGCTGCTTCAGGCGCTGTTTGGCGCGGCTGTAGGCTTCGGGCTGCGTCGGGTCTGCATAAACGATCAGGTAGAGCTTGCCGGACAGGTTGTCGATGACGGCCAGTTCTTCTGTCAGCAGCAGCTGGATGTCGGGCAGCCCCAGGGTGTCGGGGGGGGCGCCGTCTTCCAGCTTGCGTTCGATGAAGCGCACCGCGTCATAGCCGAAGTAGCCGGCGAGGCCGCCGCAGAAACGTGGCATTCCCGGGCTGACGGCGACTTTGTAGCGCTTCTGGAATTCGGCAATGAAATCGAGCGGATTTTCATGTGCCGTCTCGATCACTTCGCCGTTGCGGACAACTTCGGTACGCTTGCCATATGATCGCAGCAGGGTGTTCGCCGGCAGGCCGATGAAGGAGTAGCGCCCGAAGCGCTCGCCACCAACGACGGATTCCAGCAGGAAGGTGTTCTTGCCGTGATTCTGCGTTTGCGCCAGTTTCAGGTAGAGAGTCAGCGGCGTTTCGAGGTCGGCAAAGGCCTCGGCGATCAGCGGAATGCGGTTGTAGCCCTCGGCTGCAAGGGATTTGAATTCGAGTTCAGTCATGTGTTTCTCCGGGCCGCAATTGTAAGGGGTGCGGCTTGGGGTTCAATAATTCCGGTCGGCCCGAGCGGGGCTGACGGCATAGGCGATCAGTCGATCAGTGCATGCCAGCGTCGCCACAGCCAGGCCTCAAAGGCGCCGAGTGGGATCAGCTTCGGTTTATTGACGAGAAACATGGTGGTTATCAGGCGGCCAACAGTCGGGCGGCATCGAATAATGTCGCGACTATACCATCCGAGTCTATCGATTGCACCGGTTCGCCGTGGTTGTACCCATAGGGCACAGTCAAACTTCGGCATCCTGCGGCACGCGCGGCGTCAGCGTCATTGGATGAGTCTCCGATGGCGACGACTTCGATTGGTTCCAGCGCAAAGTCACGACAGACAGTCAGCATCGGCAGCGGATCGGGCTTCTTCTTCGGCAGCGAGTCGCCACCGTAGATGAGCTCGAAATAGCTGCCCAGCCCTGTTTTTTCCAGCAGCGGCCGCGCAAAAGCGATTGGCTTGTTGGTCACGCAGGCGAGTCGGATGCCCTGGGCTTTCATTGCCGCCAGTCCCTCATGCACACCATCGTAGACGCTGCTGTAGTCGCCGTTGATGTCGAGGTAGTGGCGCTGGTAGCTTGCCAGCGCCTGCTCAAATCGGCGTTCAACCTCGTCGCCATCAAAATCTACTGCGAGCACGCGGCGCATCAGGTTTTCCGAGCCTTTGCCGACGAAATCAATCACAGTCTCCACCGTCAGCGGCGCGAGGCCGAGATCGGCGCGCATGCGATTGATGGCGACCTGGAAGTCAGGGGCTGTGTGAACCATGGTGCCGTCGAGGTCGACGATCGCGGCGCGCACGCCGGACAGCGGCTTGACCGGTCGCACGCTCATACGGTCGCCAGTTGCACGCGCATCGCGTCGATCACCGCTTTGTAGTCAGGCTTGCCGAAGATGGCTGAGCCGGCCACGAAAGTGTCGGCGCCAGCCTTGGCGGCTGCTGCAATGTTCTCGACTTTGATGCCGCCGTCCACTTCAAGGAAGATGTCGCGGCCGCTTGCGTCGATCAGTTCGCGCACCTTCTGGATTTTTTTCAGTGCCTCGGGGATGAAGGACTGACCGCCGAATCCGGGGTTGACCGACATGATCAGGATCAGGTCAAGCTTGTCGATCACGTGCTCGAGGCAGTGCAACGGCGTCGCCGGATTGAACACCAGCCCTGCCTTGCAGCCGTTATCGCGGATAAGTTGAACGGTGCGGTCAATGTGCTCGCTTGCCTCGGGGTGGAAGCTGATGATGTTTGCGCCCGCCTTTGCGAAATCGGGGATGATCCGGTCGACCGGCTTGACCATCAGGTGAACATCGATCGGCACTTGTACATGCGGGCGGATCGCCTCGCAGACCAGCGGCCCGATCGTCAGGTTCGGGACATAGTGGTTGTCCATCACATCGAAATGGATGATGTCGGCGCCCGCAGCGACGACATTGCGGACTTCCTCGCCTAGGCGGGCAAAGTCGGCGGACAGGATGCTGGGGGCGATGCGGTAGGTGCTCATGCGGCTCTTCCTGAATTCGAAGGCCGCATTTTACCCGCCGCGGCCGCTTGCGGCAGGCGGCGAATTCGTGTGCAATCCGTGCTTGGCAAAATGTCAGGAACCGAGTGCGACGATGGCAGCTTACGAGATGACGGTGACGGTGAGGACGCAATACCTCGAAGACCAATCGGCTCCGGATCGAGCCGAATACGTATTCGCGTACTCGGTGACGATCAAGAATACGGGCACTGTCGCAGCACAGCTGATATCCCGGCACTGGATCATCACCGATGCCAATAACCATGTTGAGCAGGTGCGCGGCCTGGGAGTGGTGGGCCACCAGCCGTTGCTGCAGCCGGGCGAGCAGTTCGAGTACACCAGCGGCACGTCGCTGCAGACGCCGCACGGCTCGATGCGTGGCGAGTACTTCTGCGTCGCAGAGGACGGTCACCAGTTTGAGGCCCCGATTCCGGAATTCGCGCTGTCGTTGCCGCGCACGCTGCACTAGGTAGGGTCAGTCGTCATCCTTGCGGCCCGAGAACATCGTCCACCATACAAGAAAGACCAACAGGCCCAGGGCCAACCCGGCCTCCAGCAAAATCAACCACATATCATCGTGTCCAATTCGATCAAGCGCGTCAGTTTAACCTCCTTGTTGTTGGTCGCCATGCTGCTGCTTGGCGCTTGCGCGACCCGCAAGGCTCCGCCTGTCACGCCGAAAGAGCCGGCTGCCGCTCCGGCGCCGGCGCCTGTTCCTGTGCCGCCGGGCGCCGCTCGACCCGGCGATCATCTTCGCCGCACAACTTTTGCTGAGCTCCCCGGGTGGGGGGACGATGACCTGCGTGCTGCATGGCCTGCCTTGCTGGCATCGTGCGCTGCACTGTCGGCGAAGCCGGGCTGGCAGGAGGCGTGTACTGGCGCACCTGCGGTGGACGCTTCGAGCCTGAGTGCTGTTCGTGAATTTTTCGAGTCGCGCTTCGTCCCGCATCAGGTGCGTAACCCGGATGGCAGTGTGGCCGGCACGGTCACTGGCTATTATGAGCCCTTGTTGCGGGGCGCCCGCACGCGCCGCGGCCAGTTTCAGACGCCGCTGCATGGGCCACCTCCTGATCTTGTGACAGTCGATCTGGCGACGCTGTACCCGGAACTGAAGAGCTTGCGGCTGCGTGGTCGGCTGGTAGGCAACCGTTTGGTGCCTTACCCGAGTCGCGCGGAAATGGAGCGGCTGAGCCTGCTGGCTGGCCGTGAGCTGCTTTGGGTCGATGATCCGGTCGACGCATTTTTCCTGCAGGTCCAGGGATCAGGGCGAGTGCGGCTGGAAGAAACTGGGGAGACAGTTCGCGTCGCCTATGCGGACCAAAATGGTCATCCCTACCGTTCGATTGGCCGGTATCTGGTTGATCGCGGCGAGCTGCCGCTGGACCAGGCTTCTATGCAGGGAATCAAGAGCTGGGTGGCGGCGAATCCCACGCGGCTGCCTGAACTGCTGAATGCCAATCCGAGCTATGTTTTTTTCCGGGAAGAGAGGGTGGTCGATCCCGCGCAGGGACCTCGCGGCGCGCTGGGCGTGCCCTTGGTGCCCCAGAGGTCCATTGCGGTCGACCCTCAGTTCATTCCACTCGGCGCACCGGTGTTCCTGATGACGACGCTACCGAACAGCTCGTCGCCGCTGCGCCGGCTCGTGATGGCTCAGGATACTGGCGGCGCTATCCGTAATCCGGTGCGCGCGGACTACTTCTGGGGATTTGGCCCGGAGGCGGGGGAGGCGGCGGGCCGAATGAAGCAGGTGGGCCAGATGTGGGTGCTGCTCCCGTTGGCACTCAGTGCGCCGTAATGCCAGGTCCAGGCTGATCGGTCGGTGTTTGAGGGTTGATAAGGCCGTGGTCGCAATACTCTGTCCAAAGCGCGAATGCAGCATCGACCGTATCTTGATGCAGCTGCAGCCAGTCCGGTAGCAGTTGTCCGCCGACATGCCGAGCGCGTTCAGTCGCCCCGTTCAATACCGCCGCATGTATGTAATGAAGCGCTCGCAGCACGCGCGCATGCTGCTCCAGATGGGTTTGGCGTACTGGAAACGCGTAGTCCTCCATCAATTGCTGTTCCAGGCGGAATAGCTGCTCGGCGGCTTTGAGCAATGCGTGGTAAGCCATCGGCACGTCAATGTCGGTGCAGGTTTGCAGACAGTACGCCATTCGCTGCACCTCGCTGCGTGCCGAGCATATTCGTTGAACGTTAGTGCACATGGTGATCAAGCCAGGAAGTGGTGCAGGCGCATACGCTGATCGATTCACGATAGCCGCGCGTGAGGGCAAGTCAAGGCGGCACGGGAAAAACTCAGGCGGTGCAAGCTACAATCCGGACACCTATTTCCAATCCATACCAAAGAGGAGCGCCACATGAATTACGAGAACATCCTGATTGAGACGCACGGCAAGGTCGCTTTGATACGACTGAATCGTCCCAAGGCGCTGAATGCGCTGAATGATCAGTTGATGGATGAATTGGGACACGCGTTGCTGGGATTCGATGCGGACGAGCAGATCGGATGCATCGTGATCACGGGAAGTGAAAAGGCGTTCGCTGCGGGTGCGGACATCGGCGCGATGGCAACTTATACCTATATGGATGTGTTCAAGGGCGACTACATCACGCGTAACTGGGAGAAGATTCGGCAGGTGCGCAAACCGGTCATCGCTGCGGTTGCTGGCTTCGCATTGGGCGGTGGCTGTGAGTTGGCGATGATGTGCGATTTCATCATCGCCGCTGACTCGGCAAAATTCGGGCAGCCGGAAATCAAGCTGGGAGTGATCCCCGGCGCGGGTGGTACGCAGCGTTTGCCGCGGGCGGTGTCGAAGTCCAAAGCGATGGACATGTGCCTGACTGCCAGAATGATGGATGCAGTCGAGGCAGAGCGGGCGGGCCTGGTGTCGCGGATCGTGCCGGCCGACAGGTTGCTTGAAGAGGCGTTGGGTGCAGCTACTGTGATCGCTTCGATGTCGCTGCCGTCGGTGATGATGGTGAAGGAAGCTGTGAATCGGGCGTACGAATCTTCGCTCTCCGATGGAGTCCAATATGAGCGTCGGATGTTCCACAGTCTCTTTGCTACGGAAGATCAAAAAGAAGGAATGAAAGCTTTTGTTGAAAAGCGCTTGCCAAACTTCCGAGGCCTTTGATATAGTTCGCCTCCCGTCGCGAAACGGACCTTAGCGAAAAGCTAAAGAACAAGATCGTGAGGGGAGGAAAATTTTTCCTGCTGTCAAAAACGAACTCTGAGAAATTTTCGAAGAAAGTAGTTGACGACAAAAGAAGTTGAGTTCATAATCTCGTTTCTTTGCTGCTGACGAACAAGACGATTCGATGCGGTGAACAGCGAGGGGTTGAGGCCCTGGCGCTGCGAGATTGGAAGTTCTTTAAAAATTAACAGCCGATAAGTGTGGGCGCTTGATGGCGTGCAG
>JACCDX010063117.1_pt1 | contig 11272 bp, 8 predicted proteins | sample 7449681 | NCBI WGS metagenome assembly JACCDX01 (sample SAMN15323450, study PRJNA562643) | freshwater metagenome | isolation source: river surface water | place: USA:Blue River Watershed | collected 2017-08-18 | reverse complement strand
TGCCGCTGTCCAGGCCCTCGCCCGCGGCCTCCACGCCGATCAGGCGCGTGCCCTGGTGCGGGATGTAGGGGTGGAAGATCCCCATCGCGTTGCTGCCGCCGCCCACGCAGGCGATCACGGCGTCGGGCTGGCGGCCGGTCATCTCCGGCATCTGCACCAGGCACTCCTGGCCGATCACGCTCTGGAAGTCGCGCACCATCATCGGGTAGGGGTGCGGGCCCGCCACCGTGCCGATGATGTAGAAGGTGTTCTCCACGTTCGTGACCCAGTCGCGCATGGCCTCGTTCAGGGCGTCCTTGAGCGTGCGCGAGCCCAGTTCCACCGGCACCACGGTGGCCCCGAGCAGCTTCATGCGGTAGACGTTGGGACTTTGGCGCTTCACGTCCTCGGAGCCCATGTAGACCACGCACTCCAGCCCGTAGCGGGCGCAGATCGTGGCCGTGGCCACGCCGTGCTGGCCAGCGCCGGTCTCGGCGATCACGCGCGGCTTGCCCATGCGCTTGGCGAGCATGGCCTGGCCGATCACGTTGTTGATCTTGTGGGCGCCGGTGTGATTGAGGTCTTCGCGCTTGAGGTAGATCTGCGCGCCGCCCATCTCGCGGCTGGTGCGCGCCGCGTGGTAGATCGGCGAGGGGCGGCCGACGAAATGTTTGAGTTCGTACTGGAATTCGGCCAGGAATTCGGGGTCGTGCTGGTAGCGGGCGTAGGCCGCCTTCAGTTCTTCGATGGCGTGGGTCAGCGTCTCGCTGACGAAGCTGCCGCCGTAGGGGCCGAAATGGCCCGCGGCATCGGGCTGGTCATAGGAAATCATGGCGTCCTGCCTGCAAGGAGCGCGTCGGCCGCACGCACGGCGGCGACGAACTGGTGGATCTTGGCGGCGTCCTTGATCCCCTTGGAGACCTCGACGCCGGAACTCACGTCAACGGCCAGCGATTTCGCGCGCGGCCGCACCTGGGCGATACCGTCGCCCACATTTGCAGGTGTCAACCCACCAGACAAGACGAGGTGAGCGTTGACGCTTGGTGGAAGAAGTGACCAATGGAATGCCTTGCCGCCGCCACCGTAGCCCTCGACATGCGCGTCAAGAAGCAGGGCCCGGGCGTGAGAGAAGTCAGAGGCGAATGCTAGCAAATCGAAGCGGTCTGGCGCTTCCAGGGGGATACGGGCCGCGCGCAGGTAGGGGACGCTCCCGCCCCCGGTGGCGGCCCGGCACTCGGACGGGGTCTCGTCCCCATGGAACTGGGCCCAGGCGCCGGGCACCTGATCGCAGGCGGCAGCGACCTGGGCGGCAGGTGCATTGACGAACAGCAGGACGGGCGTGACGAAGGGCGGCAGTCGCCGCGCGAGTTCGGCGGCCCGCGCGGGGCTGACGTAGCGGGGGCTTTTGTCGTACAGGACGAAGCCGACCGCGTCGGCGCCCGCCTGGACGGCCGCGTCCACGTCCTGCTCGCGGGTGAGTCCGCAAATCTTGATTCGGGTCCGGATGCTCATGGAATGCTGAGTGCGCCGATCGATGTCCGTGCCGGCGCGGATCCGGCTCTGCCGGTCCGCTGCGGGCGCCCCCCGGAGGGGGAAGCGCCGCAGGCGCTTCGGGGGTGGTTCAAGGGATCCAATCATAGGGGGGCGTCTGGCTGGGCAGCCCCCAGGAAGGGTCGTACACCGGGCCCAGGAAATACAGGCCATCGGGCGAGAAGGTGGGGGCGGCGGCATCGCGGCTGCGTGCTGCCAGCACCTCCCCCATCCACTGCGGCGGTTGCAGGCCCTGGCCCACCACCACCAGGCATCCCATGATGTTGCGGATCATGTGGTGCAGGAAGGCGTTGGCCTCGAACTCGAAGCGCCAGTAGGGTCCGCGGCGCGTGATGTCGATGCGGCGCAGGGTCTTGACCGGGGAGCGCGCCTGGCAGCCCGAGGCACGGAAGGAGGTGAAATCATGCTCGCCCAGGAGCGTCTCCGCGGCGGCCTGCATCGCCCCGGCCGCAAGCGGGCGAAACACCCAGCCCACGCGCCCCGCGTCCACGCTGGGGCGTACCGGGGACTCCAGCAGCACATACGCGTAGCTTCGGGCCGTGGCACTGGCGCGCGAATGAAATTCAGCCGGCACGGTCTGTGCCCACTGCACGGCGATGTCGGGGGGCAGGAAGGTGTTGGTGCCCCGCACCCAGGAGAAGGGCTCACGCTGCAAGCCCGTGTCGAAGTGCACCACCTGCATCAGGCCATGCACGCCGGCGTCGGTGCGGCCGGCGCAGACCGTGGCCACGGGCTCGGCGGCAAACTGCGACAAGGCAGCCTCCAGCTGGTCCTGGACCGTGCGGCCCGAGGGCTGGCTTTGCCAGCCTTCGTAGCCTTGGCCGTTGTAGCTCACGCCCAGTGCCCAGCGTTGCAGAGGACGCTCGGCAGCGTTCGTCATCGCGCCCGGGGGCGCCTGGGGATTCAACTGAGTTCGGCGAGCAGGCGTTCGGCCCGCCGCCGCAGGTCGCCCGAAGCCTCGGCCAGCACCTCCTGCACCAGGCTGCGCGCGCCATCGGTGTCGCCGATGGCCAGGAATTCCTCGGCCAGGGACAGCTTGGTGGACAGGGCGTCGCTCGAGGCGGTGGCCGGGGTGTTGCGGGCCGGGTCGTCCAGTTCGAGCGACAGGCCCGCCAGGTCGAAATCCATCGCGGCGTGATCGGCCTTCGCTGCGGGGGCAGGCTCAGGTTCGTCCCCGAAATCGAAGGGGCTGCCGCCCGCCTGCACCATCGGTGTGGCTGGAGCCTGGGCCTTGAAGGAGGCAAAGTCCAGGTCCAGTCCGGGAGGGACGGCCGGGGCCGCAGCGGCGTCTGCCCGCGTGTCGGTGTCCGGGGACGAGGCTGTGGCGCTGGCGAGCGGGGCGGGTGCCGTCCCGAGGTACAACGGATTGGCCGGGTCCAGTTCCAGGCCCAGGCTGGCAATCTGGGCCCAGACCGGCCCGCTGCCTGCGGTCAGGGCATGGGCATCGCGGGCCACCGATTCGAAGGCCTGCGGGTCGTTGCGCCGGGCCAGGATCTCCAGCAGCTTGGCGTGAACCGCCACGCGTTGCGGCGTGGTGCGCAAGGCTTCGCGCAGGATCTCCTCGGCCTGCAGGTCGCGCCCGTAGGCCAGGTAGACATCGGCCTCGGCCACCGGGTCCACGTCGGCGGCGGCGTCGATCTGGCTGGGCGAGTACATCATCGAGCTGGGCGCATGGGCGGTGTCGATGTGCTGGCCGCCGCTGCCGCCAAAGAAGGAGTCCGGCTCCAGGCGGCTCTCGTCGGCCTCCGGGCTTTCAGCGGCGGCGGTCTGGCGGGCAAGCTGCTGGCGCCGGTACAGGCCCAGCCCGATCAGGAGGGCGACCAGGGCGGCGGCCGCGCCCGCCAGCAGGGGGCTGTCGAGCCACCCGGACGCCTCGCTGGGGGGGGTGGCCGGACGGGGCTGGGCCGTTGCAGAGGCGGGCGCAGAAGCCGCTTCAGCGGCTGCCCCGGGGACCTGCGCGGGCACCGGGATGCCGCCGGCGCCGGACGCGGCCGAGGCTGCCGCTGCGGGCGGCGTGGCCAGCGAGGCGGATTCGTTGCCCAGGCGCTTGAGGTCGGCGATGTTGCGATCGATCTCGGCCGCGCGTGCCGCCGCTTCGCGCTCGGCGCGTTCACGGGCGATCCGGTCCTCGGGCGCCTTGCCGTCGCGAGAGCCTTCCTCGACCGCGCCCTTGGACAGCGTCAGGCGGTCAGATGCTGCGGGGGCGGGCTTCTTTTCCTCGACACGCGCCTGCACCTGCCCGGATGCGGTACGGCCCGCAGCGCTGGCGGCGGCAGGGCGTTCGGCCACACCTTCGGCCAGGCGTTGCTTGAATTCATTGAAGTCCTTGCTCTGGGCCACCAGTGTCTGGCGCGCCTCGGGCTGGCCGATCGCGGCCGCCTGCTCTTCGGAGGGCATGTCGAGCACAGCGCCGGCCTTGAGCCGGTTCACGTTACCGCTGACGAAGGCGTCCGGGTTGGCGCGCAGGAGCGCGACCAGCATCTGGTCCAGCGATACGGTGCCCGGCCGGTTGGCCGCGGCAATCGCGCCGGCCGTTTGCCCGGCCTGCACCGTGACCCGGCGCTTGGGGCTCGAGGCGGCGGCCGAGGCTGCTGTGGCTGCAGCCGGTGCCGGTGCCGGTGCCGGTGCGGGCGCGGCCGGAGCGCTGGCCGCAGCCGCGGCGGCAGGTTCGGGCGCCGGCGGGGCGGGAGGGGAGGGGGAGAGCGCGGGGGAGACGGGCGTGACCGTGGCTTCTGCCGCCGGCGCGGGCGGCGGGGGCGCGCTCGGGCCGGTGACCTGTGCGGGCAGCGGGGTGGCGGGGGCAGCCTGCTGGCGCAGGCTGGGCGGGTCGAAGAGGAGCGTGTACTCGCGCACGATCCGTCCGGCGGGGCCGCTGGCCTCGAGGATCAGGTCCAGGAAGGGCTCATTGATCACCCTTTCGCTGCTCAATCGCAGGAAATGGGTGCCGTTGGGGCGTTGTTGCAGGCTGATTTGCAGGCCGGCGAGCGCCGGGCTGCGTTCCATCCCGGCCGCGCGAAAGGCCTCGGGGCTGCCCAGGGCCGTACGCAGGTTGGCCACCTCGTCCGGGGTGATCTGGGGAATGTCGATCTCGGCGCGCAGCGGCTCGCCCAGCGCGGACTGCACGGTGACGCGTCCGAGCGACAGGGCCTGGGCGTCCGGGGTGGACAGGCCCAGGGCGCAGGCGATGGCCAGGGCGATGGCGGTGCCGCGCCAGGCGCTTGGCGCGGCACCAGGGCGCACCGCTCGGTGCGCGGGCTGCGGGAGGCTCATGATTCGGGGATTCGCCTTGACACAGGGGTAACTCAAATCACCATAACAGTAATGCAACCGGGTGACAAGGCGAGGGCCCCATCAGGCGTCCAGCAGGATGCGCAGCATGCGGCGCAGCGGTTCGGCGGCGCCCCACAGCAGCTGGTCGCCGATGGTGAAGGCGCCCAGGTACTCGGGACCCATGGCGAGCTTGCGGATGCGGCCCACCGGGATGCCCAGGGTGCCGGTGACCGCCACGGGCGTCAGGCCGGCCAGCGTGGCCTCGCGGGTGTTGGGGATGACCTTGACCCAGGCGTTGTCGGCGGCAATCAGGGCCTCGAGGTCGGCCACCGGCACGTCCTTCTTCAACTTGAAGGTCAGGGCCTGGCTGTGGCAACGCATGGCGCCGATGCGCACGCAGAAGCCGTCCACGGGCACGGCGGGCGTGCCGAAGCCTGCACCCTGTCCCAGGATCTTGTTGGTTTCGGCGCCGCCCTTCCACTCCTCGCGGCTCATCCCGTCCCCGAGGTCCTTGTCGATCCAGGGGATCAGCGAGCCGCCCAGCGGCACGCCGAAGTTGGCCGTCTCGGCCGCGGACAGCGATTGCTGGCGGGCCAGCACCTTGCGGTCGATCTCGAGGATGGCCGACTTCGGGTCGTCCAGCAGGGACTTGACCTCCGCGTGGATCGCGCCGAACTGGGTGAGGAGTTCGCGCATGTGCTGAGCACCGCCGCCCGACGCCGCCTGGTAGGTCATGGAGGACATCCACTCGACCAGACCCGCCTTGTACAGCGCGCCCACGCCCATGAGCATGCAGCTCACGGTGCAATTGCCGCCCACCCAGTTGCGCCCGCCCTTGGCCAGGGCATTCTTGATCACCGGCAGGTTGACCGGATCCAGGATGATGACCGCATCGTCCTTCATGCGCAGGGTGGAGGCGGCGTCGATCCAGTGGCCGTTCCAGCCCGCGGCGCGCAGCTTGGGGAAGACCTCGGTGGTGTAGTCGCCACCCTGGGCGGTGATGATGACCTCGCACTTCTTCAGGGCCTCGATGTCGTGGGCATCCTTCAGGATGGTCTCGTTCCTGGCCATGGCCGGCGCTTTGCCGCCGGCGTTGGAGGTGGAGAAGAACACCGGCTCGATCAGGCCGAAATCGCCTTCGGCCTGCATGCGGTCCATCAGGACCGAGCCGACCATGCCGCGCCAGCCGACCAGGCCGACCAGGGGGTGGTGCTTGAGAGTCATCGTCATCGCCCTTTCTAGATTGATTCGTGGGGCCGGTCTCCCCGGCTCGTCTTGGCCGGGGCGGGCGCGACGAACCGGAGCCGGGTCAGCTCTTAATGGTGGTCTTGGTGGTGAGGGCGGCCACGACCGCGTCGCCCATCTCGCGGGTGCCGACGCGGGTGGTGCCTGTCGAATGGATGTCCGCGGTGCGCAGACCCTGGGCGAGCACATGCTTGACCGCCGACTCGATCCGGTCGGCGGCCTGGGGCTGGTTCAGGGAGAAGCGGAGCATCATGGCAGCAGACAGGATTGTAGCCAAAGGGTTGGCCACGCCCTTGCCGGCGATGTCGGGGGCCGACCCGTGCGAGGGCTCGTACAGGCCCTGGTTGCTGGCGTTCAGGCTGGCCGAGGGCAGCATGCCGATGGAGCCGGTGAGCATGGCGGCTTCGTCCGAGAGGATGTCGCCGAACATGTTGCCGGTGACCACCACGTCGAACTTCTTGGGTTCCTTCACCAGCTGCATCGCGGCGTTGTCCACGTACATGTGGTCCAGGGCGACGTCGGGGTACTGTTTGCCGATCTCGGTGACCACGTCCTTCCACAGCTGGAAGGTCTCGAGCACGTTGGCCTTGTCCACGCTGGTCACGCGCTTGTGGCGCTTGCGGGCAGCCTGGAAGGCGACGTGGGCGATGCGCTCGATCTCGGGGCGCGAGTAGCGCATGGTGTCGAAGGCTTCCTCCGCGCCGGGGAAGTGGCCGTCGGTGGCCACGCGCCGGCCGCGGGGCTGGCCGAAGTAGATGTCGCCGGTGAGCTCGCGGATGATCAGGATGTCCAGGCCGGCAATGAGCTCGGGCTTGAGGCTGGAGGCGTGCACCAGCTGCTCGTAGCAGATGGCGGGGCGGAAATTGGCAAAGAGCCCCAGGTTCTTGCGCAGCCCCAGGATCGCCTGCTCGGGGCGGAACTGGCGTTCGAGCTTGTCGTATTTCCAGTCGCCCACCGCGCCAAAGAGCACCGCGTCGGCGTCCTTGGCCAGTTGGAGGGTGGCTTCGGGCAGGGGATGGCCGTGGGCGTCATACGCCACGCCGCCGACCAGGGCGGTTTCCATCTCGAACTTCAGGTCCAGGACCTTCAGGACCTTGACCGCCTCGGCGACGATTTCGGTGCCGATGCCGTCACCGGGCAGGACTGCGATCTTCATGGTGTGTTTATCCGTTGAGGGTGCGGGCCAGCCAGGGCTTGGTGGCCAGGCGCTGGGCTTCGAAGGCCTTGATCTTGTCGGACTGGCGCAGGGTCAGGCCGATGTCGTCGAAGCCGTTCATGAGGCAGTACTTGCGGAAAGGCTGCACGTCAAAGGGCAGTTCCTCGCCCTGGGGCTTGACGATCACCTGCCGCTCCAGGTCGACGGTCAGTTCGTAGCCGGGAAAGGCCGCGACTTCGTCGAACAACTTGGCCACCTGCGCCTCGGGCAGCACGATGGGCAGCAGGCCGTTCTTGAAGCAGTTGTTGAAGAAGATGTCGGCAAAGCTCGGGGCGATCAGCGCACGAAAGCCGTACTGCTGCAAGGCCCAGGGCGCGTGCTCGCGCGAGGAGCCGCATCCGAAGTTCTTGCGCGCCAGCAGCACCGAGGCACCTTTGTAGCGTGGCTGGTTCAGGACGAAATCGGGGTTGGGCTTGCGCGAGGCGGGGTCCTGGCCGGGCTCGCCCGGATCCAGGTAGCGCCATTCGTCGAGCAGGTTGGGGCCGAAGCCGGTCTTGCGGATCGACTTGAGGAACTGCTTGGGAATGATGGCGTCGGTGTCGACGTTCTCGCGGTTGATCGGGCCGACGAGGCCCTTGTGGAGGATGAACTTTTCCATGGGCGCTTTCTTCAGGCGAACTGGCGGATGTCGACGAAGTGGCCGTGCACTGCGGCGGCGGCGGCCATGGCGGGGGACACCAGGTGGGTGCGGCCGCCGGCGCCCTGGCGCCCTTCGAAGTTGCGGTTGCTGGTCGAGGCGCAGCGCTCGCCCGGCTCGAGGCGGTCGGCGTTCATGGCCAGGCACATGGAGCAGCCCGGTTCGCGCCATTCGAAGCCCGCGGCCTGGAAGATCTCGTGCAGGCCTTCACGCTCGGCCTGCTCCTTCACCAGGCCCGAGCCCGGCACCACCATCGCCAGCTTCACGTTGCGTGCGACCTTGCGACCCAGCTTCTTGACCACGGCGGCGGCCTCGCGCATGTCCTCGATACGGCTGTTGGTACAGGAGCCGATGAAGACCTTGTCCACGTGAATGTCGGCAATCGCCTTGCCCGGCTCCAGGCCCATGTAGGTCAGGGCGCGCTCGATGGCGCCGCGCTTGCTGGCGTCCTTTTCCTTGTCGGGATCGGGCACGCGGGCGGCGATGTCCAGCACCATCTCGGGCGAGGTGCCCCAGGTGACGTGCGGCAGGATCTGGGTGGCGTCGAGTTCGACCACGGCGTCGAATTTCGCGTCAGGGTCGGAGTGCAGGGTGCGCCAGTAGGCGACGGCCTGGTCCCATTCCACGCCGGTGGGGGCGAGCGGGCGGCCCTTGACGTAGTCGATCGTCTTGTCGTCCACCGCCACCAGGCCCGCGCGGGCGCCGGCCTCGATGGCCATGTTGCAGACGGTCATGCGGCCTTCCATCGACAGGCCGCGGATGGCGGAGCCGGCGAACTCGATGGTGTAGCCGGTGCCGCCGGCGGTGCCGATCTTGCCGATGATGGCCAGCACCACGTCCTTGGCGGTGACGCCGCGGGCCAGCTGACCCTCGACCTTGACCAGCATGTTCCTGGCCTTCTTGGCCAGCAGGGTCTGGGTGGCCATCACATGCTCGACCTCGCTGGTGCCAATGCCGTGCGCCAGCGCGCCGAAGGCGCCGTGGGTGGAGGTGTGCGAGTCGCCGCAGACCACGGTCATGCCGGGCAGGGTGGCGCCGTTCTCGGGGCCGATCACGTGCACGATGCCCTGGCGCTTGGACAGGAAGGGGAAGTAGGCGGCGGCGCCGAACTCGGCGATGTTCTTGTCCAGCGTGGTGACCTGCTCCTTGGAGATCGGGTCGGTGATGCCGTCGTAGCCCAGTTCCCAGCCGGTGGTGGGCGTGTTGTGGTCGGCGGTCGAGACGATGGAGCTCACACGCCAGACCTTGCGCTTGGCCTCGCGCAGGCCCTCGAAGGCCTGCGGGCTGGTCACTTCATGGACCAGGTGGCGGTCGATGTAGAGGACGGCGGTGCCGTCTTCCTCGGTGTGGACGACGTGTTCGTCCCAGATCTTTTCGTAGAGGGTGCGTCCCATGATGTGGTGGTCCGTGTGGGGGTCCGGGTTGCGGTCCGTGCGGTCCGTGTGGACTCGGCGTGGGCACAGCTCCTGATTTTAGTCCGCGGCGTTCGCGCTCCCGGGGGCCTGGATCGATGCCCCGGCCGCCGATGCACAATCACGCCCCATGTCCGATGCGCGCTTCATCCTCGCCGGGGTCATGGGATGGCCGGTGGCCCATTCCCGCTCGCCCGTCATCCACAACCACTGGATCGCCCAGCACGGCCTGCGTGGCAGCTACGTGCTGCTACCGGTGCGGCCCGAGCGGCTGGAGGACGCCATCCGGGGCCTGGGCGCGCTCGGTTTCGCCGGCTGCAACGTGACGGTGCCGCACAAGGTCAGCGCCATGGCCCTGATGGACGACCTGCACCCGGTGGCCCGGCGTATGGCCGCCATCAACACCATCGTCGTCCGCGAGGACGGCAGCCTCTACGGCATGAACAACGACGGCGCCGGCTGGATGCAGAGCCTGCGCGACGCCGACCCGGCCTGGCGCGGTGACGCCGGCCCCGCCCTGGTGCTGGGCGCGGGCGGCGCCGCCCGGGCCATCGTGGTGGCCCTGCTGGACGAGGGCGTGCCCGAGGTGCGCCTGACCAACCGCACCCGCGACCGCGCCGAGGCCCTGGCGCAGGAGTTCGGCCCCCGGGTGAAGGTGGTCGACTGGAAGGAGCGCAACGCGGCGATGGCCGGGGTAGGCCTGCTGGTCAACACGACCACCCAGGGCATGCACGGGCAGCCGGCGCTCGACGTCGCGTTGGACGACCTGCCCACCACCGCCCTGGTCTCCGACCTGGTCTACATCCCGCAGGAAACGCCGCTCCTGGCCGCAGCGCGCCAGCGCGGCCACCGCACCGTCGGCGGCCTGGGCATGTTGATCAACCAGGCCCGGCCGGCCTTCCAGGCCTGGTTCGGGGTCCTGCCGGAGGTGACGCCCGCTTTGCGGGCGGCGGTGCAGGCGACCTTCTGAGGCCAGCACGCCGGCGCGAACGGCGCGGAGCCTGGACACCCAGGCCCGGCCGCTCGTTGTGAAGCAGGCCTCGCGTACACGACATGAAAAAAGCCCGCCATGTGGCGGGCTTTTTTGCGTCGACGCCCCGGAGGGCGCCTCCGATCAACGCTGGGCCAGCGGCTTGACGTCGCGGCGCTCGGCGCCGGAGAACAGCTGGCGCGGACGGCCGATCTTGTACTCGGGGTCGCCGATCATCTCGTTGAGCTGCGCGATCCAGCCCACGGTGCGGGCCAGGGCGAAGATGGCGGTGAACAGCGAGGTCGGGATGCCGATCGCGCGCTGCACGATGCCGGAGTAGAAGTCGACGTTCGGGTACAGCTTGCGGGAGACGAAGTACTCGTCTTCCAGTGCGATCTTCTCGAGCGCCTGGGCGATCTGCAGCAGCGGGTCGTTGGCAACGCCCAGGTGGCCCAGGACCTCCTTGCAGGTCTCCTGCATCAGCTTGGCGCGCGGGTCGTAGTTCTTGTACACGCGGTGGCCGAAGCCCATGAGCTTGACGCTGGAGTTCTTGTCCTTGGCCTTGCTGATGAACTCGCCGATCTTGGCGACACCACCAGCCTGCTGGATCTCATTGAGCATGGTCAGGCAGGCCTCGTTCGCGCCGCCGTGGGCCGGGCCCCACAGGCAGGCCACGCCAGCGGCGATGGCGGCGAAGGGGTTGGTGCCGGACGAGCCGCACAAACGCACCGTGGAGGTGGAGGCGTTCTGCTCGTGGTCGGCGTGCAGGATGAAGATGCGGTCGAGGGCGCGCACCAGCACGTCGTCGGGCTTGTACTCCTCGCACGGGGTAGCGAACATCATCTGCATGAAGTTCGCGGTGTACGAGAGGTTGTTCTTGGGGTACATGTACGGCTGGCCGGCGCTGTACTTGTAGGCCATCGCGACCAGGGTGGGCATCTTGGCGATCAGGCGGATGGCCGAGATCTCGCGGTGCTCCGGGTTGTTGATGT
>JACCDX011119263.1_pt1 | contig 11273 bp, 9 predicted proteins | sample 7449681 | NCBI WGS metagenome assembly JACCDX01 (sample SAMN15323450, study PRJNA562643) | freshwater metagenome | isolation source: river surface water | place: USA:Blue River Watershed | collected 2017-08-18 | reverse complement strand
TTTAATTAATTCAATAGATTCCTTTGAAGGTAATTTTGGATTTATTGTATCCTTTTTACCAAGCAACTTCCCTAAAAAGCTAGGTTTAGTTTTTTCTGCATTTGATATTGTATTTTCTCTTGCACAAATAGTAATTGTTTTACCAAATCCTATTTCTTTTTGTACTTCTACTCCATCGGCATCAACGAATTTAACAACACTACGTCCGTTGAATGGACTGTTATCTTTTAAAGTATATTCAAATGTTGGAAATGTGGGTGTAACAACCACTTCAACGGGTGGTGGTGGAACAATCACATCCATTAAAACAGGAGGGTCAATTTTTATTTCTTCAACCGGTGGTAATGGTTTAATTGGCATCTCACCAACCTTATCATCCACTTTTATATCAACCTTATCAGGAGAATATACATTTCTCTTTTTTGTTTCCGGCGTTGGAAATGATTCTAAATTATTAGCAATTTGTTTTCTTAATTCGGTTACTGCAAACTCTTTTGGTAATACTTTAACATCAATATTTCTTCTTTTTAAAAACTGAAGATTATATTCAATACAATCAAATAATATAGTTTTAATTGTACTAGTCAACATACCAAAATCATATTGTTCACAATCTTCAAATCTTATTTCAGATTTTCTTCCATAATTAGATTCTCTAATATCATAGTATCTGTTGTTTAGATAATATGTTACGGATTGTTTAAAATCTTCATATATTTTTTTTCTTATATTATCAAATCTACTCAATCCAAAATCTTTTCTTACTATATTGAAAAAATCTTTACCAAATTGCGTTTCTAATGTAGAATCAATTGAATCTAAAAAATTACCTTCAAAGGAATCTATTGAATTAATTAAAGATTTTCTATAATATTTAAAATCTTTATTTAAATTTTGTAAATTTAAAAATTCTTTATTTGTTTTTTCATTAATTTTAGAATCTTTTGTTTTTAATGGTACAATTCTAATTTCTTCTCTTGATGGTGAAATTTCTTGTATCCAAACTCTTTCTAATTCATTTTCACTACCAACTCTATATCTTACAAAATTTATATTAATTTTTAAAATACCATTTGTAAAACCTAAATCGTTTAATAACTTTTCAGCATTAATAGCAAGTTCTTTTTGTCCACCCTTATTGGTGATATTATACATGTAATTTTTAATATCGCCTGTTTTTATATAAGCAACATTATTTCCTGATTTATGCGGTAATAAATTGTTATTAATATCGTATATTGATACTTCCATAACATCATACTTACACTCACCAAAATCAGTTTCTTCTATTTCATTTTTTGATACAATGAACAAATCTTCAGCCTGCAGGTACTGACCTACATTTTGTGTTTTGTTATTGATATCATCAATGTTTGTATATTTTTTAATTGCCATAATTAATTATTTATTAAGCCGCTTGCCAATCATCCGGATTAGTTTTCCACATTGTTGCAGAATACTCTTTTGAGTCAATTTTACCATCAGCCATTTTAATACTAACTTTAACTTTACCTCCTGTATACTTTCCCGTACCACTCCATCCTCTTTTTAGTTTAACTGCATCTTTACCTTTTGCAGCGGATATGTTTAAAGTAAAATTAACATCTTTGGTCCCAGAAGGTGCAACCGAAAAACTTGTTGAATCTGCTGATAACCAAGGTATACCCGTTGGATTTGTTATATCAATTGTAACATCTATTGCTTTTTTATCGTTATTAACAAAATTAATACCCTCACCATTTACCCACTTTGAATCTTTCTCATCCCAATTAAATTTTGCAAAGAAAGGATTTTCTGCTGGTTTTGATTTTGTTTTTATTTTAACAATAACACTTCCACCAAGAACATCGGCACCTGCAGCCATAGCTTGTGCCTGTGTTCCTTGTTGAATCGCCTGTTGTTGTTGAACTGCACCTAATTGAGATTGTAAACCTTCAATAATTGAATTTAATGAATCAATTTGTTTTATCAATGCTTCAATCTGTGCTTTAAATCCCTGATTTTGCGATTGTAGCGATGCTCTTAAAATACTTTCATCAACTGATTTTTGAACTGCCGATTGTATTTGGTTTGAGAAATCATTGATAGTTCCACTTAAAGTATCCAATTGATTGACCAATATATCATTGGTTTGTTCTATGGATAATTGTTTATTTATTTCATTTTGTAACTTACCAGATAAATCGGTAACTTCGGCATTTAAACCATCTACTCTTGTTGTTAAAATTTTGATTTGATTTCTCAAATCTTCTCCGATGGTTATTTGTTCATCGTATAATTCTTTTGGTACTAATTCCCTATTTACTCTTGGAATATCAGGTTTTAATTCTTTAACCTCAACATCAATTGCTTTTAATAATTCATCGTTATCAATTTTTGTTTTAGTTAATGATTTAAACAATAAAGAAGATGCAGCATTTTGGTCATCAACAATCGTAACACCATATTCATTTTTTGCAATCGCAGCAGAACCAGATATACTTAAAATTGATTCTAAGTTTTTTTCTTTTTCTTCTTTTAATTTTAAAGCAATTGCTTCTAACGGAGTTAATGCCATTTTATACTATTTCAAATATTATTTTATCATCAATTATAGTTGATATACCATTTTCAACTATTTTAATTTTAATTTTGTATGTTCTGTTCATTGGAAGTGTAGCCAAATCTAATATAAAATAATTGGAAGTTGAATCACAACTAACTTTAGTATAATTACCAAAAGGAAATATTATTTCTCCTGTTCTATAATCTTCTAATTGATAATAAGTAGTTTCTGGTAAATATTTTGATTGGTCATATTCAAATGTTGTTCCAAAAGCTTTTGAAGGATACATATCTCTACCCTTTATTCTTATTTTTGATTTTTCATTTGTTAAATATTCTTTTTTCAAATTAGTTACCACAACCTTGTAATCGGAATCACTTGCTGAACCCGTTACCGGTGATAAACTTCCCGTATTAAATATACTATCATCCCAAACCATTTCTAATTTAGGTTGATATATTGTATTTGTTTCTTTTGAGAAGAATTTTAATACACCATAATCGGTTCCGTTTTCTTCATTATTCAAACTATGATGAACTATCAATCCGTTATTCGGTAATGAACCACTAACCCACAAACTGATTATGCCAGTAATATCCATTCTAACATCATCTATTTCATATGAATATGATTGAGATGCTTCATTTGCTATATACCAAGTACCACCTTCTGCATTAGCAGAGCCGGTCGTTCCTGTCGTAAATACTGCTGTTCCTCCTGTTACATTATCTTGCCAAGTTGATGTTCCGTTTCTATATTTCCAACTAACACCATCCGAATTAACATTATCGAATTTAGTACCAGTACCCATTGTCCAACTTTGGGATACTGCATTTGCATATATTGTATATTCCAAAGGTATTTCTTCGGAATTTGCAGCTTTTAAATTTAAAAATGTTTTGTAATTAAATCTATATACACCATTTGAAATATCTGATGCTAATGATGCCGATTGTGCATTGTATGATTGTGATAATTCGTTTGATAATAAAACATATTCATGCCACGATTGTGAAGCTGCAGCTGATAATCCTTGAAAATATAATTTTTGATTATATCCGGCTCTATACCCAATCCAATCAGTATTTAATAAATTTAATTCAGTTTGTTGATTAATCAGTGTCGCCGAATCAATTAAATATTTTGCTCTTGATGCGGATACTGCTGTATAATCCGATGTTATTTGCAAATCAGTTAATGAACCAACAATTGCGGATGATGAAAGATGTGCATATGAAGATGAAACACTTAAATAATCCATCTCACTTACATATATAATTGCTTTTTCTAACGCAGATACTGATGCAGATGCTGCGGCAACACTTTCACTTAATTCGGTATATGTTTCTGTATATCCTATAAAATTTTGTAGATTACTATAAGATTGACTATAAGATGATGAATAATGTAAAGAAGTTGACACTGCGGTATACCATGAAGATGATACGACAGATACCGATGCACTTTCTACTAATAAAGAACTTGCAAGCGAAGCGGATTCTTCTAAAATTATATTAGAAATTTCACTTATTGGAAATTTTATTAATGTTCTTGCTATATCTTTGGTATCACCATAATAAAGTTTTCCAACTTCTAATAATTGGTCTCTACCGGCATTTTGTTCCGGTTGTTGAAGATATACACTTGCATCATAAGATGCTGTAAAAAATTTATGCATTATAGTGCCCTCCCTTTAATATCTTTGTTAGGAAATTTAACTTCAAACACACATGGGTCCAAAGAAGGATATACAATCTTTCCCTTTGTAGCTTCGTTAATGTTATATTTGTTTGGTGAATAATTACCATTACCACCACATAAGTTTGAAATCTTAACGGATGGTACACTCATAACTCCTTCTACATTTGCAAGTATCAATTCTATTTCGGAAATGTTAATTGGTTTATTAAATGTCCAATTATCTATGTTAAAATATTCTTGCATTGCGGTTAAACAACTTGCAAGCACTTCTCTTTTGTTAAAATTTGAATAACAGATTATTTCAAAATCACAACCAATATTTACAATAAACCCATCAATGATATTAACTGCATCAGTCAACATTCTATATTCACCTAAATACGTTTTAAGATTTTGTTTAACTGCCTGATTTAGGTTTGTTAAATTTTTATTAGAATCGTATCCCAGAACATACATATTAATTGCAAATGGGTTGTTTACTTCTGCAACTGATGTTTTCTTTTGTTGTAAATATTTAACTAATTCTTTTTGTATTTCTTGCTTTGGTTTACCCTGAAGTGCTTCAACTACACCAACAAATTCTGTTATATTTTTTGGTGATGATAGAATTGAAGCAGGTGAATTGTTATCTATATCACCATCCGGAGAAACAAATACTTTCGCCACACTACCATATCTTTCAGGCATACTTAATGCTCTCACAACATAATCTTCTTTGGTAACTGCTCTATTTTGTGAACCAAAAGATGCCAATGCATTTTGTCTAATTTCCTCAATTGATTCGGTACCCCTACCACCAATTGCTGGTTCTAAATTTTCAACTGCAATTGATGATTTATATGTATTGTATACTGCCAATTCACTATCATTTAATGATAATAAATCTTCTTCAAATTCTATTCTTCTTATTGTTGTTAAATCTCCTGTATTAACATTTGATTCAACACCACCACCCTTCAAATACTTTATGGTCAATGTTTTACCAACGGGAGATAATCCAAATGTATTTGTTTTTAAAAAGTTAGATGGGTCAATTCCTTGATTTAATCTATTAATCGAATTTGCTAATCCAAATCCAACATTTTTTGGATTTGGTAAATATTTGCCACTACCAATAGAATTAGTTCCAGTACCAAATTGTAAATCAATTGTATTATCGGAATTTACTTTTGCTGAAAATCTATTTGGTACTTTTTGAATTTCTAATACATAAGGAACATCCATAGAATGCTGCGATAAATCCGAATTATATTCCGTATTTGCTTTTTCTACAAAGATGCTTTCTTGTGCTAAATAAGGAACTTCATACCACTTCGTATTATCGTTATCAATCACTTCCGATATACTAATTATGTAATCATCGGTTAAAGTAATGGTTGGATAATCGGTATTTGTTGTATTCGGTGTTGCAGATATTTCCAATTGTTGAGCAGATATCGCTTTTACCTTTTTAGTAATCAAATATTGTTCTGGTTGACCTGTATTATCTCTACTATACACATCTATTTCTCTACTACTTGATAAAGAAAAATCAACACTATCGGTTGTTCTAAATATGATTGAAGAATTTGATGTAGCAGATACTTCCATCCCATCTTTTATCTTTATATAGTATTTTTCATCAGGTTTGTTATCTACACCCTGTATTGCAGGTACTAATTGATACACCGTCAATGTTGTTACTGCCGGTGTTGTTATTTTGGGTTTATATCCCATAGTTTGTGCCAAAGATACTACATTTTTTCTTTCAGTAGCATGTGATAGCATTGATTCTTTTAATTGAGTATCTTGATAAAAAGATAATACATCACCTATATATGATGCCATCTCAATAAACACCATCCCAGGAGATGATTCGTTAAAATCGGAATATGTATCTGGAAAATATGTTCTGGTAAAATCAATTAAGTTATCTCTTAAAGAATCAAAATCTTTACCTACATAATTTATGCTTTTACTATTACCCCAAGTATTTTTTACACTTTTAATAGCCATTTTTAGTATTAATTTACATTTATTGTTACCGATTCTCTTAAATTAGGATTTGATGTTAATGAAAAATTAATTTCAACACCTATTTTATTCGAATCTTTATATTCATCGTTATAGTCTAATATGATATCGTTTATAGTAATATATGGTAACCATTTACTAACCGCATCTACTATTACACTTTCTACTTTGTAATCTATATCACCATCCACAATTTGTTCAAATAATACATTCCAAATATCACAACCGAAATCGGGTTGATGTACTCTCTCACCCTTTCGTGTCATTATTAAATTGATCAAATTATCTTTAGCTTGAGTTAATGTTGTATAATTTACCGCAAATGCACCATTACTATTTGAAGATTTGTTTATACCAATCCCCAATACTTTGTAATCGTTTTGCGATAAATCAGTTACATTAACTTTACCTAATTCTATTGCCATTATTTAAATCTCTTTACTAATTCCGAATAATCTCTTGTTAATGCTTTTATTGTAGCATCTTGTAATCCATCTCCTGTTGATTCAAAAGTTGGTGTAGTAGATGGTACATTTATATCTCTAAAATCCATAGTTTCCCACTCACTCTCATCAACTCTCAATTCAGGTTTAATCATGTCCAATACACTTCCAACTGCCTGTGCTCCTTCTTTTCTTTGTTCCGCTGTAAATGGTTGTGTCATATTTAAAATCTCATTTATCATAGGGTCTTTTGAAAATTCTCTTTGAGGTCTTTGAACTGGTTGTTCGTATACAGGTTGTTGTCTTTTAACCGGTATGGGTTTAGCCTCTGTCATCTCCCTCAATGATGGAGTAGATATTTTCTTTTGTGAGTTTAATGTAACTGCGCCAGATTTAATCAATTTTGCCAATTCTTCTTTGACTTGTTGCTTTACTTCGTTTTTAACAACTTCCTTGATTAGTCCGACTAATAATTTTGAATCCATAGTAATTGTTTTTAATAAATATTGAAAGTTAAAATTTACCCTATAACATTATATCCGTTCCATTGTAATATAGCAGGTGCAGGTGGCGCTGGCGGTGGATATTGTGCCATAACCATCATAGTACCACTAACTCCCATCAAATGAAACTTAGCTAAATTAACAAAAGGTCCTACAAATAAAAGTGCCGGTGGAGTAAATACAATTGTAGGTGGTACAAACCATATATTAGGGATATCTGGTATCTTATCTTTTATCAAATCATAAGCCATATCCTTTAATTGTTGTTTGGTTGGTAACATACTTTTTATCATATCCTTCAATTCCTGTTTTGTTGGTATCTTTGGTAATTCCAATCCACCTAAATCAATATCAGGAATCAATCCCTCAGTAATATCCTTTACAAACTTTTTAATTTCAGCTTTTGTTGGTTTTTTCGGTAACGAATCCGCCATTGCAATTATTGCCTCCACTTGTTGAATTATTGGTTGTAGTATTTGTTCTTTTATTGCGTTTGTTAATTGTTCTTCTAATTGTTTTACCGCCTCATCAATTAATTTTGCGGTTATTTTTTCTTTAATTTCTTTTTTCTTCGGTAATTCTGGAAATGGAAATTTTAATGCTTTTTTTATTTGTGAACCAATTGAAGGTTTTTTCTTTTTTGCATCATCATATGCTTTTTTAGCTTCCTTTGCTGCTTGTATCGCTGGATGATTTAACACTTCGGTAGGTACATGTTCTTTTTTTAATATCTTTTCTAATGTTTCATAAACATTTACAACCAATGGTGGTGCCGTTGGTGGTAATGGTATTTCTATTGTTAAACTTTTAAAAGAATCCAATATACCCTTTGCAGCTTCTACTAATGCTTTATGTAATGCAACCGATAATGCCAACGCAATTGGATTAGGTCCTATATTCATAACAGCACCTGGTGCAGGCGGTGTAGTTGGCCAACCACCTGGTCTTAATAATGGATTTGGTATTGGTGCCATCTCTGCACCCAACCAATAGGCATCAAATGCAGATGGATATATTTCTTGTAATAAATTAAAATTCTCTTCACCACTTTCTTTACCTTTCTTAAATGCCTTCGATATAACCTTCGCCATGCCTGTTACATTTCCATTCATAACAGGAACACCATAAATCATATCACCACCTCTCTTTATACAACTATCATATTCATTTGCAATAAAATTAGCAAAACCATCCGGGTCACTTTGAAACCTAAATGTTGCCATTGCGGCTAATACGTTTGTTTGATATAATATCCACATTTAAGATTTACTTAAAAAGTTTTTAGCAGATAATAATGTATTTAATTTACCCTTTATTGCTTTAAATGCTGCTACATTTGTAGGGCCTGTTTGTGTTGGTCCACATGGTGTTGCATACATTTGTTTTGTAATTTCATCTATTAAATCACCCAATAATTTCACCAATTCACCACCCAATACCATTTTTTGTACTGCAGCTCCAGCTGCACCTTCTCCTGAGTTTTTACCTAAATAAATTTTACCATTATCGGAATTTAAAAATATTTGATTACTACCCTTTGAATGTATTGTAATATTTTGTTCATTGTGTAGATATATTTCTTTCTTTGCATCAACTGAAAAATTACCATCTGTAATTATTCCCGAATTTCCTTTACCAAAAATAATAAACTCTTTTGCCTTTGCTGATAATACTATTCTATCGGAATTTACCCATAATTGGTCACCTGTTAATTTATCAGATGTTGGATAATCTTTAAATCCTTTCTTTTCTTTTTTTACTTCTTCTTTAAAAGGAACTTTAACTTTTCCAGATGTCAAATATATTGATGTTCCATCTTTATTTATATTTTCTTCTACCAATTCACCAATTGGTTTTTCATCTAATTCTGGATTTTGTTTATTACGAATGAATATTGATGGAGATGATGTTTTATCATCTTCGGTTAAAAATAATTCACTAAAACGAATTGTATTACCAACTCTACCACTTAATATGGTATCACCTTCTTTTGGTTTTAAGAATTTTACTTTCTCATTAACCTTGTATTTCTTTTTTTCCGATTCTTGCTTTGGTTTTTCTGTGTTCGTTGTTCCTGTTGCTTTTGTTTCTTTGAAATCTTTATTTTTAGATGAAGAAGAATCATTTACAACATTTCTTTCCTTGGTTGCTTCGGATGTTTTGTAATCTTCTCTATAATTTGGATATTGAGTAATCGTATACGGCATCCAAAAATATTCTCTCTCATTTAAAATGATAAATACCGTCTCTCCAACAATTGGATATGTTACATTATTTTTATCAAATGGAAATGCATAGTTTTCAACTCTTTTTGGAGTATTTCTTGCAAACTCAATTGCACCTAAAAATCTTGCATCTTTTTTATCAAATTTTTTATTATCGTTGTAAACCTTTACATAATCCGTATCAGTTTTTAAATCTAAAAATTGTTCAGAAGATAAAAAAACTTTTGTGACAGTGGCTAAGAATATTTCCATTATATTTTTGTTTTAATTTCTTCAATTTCTATTTGAATATCTGTCAACTTTTCTTTATTTTTTTCTTCAACTTGATTTATAGTATCTTCCATATCTGCAAGTAGTTGTGCTTTTTCATTTTCACTTAACCAACCATCTTCACCAATACCTTTAGCCTCAGCTGCTGCTAATCTTTGTGCGATTGTTGCAAGTTTAATTAAGTGGTCATCGTTCTTAACCGATACCTCAATCAAATCTTTTATGATTGGTGCTATGACCGTTGCTTCACCAACATTACGAATTAATTTCCTTAAAGATTCAATCAATTCGGAAATGTTTTTCTTTTTGTTTTGTTGGTTTTCGTATATATCTTTAAACAATGATGATAAGTTTTTACCATCAAAAAGTTGAAATTCTGTTGCCATTATATTATGCTATTCTTTACTATATAATTATAGATTTCTTCACTAATTAGATTGTAACCCTTTTTATTTGGATGTTTTGAAGGTATAACGTCAAATGGTTCAGGATATTCCCATGCAGTTTCATCTGAAACTCTTACGATATAATCTCTAATAGTTTGTTTACGAAATCCCCAATAGTTTTTTTCATTTATTAAATGTGTTACATCATCATCTTTTCTCAAATCTTGTACCATCATATCAAATGCATCACAAAACACATATTTAACACCATAACTTTCTAACATCTTTTGTAAGAAAATAATATAGTTTTGATTTATGATATTGTAGTAATTTTGATTGAACATATTTTCTAAAAAGAAACGTTTGTAATCCTCTAAAAATCCGTTGTATTTATCATCACCAAATTTATATGATTCAAAAAATTTGTGAGGTAATAATGTAAGCTCTTTTATAGACCAACTAATCCACTCACCTTTTGGTAGAAAATGTACATGGTCTCTCAATGAAGAACTCCACATGATTGCAACCAAATCACCTTCATGTATTTTTCCGTTTCTTAAATCATTAATAACTTCGTTGAATATTAAATTGTTTGCCTTACCACTCCAACCATTATTTTCATGGTCACAATTTAATTTATTTGCCAACATAATTGGCCAAGAATGTTTATTCCTAAAATCTTTAAGAATCATTCTATCTTTTATTTTTTGTTCCTCATCTATGATAGTACCCTGTCCTTCGGTCCAACTATCACCATATGCGTATAACTTCATTATTTGTAAATTATTAAATTACCCATTACTAATATATCCATATCACAATTTTTAAATGTCCAAACTGCTTTTTGTGGGTCATTTGTCATTGTGTGGTCTTTTAAGTTAAAAGATGTATTCAATAGAATTGGTGTTCCTGTTAGTTTTTCAAATTCTTTTAATAAATCATAGTAAAGTGGATTATCCTCTCTTTTTACCGTCTGTATTCTTGCTGAATTATCAACATGCGTTACTGATGGTATTGGTGTTTCGGAAATAACTTCAACAACCTGATTCATATATGGAACATCTTCTTCCGATTTAAAATATTTTTGATAATCCTCATGTGTTACCGATGGAGCAAATGGTCTAAACATTTCTCTCTTTTTGACAACCTTATTAATTCTATCTCTAATATCTGGAAGATGTGGGTTA
>JACCDX010975266.1_pt1 | contig 11273 bp, 9 predicted proteins | sample 7449681 | NCBI WGS metagenome assembly JACCDX01 (sample SAMN15323450, study PRJNA562643) | freshwater metagenome | isolation source: river surface water | place: USA:Blue River Watershed | collected 2017-08-18 | reverse complement strand
TAGGTTTATTTTTTTTATTATACATCATTTCATAACCTTCATCATCATCACTATTTTCTTCTACATAATTTAATTCACTAAATTTCCAAGCTTCTGGGCAACAAATTCTAAAATCTGGATGAGCATCAGCTTTATACCAGAAAACTTGTTCTTCTAATTTATTAGATTTAGAACAATTTTCAATAACTAAGCAACCATAACTATCTGTACATTGGTCCATTGTTTGGCAAAACATATCAAAAGTAGGGAAAATAGAAGCATAACATTCATAAAGTTTTTTTCTATTTTGATAAGAAGCATCTCTTAATATAAATACCCAATCAATATTGGTACGAAGGTTAGGAGGAATACCAATGGCATATTGCATAAGAAGTACAAACATAATACCCCAATGGCGACCGTTCATAAAAATTTCACGAATGCGTTTATCTTTTTTCCAATCATTGTCATATAAACAATCGTCCATAATTAAGAAAGCACGTCTATCAATATTCTTTTCACCACCTTGAATTCTAAAAGTTAATTGTTGTTGGCGTTTTACAAAATCATTCGTGATTTTAGGTGTATATTCTTTGTGAATAAATATGGGTGGAACCATATATGTGTAGAATTTGTTAGCACCTTCAGTAGGGCAAATAACAACACCACTCGGGATATCTTGATGATAATAGAGTAAATCGCGTGTCATGAAAGATTTACCGGTGTTGCGTTTACCAATTAAAACGACGACTTGGTCATCTTTAATACGACGCATGTCAAATTTCTTAAGTTGTAAACTCATTTTTTTTTAAATAAATTTGTTTTATTTCTACTATATTATAATATTTTTTTCCTAAGTATTTTTAAACGAATTTATATATTTTATTACATAATATGGTAAGAAGAATTTTGTTTACGTACATAAATTTAATTTACGTTACTTTATTTTTATATATTTTTAATCTAAAAATCCAACATCAACATCTTCACCACTAATTCTTACATTAGAGGCTAAATCAAATGATTGATTACCACCTCCAATCATAGAATTAGATGCATTTTTAATATATTTAATATAAATTAAATAAAGAGCATAACTTCCTAATAAAGCAAAAATAAGATAAAAAGTGTATTGAATAAGTTTTTCTTTATTTCTTGATTCTTCACTCTTTTCTTTTTTATCAGATTGATTATTATTTTTATTTTTTTTGTATAATAAAGCATATAAAATAAGCAATATAATAAAAATAATTGCAGAACATAATAAATAATTTTCTTGAATAGACTTTATAAAATATGTAATATTCATTTTTATTCTTTCTAAAAATATTTTAGAAACTTTCTTTATAATATAAACGATTAAAAAAATTATTAAATTATTATTTAATAATTATTATTATTTTTTTTTTCATTTTTATTTGATACTATTAAAAGTGAAAATCATCTGAATTTACAGATTTAACTGATTTTATTGTCTTTACTGAATTAGAAGACCCATAAGATTTAACAGAAAGATTATCATTTTCTTTTATTTTATTTAATTGATTACCATATTTCATTTCACGAAGTGATAAACCACTTTTTTGTCCACCTAATGGTCTATATATTGTTTTTATTATTTTTCCTTGGCTTTTATTACTTTTATTACTTTTAATAGATGTTGTTGAAGATATTTTAGGAGGATATATTGATTTACTCATATCAAATAATGGTTTTTCACCACCAATCATTTGTTGAATAGCTTCTGTTGTTACTTGGGATTGTACCGGTTTTTGTGACTGTGTAATAGTAGCTAATGAATATCCTTTAGGAACAGCATTTCCTGAATAAACTATTTCTTTTACTTCTTCACTATTACCTCCAGTTTGCATAAATGATGGTTGTGATACCGATTTTATAGGAGCAGGAGCATCAGAAGCATCTGGTTTAATATTTTTACTATTTGCGAAAGTATTATATAATGCTCCTAAAAATGATGGTGAAGCACCTCCTTCTTGTATTTGTGGTGATTGTTGTTGCGAAATAGGACTAATATCACTATTTTCAAAAGTTGTTTGATGTTCTTCAGCGCGTTCTGCAACAGCTCCAGCAAGCATTGTTTGAGTTTCATTATCACCGCCAATTCTTATATCAATATCTTGAATAGATTGATCATTTAATACCGAACCTACTTTAGAACCTAATGATTGAGAAGATGAAGATTGAGTAGAACCACCTGAAATAACAGATTTTACTTCAACTTCTTCACCATCACCACCTTCAAGATTAGGTTCATCTTCCGAACTACCTTCTTCTTCATCAGAAGTAGAATTAGAACTTAAAGAACTAACAACTGATGCTGATGATATAGATGTTTCAGATGATGTTTCTGAAGCAGATGAATTACTTCTACTTCGTACACTTTCTTCTTCTGAACCTCCACTCATTGTGCTTTTTTCTTCTTCTTCATCTTCTTCATCACTATTAAAGTTTTGTTCAAGTAAATCACTAATAGGAAGAAGTTGACGAATTGCAGAATGAATACCATTATCTATTAAAATTAAACTGTCACGAAGATTTTGATGTTTTTCTTTAGAAGAAAGTGATGTAGACGACATATCAAAAATATACGGATTTTTATAAATTTCTTTAGCACATTCAATATAACATTTATGAATAAAATGAGTTGGTGTAGGAATATGTACTTGAATTTTTGATTTGCGTTTACCACCATATTGAATAGTACTTAAAATTTTCATATTAGCAATAATAACTGCTTTAATTAATTTATCTAAATAATTACATTTAGAACGATGTTTAATACGTTCATATTCTTCAATAATGCTACTTTCATTCCAATCTTTAACAGAAATAAGTTGTTTTTGAAAAATTTTAATAACACTTTCATTTTGAATATGATTCATAGAAAGTTCTTTCTTAATAATTTCTATGGTTCCATCAAAAATAAATTTAAAACGTTCATAAATACGAGGACTTAAAATTTGTTGTAATTGAGAAGTATACTCTTTTTTTGCTTCAATCATAGAAGATGTATCCATTTTTTTTCCTAAAATCTATTTTTTTTAAATATAAATATATTTTTATAAATACGCATATAATTTATGAAGGATTTATTTTTTATCTTTTAATATTTTAGTAAATAAGTATAAAATGAATACTAATTATTTAACTAAAAATAATTCTAATAAAATTACTAATTTAAAAAATAATAAAAATATAATTACAAATACCGAAAAAAGTACGAATATAAATAAAACAAGTATTAATACAAAAAATATTAATACAAAAAATATTAATACAACAAATATTAATACAACAAATAAAAATAATAATTCAAATGATATATCTTTTTTATTAAATTTTGAAAATATAGAAAATGCTAATATTTCAACAAATAAAAATAAAAACAAAAAAGGATTATTATATTTTAACAATACTGAATTTAAAAATAGTAATATAAATTTTCTTTCATATGGTAAAGCAATTGATTTTATTCAAAAAAATACCGGAAAAAGTGGAAATACATTTATTCCTTGGCTAATATTAATATTTTTAGCATTTTTTGTTTTAATTTCTTAATAAAAATGTATTGATTATTTTCTTAATAAATAATAGTATATAAAAAATGAATAAATTAGTAGATATTGACTATGTATATAAAAAAGATAAACAAAAAGAAAAAAGTATATATATTTATATAACATTTTTATTATTTTTATGTATATCATTATATATTTTTATAAACAAATAAATATTTTTATATTTTTATAAAAAAAAATGATTTAAAAAATAAATAAAATAGTATCTTATAACAAACAATAAATATATAAAAATGAATAATCATATTTTTAATTTAAAAGAAAATTCTAATATATTTTCTTTTAAATCACAATTTAATAATAACAATAACAATAACAATAACAATAACAATTCTTTTTTATCATTAATTGATGAAAAAAAGAATTATGCAAACAAAGTAGCGGAAAAAGTAGAAGAAAAAAAGAAAAAAAAAATAAATATAACCTATGTTGACTATAAAAATATTCAATTTACAAATGATCAAAAACGTGCTTTTGATGCTTTATCCAATAACAGTTCCAATATCCTGATTACCGGACCCGCTGGCACCGGAAAATCAACATTACTCAAAGCTTTTTATTGCTATTATATTGATAAATATTGTATTGGAAATATGGATGATGAATCTATTTATATTACAAGTACTACAGGTATTTCTTCTATGAATATTTCTGGTATTACCATTCACTCTTGGTCTGGTATTGAAGATGGGTCAAAAAATATTGATTATTATGTTGAAAAAATTCGTTCTAATCCAACTAAACGTGGAGCTTATAATCGTTGGAAAAAGACTAAAGTACTAATTATTGATGAAATTTCAATGATGAGTGGAGAACTATTAGATAAATTATCTATTTTAGGACAACGATTAAGAGGAAATAAAGAACCATTTGGCGGAATTCGATTAGTATTATTTTGTGACTTTCTTCAATTACCTCCCGTAAAAAGTGACATTTTTTGTTTTGATGCAATATGTTGGAGACGGCTTGATTTAGAAGTATATCATTTAGACCAAATTGTACGGCAAAAAGATGAAGAATTTCAACATATATTAAATAAAATTCGTATTGGTTTTGTAGATGAAATGGTAGAAACATATTTAAATAATATATTAAAAAAAGGTAAAATTTCACGAAAAGATGGTATTATTCCAACATTAATTTTTCCATTACGCAAACAAGTAGCAAATTATAATCAAACCCAATTAATGAAATTAGATGGAAATCATATACATTATCACGCAACATATGCATTTTCAAAAAATGTAGAAGAGTATGAAAAAGAACGATATATACATTTAATTAATGAAGGAACTAATTGTGAAGAAGATTTAGATTTAATCGTTGGTGCTCAAGTCATGTATTTAGTAAATAATAATGATTTAAAATTAGTAAATGGAAGTCGTGGTATTGTTGTTGACTTTATAACACGAAAAGATGAAAAAGGATTAGAAGAAAATATACCAATTGTTAAATTTTTAAATATTGAAAAACCAGTAACGATTGATTATGAAATATGGAATCACGAAGATAAAAATGGAAAAGCAGTTTCCAAAAAACAAATACCATTAATGCTTTCTTGGGCTTTAACTGTTCATAAAACGCAAGGTTGTACTTTAGATTATGTTGAATTAAATATTGGAAAAGATATTTTTGAAGCAGGACAAACATATGTTGCTTTATCACGTGTAAAAGAACCATCAGGTCTTTTTATTTCAGCATTAGATGTTTCAAAAATTAAGGCACACAAACGATGTATTGATTTTTATTTAAAATTACATACTAAAAATAATACAAACGATACTAATGATGTTAAACAAGAATGTATTATATGTTTTGATATAGAAAGTGAAGATAAACCATTTGTTAAATGTAAAACATGTAAACACGGTCTTCATAATCATTGTTGGTTACAATATTGTGAATATAAAAAAGATAATCATTGTTGTTATTGTAGAAAATATTTTGTTTAAGAATAAATTTATTTTTATAAAAAAATGAATATAAAGGAGTTTGTATATATATATATACAAATATAAACCAACAAAAATGGAAATTATTATTAAAGATGAGGAGTTTAATATTAAGAAATCAAATAATAATGTTATTAAAAATCTAAATGACCCAATTGTAAAATCATTTACTCTAAATAATTATTCTGGAATGTTATCTGAAATTTATATTCAAAATGTTCCAAAATATTTAGATAAGATTGTTATTACTGGTGGTGAACAACGTCTTTTTATGTGGAATAAAAATGAAATTGAAGAGCATGTAAAGAATAATACAAATATTTTATCAAAATATCAACTAAATAAAGCTATTCCAATTTCAAATAATTCATATCATCATTTTAAGCTTCATTTTGTTTATAATAACACTCTTATTTATAAAGATTGTATTATTGAAAAAGAAGAATATGTTGAAAAAATTGCTTCAGAAGATACAAATAAAATAGTTGAATATTGGGATATGGATGATGAATGTGTATGTCAAGCATATGGAGTTAAATATGAAGAAATTAAAAAAACGCGAGAAGTTATAAAAAATGCTCTTAAACTAAATACATCAGAAATGAAACTTATTTTTAACACAACCGAGATTGATAAAAAAGATAGTTATGAAATTCAATTTTATGATGATATTTTAGGTAAAATGAATTCTCTCCGTTATAATAATTCAATGTATGGTGTAGCATATAATCTTTAATAAAATAATATTTTATAAAATAAGTTAAGTATAAAAGTTAATAATATATAATTATATATTATTAAATAAAAAGTTTATTTTTTATAAAAAATAAAGATAAAAGAAAATAGTATAATATATTATAAATGAATTTATTTAAAAAAAATAAAATAAATAAAAAAATAAATGAAATTAAAAAAATAGAGTCATACTTTAAAAAAACATTTGATTGGTATAACGAAGAAGTAAGTAATGAAAAAAAAGAAATAATTCATCATTATTTAAAACAATTTACTTTTACACATATTGAAAAAGAAACAATTTATCATTATTTAAAAAGCTGTATTGAAGAGCAAATGTTTTCATTTTCAACATTATGTGATAAAGATAAATTTTTAAAAATTATTAAAGAGTTATTATTAACAAATTTTTCCCAAAATCAAAAATTATATATTAAATTTAAATCCATTATTATTCCTTTTTTAAATAATGAAATTACAACTTTTATCCGAAATGATGATGATTTAATTCGTATGATGAGTATATTTTTCTTTTATCCTATATATTCAATATTTCCATTAGTATCATCTTATACAAAAACCAAAATAACATCTGGTTTTTTAAAAGACGAAACAAATATATTTTTATATAAAATAAATAAAATGATAGAAACATTTATAGAAATACCGAATGAAAATTATCAATTTTCGATTATGTGTTATTTATTAATTGATAAATATATGGATGAAGAAGCATTTCAAAAAAATGTACGACAAAAATTTTTATACTTTTGTCATCATACATTTGTTAATAAATCGTGTTCTATTCCAAGTGATGAAATAAAAAATAATGATTATATTGCGTTTAAACATTATTTTGATAAATTAGTCAGTATATATGATATCAAAAAATATGATTATTTATATGATTTTATGAATTATTTATTTGAATCATTAAATCGTACATCTAAAAAAGAAAAGAAAAATAGTGAAGCACAATTAAATAGTATTTATAAAGAAACATTTTCAAAATCCTATTTAACAATCTATTTTTTTATATTAATGTCCAATTTAAAATTAAAAAAACAAAATAAAAGTATGATTGAAGAAAATGCTAAAAAAGCATTTATTATACAATGTTATGATGATATTTGTGATATTTATCAAGATAAAAAGAATAATATAAATACTATTTATACTTATTTAATAAATCAAAATCCCAAAAATACAAGTTTATTTGAATCTGAATTAGAAAAAATATTTTTAAAAAATCGTATTTTTTTATATGATTATTTACATGAAGCACATCCAATGTTATGTAAAACATTAATATATATAACAACCCATATTGAAACATTTTTAGTATATAAAAATAAAGAGTATGTAAGTAAAAAGTTTATGGATACATTTTATGAAGATAAATATTATGATGAAGCATTATTTAGTGTATTGAAAATAGATTTATTTTCATGTACAATGATATTAGTCAATTTGTTAAAAAAAATTTGTGAAATATAATAATTATTATTTTTTTTAGAAAATCGTTATTTCCCGAATAATTTTATAAAATCAAATTTTATAAAATCAATTTATTAAAAATAGATAAGAATTATAAAATATATATTAAATCATTTATTTTATAGCATTGTTCGGGAAGCATATGTTATTAACAAATTAATATTTGTTAAAAAATTATAAATTATTAACAAATATAAAAAAATGAATTAAAAAATATTTATTTTAGCTGGAAGTTCGAAAGAAACCAAAGAGGTTTCTTTCAAATGGAGCTTAATTTAGAACATAATCCTCAACGCAAAGTTATTCAGCATTCACTTCCAAGTGGTGCCTATTTTATTGGTGATATTTTTTATGGTTTAAATCATAAATACACCGATATTGTTTATGAAAATATTGAAGATGGAGTTTTAACATTAGAAAAAGATGGAGTAGAATATACAATGGTTTTTGATAAAGTATTTGGTAGTAAAAATCGTTATACGGATTCGTTTGAACATGAATATGAAGTAGAAAGTGAGTATTTGGGAATAGTTCCAATTGAATTATGTGATTTTTATAATGAATTAACAGATAAAGAAAGTATAACAGGTGTCAAAATAGATGATAAAAAAATAGATGAAATTAATGAAATTGGTCAATATATTGAATTTGATACAATGGTTGATGTATATATTGTAGATGGAATTTTTATGTTTCATTGGTCTCCAAGTGAAAATGGAGATAATGGTGGGTTTTTAAAAATAGATACTAAAAATTCGGATGTAGAAGAAGTTGAAGATTATGAGTATAATGATATTTCATATGAAGAGTATATGTTTCAACAAGTAAATCAAACAAAAGAGGATGAAGAAAATAAAGAATATAAAAGTGTTGAAAATGTAGAAGATTATGATGATGTTGAAAAAACTTTTATTGATAATGAAAGTAAACCCATTGACCCAAATATACTCGAACTTATTTATTTAGATACTTTTCGTAATTAAAAATAATATTCTATAATTAAAATAAACAAACTTTTATATCTTTTTTATATAATCATTTTTAACAAAATATATTTTTATAAATAATTTTATTTATAAAATATTATTATTGATTATGGTAATAAATTAAGCCCAACTTTGTAAACTTTGTGTAAACGGATTCTCGATGAAAGATTTTAAAAGATGAGGATCGCAATTTCTGAATTCTAAAGGTTCATTAGGTACATTATTTTTTAATGTAGTTTCATTAAATTGATTGACTTGAGGAATTGAATTATAAATTTGGGATGGTTGTAATCCACGTTCATTTAAATAAGCACTTTGAATATCTCCTACTTTCTTCGTATTCATTACTGGTATTTCTCCGCGTCTATTTGCTCCTTGTGCGTTTGGTGTATATCCGCGATCTTGTGTAGCACGAGCAGATCGCACATTCATATTTCCGGCATTTTCACGGCTCATTTGAACATTTGTTGTTCCACTATTTCCTGCATTACCTGTATATTCAACTGATTGGAATTGACGCATTGTGGTAGGTGCTTCTACTTCAGCAACTTGATAACCACCAACATCTTCACCTTCTTGGTTACCAACATAATATACTGAAGTATCTTGTCGTAATGTATCCTTAAGATGTTGATTGGGGTCAAATACTTTACCTTTCTTAACACCAACACCACCGCTTAAGTTACCATTATGAGTATTTACTTCAGTATCTTGTCGTAATGTATCACGAACTGGTTCATTAGGATCATATACTTTTCCACGGTTAGGACCACTAATATGACCATTATGGTCATTATCTTCTAATGTTTGACGACCTGTATTACGAGCAACATCTTCTGGGTCATATGCTTTACCAGCATATTTACCACCACTTAAGTTACCATTATGATCATTATCTTCAATGGTTTGGCGACCTGTATTACGAGCAATATCATCTGGGTCATATACTTTACCACGATTGGGTCCGCGAAGATGACCATTGTGGTCATTATCTTCAGTTGTTTCACGAACAGTTGTTTTGGCCTTTTGATTAGGGTCATATACTTTAGATTTAAAGGTTGAAATACCCATGTTACCATTACGTTTACTATCTTCAATAGATTGACGTTTCGTTTCATTTGCACTTTGTCCATTACGTGCTACTCCTTTTTCATTACCCTTTAAGTTACCATTTGTTCCTTTGGCACCATAATCAGTACGATTGTTTGAACCAAGATTAAGACCTTTTTTACCATAATCATCTGGACGATCTTCACTACCAAATCCTAATAAATTCCATAAACCACTTAAAGTAGCGTTACGAGGACCATCTGTTTCAAATTGAGGTTTATCAGAAACACGATATTTACCTCGTACAGCAATACGAGTACCATTAACAGGTGCAGCAGGACCTTTACGACTTTTAGTGGTTGTTGTTTTTCTGTTAGTGAATTTAACAATTTGACATGGACGAATTGCTTGAGCAGTAACAGCACCAGTCGTAGTAAGATAACGATCGGGATTTTGAATATAGAATGTATCTGGACGATTTTTGAAAACAGTACCTACTTTACCGGGTTTAGCAATCTTTTGACCTGAATTAATACGACCATAATATGATAATTTAGGATTTGTTTTAACACGAAGTTCATTGGTTGTTTTAGGCATAATATAATCTAAAGTATCAGCTTGTTGGAAACCACCACTTGGAGTAGCAGTATAACCTTGATTTAAACCGGGTCCTACATAAGTGCGCTCAATGGGAGTTTCATTACTACGAATTTGAGAAACTTGATAACGATCTAACATATAACCATCAAGATTGGAAGTACCATAAACATTTGTTACATTCTTTTGGGGTTCAAATAATAATCCTTGTTCTTTTTTCTTTTGATAATTATCATTTGTACCAGTAAATGTTTCAAAAATACCCCGAGTAGCAAATTCATCTAAATTTTGTTTAACACCACTACCAAAGAAAGGTTGCATATTATTATGTGTAAAAGTATTTGGATTAATTGCGTCACCAGTTAAAGAAATTCCTTTAAAACCACCACTTTCAGGAATTTGCTTGTTATTTACACTAAGATTTTTCGGTAATAATCCTGATTTTTCAGGGTCACCTAAATCAGCAAAAGATGATTCATAAGATGAAAATTGATTAAATTCAATTGGAAGAGATGTTTCAGAATAATCCACTTTATTATATATTTCTTTATAAGGCGGACCAGCAGTAATAATGTTAGTATCTTGAGGTTTGACACTTTTTGCTTTTAAATCATCAGCTAGTGCTTGTTCTTTTTGCCATACTTCAAAAGCGCGATTTGAATCATATCCATTTTTAGAAGTTGGTACTTTAGATGGTTTTACATTTTGTGTTATATATTTTTGTTTATTATCCTTTGTTCCTTCCGTTTGAAACATATATCCTAATCCTAAAATACTTGCGGCAGCTAAATATTCCATATTATAATTTTATATATTCTATATAAATCTATATTTAATTTAGATTAATATTTTTTATTTTAACTTTATCTTTATTTTCT
>JACCDX010891214.1_pt1 | contig 11273 bp, 14 predicted proteins | sample 7449681 | NCBI WGS metagenome assembly JACCDX01 (sample SAMN15323450, study PRJNA562643) | freshwater metagenome | isolation source: river surface water | place: USA:Blue River Watershed | collected 2017-08-18 | reverse complement strand
AGGCGGTGTCGCCCAGGCCGGAGGCCTTCAGGTAGGCCTCGGCGCGCTTGGCGATGGAACGCGGGTCGCGGTCATAGGACTTGCCGTCGGTGGGGTCGATGACGTCGCAGGTCAGGACCAGCGTGGACTCCTCGAAGAAGGGGTCGACCACGGCAGACTTGGGATCCGGCACCAGCAGCATGTCGGAGGCCTCGATGCCTTTCCAGCCGGCGATGGACGAGCCGTCGAAGGCGTGGCCCGAGGTGAACTTGTCCTCGTCGAAGTGCGAGACGGGCACGGTGGTGTGCTGCTGCTTGCCACGGGTATCGGTGAAGCGGAAGTCGACAAACTTGACTTCGTTGTCCTTCACCATCTTCATCACGTCGGCGACGGTCTTGGCTGCCATCAGAGGTTCTCCAGGTTGGGAAGTGTGTTGATCAATGCGGAAAGGGAATGCAGTTTCTGTGCCACGGCGCGGTGCATGGCCAAGGCCGCAAAGCCAGCCATTGTCGCCGATCCGGCGAGCCACCCCGCGCGCTTTTGCACCATTTCAGGGCGCGAATTACGCACCGTGTAGGTGCAATTCGGCCTGAGAGCTCAGGGCGAACGCACCAACTCCGGGCCCAACTGCACCTTTCGCGACCGCAGGCCGGCGAGCAGTTGTGCGTAGGCGGCGCCGACGGCCTCCGGGGCACCCTTGACGCCCAGGTCGATGTGCCGGCCCCACTGGGGATGGTCGACGCTGGGCAGGCTGAACACCTTGATGCCGGGGTGGTCGCGCTCGACCTCCTCCATCAGCGGCGTGAGCGTCGCCTCCATTGCACCCAGCACGATGACCGAGCGCTCCTCGTAGGCCGCGCGGCGGAAGCGGTCGGCGTAGCGGGTGTCCAGCACCCACTCGATCATCGGCCAGGCCATCACCGGGAAGCCCGGCACGAAGTGCACATGGCCGCAGCTGAAGCCCGGGATCTTGTTGTACGGGTTGGGAATGATCCCGGCGCCGCGCGGGAACACGCCCATGTTCAGGCGGTGGATGTTGTCCGGGCGATCGGGCTCGTAGGGCACGCCCTGCTCGCGCGCGGTGTCCTGCATGCGCTCGCGGATCAGGGCTTCGGCCTGGGGGTGCAGCTGCAGCTCCACGCCCAGGGCGCGGGCCGCGCACTGGCGGGTGTGGTCGTCGGGCGTGGCGCCGATGCCGCCGCACGAGAACACAGGCAGCGGCCCCTCGAAGGCGCGGCGCAGCGTGGCGGTGATGCGGTCCGGGTCGTCGCCGACGTACTCGGCCCAGGCCAGCTGCAGGCCGCGGGCCGAGAGCAGCTCGATCACCTTGGCCATGTGCTTGTCGCTGCGCTTGCCGGAAAGGATCTCGTCGCCGACGATCACCAGGCCGAACTCGTGCCCGGCAGGGGTCGATCCTTGTGCCTTGTTCTCTTGTGTCATGTCATGCCTTGCCGGCCAGGCGCTTGAGGCCCAGCCACTGCTGCGACCAGAAGCCGCGGCCATAGTCGCGCCCCTGTTCCACCTGGTCGCGGATGCCGGTGGGGTCGAAGCGGTGCTCGAAGTTGGCGGTGCCGAAGATCATGTCCCACCAGGGCAGCAGCACGCCGAAGTTGCAGCCCCCCAGCACCACCCGCCGGCCCTGAGCGAGGGTGATGACGGTGCTCTCGTGGCCGATGCCGATGCTGTGGTGACGGCGGTGGAAACGCGGGCTGACCCACAGCCGCTCGCCCAAGCGCCCGAACGACACGCGCAGGTTGGCATGCTGCAGGTTCTCACTGAGCTGGGTGATGGCGACGATGGCGATGAACTGCCCCGGGGCCACCCCGATCGCCTGCGCCAGCAGCACCAGCAGGCTGTCACGCAGCAGGTCGTCGAGCAGGTGGTTGCGGTTGTCGCTCCACATCGTCATCTGCCGCTGCGAGTGGTGCAGCGCGTGCAGCGCCCACCAGGCATGGACCGAGTGCTGGCTGCGGTGGATCCAGTAGTCGGCGAAGTCGAACACCAGCAGGTACAGCAGGAGGCTGGCCCATGGCAGGTCGGTCACGCCGGGCCACAGCTGGTCCAGCTGGAAGGCGCCGATGCCCGCGCCATGCAGCCACCCGAACAGCTCGTTGAACAGCGGCTCCACGAGGAAGAACAGCCCCACCCGGAACAGCCCCAGCCGGTGCACCAGGGTGTAGAGGATGTCGGTGCGGACGGCAGCGCGGTCGCTCACCGCCTCCACCGGCCGCCACCGCTGAAGCGGCGCGATCACCGCCACCATCACCGCCAGCTGCAGCAGGCCCACCAGCAGCCAGCCGGTGGCCAGGTACCCGTCCTCGAGCAGGTTGCCCAGGCCGACGGCGAACAGCAGCGGGCGTACCACAGCCTCAAACAGCTGCTGCTGCGCGGCGGAGAAGGCGGCCTCGATCCAGTCCATGGCGGTGTGCGAACGATCAGCGCGGGGTCAGCGCGGGTGGGCGGCGATCCAGTCTCGGTAGGCGGGGTGCTCGCGCAGGGTGGCAAAGCAGAAGCCCCGCGACTTCAACCCCACCACCAGCGGCTCCAGCACCGCCGGCGCCCAGGGGTCGCGCCGCGACCAGATGCCCAGATGGGCCACGAGGATATCGCCAGCCCGGATGTTGCGCAGGGCCTTGGCGAGTAGTTCGGCATTCGGATGGGTCTCGCTCGGTAATTCGTCACCGAGAAAGCCGGCCGGGGCCCAGCCCACATGGGCAAATCCGCAGGCGCGGGCGGCGGCCAGCAGCCGCGGCGAGGTCTTGCCACCGGGGGCGCGGAACAGGGGCAGCACCTTCTGGCCGGTCACCGCCTCGAGGCGGCTGGCGCCGCGCTCGATCTCGGCGCAATAGTCGGCGGCGCTGAAGCGGCGGGCGACGCCCTCCTGCGGACCGGCCGAGGCCCGCACCGAGAACGCCAGCGGCTCGCCCGGCAGATCGGCGCGCCAGTAGAGATGGTCGTGGGTGTGGGAGGCGAAGGCATGGCCTTCGGCGGCGCGGGCCTTCCACCACGGCGCCCAGTGCTCGCCCAGGCTGCCGTCGCCCACCTGGGTGCGCTCGTTGGCGGCGAAGAAGGTCACCTTGACCTGGTGGCGCGCCAGCACCTCGGCGATGAACGGGGCCACGCCCATGTGGCCGGTGTCGAAGGTGAGGTAGACCGGGCGGGTGCAGGGGGGCTGGGATCCGGGGGCGGCGGACGCGGCAGCGGATGCCAGGGCGGTAGCGCCGAGGACGGCGGCCATCATCCCCCGCGTGAGGGCCTGGCACCAGCGCGCAGCCCGGGCCGCGGCGCCGGCTCGCCGGTCAGCGGCGCGCGTGGTCCAGCGTCCAGACGCCATGGGGCGACTTGCCGACCGGCACCTGGCGCACGATCTGGCGGGTCTCGGTGTCGATCACGGTGAGCTTGCGGGCCCAGCGCGAGGTGACCAGCAGGTGCCGGCCGCCGGCGAGGACGTCCATGCAGTCCGGGCCGCCGGGGGCCTTGAAGGTGTCGACGACCGCGAGCTTCTGCAGGTCGACCTTGCTGATGGTGTCGGCGACCCGGTTGCTCACGTAGACATGGCGGCCGTCGCCGGCGGCGCGGAAGGCGTGGGCGCCGTCGCCGGTCCTGATCCGCTGGGTCATGCGTGGCTCCTTGCCGCCCACGTCCCAGACCTCGACCGAGTCGCTGCCGGTCAGACCCACCAGCAGGGTGCGGTCATCGGCCAGGCCGAAGACGTCGGCGGGCAGCGAGCCGGTCCTGGCGCGCCATTTGACGGCCTGTGTGGCAAGGTCGATGGCGACCAGCTCATCGCTGTCCTGCATCGTCGAGTAGACGGTGGTCGACTTGCTGTCGATCCACAGGTGGCTGGGCGTCTTGGCGGTGGGAATGCGCTTGGCCAGCTGCATCTCCTTGCCATCCCAGCGGTAGACGTCGACATGGTTCAGGCGGTTGGCCGCGGTGACGAACCACTTCATGTCGGGCGAGAAGCGCAGGTGGTACGGGTCAAGGATGCCGCGGAGGGTGCGCTGCACCTCGCCGCTGCGCGGGTCGATGAAGGTGAGCGAATCCGACAGGGCGTTGGCCACGATCACCGACTTTTCGTCCGGCGTCATGTACAGGTGGTGCGGCTCCTTGCCGGTGGGGATGCGACGGGTCTCCTTCCAGGTGACGGGGTCGACCACCGAGACGCTGGCGTCCAGCGAGTTCAGGACGAAGATCGGTGCGCGCGGCGTGGTGGCCGCGGGCGCGCTGGATGGCGCCACGGCGGAGGCCGGGGCCTTGGCCGGCACCTGGGCCTGCGCCAGAGAGGCCAGGGACGCCAGGGCAAGCCCGGCCAATGCAACACAGGACAAACGCAGCAGGAGATTCACATCAGCACCTAGAACAACCGGGCAAGTGTAGCCGTGCAGCATGCGGCCAAACGTGGAGAAGGACCGCCAAACCAGGGATGCGCGCCCGCATCCGGGCCCACCTGGCGGGCCACGCGCGGAGACGGAGCACCGCAACTCCTCGCATTCAGGCCCGCAGCAGCGCGATCTCGTCCTCGCCGAGCCAGCGCCACTGCCCGGGCGCCAGATCCGCCGGCAGCACCAGCCTCCCGATGCGGGAGCGGTGCAGCGTCTCCACCCGGTTGCCCACCGCGGCCACCATGCGCTTGACCTGGTGGTACTTGCCCTCGGTGAGGGTCAGTCGCAGCGACTGCGTGCCGGTGGCCTCGCAGTCGGCGGCGCGCACCGGCTTCGGGTCGTCGTCCAGCACCACGCCGGCCAGCAGCCGCTCGACCTGGCGCGCGTCGACCGGGTGCCGGGTGCCCACCTCGTAGACCTTGGGCACATGGTGCTTCGGCGAGGTCATGCGGTGCAGGAAGGCACCGTCATCCGAGAGCAGCAGCAGCCCGGTGGTGTCCTGGTCCAGCCGGCCGACGGCCTGCACCCCGGGCTGCCCGCCCTTGACCGGGCGTTGTCGCAGCGGCGCGGGCAGCAACGTGTAGATGCTGGGCCAGGCCGAGGGCTTTTGCGAGCACTCGGTACCGGCGGGCTTGTGCAGCATCAGGTAGGCCTTCTCGTGCACCACCCAGGGCTGGCCCTGGACGGTGAGGGCCAGGCCCTCGGGCTCGAAGGCGGCCGACGGATCGACGCAGGGCTCGCCGCCCACCGTCACCAGCCCCTGCTGCACCAGCCCCGCGCAGACGCGCCGGGTGCCGAAGCCCTGGGAGAAGAGGATGTCCTCGAGGGGACGGGGACGGGTCGACGGGGCACTGGCGGGCATGAGCCGATCCTAATGGAGCGGCCAGTGACTGCCCCGGTCCGTCGCCGGGCGGCACCTGGCCCCGTGTCCCTCGGGAAAACAAGCATCCCCGCCGCCGTGGACTGTGGCAGGATTGACCACCATCGCCCGACGCCCCGCGCGCGGCGCACCGACGATGCCCCCGCCCCGCCACCTGTTCCGTCCTGCCCGCCCCCGTTGGCCGCTCATGCTGGCCGGCCTGGTGCTCGCCGGCGTCGCCCTGGGCGCGGCCTGGACCTGGTCGCAGCTGCGCCTGCACACGGGCTTCGGCGTCGCCGCCGGCCCCTGGCAGGTGAGCCTGCTGGCCGGCAGCCCCGACGCCGACCCGCTCACCCGCGCCCGCGTCGCCCTTGGCGGCCTGCTCGCCCTCAACCGGGACGAGACCATGTACTACGTCGCCACCCGCGACAGCGACGGCCAGCCGCTGCGGGCGCGCTGCGCCTACCGCGTCAGCGGCCTGCCGCCGCAGGCGCTCTGGTGGAGCGTCACCGCCTACGCGCAAGACCTCTACCTGTTCCCCGACACCGAACGCCGCTACAGCATCAACAGCGCCACCGCGGCGCTCGACGCCCAGGGCCGCTTCTCGGTGCAGACCGGCCCGCAGGCGCCGGCCGGCGGCACCGCCTGGCTGCCCACGTCCGGTGCCGGCGACCTGGTGCTGACCTTGCGCCTCTACCACCCCGCGCCCGTGCTGCAGGCCGACCCGGCACGCCTGGACCCGCCCCGCATCTGGAGCGAGACACCATGCCCCTGATGGCCCGCCCCCGCCTGGCCCGCGCCGCGCTCGGCCTGGGCGTGGTCCTGCTCGTGGCCGCCCTCACCCACGCGCTGGCCCTGTGGGCCCTGCCGAAAGTGATCATGGGCGGCGCGATGCGCTCGCTGTCCGCCGCCACCGGCGGCGCCAACCCGGGCCTGCCGCCGATGACGGACCACACCCAGCGCCGCATCGTCATGCCCAGCCCCGACCTGCTCTATGGCACCTGCGTATGGGACGTCTCGCAGCGGCCCCTGCAGGTGCACGCGCGGCTCGACGGCGTGCCCTACGCCTCGGTCGCGCTCTATGGCGCCAACTCCGACAACTTCCTCGTCGTGAGCGGCCGTCAGCACGGGGGCGAGAGCGTGTCGCTGTGGATCATCGGGCCGTCGACGCCGGAGGCGGGCAGGCCGCGTCCCCCGGCCGGCGCGCGCGTGGTGCAGGCGCCCTCCGACAAGGGCCTGCTGCTGATGCGGGTGCTGGTGGGCGATGTGCGGGCCGACCTGCCGCGGGCCGAGGCCCTGCGCCGCACGCTGCGCTGCGACCCGGCCTGACTTCACGCACGACGCCCCAGCGGCGTCCGGCGCATTGTCGGCACTGGCCCTGGGATCCGCCGCTGCCGGCTCCGGCAAGGCAGTGAATTTCCGGATGAGGCTTAGGCAATCCCCCTATCCCTGCGCCACATGGGAGGCCGAAGCTCAGGAGCTTGCACCGCCCTCGCCCGCCGTCGACCCGACCGGCCACGCGGGCCTCGTCGCGTCCTGTCCCGCACCCAAGCCACCACGGAGACCTGTCCAGATGCTCGCCGCCCCCCTCCCGCCCGACGACGCCTGGCGCCTCCAGCGCCTGCGCGCCATGGAGATCCTCGACAGCCCCGCCGAGGCCAGCCTCGACGGCTTCACCCACCTGGCCAGCCAGCTGACCGGCATGCCGATCGCGCTGGTCTCCCTCGTCGACGAGAAGCGCCAGTGGTTCAAGTCCGCGGTCGGACTGCCCCAGGGGAGCGGGACCTGCCGCGAGGTCTCCTTCTGCGGCCACGCGATCGCCCGCGACGGCCTTTTCGAGATCGGGGACGGGCATCACGCACGCCGCGTCCCACCCAGGCAGATCGCCGCCATGACCGACAACGACACCCTCCAGGCCTTCCGCGCCCGATTGGTGCAGCTGCTCAAGGGCCATGTCGACCGGATGGAGATGGAGCATCCGATGCGCAGCACCCAGGGCGAGGCGCTGTGGGTGGTCACCCGCGCCAAGGTCACCGAACGCGACGCCGCAGGACGCGCGGTGCGCATCGTCGATACCACCGCCGACGCGACCAGTCGCCGCCGCCAGCAGGGCAGCGACTCCACCTTCATGGTCCTCCCGTCCCTGGTGCCGGCCGGTCCTCTGGTTGCAGCCTCCGCCAGCGACGCTCAGGACCCGGCTGCCCGCTGCGGCGTCTTCTCCAGCCGCTCCACCGCCAGCCCCATCGCCGACAGCCGCGCCAGCAGCGCCTGGTAGCGGGCCGGATCGACCTGCGGCGTCCGCGACAGCACCCACAGGTACTCGCGCTTGGGCTCGCTCACGGCCACCAGCTCGTAGCGCTCGTCGAGGTCGACCACCCAATAGTCGCCCCAGACGAAGGGCAGCGCAGACAGCCAGGCTGGCGCAAAGCGCACCTGAAGCCGCGCCGAGACCGGCCCACCCACCTGGCGCGCTGCACCCACCGCCTGCTCCACCGCGCCGCCCTGCTGCACGCACTGATTCAGCACCTTCACCGTGCCATCAGGCTGCAGGCTGTAGGTCGCCGCGGTGTCGGCCACGCACTTGCGCTGAAACCAGTTGGGGAACTTGGCGATCTCGTACCAGCGGCCCATGTAGCGGGGCACGTCGAGGGACGGGATGGGTTGCAGGGCGGTTTGCGCCTGCAGGCCAGCGGCGATCAGCAGGCCCACCAGGGCCACGGTCATTCTGGGAATGGATGTCATGGGGCTCATTGTCTTCGCGGCACCGCGCCTGCGCACGCTGCGGCACCTAGGGGCTGGGGTGGACCTGGTACTCGACCATCCGTCCCCGCGCGTCCACCCGCGCCAGCACCATGTCGCCGCTGCCGATGTCGCGGCCGGTGAACTCGCGGATGTTCACATGGTGGGTCACCAGTACCAGGGGCGCGGCCGGCCGGTCACCCGGCGCGCCGTCCGGCGCGGCAGCCAGGGCCTGTGCGACAAAGGCCTGCAGGCGCGCATTCTGCGCATGGGCCTGCTGCGGCTGCGAGAAGAAGGAACCCAGCGAGGCCTCCACCACCACCGGCCCGAGTTGCATCAACTCGGCTGTCTCCCGGCACCGGCACCAGGGGCTGCTGAAGACCCGGGCCTGCGCCACGCCCTGCTCCCGCAGCCACAGCCCGATGCGCGCCGCTTGCCGGCGACCGGCCTCATCCAGCACGCGCTGCGTCTCGCAGCGACCGAGCACGAAACCGGGCGGGTCGCCGATGCCTGGCGCATGGGCGTGACGGATCAACAGCACATGGCGGCCGGCCTGGAGGCGCCCGGCGAAGTCGGTGGCGGTGGTGGCGGCGTGACAGGGGAGGCCCAGGGCCAGAGCCCCCAGCAAGCCCGCAAGGACGCGTCGTCTCATGACCCGGATTGGAAACGTCAGAAGCGCTCGCCGGGGGCCAGGTAGCGCCATTGCCCCACCGGCAGCCCGGACATCGCCACCCGCCCGATCCGGATGCGGCGCAGGCTCCGCAGCTCGAGCCCGACCTGCGCGCACATCCAGCCGATGGCCTCGGGCGCGATGCCCTTGGTGGCGAAGCGCAGGCGGTTCTCGCTCTGCCAGCTCACCCGCACGGGCGGCATCGCGCGCCCCTGGGCCTGCAGGCCCTGCCCCAGCCGCGCCAGGCCGCCCGGCGCGATCGCGCCCGCCACTTCGGCGACCAGCTCCTGCTCAACGAAGGCTGCGTCCTCGGTGAGCTTGCGCAGCACGCGGAAATCCTGGCTCAGGACGCACAGGCCGCTGGCCTCGCCGGGCAACGGCAGCAGTGCTCGCAGCCCGGCCTGGTGCGCCTTGCTGGGGCGGATGCCCGATGCGTCCTCGCGCCACCGGCTGGCTGCGTCAAGCAAGCCGGCCAGGGCGTCTGGCACCAGGCCGGCCGGCTTGTGCAGGAGGAAGGTCGCCGCGACCGGCGGCTGCAGCCGCGCCTGCGGGTCGATCTCGACGCGCTGCCCCGGCACCACCCGCTCCTGGGGCAGGTCGACGAGCCGGCCATCCACCTTCACCCAGCCCTCGGCGATGTACTGCTCGGCCTCTCGGCGGGAGCATGGCACCAGGGCGGCGACGGCCTTGGCCAGGCGCTGGGCGTCGATGGCCATTGCGCTCATTCGCACCTCGCTTCGTTGAATAGTGGCAGACACAGGAATGATGGTACGGTCAAGGCACTGAATCAAGGAACCCCTGATGCCGCGTCACATTCTCGAAGAATCCTCCATCCACAGCGCCATTCGCAGCCGGGTCGCCGGCTGGAACGGGTCCATTGTGCGCGAGGTGATGCAGGCTGTTGCGGCGAACGATGTCGTCGTGGTGGGCATGCGGCAGAACCCCTACCCGGCCAAGGCCCGCAGGCTGCTCGGCGGCATCGGACAGCCCTTCGCGTACCTCGAATACGGCGGCTACATGTCGATGTGGCGAGAGCGCAGCGCACTCAAGATGTGGACCGGCTGGCCTACCTTTCCGATGGTGTTCGTCAGGGGCAGCCTGGTAGGCGGTGCCAGCGAGTTGCAGGCGCTGATCGAATCGGGGGAACTCCAGCGCATGCTCGGGGCCGCGCGGCATCCAGCGGATGCAGGATCATGAGGCAAGAAAAGGGGACTGAGAAATCTCAGTCCCCTGGTGGATGGTGGTGGGCGCGTACCTGGGTTCAACCCCTCTCAACTTGACACCTACTGGCCAATTTATGCGCCTGCGAATGCCTGCGGAAAGATGCTGACGCCTGCCCCCGCTTCGTGACCGTCCTCAGCTATCCGAATCTTTCCGATCCTGCTCCGCTGAGCAATTCAGGTTGCATTTCGACCCAAAGTGGAAGTCGCCAACAGCGAATCGAACTGCCGCAAAGCGGTCGCTCGACTTTGGAGTTGAACAGAGAGCGCCAGGGCGCGACGACGAGCTGCTGCCTCATCGCTGGACAGCATCGACGATCAGCTCGACTCCTTGCGGCACAGGCAGTAGATGAACTTCTGAACAGTGCCAGAGGGCGTGTGATGCTCTTCGCGCTCCTGCTGAAGCAGCGTGAACGGAGCCCCGAACTCCGCGTGCAGGCCATCGGCGCTATATCGCATCACGGGTAACCCACTGCACTTCTCGGGGCCGTCCTCGGCGAACGTCGCCACGATGACGTGGCCACCGGGCTTCACGGCGCGCAGGACCGCGTTGACGTAGGCCTCACGCTCTTCCCGAGTCGTAAGAAAGTGGAAAACAGCGCGGTCATGCCAGACATCGTACGCATGGCGCGGAAGCTCGACCTTCGTGATGTCGCCGGTGAGCCAACTAACGCCAGATGCGCGCTCGCCGAGCCGCGCCCGCGATGCAACCAGCGCAGCCTCCGACAGGTCCAGGACGGTGACATGCTGGTAGCCATTGTCCAGCAGATCATCGACAAAAGTTGAGGCGCCGCCGCCCACGTCGATGATGCTCGCCTCTTTGGACACGCCCGTGCGCGCGATGAACTCGACCGATTGACGCGCGTGCTCCTGGAACCAGCTGACGTCGTTCTCGGACTTTGTCGTGTAAACCTGCTCCCAATGTTCCTTGGATTGCATCTCAGCCTTCTGAATTGGATGTGCCGCGAGCCGGCGGATCCATTCACTGTAGCGTCGAGATCGATTCGGCGCATTTAAGCGGAAGGGGGTGGCCGGTCGCTTACGGCTCTCCTGCAAGCCGTCGTTGGCGAGCGGCAAATCGTGACCGCTTGGCTTCGTCCGCCCTGAGCCGACGAATCCTAGGTGGCTGCAGTTTCGCAGCCTCAACAAAGGAGTCGTCATGACTGAAAGCAACTACCTCACCCAGACCCAGCTGGCTGACCGTTGGCAAGTCGCCGAAAGTACGCTCGAGCGCTGGCGCAGCGAGGGCATTGGCCCGCTGTACATGAAGATGATGGGCCGCGTCCGCTATCGCCTTTTCCATTGTGCTAAGACCCCTCAGTTAATGGTGATGCAGAGGAATGCGCTCGTGAAGCAGTTCATTGTGCGGGCGTAATGGCCGTTACGACCATCTTCCCGGCCTCATCAACCACCATGAACTT
>JACCDX011591180.1_pt1 | contig 11274 bp, 10 predicted proteins | sample 7449681 | NCBI WGS metagenome assembly JACCDX01 (sample SAMN15323450, study PRJNA562643) | freshwater metagenome | isolation source: river surface water | place: USA:Blue River Watershed | collected 2017-08-18 | reverse complement strand
GCTGCATCGGCATCGGCGCGCTTGGCAATCCGTGCTTGGCCTTTGCCGTCATAGCCAAAGCGCGTTGTCTTCAAGATTGCGGGCGTCCCGACCTTGTCGAGGGCAGCTTCCAAATCCGCACGGCTGTTGACAGCCGCCCAATCCGCGGTGCGCCCCCCGCAATCTGCGGCAAAGGTCTTTTCCCGAATACGGTCCTGCCCGATTTCGAGCGCTTCGATCGGCGGAAAAAGCGGGGCATTTTCGGCAATCCGGCGCAACGGGGCAGGGTCCACATTTTCAAATTCGAAGGTAACGACGTCCACGGTGCTCGCAAAATCCGCCAGCGCCTGGGCGTCCCCATAATCGCCTTTCACCCAGCGGGCGCAAACGTCTGCCGCTGGCCCACTGGCTTCGGGGGCATAAACGGCGCAGCGATACCCCAATTGGGCAGCCGCGATGGCCAGCATCCGGCCCAATTGGCCGCCGCCGATAATGCCAAGGGTCGAACCGGGGGGAAGAACAGTCATGCAGGCTCTTGCGCCACGCTGTCCGTCTGCTTGCGCCGCCAAGCGGCAAGCCGTTCGGCCAGATCAGCATCTTGAAGCGCAAGGATAGCGGCGGCCATCAGCCCTGCATTGGTGGCGCCGGCCTTGCCGATTGCCAGTGTGCCAACCGGAATGCCGCCGGGCATCTGCACAATCGACAACAGGCTGTCCATCCCGCTCAGCGCCTTTGATTCCACCGGCACGCCAAGCACGGGAAGTTCGGTCATCGACGCGGCCATGCCCGGCAGATGGGCCGCCCCGCCGGCCCCTGCAATGATTACCTGAAGCCCGCGGCCCTTGGCCGATTTGGCATAGTCGACCAGCCGGTCTGGCGTGCGGTGCGCCGAGACGATCCGCGTTTCATGGGGAATATGAAGCGCCGCGAGAATTTCGGAAGCGTGGCACATGGTTGCCCAGTCAGACTGGCTCCCCATGATAATGCCGACTAGCGGCGCAGTATCTGTCATGTCGCAGGCCCGATTAAGTGGGATGGGTTCAGGCCCCAAGGCCTTAGCCGGGTGGACGCCGAAGCGCAATGCAGGCACCCTGTTGCTTGGCAAAGTCCTTGAGGCAAAGCCTTATCTTTCAGACAGATAATAGCGATCACGCGCCGTCAAATCGTCCGCCAGATCATAAACAATGGGCTGGCCGGTTGGGATTTCGAGGCCCGTAATTTCATCATCGGGAATGTTCGAGAGATGCTTGACCAGCGCGCGCAGGGAATTGCCATGGGCAGAAATCAGGATGCGCTTGCCGGCCTTCAGCTCGGGCGCAATCCGGCTTTCCCAGTAAGGGAGCACGCGGGCGATCGTGTCCTTCAGGCTTTCGGTCGCGGGCACGGTGATCCCGGCATAGCGTCGGTCGGACGATAGGTCATAGGGGCTGCCTGCCTCTAGCGGCGGCGGCGGCACGTCAAAGCTGCGCCGCCAGATCTTCACTTGTTCATCGCCGTGCTTGGCGGCCGTCTCTGCCTTGTCGAGCCCGGTCAGCCCGCCATAATGCCGCTCATTCAGCCGCCAATCCTTCTCAACGGGCAACCAAAGGCGCCCCATTTCTTCCAGCGCAAGGTTAAGCGTCTTGATCGCGCGGGTTTGCAGCGAGGTAAAGCAGGCATCAAAATCCAGGCCCTTGTCGCGCATCAGCGCGCCCGCCGCGCGCGCTTCCGCCGCGCCCTTTTCGGTCACATCCACGTCCCACCAGCCGGTGAACCGGTTTTCAAGGTTCCAGGCAGATTGCCCATGGCGGATGAGAACAAGGGTCGGCATGCGCGGGTCTCCATGATGAGCGAGCTTTGGTCGTGTGCGCCTCTAGCCATGGCAAGGGCCAAGACGCAAGCGGCGAGGCGGGCCGTTAGCGGGCGTTGCGGGCGACGCTTTCTTCCATACGGCGCAACTGCGCATCCGTCGCGGGCAGCTGGTGCTTCGCTTTCCATTCGGCATAGGGCATGCCGTACACAATCTCGCGGCCGGCCTCCCGGTCTATCCCGCTGGCCTCCGCCACCCAATCGCCCAGGCAGTTGCGACAAAAACCTGCAAGCCCCATCAGATCAACATTCTGGGCGTCGGTTCGGTGTTGAAGATGGCGAACAAGGCGGCGAAAAGCGGCCGCCGCCGTGGCGTCATCAAGGCTGTTTATGTCCATAAATGCGATGTCCTTCCTTTGATTGATCCGGATTAGCCGCTATGACCGGCGGCGAGAAGTGGAGTGTTTTTTTGACTGACTATTTGCCCGTGCGCGGCCGCAGTGTCCGAATTTTGGCGACCTTGGGTCCGGCCAGTGCCACCCCAGACATGATTGGCAGGTTGTTCCGCGCCGGGGCCGATGCCTTCCGCATCAATATGAGCCACGGCACACAGGCCGACCGGGTGGACCTGTTCAAGGCGATCCGGGCGCTGGAAAAACACCATGGCCGGCCAACGACGATCTTGGTTGATCTGCAAGGCCCCAAGCTGCGCGTCGGGACGTTCGCCGATGGCCCGGTGACGTTGGCGAAAGGCAAGACCTTCCAGCTGGATCTTGATCCAACGCCGGGGGATGTCCGCCGCGTCTGCCTGCCCCATCGCGAGGTGTTTGAGGCCCTGAAAGTGGGTTCGCGGCTGTTGCTTGATGATGGCAAGCTGGTGCTGCGGGTCACCAAGACGGGCGCGGAAGCCTTGACCACCACCGTCGAAGTGGGCGGGTTGTTGTCCGACAAAAAGGGGCTCAACGTGCCAGACGTTGTCGTGCCGCTCGCGGCGCTGACGGAAAAGGACCGGTCCGACCTGGCGTTTGCGATTGACCAGGGGGCGGATTGGATTGCCTTGTCGTTCGTGCAGCGGCCTGAAGATTTGGCCGAGGCCCGCCGCCTGATCGGCGGGAAGGCGGCACTGCTCGCCAAGATTGAAAAGCCCGCCGCGCTTGATCGGCTGGAAGGGATATTGGAACTGGCCGATGCGGTGATGGTCGCCCGCGGCGATCTGGGGGTTGAACTCCCGCCCGAGGCGGTCCCGCCCGCGCAAAAACGCATCGTGGAAGCGGCGCGCGATCTGGGCAAACCCGTGGTGGTCGCCACCCAGATGCTCGAATCGATGATCAAGGCGCCAACGCCCACTCGCGCAGAAGTGTCGGACGTCGCGACTGCGATTTATGACGGCGCGGATGCGATCATGCTCTCTGCCGAAAGCGCAGCGGGCGATTGGCCCGAAGAGGCCGTGGCGATGATGGACCGCATTGGCCATAGCGTGGAAAGTGACAGGGGCTATACCGCGCGGCTCCACTTTACGAAGACGAACGCCAATCCGACGACCGCCGATGCGCTGTCGGCGGCGGCCTTTGATATTTCGAAGACCGTCTCGGCCAAGGCGATCATCTGCTACACAACGTCCGGCTCTACCGCCCGCCGCATCGCGCGCGAACGGCCCGATGTGCCGATCCTCGTCCTCACCCCGAAAATGCGCACCGCGCGCGAGCTGGGGCTGCTTTGGGGTGCCCATGCCGTGCACACCCGCGATGTTGCGAGTTTTGAGGAAATGGTCGCCAAGGCAAAGCGCATGGCGCTGCGCTACGGCCTTGCCAAAGGCGGCGAGCGGGTGGTGGTAATGGCCGGCGTTCCCTTCGGCACCCCGGGCTCAACCAATGTGCTCCATGTCGTGCGCCTCACCGGGGATGAGCTCAAGGGCTATAAGAGCTAGGCTGTTTTTTAACGCTTGCGCTTCGGCACTTTGCCGGGCGATGGTGGCTTTCTGTTGATCGCTGACCGGGCGCCAAAGCCCGGCATCGGAAGAGGGAGGCCTGAATGACCCGTATTGGCGCGGCGACTGCGGTCTCGCTGGTGCTTGGATCGACCGCCATGGGGCGCGAACCGCCAGCGCCGGGGATTGTAACCAAAGCAACGGCGCAAGCAAATGCGCGGGTCGCTCAGACCCTTCCGCTCAACGACGCGAGCGATTTTGCCGATGCCACCCGGGGGCGCTTGGCGCAGATTGACGGCGGCGTGATCCGCAACGCCAAGGGCGATGTGGTATGGGATGCCAATAGCTACGCCTTTTTGAAGGGCGATGCCCCAGCGAGCGTCAACCCTTCGCTCTGGCGCCAATCCAAGCTGAATGCGGAGCATGGCTTGTTTGAGGTGACGCCGGGCATTTACCAGCTGCGCGGCTATGACATTTCGGTGATGACGATCATCCGCGGCAAGACCGGCTGGATCATCGTCGATCCGCTGACCGCCGTTGAAACGGCCGCTGCGGGGATGGACCTTGTTCGGAAGACCTTGGGGGATCGCCCCATTACGGGCATCCTCTTCACCCATAGCCATGGCGACCATTATGGCGGGGTTGCCGCCCTTGCGTCGCCCGAAGTTTTGGCGTCGGGCAAGATCCCGATCATCGCGCCGCACGGCTTTACCGATGAGGCGATCAGCGAAAATGTCCTTGCGGGCATCTATATGGGCCGCAGGGCCGGGTTCCAATTTGGCGCAGCGCTGCCACGCGAAGTTACGGCGCAGGTCGGCACGGGGCTGGGGCAGGCGCTGCCCATGAACAACCGGGCTTCCTTGGCCAAGCCGACGCTCGAGGTGGCGCGCGGGGCGGCACCCGTCGTCGTGGACGGCGTAACCTTTGAATTCATCGATGCCGCAGGCTCCGAAGCGCCTGCCGAGTTCATGTTCTATCTGCCTGAGTTCAAGGCGTTGTGCTCTTCGGAAGTGGCCTCGGGCACCTTGCACAATGTGCTGACCCAACGGGGGGCCAAGGCACGCGATACGCTGAACTGGTCGAAGGCGATTGATGCGGCCTTGCGCGCCTATGGCGACAAATCAGAGGTGGTTTTCGGGTCGCATAACTGGCCGACTTGGGGGGGTGAAAATGTCCGTACCTTCCTAACGCACCACCGCGATGCCTATCGCTACATCCATGATCAAACGGTGCGGCGCGCCAATTCAGGCGAGACCGCAACCGAAATTGCCGAGGACATTGGCGAGCCGAGCTTTGCCAAGACGGATTTTTCCACCCGCGGCTATTACGGCACCTATAATCATAACGCGAAGGCGGCGTTCCAATTCTATTTCGGCTGGTGGGATGGCGTGCCCGCCAACTATCATCGGCACATTCCGACCGAAGAAGCCAAGCGCTATGTCGCCGCGATGGGCGGCGCCAAAAAGGCGCTGGCAACGGGCATCAAGGCCTATGACGCCGGCGATTATCGCTGGTCTTCCACCGTCTTCAACCACCTTGTCTTTGCCGACCCCAGCGATCAAGCTGCGCGCAAATGGCTGGCCGCCAGCTATGAACAACAAGGCTTTCAGGCCGAAGCGGGCACTTGGCGCAACGTCTTTCTGCAAGCCGCGCACGAACTGCGCAACGGCATCCCACAGCCGCGTTTGGACGTGGCGGGTGCAGGCGTGATCCGCGCCGTCCCGACAGCCAATTTGATGGATGCGCTCGCCGCGCGGTTTGATCCCGCCAAATCGACCCGGCCCAACACGACGGTGCAGCTCAGCTTCACCGACCGGAACGAAAATGTCGCGCTTCATGTCGGCGAATCGGTCTTGTTCCCGAGCATGGGGCAAAAGCTCGACAAGCCAGACGCGGCGCTCATCACAACCCGGGCGACGTTCAACGATTTGATCATGCAGACGCTCGATATCGGGCAGGCCATCCAATCAGGTGCTCTGCGCTTTGAAGGGGATCCCAGTGTCATCGCTGCCATGTTTGGCGCGCTCGACAAGCCGAGCATGACGTTCAACGTGGTGACGCCCTGATCCCCCGGGGCAAACAAAAACGCGTCAGGCGCCCGATTCGCTGGGAATCGGGCGCCTGACAGAAGCTCTTGGCTTCGCAGCGTTCAAAGGCTGCCGCGCCGAAGCGCAGCCCCAAGAATTAGCCTTGGCGTGCCTTGAAACGCTTTTGCGTCTTGTTAATGACGTAGGTGCGGCCGCGACGACGGATCACGCGGTTATCCCGGTGGCGGTCCTTGAGCGACTTGAGCGAGTTGCGGATCTTCATGATCGCTTGCCTGTTCTAAACTAAGGTTGGAAAATGAAGGCTGCCGCCTAAAGATGGCCCGCGATAAAGTCAAGGCAATCTGCCGCGTTGGAAAAGGATATTTGGTGCGCCCACTTTCTTCTTTGTTCGCCCCCTTGGTGCTGGGCTTCGCCTTGGCGGGCTGTGCCGCCTCAATCCCGCCGGTAGAGGTCACCCGCTTTCACCTCGGGCAATCGCCTGGGCCGGGCCGCGTCACGCTTGAAGCGGCACCGGGCATGGCCGCGAACTCGCTGGAATTTGGCACCTATCGGGCGGCTGTCGCGCGTGAGCTTGTTCGGCTCGGCTTTGCAGAAGGGCAATCAGGGTCAAGCTATCGCGCAACGATCGGTTTTGAACGGACCAGCCGGGCGGTGGCGGCGCAGTCCCCCATCACGATCGGTGTCGGCGGCGGATCTTTCGGGGGCAGCGTTGGCATCGGTGTGGGCACCAGCTTTGGTCTGGGCAAGAAAACCCGGACGTTGGTCACGACCCGAATGTCCGTCCAGCTGCGCCGGGCAAGCGATTCGGTGGTCATTTGGGAAGGCCGTGCCCAAACCGAAGCGTCAGAAGCAGCGCCAGCTGCCCAGCCGGGCCTTGCCGCAGATAAGCTTGCTCGGGCGCTGTTTCAGGGCTTTCCGGGCGAGTCCGGGCGCACTATCACGGTCAAATGACACTCCGCATCTCCGCCGGCTTCGATAGCGGCAATATCCATGTTTCCCGCATCAACGGGGATACCGCCTATCTGGAAATCGCACAGGACGCCCAGTCCGATTTCTACCAATGGTTCCACTTTCGCGTGACGGGCGCCAAGGGGCGGGAAATCACCCTCCACATCACCAATTGCGCACAGTCGGCGTATCCCGGCGGCTGGCCGAACTATCGGGCGCGCTGGTCGGAAGATCGGGACGATTGGCGCTGTGCGGAGACCAGCTATGCAGATGGGGTGCTCACCATCCGCCATACCCCACAGGCTGATGCCATCTATTTTGCCTATTTCGCGCCCTATTCGATGGAACGGCATTTTGATCTGGTGCAGCAGATGGCCGCCCGGCCGGGCGTGCAGCTCCTCCAATTGGGGGAAACGCTCGATGGCCGCCCGCTCGATCTGTTGCGAATGGGCGAAGGGCCGACCCAAGTCTGGCTCTATGCCCGCCAGCATCCGGGCGAAACCATGGCTGAATGGTGGATGGAAGGCGCGCTGGAACGCTTGACCGACCCCCAAGACGCCGTGGCGCGCCTGCTGCGGGAAAAATGCACGCTCCATATCGTACCGAACATGAACCCCGATGGGTCAGCCCGCGGCCATCTGCGCACCAATGCTGCGGGGGTAAACCTCAACCGGGAATGGGCAACACCAAGCGCCGAACGCTCCCCCGAAGTGCTGTGTGTTCGCAACGAGATGGACCGAACGGGCGTCCATTGGGCGATGGATATTCATGGTGATGAGGCGATCCCCGCCAATTTCATCGCGGGCTTTGAAGGCATCCCCAATTGGACGGACGATCAGGGCAATCGGTTCTACGCCTATCGCGAGGCGCTGGCTGCTTTGACGCCGGATTTCCAAACCACGCTGGGCTATCCCAAATCTCCCCCGGGCAAAGCCAACCTTACCATGTCGACCAATCAGCTGGCCAACCGCTTCGCGCATCTGGGCTGTGTGTCCATGACGCTCGAAATGCCGTTCAAGGACCATGATCTCAACCCCGATGCCGACCGAGCTTGGTCGCCCGCGCGGTCCAAGCAACTGGCGCGCGATTGTCTGGCGGTGTTGGCGAAGGCGCTAGGTTGAAATTTAAAGAAAGCGCGCTATCCTTTGCATAATCCGATGCTCTGGCGGTCGGTAACAGATGGTACGCAAATCCATCGGACGGGGCGAAAGCCCCGTTTTTGTTAGGGCAACCATTTAACGCCATATCCTAGGATCCGCCCTTTTTCTGACCGGTCATATTTTTCGTGAAGCAGAAGGTTTTTCACGCGCTGACAATAAGGTCCCAAAGCGACGTCATGACCCATCATTTCGCGGATCACCATATGACTTGGGTGAGCTAGCAGATCCGCAAGCTGCAAACCGGCGATATTATCCCGCTTTGTTCGGAACTTGAGGTGACAAGAGGGTATGCGCTGGCGAATTCGATCCTGTGAGACATAGTATGTTCCCCTGTCTCGAGCGTCGACAAAAGCCTTTTGAAGATTCTCATCCTTTTTTCCCATGCGGCTTTCCGGCATAATGTCGCCAATCGCTTGCTGACGCTCCAGAAACTGGACGAACTTCTCGACCAGCACTTCCATAAGAAAGTGATAGGGATGTTGGCTGCGCCAGTGATGCTTGCGCAGCATCGCCCGCTTATCCAGCAATGCTGTGATGACCCGGTAAGGTGTTTCCTGCTTAATCGTCATGATCCGACTGTCGAAAATCGCGCGCCGTGCAGGCTCTTGAAGCGTCGCGAAAGGGCCGCTGGCCTTCAGAATCTTCTTCCTGTGCAAAACCACGGGGTCATCTGGATCATGATTGAACAGATCGATCTTCAAGCTGTCCATCCGGACGCCCAAAATATCGCGGGCATCCCGGACAGTCATCATGACGCCCGTTAAACTCAAAAATCGTTCGTTCTCATTGTCTAAAGAGGAGACGTCATCGTTTCCCACTTTATCGACATAAAGCCTGTACATGGCCGCTATTGTGATCTGCGGTGTCGCCGGCTCAACTGGAAAAACTGCCCCAACTCGAAACATGCAAAGACCCCCGCTCCGGGGGCGTGGAGCGGGGGTCTGAACAAGCGTTCGTCACGCTGGCTTGTCGCTTCCTGATGGGCAACAGGGGGGAGAATCCCATCAAGTGTCGTGCGAAAGCTTGGCCAAGATAGGGCTCGGTTCCTGTCGCCAAGCTGAATGGAGGGTCAGCGGCGCGGCCCTTTTGGGCGTGGGTCGCGCCAAGAGAACGCTTTATCGGAAATAGGGGCGTTGAACCGCTGGTTGCTCAGGCGAATGGTGGTCCGGTTGTTCTGGGCATCAAGCGCCGTCCAGCCTTCTAGCATCAGGCCTGCCGGGGCGGCGGCATTGCGGCTAAAGGCCAGGGTGATGACGCCATATTCGGGGTGCTTCGGGTCCCGCGCCTCCACCAAAATCGCTCGTCCGCTGCTGCTGGGCACAAGCTTTGCCACGCGGGAAAGCTTTTTGGAGGGATCAAGCAGAACCCCCAATGGGGTGTTGCCAATCGGCCAGCGCTGCACTTGCTTTACCGAATAATCGATAAAGTTCAGCGCGCGGCCATCCCCCACAATCAGGATGGGCACCCCTTTTTCATATTTAAACCGAACCTTGCCGGGCCGCTTGAGGCTCAGCGTGCCAGACAAGGTTTTCCCCGCCCGGTCGGTCTGGGTAAAGTCAGCCGTCATCGACGCCACCGCCTGAAGATGCGTTGAAACATCGTCGAGCGTTGCCGAAAAAGCGGGGGCAGGGGCCGCCGCCAACAAGGGGGCTGCAGCCAGCGAAAAGAAAAAGCGGGTCATCATGTCTCCAGCGGCAAAAAATCAGCCCCTTTTGGGGGACAAGGGTTGAACCCGGGCTGAACCCTCAGATGGCGTGGCCGTCCGTATCGATCAAGACCTCGCGGCGGCCGACATGGTCTGGACGGCTTACTTTGCCTTCGGCTTCCATCCGTTCGATCAGCCGCGCAGCAGAGTTATAGCCGATCCGCAACTGGCGCTGGATATAGCTGGTCGAGGCCTTTTGGCTTTCCGCCACCACTTGCAGGGCACGGCGATAGATTTGTTCTTCAACGGAATCTTCGCCCGTGGGCGCGCCTTCCATGTCCCAGCCGCCTTCTTCGGGTTCTTCGGTAACCGCTTGAATATAATCAGGCTGGCCTTGGGCGCGCCAATGGTCGGCGACGGCGCGGACTTCTTCATCGGATACGAACGGGCCGTGGACGCGGGCAATCTGCTTGCCGCCCGGCATGTAGAGCATATCGCCTTTGCCCAGCAGCTGTTCTGCGCCCTGTTCGCCCAGGATGGTGCGGCTGTCGATCTTGGAGGTCACAGCAAAGCTGATCCGGGTCGGCAGGTTCGCCTTGATCACGCCAGTGATGACGTCGACCGAGGGACGTTGCGTCGCCATGATCAGGTGGATGCCCGCCGCGCGGGCCTTTTGGGCGAGGCGCTGGATAAGGAATTCAACCTCTTTGCCCGCTGTCATCATCAGGTCGGCTAGCTCGTCGACGATCACAACGATCTGCGGCAGCGGTTGATAATCGAGCTTTTCTTCCTCGTAGATCGGCTGACCCGAGGTGGAGTCATAGCCGGTCTGGACGCGCCGGCCGAGGAACGCGCCCTTGGCTTGGGCCGAACGGACCTTTTCGTTGAAGCTCGCCAAGCTGCGCACCCCGATCGAGGCCATCATGCGATAGCGGTCTTCCATCTGCTCGACCGCCCATTTGAGCGCGCGGATGGCTTTTGCGGGCTCAGTGACGACAGGCGACAGCAAATGGGGGATGTCATCATAGATGCTGAGTTCGAGCATCTTTGGATCGATCATGATCATCCGGCATTGATCGGGCGTGAGCCGATAGAGCAGGGAGACGATCATCGCATTGAGGCCAACTGACTTACCCGAACCGGTCGTGCCCGCGACGAGCAGGTGCGGCATCGGCGCAAGGTCCGCAATCACTGGATCGCCCGCAATGTTTTTGCCCAAGACGATGGGAAGTTGCCCCGACTGATCGTTGAAACTTTCGCTCGCAATCAGTTCGTGGAGGACCACGCTTTCGCGCTTCTGGTTGGGCAGTTCGATACCAATCACGGTGCGCCCCGGGATCGTCGCGACGCGCGCCGACAGGGCAGACATGTTGCGCGCAATATCGTCCGCAAGCTGGATCACGCGGCTCGCCTTGATGCCCGATGCCGGCTCCAGCTCGTACATGGTCACAACCGGACCGGGGCGGACTTCGACAATCTGGCCCTTGACGTGGAAGTCATCGAGCACGGTTTCCAACAGCCGTGCATTGCGCTCCAGCGCGGCCTTATCGAGCGTGTCGCCGGAAGAAGGCGGCGCGGCCTTAAGCAGGTCGAGCGGGGGCAAGGCGTAATTGTCGCCCAACGGCAGCGCCACTTGCTCCTTGTCTTTGGCCGATTTTGGCGGTGCCGGGGCCGGCTTGTCGGCAATGATCGGGGGGGTGCGTGGTTCTGTGATAACCGGCGGCGTCCGCGGCTCGACCTCTTTCACCAAGATACGCTGCGCATCACCTTCGTCACCAT
>JACCDX011585083.1_pt1 | contig 11275 bp, 11 predicted proteins | sample 7449681 | NCBI WGS metagenome assembly JACCDX01 (sample SAMN15323450, study PRJNA562643) | freshwater metagenome | isolation source: river surface water | place: USA:Blue River Watershed | collected 2017-08-18 | reverse complement strand
TCTCTCTACTATCATCTAGAGACTGAATAACAATGTTACTATATTTGTCAGACTGTTTAGAATTACCATTATTATAATCAGGATATTTTTCTTTAAATTTTGGAAATAACCTGGTGTTTTTATAGGCCACTCTTTTAACAGCACTATTAAGTTTTTTATATTCCTCATCTTTTTCCCATTTATCGTCATCTTTTACATAAACAACATCTCTTTTTTTATCGGTACAATTAATAGGTCTTTCTGTAAAATCTAATTTATTTAAATTATCTATGATTATTTTTGACATACCCTCTACATAACCAAGTTCACCGACAGATATTAAATCTGATAATTGTGGGTGAATAGAGTCGATAAATTCCGATAAATTCATGGCATTTTTGCAGGTTTCATTTAAATAGAATTGCAGATTAAATGCTTTGTTATGTGAGTTAGTATGAGTAGTTGTATCATGACTATCGCTATTGTTTGTAGTGCCTTTTTCCATGATTTTAAACATCATATTCTGCTGTTCCATCATCATTTTTTTAAAATCAGAATTTTCTTTAATTAAAAGCATAATTATTTCATCTTTATTAGATAATTCTGTGGATTTTTCATTATTATTATTATCATAATTTATTTTACAAATTTTACTATGTCTCCATAGTCCAGACCTATCTTTATACTCCTTATCACATATTTCACAAGCATATTTTGGGCAGCATAATGGCATATTTTCGTTGATTTTTGTTGATTTTTTATGCTTATTACTGTTAATATGGTTATCAAAACTACTTTTCTTAGACGTACCATAGTCACATTTTTCACAATAATATTTGGGGCATATTTTTGGCATAATTTCGTTGCTAAACATTGCTATATATTGACAACATAAAATATGCTTAAGTATTTTACGAAAAAATATTATAATCATAAATAAAAATTTATAGTTTAATTTGTTACCATAAATTTTTTTCATCGTAAGGGAATTTTTTTTCAGTAAGGACTTTTTGGGCTTCCAAATTTTGGACATTTATTTTTGTCCATTTTTGAAAAGTGAAAATACTTTTATTTTGCAAATTCTGTGATTTTACTTAGAAGACCTAGTAACTTAAAAATAGTGAAAAAAACCTGAATTCTCTTCATTAATGTAGATAAAATTCTATATTTCTTTAAGTACTTTATTTAAATATATTATTTAAAATACTTAAAAAGGTCGCCAACGAATTCGAAGGCGCCATAGGCGACAAGTTGCATTTTAATATATCATAAAATTGAATATAAATTAGCCCGCCATTTTGAGGCCATAATTGAATATAAAATGGGAAGCAATTCATCGTCACAACCAGTGTATATGACACAACAGCAACGAACCCTTCTTGCAGCGAAAAAATTTCATATTAGAAAAAATGGATATGACTACGCATTACATGGACCATATAATGAATATATTGAATGGTGTCATGCGAAATATCAATTAGATTGTATACCTGAAGAATGTAGATATGGTCCAAATTATATACCAAATAGATATGGTCATGATGATTATTAAATAAAAAAAAGTTCTAATTAAAACAGTTTACAATTACAAATTTTTATTAATATCTATAAATTTCTCGTATAATTTCTTCTATATCACTAAGTTCATCATCCGTTACATTTTTTCCATCACTTTTGGTTACGTCAAATTCGGGTTCATCTGCTATGACACCATTAGACCAGTCATATGTAAATGAGTAATTGAACTCAACTTCAAATTTGATGCCATTTTTTTGCAAGACAATATTTTCAGGTGTAGTTGCCCTACCATTATCTAAATATTGAATAATATTCTTATAAATTTCAGTGGTGCTAATAAGAGTATATCCCGACATTTTTACTTTAAGTTAATTAATGATTATTTTTATGCAAAGTTAATTTCAAATAAAAAGTATTTCAATTTTATTAAAAAAAGTTCTAATTAAAACAGTTTACAATTACAAATTTTTATTTTTTTTTTTATTGTTCAATAATTTCGCTAGCTACAATACGCTTACACTCTTGCACATCTTTTACATACCTGTCAATAGTTCTAGTTATATCTTCGTCTTCCTCTGGAACAAACGCACACATCTCAAATCTCTTAACATAAACGGGTTTAGTCTGACCTATACGATGACATCTAGCGATAGCCTGATCTTCAACAGCAGGATTCCAGTGAGGCGAAATAAAGTAGATTTCGCTATAATTCTCCTGTAAATTAAGACCTTCGCAACCAGTTTGAATCTGTAATATAAGGGCTTCATTTTTATCATTTAATATCTCATAACGCTTGGAATTACTAGTTCTGCCATCAAAAGTAGCAACCTTTGTCATACCACCAGACCTTAATCTGTTAGCAATTTCATCGATTTCTTCTCTAAAATGGCAGAATATTAACTTACCACAGCCATTACCCTTACGCTCTAAGATAGAATTAACAGCAGCATCTAGTTTACTTGAATGGTCGAAAGCATTTTTATATGATTCGTAGTCACTTAAAAAGCCCATTTCAACCATTTTATCTAGAGCCTTAACCATTAATTTAGGATAAATGCAACTCTGCTTTGCTCTCAACATTAAAGCCAAAGCACCCTTATTTTTTAAGCCAGATGCTATTTTCTTGCCCTTTTCTGGGTTAACACGGCTAAATGCTAACGTAGAATGTAACTCTTCGGACAATAACATCTCCTTAGTATTAGCCCAGTCAACGACATTTTTATCAATATGTATGTCTGAGATGATAATTCCTACTTGCTTTTTAGTTCTCTTTAAAATAAATGACTTTGCTAGTATCTTTAAATTCTGGGTGTCAGTATAGAAACTAGCAGGTAATCTAATAAGAGCACATAGGCTGTAGAAATCCTTCTTTGAATTTTGAACTGGGGTACCAGAAACTAACCACCTAGAATTAGCCTGCATAATACGGGCACTTAAATTTCCGGTAGTTTTCTGGTTACGCAGATGGTGTGCTTCATCGAAAATAATTCTAGACCAGACAACCTTATGTAACAGGGTTAAAGCCTTGCCATCTATTTGGGTCTTAGACAGAGTAATAGCCCCATAAGTCGTGATGACAATACGGGCGGCATTTAATTCATCTAACCCAATAGTCTTCTTATCATCCCCATGATATATTAAGGCCTTATGCCCGGTAGTTTTAAGTATTTGAATAAACCATTGGTCAATGAGCACGGGTGGCACGACAATTAGTGTACGGGGTACAAAATTGCAATACATTAACCCAATCATCATAATAGTTTTTCCTAGACCCATTTCATCTGCAATGAACCCACCTCTTACACCACATGGTGGGTCTTCTCTTAACTCATTAATTAAACACCAACGCACTCCGTCATATTGGTATTGCTTATGTTCCATATTAGTACGGTCAAGGTACTTCTTGAACATGTCCATTCGGGTATCGATATCGGCAATCATTTTTAAAAATTAGATAAGTATTTTAATAAGTACCAGTCATGATTTAAAAAATTTTTTTATTCAATTTTTCCTGGTTAAGGCTGATTTTGACCCGAACTAAAAATCTATAATTCAAATAGACCCGGGTAAAAAAAAGCGGGTAGTTAAAAACGGGTTACAAATACAAATATTGGGTTATAAATACAAATATTGGGTTACAAATTTAAAATCCTGGGTCACCTAATTCGGCGAATAAATCGGGTTCTGGGTCTTCCTCAATAATTAAAGCGGGTCTACTTATTGGTCCGGATAACTTGACATTAGCCCGAGCCTTAAATGAAGTGACCCGAGGCATCTCCTTACGGCAGGTCGGGCACTTTTTGTTACCGGTGGGCGCGTTCATCCAGTCGGTCCAACAGACCTTACAGAAGTAATGATTGCATTCGGTACAAATAGCATCCTTCATCTTGGGTTTTTCCTGGCAGATAGCACAATCATCGGGGCAGGGTTCATTCAATTTCTTGGAAGAAATGACCTTGGATTTTTCTGCTGGGTTATATCTTATAACTGGAGCCACAAGTGGGGCAGTGTATGGACCCACAAGACGTCTACGTAACATATGCAACGCATTAGCGGCATCATTTATTGGGTCAACTGCCATAGTAGACCTATTAGCACTTACCATATCTCTAAGTCTACGGGTAATATTATTGACCCGGGTGTCAATTTCACTCTGGGTTAGGTTCATATGAAGCGAGTCATTATACAGGCTCGAAAGTGAACCCACGATATCAATATAGGCGGCTTGTGCGGACATTTTATCGAAGATACCGTTTGTTTTTGCTTAGTGCGATGTTGATTAGATTAAATTATAACTCTCAAAAAATCTGGAAAAGTTTTTCAATTTTTTAAATTTGAGGGCGTCAGCAGCCGAACTAAAAATTTATAATTCCATGCAGCCCTGGTAGCCCATTATTTATTTGATTGGCCTTCAGGAAAATAAAATATAATTCTGGGCTACAAATTATAGTGAACATTATGCACAACATAATTAATTGATTTATAAATTTTTAGTGGAGATAAAATTAGGTATTGTTAGAAAAAAATTGAATAACTTATTTCTGATTTAACAAAGAGTATAATTCCCCACAATCAATATCCGCCTAAGCTATTATATTATATTAAGATGTCTCGTATTGCTCCTTCTAAGTCTGTCGCTTCTAAGAAGCCTTATTGCAAGGTTTGTCACGATGCCGGTAAGCCTGAGAGTGAGTACACCAATCACTGGGTTCGTTCATTACCTGACCGTTCGGGTAAGACTACCGTAACCTGCCCCACCCTCCTTTCTACCGAATGCCGTTATTGCTTCAAGATGGGTCATACTGCCAAGTTTTGCCCTACTATCGAGAAGAATAAGAAGGATAAGGAAAGAATAGAGAGAAAGGCTCAGTTTGAGGCCGTTAAACCCAGTGCTAAGGTTGAATCGAAGAAGCCTGCATCCGTATTCGCTGCTCTTGCGGAAGACAGTGACTCAGAAGATGAACCCGTTGTTGTAGAGCAGTTCCCTACTTTGAAGAAGTCTGTTGCTGTATCTTTACCCAAGGTACAACCCGAGGTAAAAACTGGTTGGGCTGCTGCGTTAGCCAAACCCAAGGAAGACACCTATGCCAAGGAATTAGAAGCCCGCTCTATTCTCAAGGCTGTGCCTCAGGCTGCTTTAAAACCTGAACCTATTGTTGTTAAGACCCTAGATGCTTTGAGAAGCTATGATAGACCCGAAGTTTTAACCAGAAACTGGGCTGATTGGTCTTCTGATTCTGATTCGGAAGATGAGGTCGAAGTCTCAAAGCCTGTTGCGGCTGCCGGTTATGACTCAGATTGGTAAGTATTTATATGTGTATGTATGATTTTGTAATTTTAATTGTAATTTTAATTAATTAGCCTTTTTTTTCACACGATATATGCTGCTGACTGCTGCTCTTGATACTGCTGACTGCTGCTGTTAGGGTCGTAAAAAACCCAAAAAAGGTCGCCACTTATTTGAAGGCGGGTTTGAAGGCTATATTGTGGGTTAAATGGTAGATTATTGGGTCGAATGGTCAGATTCTCGAGTTCGAATACTAATAGTCCTTCTAGACTTTCCCTCCAATTATGCCTCCAATTATACCTTTAAATTTACCTGAATACATTTTTATTCAAGAAAAATAAAAAAATTGAATTTATTTTAAAATAAATTAGTTATTTTATTAAAATAAATAGATTGCCAAATATGTTAAATAAATCAGATGTTATCAATAATCTTAATGATAAGTATAAATCTATATTAGAAGAATATAGTATTGAAAGTGATAAATTAAGTTCATTTAATGTAACAAATTACGAATATATTAGAGATATTTCACGTATTATTTATGATAAAAATAATGACAAACAAAAAAAAGATGTTTATGAAAATGGTGGAAGTGAATATATATATATTTATTTACAAAATAATGCTAATGATACTATTAAGATAAATCATTGGTTTTATTTAGAGTGTGGTGAAGAGAGCACAGATGTTTATTATAACGATGAAATAATAATGGATTGTAGTTATGGTAGTTATAGTGGATATGGTGATGGTGCACGTTTATATAAGGATATATTAGAACAATTAAAAATTGCTTTATATAATGATAAATTAACATCAAAAAATTCATATGGTATTATTTATAAAATACAATCCAAATTATTGGAATATTTTAATAAGAATAAGAAGAACATAGAAGCAGTATATGAAGAACATAGAAGCAGTATATGAAGAACATAGAAGCAGTATATGAAGAATAATATTATAAAAATTACCTGATTATTATAAAACATTTATCAAAATAATATTAATTATTTTTTATAAAATTGATAGGAAAACTCGTCATAAAAATTAAAGAATAATACTCTAAAAAATGATATCTAATAACAAAATTTATTTATGTTCTGATGAAACGGTCACTTTTGACCCATATTATAGGTATAGAATTGATATGCCTCAATATGAAATTAAAACCAAAAAAGGTGCACATATAACTTATTTTAAGAATTCAGAATTATTTGCAAAGTCAATTGAAACCGACCACAATTTGCTGACAAAAATAATTGGAAATGAATTATCATGTAAGAGCGAAATAGATAAAGAACATGGTTGTGCCACATTTAAGGGCTTATATGATATAACTAAAATTAATAATATCATATTAGAATTAATACAAAAATATTTGTTATGTCAATCATGTGATAAACCAGAAATAGTTTTATATAAAAAGAAAGGTAAGTTAAGACAAAAATGTAAAGCATGTGGAGAGAAACATTATATTAGCGAACAATTTGAAAGCGCAAATATGTATGAATATATTTATAAACACATTTAATAAAATTTTTAATTACTCTTTTTTCTTATAAATAAGTAGTTAAATCTTTATGCCAGTCAGGATTTGATAATATTGGTGGTAATCCTATTTGTTTTTTATTTTTTGGTTCTTTGGTTCCTTCAACCATCTTTATTAATGGTTTTCTAGATTGATATCCGATTTCATCAATTAAATCCATTATTCTTGGATTAGAAGAGGCTTGTTTCCACTTAATTTCATTTGCAAAATAATCACCTAATAATTTTATTGCATTAGGATTTTCGGAAAGATATGAAGTCTGTTCGTATGCTCGTGCTAAATTTTTTCTAAATATTTCTATTACTTCAGGATTTGGATTTTGTGCAAAATATTTCCAGAGATTAAAACTTGGGTTGCCGGATAAAAATATGTTAATTGCTTCAGGTGTGGGATTTTTTGCAATATTAGACCAAAATCCAACATTCATATCTTTTAAATTTTCAGGTAACAAATGAAGACAGTTTGGATTGGCTGCTAAATATTCATAAAAAATTTTATCTCTATTATTTTCCAATATTGCACATGCTGAGGGATTTGCCGATAATTCTCTCCAAGCCCAAACTCCTTTTGGTAGTTCATTAATGTGCTGTTCAATATAAGCCATTGCGACTGGACTAGTATTAAAAGCCAACGCATTAGTAAGTTGTGGGAAAGGGTGTTCATTTATGAAAAATTCCGCTGCATAAGGTTGCTTTACGAATGTTCCATTCATTACTGAAATAGTATTAGGTTCTTCTTCTATAGTATGAAAATTTTGCCTTACCATATCTAATACTTCTGGATTTGGATTTGAAAATATAGATTGCCATGATACCTTACCAATATTATTTTTTAAGATGCCAATGGCAGACGGATTTTTAGATATATCACGCCAATGTTGCAATTCATTTAATCTTGTTGCAACAATAGCAACAGCTTCAGGATTAGGATTTTTTGCTAATTCGTTTATATCTATTTTATCCATATTTTCTTTAATTAGAGGCATTGCGCCAGGATTTTGTGCGATAGCTGCCCAATTTAATTTTGCAAGAATATCATCGTAAGTCATTGTTATCGGTTGATGTGGTAGTTCTTTTTGTTTTTTTGGAGGCATACCGCCTTTTCTTCCATATTTTTTCGTTTTATTTTTTCTTTTTTTAACAGAATATTTTTTTCTGTATGTTTTTCTCATATATTATATCATCATATTTTTATAAAATATAATTTAAAAATAATTTTATATTATATTATAAGATGGAAAATGAATCTAAAGATCCTAGATACGAACCATATTTTAAAACAGTAAATGAACCATCATATTATGTTCAATTATATTATGATGCCCTATATGATACATTATGTTTTTATACTCAATATAGATTTGATAATGAAGAACTAGCAAAGAAATTCCAGGCTACTGCAAATTCGATGTTTAATATAGAATGTGAAAAGCACATATTTTTTGAAATAAGAAAGATGGTGCAAAATAGAAATAATTTTCGCCCATTAATGACGGATTTTGATGTGGCAATGAAAGATTTAAATGATTTTAAAGAATATTGTAATGCATATTATTATGATACGATTAAATATAAATATAAGGAATCAGTTATAGAACGAGAATTAGATGAATATGAATTAGTTCAATTAAAGAATGAAAATGAAATATTAAAAACAACACTTGAATCACTTGGTGTTAGCCCTTTGACGGTTTTGAAAAAATTATAAAAAATAAAAAAATTGAAATAAAAATAATCCAAATAATTAAAGATATAACCTAATCGAATTATAAGCACAATAATGATGAACATTGAATTAATTATGAATCCTTCTATTGCTCCCGTCTATATTAATGCTTCAAATGCAGTATTACCGATTATCACAATAACGTTATCTGATTTTATTGCGATAGGATTAAATGCAGTAAATAACGCATTACAATTTATAGGAGAAATTATTGCTACGATTGCTACAGTTGTTATAAATGTGTATCAAGTAATAAATATGATTATTGCAACATCATTTTACCAAACTGCAGAGATAACAGGATATTCGCCCTATACTTTAAAGATTATGTCTGTAATTGGACCAATAATTGTTTATTTAATTTTGAAGCATTATGTTGATTATGATGTAAATAAGGATATTAATGAGGAATTTAATACACTCGAAACCAATATGGCTGTGCTAAGAGTATCAAATAGACGATTAGAAAATGCAAATAAGGCATTGGAACAAAGGATAGAGCATTTGGAATCTATTGTTAAAGATACTATCTCAAAGCAAGCAAAGCGATTAAATAATATTGATAATAAAATTAGAAAATTAGATAAGGCATTAGAATATATTTAATCCACCTTATCCACCTTTAAGCGAAGCGACGGTGTTATCGAAAGGTGGAGCCAAAACATAAAAAATATTTGTGTAATTGTAATTGTAATTGTAATTGTAATTGTAATTTTAATTGGATTTTTTTTATAAAAAAAATTTTTACAATAATAAATTTTTATTATACTCCAATTATGGCTTTATTTTTTATATTTTGGCTCCACCTTTCGATAACACCGTCGCTTCGCTTAAAGGTGGATAATTACCTCATTAACCTATTCGCAGTAGCCGACAATTTTGCAACCATAGTATCAAGCATTCCTTTATTATCTTCTTTATTATCATCATTATCAACATCACTATCTTCATCATTATTATTTGAATCATCCATTTTCTTTGAAGCCTTCTTTTTTTCCTTTGGTTTAATTTTAAATTCTAACTCAGCATTAAATTCATAGCAAGTTGTTCCATAAGTATATGAGATATCCTTAAAAATATCATTACAATAGTTCCTAATTTCATTAAATTCTTTTCTAAGTTCATCTAAATTATGGCACCCACTTTCAGCAGTTTCCAAATTATTTATAATTCTATATACTATATCAGTAACAGCGGTATTTAATAATTGAATAACCTGTGCAATTTCAGTATTCTTCTTATTTTTCTTATCATTTCTTTGAATTTGTATCTTGAATGCTTTTTCACTTAAATTATTTTGTAAATATTCAACTCTTAAATCTTGATTAGCAGTAACATAATCAGTTTGAAATCTTGGTAATTCAACATGAACATTATGTAATAAATTTCTAATAATATTACATATATCATCAACTTTTTTAGTATACGTATGTCTTTCTCTTTCGCCTGTTCCACCTCTCCATAATTCATATTTCTCTGTTTTAGAAGTACACAAATCCTTATGTTTTCTTGATGCAGTTCTTACTCTATCTGCAGTATAATGGTCTAATTCTCTACCACATTGAATATCGCCAGGATTTCTTGGAGCAGTTCCACCATTATTTTTTCGCTGCCATTCATAAAAATGTGGGTTATGAATATTTTTTTCTAAGTGTCCAGTTCTCCAACTAAAAGCAGTATGACATTGTGTACACCACATTTGGTCACAACCTTCAATCTTAAATATCATACTTTGACACTTAGGACATGGCTTAGAATCCTTAGCAAGCAATTTGGCTGTCTCAACAGAATTAGGGTCGCATTTATGCTCACAATCTCTATCTTTTCCTTTTAATTCGTGACAATCAGGGCAGGACCATTGCTCGCAAATACCGCATTTCCATTGAGTGCTTAAAAAGCCTCTGCATCCTTCAGCAGGACATTGTCTAATAAATTTGGCTCTTTCAGTTGGAACATTATCATAGGCGCCATTTATAAGACTTCGCTCCAATTGTCGTCGTTGTTTCTGTAAATCAAGTATTAAATTATCTAATGTCTTAATTTCATTATTTACATTTTTTTTTCTAATAATTTCTTCCACAAGAGGTTGAGTAGCAGGCATTAATGCTTTTTCTCTATCAAATAAAACATCTTCTAAATGTTCCTTATATTTGGATGTTAAGAATACATTCGTAAATGCTTCTCTTAAAAATTTTCTAGACCATTCCTTAGCACAAGTGGTATTCATACATTTTGGAATAGTTTCAGATAATATATATGTTTCACAACAAGTGCGACATACATCAAAATTACAATAAGGACAACACACCTTAGTGCGAGTACTTTTGTTATAATTATCACAACAAATATTACAGGACATTATTGTTATAGATACTTCAGAAATTATAATAATCAATTTACCGCCAATAAAAAAATCAATTTTTTAAAATAATCTAATTAAAATACCATTTACAATTATAAATTAATTATACATATCAAACAATTCCTTACCATTTCTTTTATTCTCTCTATATTTCTCAAGCCATACCAATGCTTCTTTTAGTTCAGGTGGTAAATTAGCTTCAAAATCTTCGTTAAAATCCGCACTGGTCCCATCCGAACTGGTCGTAAATTTTACATCAGTTTTTAAATTAGTATTTGGTTCATTTTTAACACCATGACCAATATTATTTTTAAAATATTCATTATTAATATTCTGACCATATCGGTCT
>JACCDX011074615.1_pt1 | contig 11275 bp, 6 predicted proteins | sample 7449681 | NCBI WGS metagenome assembly JACCDX01 (sample SAMN15323450, study PRJNA562643) | freshwater metagenome | isolation source: river surface water | place: USA:Blue River Watershed | collected 2017-08-18 | reverse complement strand
GTGAATTTCCAAATGGGATGTCTCCTTGACAATATAGTCTGGAAAGTTTGCAATGTAGGTTTCATTGTGTTCATACGGATCAATGTATTCAATGCAACCAATATGAGGTGTTAAGAGAGCAGTATAATCTTGAAAACTAGGATTGGCTTTGCTAGAAAGAGGATCTACAAATCCTGTTGTGTTAATTTGTCTACCCTTTGTGGGTTCAAAGGATCCCATCACCAAGGTACGCCAGTCATTTGTGGCATCCAGTTTTTCATAGGGGATTTTTCCTCCTGACTCTAAATGAATTAAAGGGCGCAAAGGTCTGCCTTCATCTAAATAAATAAACAAACGGCGCTTTTCAATGCTAAATCCAATACCAGCATACGCAGCCAAACAACCTGTCCATTTGAAGAGTTTGAGGATCCCCAAGAGATCGACAGGTCTCTGTGTATAGCCCAAGATACCACCATTGATGTAGACAGGGACTGCTGAGCGACGCAAGTCTTCATTCACTTCAGAACAAGGAACAACTTGACCACGTGTATAGAGCCACGTTTGAAGGGGTCGTGGATCTGATCCAATACTAATTTTAGTGAGGATGCTAAGATTTTTAGTAATACCGATCGAGGCACCTGTGGGTGTCTCACTTGTACAGAAATAGCCATATTGGCTCGGATTCAATCGACGAGGTCCAGGCAATTTCATACCCGTGTCAAATTCTAAAACAGCACGACGACAATGCGACAAAAAGTCGTGATAGGATAATCTGGACAAGGCTTGAATCACACCTTTCTTTTCTTCCCCAATGCCTGTTCCCCAACGGCCTTTAAAGGCCTTCATCAACGAATCATTTAATTGTTGGGGTGAAAACAAATAGCGTGTGTTTTCATTCGCAGACAAAAAGATATTCTTAAAATTTGCATCTCGATAAATATCTGCCTTGTAGTTGTACTCCTTATCAATATTCAAGGCCACTGTTTTTAGCCAAAGTGTATAGAGTCCTTGGAATAACATTTGCAATTCAAACCCACTCGTCAAACAGCGCTGATTGCGAATGTCATCACGATTAGTGGGTTGATCAATTCCAGCATTCACGCGTAAAATAGACCGAATGCAATCCGCTAAAAAGGCAACACGGGCTCCAGGCTTATCCTCAATATGAAGGAAAATCTGATTTTGCAAAATGTCAAGAATGTGGGCAATGCTAAATTGTTTGGTTAAGGATTTGATATAGTTGATCGCAGAAGGGGTATCTGTAAAGGGAACGGCCTCTTCAATACTAGGATACAACAGAGGCGTCAACATTTGAGCCTCCGCAGAATCAGGATCCGGGAAAATTAAGCGAACAATATCTTTGTCCGATTGGACACCCATCGCTCGAAACAAGACAAAAATAGGAACAGGAAGACGTACAAACGGCAAATTCACGTGAATGCAATTGGTTTGCCGATCCACTGCAAATTCAATGTATTTGGCCATCCGTGTTGTGGGTGACAAGGATGTCATTGATGCAAACTGTTTGATTTTTGGATCCTTATCCTTGTTGGTAATATATAATGTATTGAAGGCCTGTTCTTGCTTTGTCACTAAAATTTTCTCGGAGCCATCCACAATAAAATAGCCTCCATAGTCATACATACATTCACCCACTTCTTGCAAGAATTCAACAGGCTTATTGTGAAGTAAGCAATAGCGACTGTGAAGCATAATCGGAATCTTACAAAGAGGAATTCGATTGTCAAGACCTGTCTCCTTGTCCACCTGCAAATCAATATCGGGTTCTTGAATAATTTCAATCCCCTTCTCTGTTTTCACCTTTCGCGTAATTTTAATTTTCACATCCAAAAGAACAGTGGATGCATAGGTTAAATTTCGCAAACGGGCTTCATTGGGAAACAAAAGACGAATATCCTCCGTTTTTTCAAGACTAATGGTGGGTGTTCCAATGTAAATTCCATCACCGGTTTCACCCCCAAAATAGATTTCAATGGTATATTTATAGTCATCCGTATTTGCAATTTTATCCTTGACGATTGTCAAAGGATTTCTTGCTCGTAAAATGGATGGAAGTCCCTCACTGAGAAATTGATCAAATGAATCAATATGATGTGCAGTAAAGGGATATTGTGATGTTTTAAAGTAACTTTGAACAAGTTTCTTTGCCAACTCCACGTCGGTAGGTTTAAGTGTTGCCATCCGAAGGACCCTATTCATTCCTAGGTTTCTTCCGATGTATCAAAGACGCTTTTTAAGACCGGATTTCACTTCCAAGATCTCGTGTAATTTCTGTTGCAACCCCTGCAAGTGTCGAGGGCTTCAAAGGCAAATAGGGAGGGGTGCCTGTATTGGTCTGGGATGAAGGAGGGGAAGGAAGACCTTTGAACTCCATTTGAGCGTTGTAGGTTATCGAAGGAGGTGCTGTTGCCATAACAGGTCGGAAACTTGCTGCTTGGGCAAATTCAGAGATAGACGGAAACGCCCCACCTCGATGGCCGGTGGTGACCCGCGTACCACCCTCTTGTCTCTTCGCCTTTCTTGTTCGTCTCCCTCCTTTTTGAACCTCATTGGATCCAATCGAAATAGGAACCTTTGGAGTTGTATTCTCCGTACCACATCCTGCCAAAGGGGCTTCCAAGTTAATATCATTGTAAAAGGATAATCCTGAAGAGACATATGCCGGGAAAACACCATAAATTCCATCAATACCGGGGCGTGTGGAATAATCCAAGGGGGCACCCGCTAAAGCAGCCCCACCTTGTTGTTTTTGCTTCCGTGTACCAGACTTCTTGCCAACTTTCTTTTCTTCAAATTCAAGATAAGCATCTGCCGATTTGTCATCGACATCACGATGAAAGACTTTTCTCCACTCTTTTTGAAAGGCCTTTCTCCGTTGAGAGGCATCTGTTGTGGAATGAAGTAAGGATGTCGTGTAGCGCTCGATATGATCAAATGCCTTTCGGAGTTGGGGAATTGTCATCAATCCTTTTTTTAGTTTTCTTGTTTTGTTTTGCTTCTTAGCCATCCTATTTAGACCTGAGAGAAAGGAAAGTTAAATCCTCTATAGCCACGGTTGTTGTTTTTCCCAAAGAGATTGCGATTAATTGAATTTGTAATACTATTCACAATACTGTTGTTATTGGATGCATTTGAATTGCCGTTAAAGAAATTTGCTGCCGTATTCAAGGAATTGTTGATCAATCCTGTGACCCCATTTGTCGAAGTATTTGCAGGAGGCATATTGGAAATCGTAGGGAGTTCCACGCTAGGTGTCGCAGGACCTGAAACAGGAATCGTATACAGGAGGAAAATAGCAATCACAACAAAAAGACCACCCATCAACAAATACGGAGAGAAACTCACAAGTTGCCAAGTTGAGAATCTATACTCAGTGCCAAATGTGGTATAATGTTGATACAGTCCGAGACCTAACAAAGCAGCACTCACGACAGCAAGCGTTGCAGGTCCAAACTGGGGCAACAAGAAAAAGACTACAGCGGCTGCTAATAAAAGAACAATTACGGATGGTAAGAACAACTCCATGGTTCAACTCTTCTGATATTTTAGATTTTGTCCATCAGATCCTTTTGCGTGAGGAAGTGCTTGCGACAACAAGAACGATGAAGACCAAGATAATCTAAAAGTCTCTTTTCGGGAGTATCAGGAACCGTAGTGGCATCCATATAATAAGGAGTTTCACCTACAATGTTCTTACTTGCCCTGTATTTCTTCAGTTCATCTTGAAAATACATCCATTTATCGGCAATAGGTTTGCCACAGTTCATACAGCGAATAGGGATGATCATTCCTTCTGCTACTTCTAATCCGACAAAAGCGGTTCAATTTTAGACTTCTTCCCGGGTGCGGAAACTTTCATAGGAAGAATCCATCTATCCAGGTCAGAAATATGACCTCCGTCACGAATAGCAGTGGTTTGAATTTTCAGAATGGTGTAAATCCGTTGGGTCGTAAGGTCCGTGCTTTGGAATCGGATGTGGATATGCTCAAAAAAGAATTAACCGCCTTGAAGAATGGTACGGCAAAACCTGCGACTGCAACTGCAACGGCAACGCCTACTGTAGAAGTTTCCCCGAGTGTTCTTGCTGAACTTGATGCTTTGAAACGGGAACTTGCAATGATCAAAGCCGCAGGGTATGGCAAAGGCGAGAAAGGCGACAAGGGTGATAAGGGTGAGAAAGGGGACAAAGGGGACAAAGGAGACAAAGGAGAGCAAGGCCCTATGACCTATATCGCTATGCCTCCTCAAATGATGCCTGCAGCCACTACAGTAAATGCTTAGAGACCAGATCTCATTTTCCGAAGAGATCCTTCACTAATATCAATATGTTCCTGTTGTTTGAGATCGTAAGCGATCCGACCAAGAGGAAGATACGGAAACTTTTGCAAATACTGTTGAATGGTGGTTCGTTCACTGAGAGTCCATTTGGATGGCTTCTCCCTTTTTTCAGAGGGGACAATTGTAATCTCTCGTTGAGGACCTTTGGATGTCAGTTTTTCTTGACCAATCTCCAATTCACCCGCGTGATGCTTATCGTGGCAACTCTGGCAGACCACAATTAAATTGCGCATATCGTTCATTTTGGATCCATCTGCAAATTGGTTGTTTTGAGCATCCTTTTGGGGTTTGATATGATGAACTTCTAAATCTTTCACAATCGAATGCTTGCATACCTGACATTCTTTGACCAAGATATTGGAATTGTACGAACTTCCTTTGGCCTCTTCATCTGTTGTCTCTCCTAGCAGTTCCTTTCGGAATTGATGCGCCTCTTTGAGAATTTCATACGGCAAATGCATTGCTCGTGCCACTTCAAGACCATACAAGGTACCTCCTGGCCCTTTTCGCAAAGAGCGATCATAAATCAGTGTATCCGTTGCAGCATCATAATGGACGTGGAGATGCCAAATGCCTAGACAGGAAAGGTTTGTGATAGAGGGAAGGGATAAGAGATCGTGTAAATGGGTTGCAAAGACAAAGCGAGCCTGTTTCGAATGGAGATACTTAATCCCTGCTGCCACTAAACTCGTCGCCGAGACAGATTCTGTTCCTGAACATAATTCATCCCCTAAGACTAGACTCTTCTCTGATGCTCTCTGGAAAATATCGCGAAGTTCAGAGACTTCCACTGCAAACGAGGAGAGTCCTGCCCACAAATTGTCTTGATTCAGAATTCGTGTTAAAATAGATTTGAACGGGACAAGTTTACAGGAGGAGGCTGGAACAAAGGAGCCAGCCTGGGCCAAGAGAATACAAATTCCAATGGCTTTCATTAAGGAACTCTTTCCTGAAGCATTCATTCCGTAGAGCAGAAGACCAAAATCATCAGAACCAAATCCTACTGAGACAGAGTGCTTGACATATTCTGTTCGACTTTGAATAACCTCAAGGAGAGGATGACGAAGATCCGTGGCTTGAAATCCTGATGCACCGTTTGACTCACACAGAGTCGGTTTCTTGTATCCTCTTTCTTTCGCCACTTTGGCTAAGGTAAAGGTCACATCCAAGAAGGCTACATACTGTTCGAGAGACGACCAGAGTCTATCTTGAAGTTCACGACAGAGAGGAGGTAATTCCTCACGAATGTTCGCTTGAAATTTATTCCGTGCAGAAAAGGTCTGAAAATGAAGAGTCTCCAGATACGGAAATTCAACAGATCCTCGGCCTGTCTTTTTTGAATGCACTGTAAGTCCAGGAAAGGGGTGCTTTGTTGCAAGTGTTTTCTCACATTTCTCTTTGACAAAGGCAAGTGTAGTTTTGGTTCCACTAAAACTGTAACTGTAGGTATCAGTAATCTCTAGGCGAAGGGCATCTTCGGGAAGGCCCACCCATTGGCGGAGTGTTTCCATTGCCTTTCGAGCATCGGTTTGAATTCGTTCCAATTCGAGTTCGCTGGCTCTCGTCTTCGGTGCTTTGTCCGCAGGTAAGAACGACAGGTCATCTCGCTGTAAAGACAGTTTCGCTTTTTCAATGTCAAAACAGGTTGCAAACTGTTGGCGATATCTGTCAAATCCCTGTTGAATTTCAGTTGGAGCCTGTAAGACAGTCTCTTCAAATTGATCCATTAAATTCTGAATACAACCATAACTCTGATCCAAAGCAAGGACATCCGCAGCACTCACTGTATACATCACAATCTTTCTATGAAGACGAGCAATGTCGTGCATAAATCGCAGTGATGCTTCTAATTGCTTCCAACCTGCCTTGTCCAGCGTATACGCATATTCAACCTCACAAAGACGCTTTTCAATTTCAGATGCATTTGAGGAGGGAAAGAGAAGACGTTCACGCAGAGCCCTCTTGCCTAAACTCGTATAGGTTTTCCCAAACAAATTCAAAACGGACTGCTCTTGTCCTTGTGTAATGTAGTTGAGTTGATACAGAGTATTATTTCCCATATACAAGGATGAATCAGGTGACCAGACAAGATGTTCGTGAAGATTTTGAATGGCAGATGGAAAATGTTGTTCTGCAAAGGATAACAGAGAGACCAATGCTCTTTCTGTAAGAGATTTCTGTTGGACTTGGAGTTGTTGATAGATAGGCAATAAACAGAGTTTCTCGCTAAAAATGCGTTCAAGATAACTTTGGCGAACAAAACTGTTTTCAAAGGTTCCTTGCTGCATTTCGTTGGCCACTTCCATATGAAGAGAGCCATTGAATAGACCACAACGACGTCTTAGAATTGTTTCGGTAGGTTTTGCGAAAGGTGCACCTCTCCACCAAACGACAAGTTCTCGCGGTTGGTGAATTTGAAAGAAATGAACTAAACTGTCTGCAGACCAGATTTCCTGATTTCCAACTGTTTTATCTTCATAACTGACTAAATGACCCGTTGTCATATCAATAGTCACAGCAGAGAAGGAAGGGGCTTGATGTTCATTCTCTTGGAGCCAAAGTCCTCCAAGATAGGGAGCATCGGCTCCTGCGGTTTCAATATGTGTTCCAGGAGAAAAAATACGACTGACAGGTCTGCCCGTGACAGTTCCTTTCTCATCTTTTTGTTGATCACAGACAACAACAGTCCATCCATCCCTTGTCAACATTGCTGCAAATTTCTGCAAACTGGGTTCAGGAAATCCAGCAAAATAACAGTCCTCTTTTTTGGGACCGTCTCCCTTTTTCACGCTTAATGTAATACCGAGTGCTTCCACAGCCTGTTTTACATTGGTTTGGCCTTCTCCTGTCACAGGATCTACAATATCATATAATTCATAAAAGCGACCGACCATCAAAAAAAGACAGGTTTGGTCTCCATAGTGACTTTGAAAGTGTTTCCACTGTTTTATATATTCCTCATACATTTCCCTACAAATTTTTGCACAAAAATCTTAAGGCTCTACAAAGCCCTATTCTTTAACATCATATAATCCGCATACATCTTTCGTAAAATATCTTCAGGGGCTTTGGAGGTCTCTTTAATTAATTTCGCTGTAATCAGTGTTTTCTTCACATCCGCAATCGGTTGCTTTGTTGCCTCCTTGCGAATGTGATTGGCTCGTGTGACACGCTTATTTAACCCGTGAAGAGAGACACGAATCTTTTTAGCGACTTTGCGAGTCTTGGCTTTGTCTACCTGTTGGGGAGCACCAGGAAGTTTCTTGACTTTGGTGGGACTCAAGATCACTTTCGTATCCTTCTTCTTTCCGCCTGCCAAAATGACTTTGACAGTCTTTTTCTCTTTTCCTCCACCTTGTGCTGAAGCCGCAGCAGCAACCTGAGGAGAAATGGATGGGGCAGCAGCAGAAGAGGAGGCAGAGGTTGAATTGGTTGTTGTTTTGGCTAATGCAGAAGAATTGGATGCTTTGGCCTGAGAAACAGCATCAGGACCAAGAGAAGGAGCATCTGGAGCCCGATTGGCCTGAATTTGAACAATGGTTCCTGGACTAGTACCACCCTGTTGTTTTCCCACAACAGGCACTTCATTCCGCTGCGTCTTGTTTGCCGAAGACCTTCTTCTTCTTCTTGACCCACCTTTGTTCAAGAAACTTTCTGCAGCATTCCCAGTAACTGTCAATTGTTTAATTGTCGGATCTGACATCCAATCTACTTGAAGAGTCTAAACAAATTTTCGAGAAATATATAGGCCAACCATGGAAGTTTCAAAAATTGATTTGGACCAAACGGATCTGGGCCAGGTAAAGATGTTGCCTTCCTATCGTCATATTCTTGACGTTTATTTCAAACAATCAAATGGACGCCAAATTATCAGCCATCAAATTGAATCCTTCAATAATTTTATGGATTCCTATATTCCTGAAGTGGTGACAATGGTAAATCCTCTCATCGTGAGAGGCTCACCGGAAATTGCACTTTCAGGTCCTCGATCTGCTCTTGCATCTGCAACAGGTCTCTCTACCTCCGCAGCCAATGCTCTGATTGGTCAAAACCAGGAGGCCCCGCAAGATCGTCTTGCCCAAGTTCTCAATCACGAATATGAAGTTCAGTTGGAGTTTGAGAACACATCGATTCGCAAGCCCACTATCTTTGAAAACAATGGGGCTGTGCTCCCTATGATGCCTAATGATGCTCGCCTTCGTAACTTGACCTATGCATCACCTCTCTTCGTCGATGTTCGTGTAACAACGACCTTCATTGATCATACAAAAGGGGGTGTGCGTGCATCACGTGTGCGACTCTTTCCCAATGTTCACTTGGGGAAGATTCCAGTGATGGTTGGGAGCAAATACTGCTTGCTCCACGACCAGAAACATCTTCATCCGAGTGCTTTGGGTGAATGTGCAGAAGATCTTGGTGGCTACTTTATTATTCAAGGTGGTGAGCGAGTCATTATCTCTCAGGAACGAATGAGTGAAAACAGACCCTTTGTCTTCCGCAACAATCGCAATCCTACCAAAGAAGTGGAAGTCATTGAAGTCAAAAGCATTGGACCCGACAATGACCAAGTTCCGAAGAACAATGCGGTGAAAATTATGTACCATCCCAAGAATCAACAGATCTGGCTTCTCAAAGCCACAATGCCTCGCATCAAGACGGATATTCCTCTCTGGATTCTCTTTCGTGCTCTGGGTGTTACATCGGACAAAGAGATTGTAGACCTCATTCTCGGTCCAGATGGAGATCCTGTTTATCAGGCTATCATTGATGAAAGTATTATGGAATCTGCAGGAATCAATGATAAGGAGACGGCACAGGCTTGGCTAGCCCAACATATTCATTCCTGGTCTTCCAAGTCTCACCGTCCTCTGAAGATTCAGGATATCCTAAATCTAGAACTATTTCCTCACATCGGTCTGACGGAAGACTTTGCGTATGAGAAAGCCTGTTTCTTAGCCCATATGACGCGAAAAGTACTCTGGGTAAACTCTGCTCGTATTCCAAACGATGACCGTGACGCCTATCCCAACAAGCGCGTAGATATGCCAGGATTCTTGCTCGCCAACCTCTTCCGCACATACTTTGCTACCAAGATGTTGAAAGATATTCGTGCATCTTTAGCCAAAGAAATTCACGGTGGTTCTTGGCGTGCGAGCAACAATTGGGAAGAAATTGTGAACATTAGCAATATTTCCAAGATTATCAAATCCACGATTGTGGAGGTGGGTCTGAAAACCAGTTTGGCGACAGGCAACTTTGGCTCTGCCAAAGCAGGGGGTCCTACGAAGATTGGTGTCTCCCAGGTTCTCAATCGTCTGAACTACATTTCTGGAATCTCCCACTTGCGCCGTATCTCCACGCCGATTGAAAAGACGGGTAAACTCATCCCTCCTCGTAAACTCCACAATACCCAATGGGGATACATCTGTCCTTCTGAAACTCCTGAAGGTCACAGTGTAGGAGTTGTCAAGAATATGAGTTCCACTGCGATTGTCTCCATTTATTCCAATCCTGGAGTCATTCGTGATTACTTCAAGACGCTCAATGTTCTGAAACCTCTCAAATCTGTGGATGCGCAGTATAAACATACAAATACTCGTGTCTTCCTCAATGGTGCTTGGATTGGTATGCTTGACACAGCCGATACTCTCGAGACCATTGGGAAATTACGCAAAGCCAAAATGTGCGGTCTTCTGCATATTCACACGGGTATCATTTGGAAACCTGCTCTTCGTGAACTTTGGCTAACTACCGAGGCAGGGCGAATGCTCCGTCCCCTGTACAATGCAGAGACTCTCCGTGAGGTTCTTTCAGACAGCACAGGAACTCTTCTAAACCAAATTATGGATCATTCTCATTGGGAATCTCTTCTTCTCTGGGAATCTCCCAATGGAAACTGTCTGATTGAATATGTAGATCCTGGTGAAACGGAAGGAATTTACATTGCAATGGCACCTGAAAAGGTGCAGGATGACCTTGCGTATACTCACGCAGAACTCCATCCTTCAACGATTCTTGGAACACTAGCAAGCAATATCCCTTTCCCTGATCACAACCAATCTCCCCGTAACTCGTATCAGGCTGCAATGGGAAAACAGGCAATGGGAATGTATGCACTAAATTTCCAAGAACGTTTTGATGCTCTGGCTCACCTTCTCTGTTATCCTCAAGTCCCCTTTGTCTCTCCATTTATGAGTAAATTCTATGGAGCACAGACAATGCCTTCTGGTCAGAATATCATTGTCGCCATTATGACCTACACGGGCTATAACCAAGAAGACTCCATTATGATTAACCGTGCATCCTTGGAGAGAGGATTGTTCCGCTCGATCTTCTATCGTACCTACAAAGATGAAGAACGCAAGAATCAGAGTTCTGGTGAAGAAGAGAGATTTGACCGTCCTGATCCTTCACTCACCAAGCAAATGAAGATTGCGAACTATTCCAAACTAGGCCCTGATGGGTTTGTTCCCGAGAATGTCTATGTTGGCAATGAGGACATTCTCATTGGAAAAGTGGTGCCTCTACGCGTCCCTACAGGAATGGTGATTCCAGCCGGTACCAAACGCTACCGAGATGTGAGCAGAACAATGCGAAACAATGAAGTGGGCTATGTGGATCGAATCTTCCGCAATCGCAATGGAGAAGGCTACAGTCTCGCCAAAGTCCGCGTCCGCCAGGACCGTATTCCTGAGATTGGTGACAAGTTCTCCTCTCGTCACGGGCAAAAAGGTACTGTGGGGATGATTCTGAATGCAGAAGATATGCCCCAGACTGCCTCTGGTCTCATCCCTGATATCATCATCAACCCACACTGTATTCCTTCTCGTATGACAATTGCCCAACTAATGGAAACTCTGCTTGGTAAGATTTGTGCTGAATTGGGTTGTCTTGGTGATGGAACACCTTTCAATGATGTGACCATTGAAAATCTTG
>JACCDX010692733.1_pt1 | contig 11275 bp, 9 predicted proteins | sample 7449681 | NCBI WGS metagenome assembly JACCDX01 (sample SAMN15323450, study PRJNA562643) | freshwater metagenome | isolation source: river surface water | place: USA:Blue River Watershed | collected 2017-08-18 | reverse complement strand
GAAGTCCATGGTGCTGGGTCGCGAAGATATTGTCGGTATTGACTCATCAGTCATCTTGGCTCGCGAAGTCTGGGAAGCATCAGGACACGTTGCAACATTTAGCGATCCGCTTACCGAATGTACTGCTTGCAATAAGCGCTACCGCGCAGACCACCTTGAAGAAGCATACGAAGCAAAGCATGGAAAGAAACCTGCTTCACTTGCAGATATGAACTGCCCTGCTTGTGGAAATAAGGGTCAATTCACAACACCGAAGCAATTCTCAGGTTTGCTCAAGACATTCCTAGGACCAGTTGAAGATGAATCAGGCCTTGCCTACCTTCGTCCAGAAACCGCTCAGGGAATCTTTATTAACTTTGATCAGGTAATGACAACTTCTCGCAAGAAGCCACCTTTTGGTATTGGCCAGATTGGTAAGTCATTCCGTAACGAAATTACTCCAGGAAACTTCATCTTCCGTACTCGTGAATTCGAGCAGATGGAGATGGAATTCTTCGTTGTTCCAGGAACTGATGAAGAGTGGCACCAATACTGGATTGATACACGCCTTGCCTGGTACAAGGATCTTGGAATTAATCCAGACCGCCTTCGTATCTACGATCATCCAAAAGAGAAGTTGTCGCACTATTCAAAGCGCACAGCAGATATCGAATACAAGTTTGAATTTAATGGCACTGAATGGGGCGAGCTCGAAGGTATTGCTAACCGCACAGACTTCGACCTGAAGGCTCACTCAGCTGCTTCTGGCAAGGATCTTTCATACTTCGATCAAGAGAAGAATGAACGCTGGACTCCATACGTAATCGAACCTGCAGCAGGCGTAGATCGTTGCACCCTGACATTCATGATGGATGCATACACAGAAGATGAAGCGCCAAATGCAAAGGGCGAAATGGAAAAGCGCGCAGTGATGAAGTTTGATCACCGCCTTGCACCTGTAAAGGCAGCTGTACTTCCACTTTCACGTAATGCTGACCTTTCACCAAAGGCGCGCGATTTAGCTGCGCAGTTGCGTAAGAACTGGAATATCGATTTCGATGATTCAGGTGCAATCGGTCGTCGCTATCGTCGCCAAGATGAAATCGGTACTCCGTACTGCATCACTATCGACTTCGAGACACTTGAAGATCAAGCAGTGACAATCCGTGATCGCGACACCATGGCGCAAGAGCGCATTGGTATTGATCAAGTAGAAGCATGGCTAGCGCCACGTCTACTCGGCTGCTAGATCCTCTTCAACTCCCGCTCAAAGATGGAGTCCATCTAGTAGACCCTCCTGTGGTGCTTGCACCGATGGCAGGAATTACCAACGCTCCATTTCGCATGCTCTGTCGCGAACAAGGTGCTGGCCTCTTTGTCTCTGAGATGGTCACTGCGCGCGCTCTTCTAGAACGCATTCCAGAAACGCTGCGCATGATTGAACCTGGCGCAGGTGAGTGGCCACGTTCTGTGCAGTTGTACAGCGTCGATCCTCATCACATGGGCGAAGCGGTAAAGATGATTGGTCGCGAAAATTTGGCTGATCACATTGATATGAACTTTGGTTGTCCTGTCCCTAAGGTAACTCGCAAAGGTGGGGGAGCAGCGCTTCCCTTTAAACGTAATCTCTTCCGCGAAATTGTGAAAGCGGCAGTTGATAACGCAAAGCCATATGGAATTCCGGTCACTGTAAAGATGCGCATTGGTATCGATACCGATCACCACACATATCTAGAGGCAGCAAAATCCGCAGCAGATCTAGGTGTTGCCTGGGTTGCACTTCACGCACGTACTGCGCAACAGATGTATGAAGGCAAAGCAGATTGGTCTGCCATTAAGAATTTGGTTGAACATCTCAAACCAACTGGAGTACCTGTGTTGGGTAATGGCGATATCTGGTCAGGAGCCGATGGCGCTGAAATGGTGCGTCAAACAGGGTGTGCAGGAGTTGTTGTTGGTCGCGGATGTCTTGGACGTCCGTGGCTCTTTGCAGATCTTGTTGAATCTTTTTCAGGTGGAGATAACCGCGTGCTACCAACCTTGCACGAGGTGCGCGAAGTGATGTTCCGTCACGGTGAATTGATTGTTGATTACTTTGAATCTGAAGATCGCGGATGCCGCGACCTGCGTAAACATATGGCTTGGTATCTCAAGGGATTCCGAGTTCCATCTGAACTCCGTCGCCAATTCGGCATGGTTGGTTCACTGAAAGAACTTCGCTCATTGTTGGATCAACTCGACGATCAGCCTTATCCAATTGAGATTGGCGATAAACCGCGAGGACGAACAAGCAGCGGGCGCCCACCTACATTGCCCGATGGTTGGCTCAATGATCCTGACGAAATGATTCATCTCGATGCCGAAGATATGTTCTCGGGTGGCTAATGTTTAAGCTTATTCGCCGTGTGATTTCTTTGATTCTTGCAGTCGTTGTCATCATTCCGACATATGCACTCTTTGTTACATGGAACTCCGCAAAGAATCCAACTATTCGTACCTCAGCTGATGCCATTGTGGTTCCAGGTGCCGCGCAACTCAATGGTGCGCCAGGTGATGTTCTCCTTGCACGTTTGCAAGAAGCAAAGCGAATTCAGAAACTTGGGTATGCACCTCTCATCATCACTGTCGGGGCAGGTGCTCCAGGTGATCGCACAACGGAAGCTGCAGCCGGTAAGTATTGGTTAACCCGCAACGGAGTTTCTCGTAGCAGGGTGATTTCTCTGCCGGTTGGTCGCGACACTTTGACGCAGACTAAGAGTTATATCGACGAGATGAGAAAGCGAAAGCTGACCAACGTCATCATCGCAACCGATGCTTATCACTGCCAACGTGCGATGACGATGGCAAATGACTTTGGTGCAGTAGCAACATGCTCACCTGCTCAAACTGGGCCAAATACACTGGAAAACTCGCGTTATCGATATTTGATTCGTGAAGCGGGCGCTTATCTTGCTTACATCACCTTAGGTCGACGAGGTATTCATATCTCAGACCATCTCACCAATAGCGGGCTTGTAAGGTATGTGTATGACATCGTCCAGTAACTACAGCGCATCAGATCAAGAGCGCTTTCTCGACGAGCCTGCAAAACGTCCAGGTCGCACTGAATTTATGCGCGATCGCGCACGTGTTATTCACTCTGCCGCACTTCGTCGATTAGCTGCAAAGACGCAAGTAGCAGTTCCTTGGGAGAACGATTTCCAACGTACGCGTTTATCTCATTCACTCGAGTGCGCACAGATTGGTCGCGAACTCGGTGAATCACTCGGTGCAGATCCTGACTTACTTGAGACTGCCTGTCTTTCACACGATATGGGCCATCCACCATTTGGCCACAATGGTGAAGAAGCACTCGCAGAAGTTGCAGCACCGTGTGGAGGATTTGAAGGCAACGCACAATCATTCCGACTACTCACTCGAATTGAAGCAAAGACAGTTGATACAGATGGAAAGAGTATTGGCCTTAACTTAACTCGCGCATCACTTGATGCGGCAACAAAATATCCATGGGCGCGTGCTGAAAACCCTCGCAAGTTTGGCGTTTATGACGATGATGTAGAAATCTTTAACTGGGTTCGCCAGGGTGCGCCTGCCGGACGTAAATGTATTGAGGCGCAGATTATGGATTGGTCTGATGATTGTGCTTACTCAGTCCATGACCTTGAAGATGCAATCTTTGCTGGACAAATCACGGTGAAAAACTTTGATAACGACTTCGACATTCTCTACACAGAGATGGTCAATGGTTACGGCTCTGACGCAACAAAAGAAGAAGCAGTAGCTGCTCTCACTCGCCTTCAGGGACTTTCTTGTTGGCCAGTTGGCTTTGATCGCACACACCGGGCACTTGCTCGCTTGAAAGATACGACTTCACAGTTGATCGGACGTTTTGTTTTGGCGGCAGAACTTGAAACCCGCAAGATTCATGGCGATGGTCCGCTTAATCGCTACAGCGCAAATCTTGAGATTCCTCGCGAACAGAAGATAGAAGTAGATTTCCTCAAAGCAGTTGCGGGCCACTACTTGATCAACGCTGCTGCTTCGCAAGAGCGCTATGCAAAACAACAAGTAGTTATTCATGAATTGGTAGAAATGCTATTTGAAGCAGCTCCCAATGAACTCGACCCAATCTTTGAAGATGATTGGAAGCTCGCCAGCACAGATTCGCAACGTCTACGCGTGGTTGTCGACCAGATTGCCAGCCTGACAGACCCCGGCGCATATGCGCTCCATGCACACCTTTCAAAGCGTCGCTAAGGTAGGAACATGAGCGGTCGTATCAAGGCAGATGACATCGTTTATGTGCGCGAACATGCACATATCGATGAAGTCGTATCTGCGGCCGGTGTAGCACTTAAGAATGCCGGTGGGGGACAGAAGAAAGGCTTATGTCCATTCCACGATGAAAAATCGCCTTCATTTCACGTAACACCTTCAAAGAATTACTACCACTGCTTTGGTTGTGGCGTGGGTGGCGATGTCATCGACTTCATGATGAAGACGGACCACCTTTCATTTACTGAAACAATCGAGCGCCTTGCATCGCAAATCGGTTACACACTTCGATATGAAGAAGGTGGCCCTACACAGCCAACATCACAGCGTTCACGTCTCTATGCAGCTAACCTCGCTGCTGCCAAGTTCTTTCAGGATTTACTTAATACATCTCCAGACGCAGCGAACGGTCGCGAGCTACTTACCAAGCGCGGTTTCGATAAAGCAGCATGTGATTCATTTGGCGTTGGCTATGCACCTCAAGGTTGGGATGGACTTACCAAGCATCTGCGCGCTGCTGGATTTACTATCGATGAACTTGAAGAAGCAGGTCTCTCCAAGATGGGCGAACGTGGACCTATCGATAAATTCCGCAATCGCGTGATGTGGCCGATCAAAGATATTTCAGGCGACATCGTTGGATTCGGTGCTCGCAAACTAGCAAGTGATGAAGAAGACCAAGGCCCTAAGTATCTCAATACCTCTGAAACACCTATCTATAAGAAATCTCAAGTTTTATACGGCCTTGATATGGCGAAGAAAGATATTGCAAAGAATCGTCAGGTAGTCGTTGTTGAGGGATATACCGATGTAATGGCTTGCCACTTAGCAGGGATAACTACTGCAGTTGCTACTTGTGGAACAGCTTTTGGTGATGACCATATCCGCATTATCCGTCGACTGCTTATGGATGCCGATGCATTCCGTGGCGAAGTAATCTTCACCTTCGATGGAGATGCAGCCGGTCAAAAGGCTGCCATGAAAGCTTTCGGCGATGATCAGAAGTTTGTTACTCAAACATTCGTCGCTGTCGAACCCGATGGCCTTGATCCATGCGACCTACGTCAGCATAAAGGCGATCTAGCTCTACGCGATCTCATTGCAAAGCGTGTACCACTCTTCGAATTCGCAATTCGTACCGAGTTAAAGAAGCACAATCTGACAACTGCTGAAGGTCGCGTCAACGCACTCAATACCGCAGCGCCTTTAGTTGCTGCAATTCGCGATAAATCACTTCGCCCCGAATATATTAAATCTCTTGCTGGATGGCTTGGCACAGAAACTGAAGTAGTAACTGCTGCAGTCAATACTGCGCTCAAGAAAGTTACAACACCATCTGCGCCTGTAGAGGCACCATCGGCTGATACTGCTTGGCGTCCAAATCCAACCGAACCAACCTTGATGCTCGAACGCGAAGTCTTAAAGGCGAAACTTCAGATGTCTGGTCTTGTCACAGAGTGGAAGACAATTGAGGAAGATGCATTTACGCACCCTGCATACCGAGAACTACGTCGCATCATTGATTCATTTGGCACCGAACCAGTTCTACTTGAAAATGTCACTGATGAACGCATGCGCCAACTCTTTACTGAACTTTCGGTAGAACCAGTACGAACAGATGGCGCCGTCTCGGAAAAATATGTTTCAAGCATCGTGGCTCGTTTACGCGAAGTATTGGTAAGTCGCAAGATTGCAGATCTCAAATCAAGTTTGCAGAGACTCAATCCTGTTGAGAATGAGGAGCAGTACAACGCTGCATTTGGAGATTTAGTAGCCCTGGAAACCCAGAAGCGGGGCCTTCACGAACTCTCCATCGGTTCGCTCTAGTTCGCCCTCGTTCGCGCATTTCTTCTCATTTTGGCAGGGGTTAAACCCTGAGGTAGAGTTGCGCCCGTTACATTCCCTGATAGCTCAACGGCAGAGCAGTCGACTGTTAATCGACAGGTTCTTGGTTCGAATCCAAGTCAGGGAGCCATTTCTACCGGTTTGCCTTACCCTTTTTCCATGATCAACAATCGTAACTTTGCGCGTAGAGGTTTCTTACGTGCCTTTGCTATTTCAGCGGTTGCAACGATTTCTGGAAACAAACTCACACCAGCATCTGCTGCATCTAAGGGTAAGAACATCGTCAAGCTGGCCAAAGTTCCCGTAGGTGGAACATTTAATTTCACTCATTCCGCACAAGGCATGCCGGCAATTCTCTTTCGCACCAAGACCGGTGTCTTTGCATATTCAGCAATCTGCACCCACCAAGGATGCACCGTTGCCTACAACCCATCTTCAAAACGTCTTCGCTGTCCATGTCATGGCGCTGAATTCGATCCTGCCAAAGGTGCCAAGCCCATCGGTGGTGTCGCTGAAGTTCCACTTGGAAAGGTAAAGGTTGCAGTCAAAGGCGCTTGGATAGTCGAGGCATAAGGAAGTCGAATCTGGAAGTCACCCACAAGTCCAAAAGTAGTTTCAGGAAAATCTCAGGAAGATAAGACAGGATCATCTCCATGAAGAACAAAAAAGTAATTGGCGCATTTGTAGCCGGAGTTGTTATTGCGGGCTCTGTAGCAACAGCTGCAATCACCCCCTCCACCGGAACACTCAAGGCTTGTGCAGATAATCGCACTCAAGCCCTATTCCTTTCTACTAACGGAACATGTTCTTCTAGCCGCACACTCGTTGAAATCGGTGGCAACGGCATGAACACCAAGACGATCTCTTCTCTTGTCACTCCATCAGTTGTCTCAATCTCCGCAACAACTTCCAGCGGTGGCGGAACAGGTTCAGGATCTGTATATAAAAGCAGTTCATCTTCCAGTTTCATCATTACCAATAATCACGTGATTGAAGCCGCAGCAACAACTGGCACCATTAAGGTCGAACTTACAAACGGTGAGCAATACACCGCAAAGATTGTGGGACGCGATCCTGGGTATGACATTGCAGTGCTACAGATTCAAATTGGAAACTTGCCGGTAATTGCACTCGGTGATTCTTCTAAAGTTAGCGTTGGAGACCCGGTTCTAGCTATTGGTTCACCACTTGGATTAGCCAGTACGGTAACAAGCGGAATTATTTCTGCGCTTAATCGTCCAGTTTCTACTGGAACCGCTGATGCGCAGTCATATGTGAATGCAATTCAGACAGACGCTGCAATCAATCCTGGAAACTCAGGGGGAGCGCTGATTGATTCACAAGGTCGCATCATTGGCGTTAACTCTGCAATCGCAACACTTTCTAGTGGTGGCGCAAGCGGATCCATCGGACTTGGTTTCTCAATTCCAATCAATGAAGCCAAGCGCGTTATTGATGAAATCATCGCAACTGGTAAATCAACTCGTCCAGTACTTGGTGTCTATTTCGATCCAACCTTCACAGGCGTAGGTGCAAAAATTTCACGACTCAGCACAGGAGAAGGAGCTGAGAAGGCAGGAATTCCTGTTGGGTCAGTTATTCGTAGCATCGATGGGGTTAAAGTCGTAAATAACGACACCGCCATCGTGCGCATCAGATCATATGTTCCCGGAACGGTCGTTTCAGTGGTTGTCGATCTACCGACAGGTGGAAGCAAGACTTTCAGAGTCACATTAGGGTCGGCGCCGTCGCTCTAAGAATTCTGTTGGAAATATACCCGTTACCTTAAATACATAGGTAGCGGGTATCTTTCTGTCATGGCTCTCTTCACATTGCAGGTATCTCTCCCTGACCGTCCTGGCTCTCTCGGAATGCTTGCATCTGCAATCGGTTCTGCGGGTGCTGATATCCGCGGACTCGAAGTCCTTAAGAGTGAAGATGGAACTGGCTACGATCAAATTACGGTGGCTGTTCCAGGAACTGATCCTTCAGATTTAGTAGAGATACTTAACTCAATTGGCGGAGTCGAAGTTCTTTCGATTGAACCGCTTGCAAACTAAAGCTAATTTAATTAATTAGGTTTGCGCTAGCTCCAGCGCTCGGTAGGGATGTGAAGAATCGCGGCTTCTTAAAGCCTTGAGATTCAAATGCTTCAGTGACAGCGTCTCGTGTCTTCTGAACATCTGTCGCCTTAATCAGAGCAATTGCACTTCCACCAAAGCCACCGCCGACCATGCGTGCACCCATAGCTCCTGCTGCAAGGGACGCATCGACTGCGACATCGAGTTCAGGACATGAGACTGTGTAATCATCGCGAAGAGAAATGTGGGATGCGTTAATCAACTTTCCAAGCGTGACAAAATCAGAAGCTCTAAGTGCAGTTACAGCATCAAGTACTCGTGCAATTTCAGTCACCGCATGACGAGCGCGAATGAACTCTGTCTCTGTCAGCTTGTCGCGGTTAGCTTCGAGTGATTCAAGGGTTAAGTGACGCATAGATGGAATATTTAGCTTTGCAGCAACTGATTCACATGAAGCGCGGCGCTCTGCATACCCACCATCTACGAGCGCATGGTGTGCTTGTGTATCAATAATCAGAAGTTCTAGGCCAGCATCGGCTACATTAAATGGAATTGATTCTGTGCTGAGATCGCGACAATCTAGAAGAAGCGCAGCTCCAGCCTCACCCATCAGAGATACAGATTGATCCATGATGCCGCAAGGCATGCCGACGTAATCATTTTCAGCCTTCTGCGTTGCTCGAGCTAAATCTTCCTTGCTCTTATTGAGTGAGAAGAGAGTATTGAGGGCTACGGCGACTGAACATTCGAGCGCTGCAGAGGAAGACAGACCCGCACCCGAAGGAACAGTTCCGTCGACCAGAATGTCTACTCCAGTTGATATACCTAGCGTCCAGAGGACTCCGAGAACGTATTTCTCCCAGTCGCCTTTGCTGCCAGGTTTCACATCGTTGATATCAATAGTAAAAATCTTCTCTTTACGCTGATGAGATGCGATGCGAACTAAACCATCTTCACGAGCTGCAATTGCTGCATATGCACGATCTGCAATGGCGAAGGGGAGTACAAAACCCTCGCTGTAATCAATATGTTCTCCGATGAGATTGACGCGACCTGGTGCTTCAGCGAGTACTTCTGGTTTACGTCCGTACAGCTCTTCAAAGGTACGTGCAATTGATGCCATGGCTTAAAGCTTTACATCTTTTAACTGCTGAGCCGATTGCTCTGGCTTCATATCCATAATGAATGCACCCATCGCTGATTCAGATCCTGCGAGGTACTTAAGTTTTCCAGGAGCGCGACGCACGCTCGTGATCTGCCAGTGCAGACGTAGAAGATCGCGACCTTCGCGCACAGGTGCCTGATGCCATGCAGCGATATATGCCATATCAATTCCAAAGACTCCATCGAGGCGCTGCATTACTTCAATTGCAATTGATGGGAATGAATTACATGCTGCAGGTGCTAGCTCAGTGAGATCTGCAACTGGCTGAAGTGGAACAACGTGAATTTCAAATGGGTAACGAGATGCATAAGGTGTGTAGGCGACCCAATGTTCATTGCGGGCAATGATGCGAACACCATCGCGAAGTTCGCGGGCTAAGACATCATCAAAGAGCACCCGACCCGTTTTTTCGTGATGAGTTCGAGCAACTTCAAGCATCTTGGTTACGCGCGGAGGAAGGTATGAGTACGCATAAATCTGACCGTGTGGGTGCGCCAGAGTTACACCAATCTCTTCTCCGCGGTTCTCAAATGGTGCGATGTGAGAAATGAATGGAAGTTGTGAAAGTTCAGCAGTTCGATCGCGCCATGCCTCAAGCAGTGTGCGAACTCGCTGAGGTGAAAGCGATTTAAATGCGCCACCGTGGTCTGCAGTAAAGCAGATCACTTCACACTTACCTGCAGCAGCACCTTCATCGGTATCTGAACCGACCATGTCAGGCAGTGCAAAATCGCCGTCAGGTGGGCGAAGAGAAGGCGAACGGTTATCGAAGACAACAACTTCAAAGTCATTTTCAGGAATTTCTGTAAGAAGTTCGCCAGTTGTTGGACAGAGGGGACAGAGCTCCTTTGGTGGCAAGAAGATTCGACCTTGACGGTGAGCTGCCATGGCAACCCATTCATTAACAAGGGGATCGAGGCGAAGTTCGCCGATTCCTGGCTGCTCTTCTTCGGGACGTTGATCTGGAACAGTGCGAGTCTGACCGGCGGTGTCGTAATAGCGAATGGTGCGACCGTCGTTCATGGTGCGGCTTGTGCGCACTACACCAGCTGAAAGTTCGACTATCTCATCCATGATGAACGTACTCTACCTTGAGTTAGGCCCAGTTGAGGGTGCGTTCAATTGCCTTCTTCCAACCGGCATATCCAACTGCGCGTTCTTCGCTACTTGATGTTGGGTTCCAGCGACGAGATTGTTTCCACTGCTTCTTTAATTCATCAGTATCTTTCCAGAATCCAACGGCAAGTCCAGCTGCATATGCAGCACCGAGTGCGGTTGTCTCAGTAATTAATGGTCTGGTGATATCGATTCCCATAATGTCTGCCTGCATCTGCATGCAGAGCGCATTTGCTGTGATGCCACCATCGACGCGCATTTCAGTCATGGGTGCACCGCTATCAGCAACCATCGCATCCATTACGTCACGGGTTTGATAACAGATTGCTTCAAGTGCGGCGCGTGCAAGATGTGCTTTTGTGGCGGCGCGAGTGAGCCCGACAATGACTCCACGGGCATCGCTGCGCCAATATGGAGCAAAGAGACCAGAAAATGCCGGAACAAAGTAGACACCTGCTGTATCCGTTACAGAGGATGCGAGAGATTCAGTCTCTGCAGCATTTGTAATGATTCCTAATTGATCACGAAGCCATTGGATGGCAGAACCTGTGACCGCAACCGAACCTTCCAGTGCGTACATCGCAGGCTGATCACCAAATTTATAGCAAACTGTTGAAAGCAGTCCGTTCTTGGATCGAACAATCTCTTTACCTGTATTAAGAAGTGCGAAGTTTCCAGTTCCATACGTGGTCTTTGATTCACCGCGCTCGAAGCAGACTTGGCCAACCATGGCAGCATGTTGGTCGCCCAGAATTCCAGCGATAGGAACAGCTGAACCAAGCGGTCCATGCGGATCTGTCATTGCATATTTTTC
>JACCDX011460172.1_pt1 | contig 11276 bp, 9 predicted proteins | sample 7449681 | NCBI WGS metagenome assembly JACCDX01 (sample SAMN15323450, study PRJNA562643) | freshwater metagenome | isolation source: river surface water | place: USA:Blue River Watershed | collected 2017-08-18 | reverse complement strand
GGCCTCGGGCGTAGCGGGCTCCGGGTCATCCGAGGGGACCTCCGGCGGGATCGCTTCCTCCAGCGGCGGCACCTGCTCCGGGGCGACGATGTCGACCTCGTCGTCCGCACCGCCGAAGAAGTCCTCGAACGCGTCCCCCGTCATCATCATCACGCCGATGAACACGGCGTAGGCGATCAGCGCGAGCAGGGAGATCGAACCGAGCACGGTGGTGACGATGCCCGTCACGTGGGCGAACCTGCCCACGTCCCGGACCAGCGGAGAGGTGCGCGCACGCAGGGTCGTGGAGGCCCGCCAGCTCATCACGCCGAGCGGGATGGTGCCGAGGAGGCTGAGGTAGCAGACGCAGGGGGCGAGGGCGATGCTGCCTATCGCGCCCCCGGCGAGCCAGAGCGCGCGTCGGGCATCGGGGTCGTCGAACGGCACGGTTGCCCCGCCATCTCCGCCATCGTTGGCCGGCGACGCCTCCGCGTCGGCACGGAAGCCGTACGTGTCGCGGCTCATCCGCGGGTGTAGGGCACGGAGCGGGTCAGCACGGGTGTCGGCTTGGCGGCCGGCGAGGTGGCCTTGCCCACGCGGAGCTCGATGAGGCCCATGGCCGCGCCGACCGGCACGAAGGTGCGGAGCAGCGCGACGGACGGGGCCCCCACGGCGAGGGCGTCGCGCGTCACCTGGACGCGTGTCTCGGTCACCTTCTTGCCGTCGGCGCTCGCCTCGAGGACGAGCCAGTAGGTCACGCCGTCGAACGCGGAGGCGTCCGTGGCGATCACGACCGGAAGGTCCACGACCACGGCGGTCGGCGTCACGTACGCGATCGTCGGCGCGAAGTCGTCCGCAAGGGCGGACTTGCCCGACAGGTCGTAGGGGAGGGAGCCGGGCCCGGAGGCCGAGGCCGCCTTGACGGGCGCGACCTTCGGGGGCGTCTGGAAGGTCGGCATGTCGATCTCGGAATCGTCGGTGAACGCCTTGGCGTCCACGGCCTTGTCCTTCTCGGCCTTGGGGGGCGGCGCCGTGAAGAGGTCGTCGTCGTCGCCGTCGTCGGCGCGTGCGAAGCCCACGAGGAGGCGGGAGAGGAGGACGAGGGTGGCGATCACGGAGGCTCCTCGCTGCAGGGGCAGCGTCGGGCGTACTCTACACGAAACACCCTGCCTCTGCACGCGGCCCGCGCGTCAGATTATGCGAGCGTGATGGCCAATCCGTACCGACGAGCCTTCCGGCGGGAGCGCGCGTCCCGCGCGCGCGTGGAGGGCCGGGTCGCCACCGTGGGTGGCCCGGTCGCGCTGCTGCTCGCCATCGGGGCGGGCGTGTTCCTCGCGCGCGGCAGCGTGTACGCGTTCCTCGACGGGGGCGCCGCGGGCGTCGCCATCGGCGCGAGCGGCCTCGTCGCGCGGGTCGGGCTCCTCGTGGCCGGCGTGCTCGCGGTGCGGACGTACGACGTCGCCGTGCGTTCGCCCGATCAGGCCGTCCTCGCCGTGCATCCTTCGCGTCCGATGGCCTGGTGGGCCGCGGCCGTGGAGCGTGCCGCGCGCGCCGGCGTGTCGACGTTGGCGGGCGGTGCGGTCGCGCTCGCGCCCCTGTTGCTCGTGCCTCGGGCCCTGTCGCTCGGTCTGGTGGTGCTCCTCGGCAGTTGGGTCGCCGGGCTCGGCCTCGGCCTTGGCATGAACCTCGCGGCGCCGTCGGGCGCACGCTCCCCGTCGCTGGCTCCGCTCTGGGACGCGATCCGTGGCGCGAACCCCCGGGCGCAGGCGGCGCTCCTGTACGCTCCCGGCGCGACGCTCGCCCTGGCGGGCGCAGGTGTTCTCCTGGCGGCGTCGCGCATGGAGGGGTTGCTGGGTGGCGCGCCGCTTGGGGCCGCGGACCTTCTCGCGATGGCGGCCCCCTTCGCGCTCGGCGCCTGGGGGCTCGCCCTGTCGCGGCGCCATGCGGGCGAGGTCGCGCGCATTCCGGCGCTGCTCGGCGAGATCGACGCGGCCCACGCCGCCGCCGAGCACCCCGACGAGGCGCGCTCCGTCGCCTGGGACGGCACGGCGCGCTGGCTCCCGGAGGGGCTTCGTCAGCGCTACCTGCAGGAGCTCCGCCACCAGGGCCGAGGCCTTCGTCCGTGGCTCACGGGAAGCTGGGCGCTCGCGGCGCTCGCGGTGGTGGCCGCGTGGGGCGACCCAGCCTCGGCGCGCGGCTACCAGGCGCTCGGTGTCGGGGTGGCCGTCTGCACGCACATGGGCGTTCGTGCCGCCGCGACGGACCCGGCGTGGCTGGACGCGATGCTCCCGTCCCGAGGCCGTGGCGCCGCACGGCTCATGGCGCTGTGTGTGCAAGCACAGGCCGTCGTGTGGCCGGCCGTCCTCGCCGTCGCGCTCCAGGACGGCCCTGCGGCGCTCCACCTCCTCGCGCGTGGCGAGCTCACCGTCGTGGCGCTGGCCGCGGTGGCGACGCTCGCCTCTGTCCGCGTTCGCGGCGCCGCCGCGTGGATCCACCTTCCCGTGAGCGCCCTCGTCCTCGGAGGCCTGTCGTGATCCTCGTCGAAGACCTCGTCAAGTCCTACGGTCGCGTCGAGGCCCTCCGCGGGGTGAGCCTGCGCGTGGAGCCCGGGGAGCGCGTGTGCCTGCTCGGCCACAACGGGGCCGGAAAGAGCACGCTCATGAAGACCCTCGCCGGGCAGCTGCTGCCGACCCGCGGCAGCGTCCGCATCGACGGGATCGAGGTCGGCGCCGATCCTGACGGTGCGCGTGCCCGCATGGGCTACGTCCCCGAGGAGCCGGCGCTTTACGACTACCTCACGGCCCGGGAGTTCCTCGAACTGGTGGTTGATCTTCGCGGGGCGGGTACGGTGGACGAGGGACTCGCCATCGCGGACCTGGGCAGCGACGCCGACCGGCTCATTCGCGAGTACAGCCAGGGCATGCGGCGCCGGACGGCCCTCGCCGCGGCGCTCGTCGCCCACCCGAAGGCGCTGATCCTCGACGAGGCGCTCAACGGCCTGGATCCTCCGTCGAGCGAGCGCGTCCGCGCACTCTTGCAGGCGCGCGCGGACGCAGGCGCCGCCGTGCTGCTCAGCACCCACGTGATGGAGCTCGCCCGTGCGTTCGCGACGCGCGTCGTCGTGCTGGAGAAAGGCTTGCTCCGCGCGGCGTAGCGCGCGTCCCGGGCGTTAGGAACCGGCGCATGCCGCTCGGTCGTCTCGCGCTCCTCGCCTCGTCGCTCCTCGCGTGCACCACCGGCGGGACGCCGTCGTTTGTACCGGACGACACGTCGGCGCCCCCCGCCGACAGCGCCGAGGAAACGGCGCCTCCTCCGCTCCCCGACGAGGTCGCCGAGGAGTTCGTCGGCCCGTTCCCGAGCTGGGACGACGTCCGGGCCTACGGGGCGGTCGGCGACGGTCTGACCGACGATGCCCCCGCGATCCAGCGGGCGCTCGACACCCTCGGCACCGGCGTCGGCAGGGTGCTGTGGTTCCCTGCGGGGACCTACCGCATCGCCCGCGGGCTGCGGCTCGCGGGCAAGACGGGCGTCGCCATCGTGGGGGAGCACCCCGAGACGACCTCCATCGTCTGGGAAGGAGGACCGGACGGCGGGACGATGCTCACGCTGGACGGGACCCGCCACAGCAGCTTCGGGCGCCTGGCCTTCGACGGTCGCGGCAAGGCCGGGGTCGGCGTCGATCAGGACTGGACCCGCACCGTGGGCAACTTCCCGACGAATCTCGCGTGGAGCGACGTGGCGTTTCGCGACCTCGGCATCGGCATCCGCGCCGGCCACAGCGGCAACGGCGTGGCCGAGACGGTCGTGGCGCGCGCGCGCTTCGCGGGCATGCGCGAGGCGGCGTTCCTCGCGCGGAACTACAACGTGCTCGACTGGTTCTTCTGGGACTGCCTGTTCCGGGACAACCGCGTCGGCCTGTCGAACGATCCTGGCGCGGGGCACTACCACGTGTACGATTCGGTCTTCGAGGGCTCGACCTACGCCGACCTCGTCCTGCGGAACGCGAGCTACTTCGGCGTCCGGCGCAACGTGTCGCGCGGGAGCGCGGCCTTCGTCGCCGGTGAGTTCACGGGCCGCAACGGTTCGCCAACGACCATCGTCGGCAACCAGGTCGTGCAGTTCGCGGCCACGCCCACGATCCGCGTGGCGAACCGGGGCCCGGTGCTGCTGCTGGACAACACCTTCGTCCCGGGTCCGGGCGCGACATCCGGCGTCGTCGCGCTGCTCGACGGCTACCTGACGATGGACGCGCTCACGGGCGGGAACCGCGTGCCCTGGGAGGGGGCCGTCTCGGCCGCAGGTCGCGTCGTGGCGCTCGGCGACGAGGTGGTCGAGCCGGCCGCGGTGCCCGAGCCCGATCTCGTGGCGGCCCGCTGGCGTGCGCGCGCGGAGCGTCCGGTGTTTGAGGTCGACGTTGCGGGCGGCGAGGCGTCCCTGCGCGCGGCCGTGGACGCGGCGCTCCTTCGCAGTGGGGAGCGACCCGTGGTGCACCTGCCGCCGGGCCGTGTCGAGCTCACCGGAACCCTCGCGTTGCCCGCCGGCGCCGACCTCCAGCTGGTCGGGGACGGCGAGGACAGCGTCGTCGCCTGGGCGGGCGGCGCCACTGGGCCTGTCCTTGAGCTCGCCGGTCCGAGCCACGTGACCCTCCGCGACCTTCGCATCGACGGCGGGCGCCAGGTGGATGGGGTGCATGTCGTCGGCGCGGACACGGCCGACGGTCGCGTCCGCTTCGATCAGGGCTTCGCGCGCGCGAACGACGTCGGCTTCGACCTGCTCGATCTCCCCCGCACGCGGGTCGAACTGCAGAATGGCTACCATGACCGCAACACGACGTTCGGGGTGCGCGCCACGGCAGCGCGCGTGGACATCTGGGGGGGAGCCAGCTCCGACAACGGGCTGTCCTACGCGGTGTGCGACGGCGGCGACGTCCTGGTCACGGACACCTGGTACGAGAGCGGCTCCAAGCCCGGCTTCGTGGCGCTGCGCGGCGGCGAGGGGCGCTTCACGATCGACGGCTTCCGGAGCGCGGTGGCGCAGCCCGGAGGCACGTACAGCTTCGATGTCGACGGGTTCCGCGGCGATGTCGCGGTGCTCGGCGGGCGACTTGGCGGAAGGGGACACGTGGGCGGCGCGCAGCCCCTGCAGCGTGTGCTGTTCGCCGGCAACCAGGCGGACGCCGCGAACTGGCTCGACGTGGACGCGACGGAGGGCACGCTCGGCGTCCTCGTCAACACCCAGTATGTGGGAGAGAGCACGCAGGCCCCGGAGCAGGGCGCGCGCGATCCGCAGTTCGTCCGCGAGCTGCTCGCGCCGGTACGGGATCGCGCCCCGACGCCGCTTCGGGCCTGGGGTCCCGAGGTGCAGGACGTCCGCGTCTACCGGGTGCGCGTCGAGAACGCCCTGCGCGGCTGGGTCGTCGCGGGCGGCGCGCCGCGGGTGCCTGCCGCCTGCACGCGCGAGGCAGGCGCACGCTGAGCGGCCGCGGTAAGGTGTCGTCTTCACGGAGACCCCCATGGACGCCTGGACCGCTCTGACTGAACGCATCCGCGAGCTTGACGCCCTCGGAGGCGCGCAGGCCGTCCTCGAGTGGGACCAGCAGGTGTACATGCCCCGCGGCGGGTCGGCCTCGCGTGGCGAACAGTCCGCGGTCCTTGGGCGCATCGCGCACGAGCGCTTCGTGGACCCACGCGTGGGCGAGTGGCTCGCCACGCTCGAGGCGCAGGACCTCGACGCGGAGCGCCGCACCGCCGTGTTCAACCTCCGGCGCCGCTGGACCCGCGCGACCTGCCTTCCGACCAGGCTCGTCGAGGATCTCGCGCAGGCGCGCAACGACGGCTTCGTGGCGTGGATGAAGGCGCGCGAGGAGGATGCCTTCGCACCGTTCCAGGACGCCCTCCAGCGTTTGCTCGACCTGACGCGCGCGATGGCGGAGGCCTACGGCTACGAGGCGCACCCCTACGACGCGCTCCTTCCCGACTTCGACCCGGGCTCCACGACGGCCGAGCTGCGCCCGATGTTCGCGCGTCTCTCCGGCGAGCTCAACCGGTTCCTGGACGCCGTCGGCGGGCGTCCGCACCCCGAGGGGTTTGCCGGCAAGCTCGACATCGAAGGCCAGCGGCGCCTCTCCGAGCGCGTGCTCACGGACCTGGGCTTCGACCGCGGCCGAGGCCGGCTGGACCTGTCGGAGCACCCGTTCTCGACGGGCTTCTCGCCGGATGACGTGCGCATCACGACGCACTTCCACGAGGACAACTTCCTGGCGGCGCTCGGCGGCACCATCCACGAGTGCGGCCACGGCATGTACGAGCAGGGGCTCCGCACGGACCGTCCCGGATTTGGACTCGACCGCGCCGCGGGCATGGGCCTCCACGAGAGCCAGTCCCGCTTCTGGGAGAACTTCATCGGGCGTTCGGGGGCGTTCTGCCGCTACCTCGCGCCGCGCATGCAGGGCATCTGGCCGACGCTGGCCGTCACGCCGGACGCGCTGTTCGCGAGCATGAACCGCGTGGAGCGGAGCCTGATCCGCATCTTCGCGGACGAGGCCACGTACAACCTCCACATCGTCGCGCGCTTCGAGCTCGAGCTCGGCATCCTCGAGGGCAAGCTGCAGGCGAAGGACCTGCCGGAGGCCTGGGACGACGCCTACCGCCGGAACGTCGGCGTGGTGAGCCCGAACCCGCACGACGGCGTCCTGCAGGACGTGCACTGGAGCGGCGGCATGTTCGGCTACTTCCCGAGCTATACCCTCGGTAACCTCTACGCGGCGAGCCTCGGCGTGCAGATCGAGAAGGACCTGCCCGACCTGTGGCAGCAGGTCGAGCGCGGCGAGTTCGGCGCCATCCTCGGCTGGCTGCGGACCCGCATCCACCGCCGCGGCCACGAGGCGGACGCGCCTGTGCTGATCCGCGAGGCCGTGGGCGAGCGCGATCATGTCGCGGACCTGATGGCGCACCTGTGGGGACGGCAGGGGAAGTTGTACGGGGTGTAGGTTCCGCGATCGGCGCTTCGATGACCGCCGCTTGACGCCAGCGTTGCTGTACGTAGGCTGTACGTTATGCGTCAATAATGTCGAATCTTCTAGGACACACGGTCTCCTTGACGCTCTTGCTGTCGCTCTCCGGTTGTGCGGCGACCGTTCAGCACGTCCCACTCGCAGGGCGAGTATCGCAGGCCGGCTTCGAAGAATTTGTCGCGGACATGGCGGCCTTGACGCCGGATGACCTCGTGCTGGCGTTGGGTCAGCCGCAGGCGTCTCGCCAACTCCCGTCGGGCTTGGAGGCGTGGACCTACGACGTCGGTCTGTACGAGGAGCGAGCCGTCGTGTCGCAGCAAGCGTTCGACTGGCAACAGGGCAGGGCTGTGACTGTGACGACCGGTGGGGGGCGTGTCGCGACCCTGCCGTGCGAGATCACCTTCCTCGTCGGCAAGCGTCGCGTGGAAGGTCACAGTTCTTCCGGCTGGGCCTGTGGACGACTCTTCAAGACGAAGCAGCCCGCGGGCAAAGATTGCCTGGCCTCACCGAAGGGTCTGTTGCTGGTGCGTACACGCCCGGGAGACGGTTTTCACGACCTGATCACCGTGCCGCGTTCCCGTTGGCGGGTGTACAACAGGGTGGGCTTGCCGCCCAAGTTTCCCCGACCGCTCGCGCAGATCGCTGTGTGCGCTGAGTCGCCCGAAGGCGCGTACATGTTCTACGCGCCTTCGGGTTACTACGTGCCGCTGGACGACCGCTGACCGGGCGTTCACCCCGGATCGCACACCCCGTCACAGAAGCTCACCACCTCGCCCGTCCGGAAGAAGCGGTCCATCTGCTCCTGGGCGGCGAAGGTCTGCCGGGTGTCTCCGTGCGTGTCGTACTGGTCGGCAGGCGGGAGGTTCTCGTAGGGCACTGCGGGCGCGCCGAAGTCGAACTCGGTGATGGCCGAACCGACATGGGGGCCCTCCACGACGGGGACACCCCAGATGTCCTGGTAGGGCGTGCCGACCTGCACGGCGCCGAGGGCGCGCGCGAAGTTGTGCGCGCCGAGCGTCGTCACCTGGGCGTCACCGATCGCGTCCTGCACCAGCGCGGCTTTCTCAGGCGTACCGGGCAGACGGTCGGCGGTGATGTGGCCGACATAGCCTGCGCCCTCCGCGGAATCCCACTCCATCTGCATCAGCGCCATCCAGAAGCTGATGTCCTCCTGGTCCGGGTACACCGCGAGGAAGATGGCGAAGAACGGCGTGAAGTCCGAGGAGCGCGACAACAGCAGCGAGTAGGGGCCGCCGGGGACGCCCAGCGTGCCGCGCTCGATGACCGGTGAGAGCGCGAGGTAGGCCGCGCCGAGGATGCCCCCCTGAGAGTTGCCGTAGTACCAGACACTGCTCGGATCGACGACGGAGACCGGGGTGCCGCCCTCGCCGGCGAAGCTGAGCGCCGGGTCGGTCGCCATCGCGCCCTGCATCATGGCCGCGGCGAGCGTGAACTCGACGAAGCCCTGATGGCTGCGCTCGGGGATCATGTGGAACTTGTCGATCTCGTTGACGATCATCAGCGGGATGCCGTCGCTGTCGTCCGACTTCATGCCGGTCCAGTCCACCGCGAAGAGCACGTAGCCGTAGCGGTCGGCGATCTCCCCGAGGTAGCCGTTGCCGACCTCGCCCTGGCGGCCCAGCAGTCCGTGGCCGTACTGAAGCAGCTTGAGCGGGCGCGGATCCGTCACGGCGGTCCGCGGCACCCGGATGGTGAACGGCACGCTCGTGGTGCCGTTCGCGTAGGGCATGCCGTCGTCACCGCGGGTGAGCACGGCTCCCGGACCGTCGATGTCCGTGTAGAGCGGCGCCGTGAAGTGGCCGCGGATCTCGCGGGCGATGTGCGTGTCCTCGAGGTCGGTCACGGTGTCGATGACGTAGGACGGGCCCTGCGCGCCGACCTGGGCGAGGGCGTCGTCACGCGTGTGGACCGCGCGACCGGTGACGTCCTGCTTGCTGGCGACGTGAAAGTCCCACGCGATCTGCAGGTCGTCACGCGACCAGCCGAGCGCCTCGATCTTGCCGAAGAGCCCGTCGTAAAGGGCGCGTCGACCCTCGACGTCGACATCGTCGGTCGGGGTCCCGTCGCGCAGGGCGGCGAAGGCCGCGCTGGCGGCGATGGTCGCACCCGAGGTGTCCTTCAGGCCGCGCATCGCCACGATGAAGTGTCCTCCGTGCTTGAGCGGCGTGACCGGGCGCACGAAGAGCACCTCGGTGCCGGGGACGTGGTCGCCCGAGACGTCGAGCTCGGCGAAGAACGGCTGCCGCTCCATCGTGTCGGCATCGAACACCGCGATGGGGCTGTCGTCGGCCAGCGAGGCCGCGATGGCATCGTGGCCGGGCACGCGCGAGGCCGCGAGATCGAGGTTTCGGAAGCGCGTGAGGATGGGCCCCCACGGCGAGAACCCGTCGTGACGGTTCCAGGCGTCCGGCTTGGGCTGGTAGCCGAGCTTCGTGGCCGGGATCGTGGTCGCCCCGAGGTGGACGCGGATGCCCGTCGGCGAGGTCGCGTCGGCGCGCTCGTAGAAGCTGCTCGGGAAGGGGAACGCGCAGTAGTCCGGCGCGAGGGGATCGCAGTCCGAGAAGGCGACGTCGGCCGCCGTGGCCGTGTCGCCATCGTCCTTCGCGCCGCAGCCGGTGAGGTAGAGGGCGTGGGAGAGGAGGAGAAGCATGGGAACCTCGCGTGCGGACCCCTAACGTCATGCTACGTTGCCGGAGAAGGGAGGTCGCATGCCGCCGGTCGGTCGAGTGGGAGACAATGCATTCGTGCCTGCCGACGCGCACGGCTGCCCTGCGTGTCCGCACCCTGCGACAGGTCCTGCGACGGCGGGCTCGCCGGACGTGCTCGTGAACGGCATGCCCGTGCTGCGGGTCGGTGACTCCGGTGTGCACGCCGCCTGCTGCGGCCCGAACAAGTGGTCGGCGGCGAAGGGTTCCGGCACCGTGTTCATCAACAACAAGCCGGCGTTCCGGCTTGGCGACACGACGTCCCATTGCGGCGGTGTCGGCAACCTGATCGTCGGAAGCCCGACGGTCATCATCGGTGGCTAGTGGTCGACGTCCCGCTCGTATGCCCGGTCTGCCGCGGCACCTCCGCAGAAGGGCTCCAGGTCAAGCTGCTCGCGACGGGGGAGCCGGGCACGCTCGCCTGCTCCTGTGGCGCAGCCTTTCCCATCGTCGACGGCGTGCCGATCGTCCGACGCGATCTCGCGGTCTGGCTCGCTTCGGAGGGTCCCGACGCGCTCCGTCGTCATGACCTCCCGCCGGCCTGCGAGCGCATCCTCGTGGAAGGCACCGGCGGTGCCGTTGCTCGGAACGACGCGCTCCTCGCGGTGTACGCCACGCCGTCGGACGGCGCGCTCCAGCGCTGGCTTCGCGACACGTGCGCCGCTCTTGAAGGCAGCGTGGTCGAGCTCGGAAGCGGCATCGGCGTCACCGGACGGCGTGACGTGGTCGCCATCGACCACAACCTGGGCCTGCTCCGTCGTCACAGGGCCTGGGCCCGCGTCTGCGCGGACGCGGGCGACCCGCCGTTCCTCGCCGAGAGCTTCGACGCCGTCGTGCTGGCGAACCTCCTGGATTCGTGCGTCGACCCGGGTCTGGTGCTCGCCCAGGCCGACGCGCTGCTCGTGCCGGGCGGCACGATGATCGTCACCTGCGGGTTCGCCTTCCAGGAGAGCGTCACGCCCCGCGAGCGCTGGTTCGACGCGGAGGCGCTCGAGCTTGCGCTGCTCGGCGAGCGTCCCCTCGGGGGTTGGCCCTTCAGCGGGCACGCCATCGAGGAGCATGTCTCCGACCTGGCGTGGCCGCTCGCGCTCTCGACGCGCCTTACCCATGTCCACACCGTGGACGCCTGGGTGACGCGGAAGCCGATGCCGCCCGAGGCCGCTTGACGTCCTCTTCGTCCCCCTCGTATCGTCCCCCCACTCCGCGGAGGTAGCGCGTGCCGAAGGTCACCGATCGTCAGGGACGCCCCGTCTCGGGTCAAATGCCCGGTCTCGTCGAGGGCATCGTCGTCGACAACGTCGATCCGGAGAAGCTCGGTCGCGTCAAGGTCAAGTTTCCGACGCTCCCGGAGACCCCGGAGAGCACGTGGGCGCGCCTCGCCATGCCGATGGCGGGTCGCGAGCGAGGGTGGATGACCATCCCCGAGATCGAGGACGAGGTGCTCGTCTCCTTCGTGCACGGCAACCATGACGACGCCGTCGTCGTCGGGTCGCTCTACAACGGGGTCGACACGCCCCCATACGCGAACGAGGACGGCGACAACAATCTCCGCGTCTTCC
>JACCDX011450177.1_pt1 | contig 11276 bp, 8 predicted proteins | sample 7449681 | NCBI WGS metagenome assembly JACCDX01 (sample SAMN15323450, study PRJNA562643) | freshwater metagenome | isolation source: river surface water | place: USA:Blue River Watershed | collected 2017-08-18 | reverse complement strand
CTTCTGGATTAAAGAAAGCCTTAAATGGTGCTATCAACCATGTGAACAAGATTCCGTACTGCGGAATGAAATCAACATAAGGCAGATTTCCAGCCGGCACGGCAAGAAGTTCATTGATTACGTATTCTGAATGATAGGTATCAATTATGGAGCTTCCACCCTGTAGTGCGGCCGGGATTAACATCACCAAAAGCAGTAAAGCGATTACGCTAGTTATAAACCGATTTATTCCTTGGCCCCGACTTATATAAATCTGGTTTACGAAAGGCAGCAACACAATTAGAAAAATCAGAACAATAACTCCAAAACCTAGCCATAAATTGGAAAGAAATTTCGGATCCATTGTTGGGTGCTTTTCAATCCCTATAACTCCTATCAAGATTACCGGGATTGCCAGCATGGAGAGATTTGTGTTTATTGGTCGATTAATGCCTTTCGAATTGCCAACAGACTTGAAAAATACAACAACTCCGGCCGAGATAGCTGCAAGAAAAAGCAATTTATCTATGGATTCACTGTTGTTTGTTCTCAGTAGTTGAATAACTAGGGATGAAATTGCCGCAATCGAAAATATATGTGAGAAATTTCTGAGAGATATTTTTTCCATATTCATGCTAATTGGCGCCCCCCTCTAATTTTCTCTCAATAAAATTAATGCGCTCCACTTCAAACATTGGAGGTGTTCTTCTAACTTGTCCATGAATACTGAGAATGTATTCGCCTAGGATTCCGAAAAATAGTAGTTGAAGTCCACCAAAAAGGAATATCGAAACGATAATCGTTGGGATACCCACTGGTGCGCCTTCTCTATTAATCATGAAGGCGATAAAGGTTGCGATTGCACCTAGAAAACCTAATATTGAAAATAGAAATCCAGCTAAGAGTGCGAGTCGAGCGGGAATTCTGCTAGTTGAAACGAACCCATTTATTGCTTGATCAATTAGATCTACAAAGCTGTTTTTTGATTTGCCATGTTTTCTTTTTACCCAGGTGTATGGAACCGAACTTGATCTAACTGAGGTTTGAGCGATTAATCCTCGTATATAAGGGTATGCGTCATCAACCTCGAGAATGGATCTAATTACGCGGCTGTCGGCCAAGAGAAACTCACCAGAATTTATCGGAATTACAGCGTCTGCAAATTTACGGATAATTCGATAGTAAAGGCCGCGCATGGTTCTCATAATGAAAGACTCTTGGCGATTGGCCCTCACGCCATAAACCACTAGGTCGCCTTTCTCCCAGTTCGCTACGAACTTTGGAATGACAGAAGGTGGATCTTGTAAGTCTGCAGGCAATAGTGGAATTACCGCATCACCGGTGGCGCTCTTCATCGCATTCCACATGTTCCGGAATGGTCCCACATTTCTGCTATTGGAGATTACTTTTACTTTTTTGTCCTTCGACGCAATTTGTCGAAGAATTTCGAGGGTTTTATCGGTTGACGCATTGTCAGCAAAAATATGTTCATACTCATATTCAGGTAATTCATGTGCCATAAGCTCTCGAACTGCATCCGAACAGTGAATAACATTCGCTTCTTCGTTGTAGCAAGGCGTGATTATGGAGATAGATTTTTTACTCACAACATCTCCTCATACTCTTTAATCTGCTTGTCCAGTGCGCTAATTGGCGAAGTATTTCGGGCATTGATTTCCCATTCTAAGCTCCAACGTATTGCTGTTTCGGCGTCTAGCAGATTGCGCCATTTAAGTTCTGCACGGGACTTCTCAGAGGATAACCAAAGCAATGAAGATTCTGGAACGGCGTTGGGATCAGCAACTACTTCCCATCCTGGGTTACTCGGCCAATACTTTGTGGCAATTTCGGCCATTTCGGCGACGCTCAGTTTCGATTCTTCGCTGGGTCCAAAGTTATAGGCATCGGAAAGCCTTTCCGATTTCAAGATTTTTGAAGCAATATTGAGATAACCAAACAAAGGATCCAAAACGTGCTGCCATGGCCGAAGTGATTTAGGGTTTCTGATCTTTACTTTCGTGTCTGAAGTGAAAGCTCGTACTATATCTGGAATCAATCTATCTTCGGCATGATCTCCGCCGCCAATTACATTGCCGGATCTTGCTGACACCATTCTTTTGGAACCATTGATTTTAGCTAGCGTTCTCCATGCTTCAACGACCATTTCAGTGCCGGCTTTTGATGCGCTATAAGGATCTTTTCCACCGAGTGGTTCATCTTCGGTATATCCCGCCAACTTTTCGACGTTTCGATAGACCTTATCAGTCGTAACAACAACCACACCACATAAATTATTAACTTCTAATGATGAATTTAATAGATTTGCCGTGCCCATGACGTTGGTTTGGAAGGTAAGCAACGGCTCTCGATAAGATCGTCTGACAAGGGGCTGGGCCGCCATATGAATAATGAGGTCAGGGCTTACTTTTTTGAGTTGATTATCTAGTTTCTTCCGGTTTCCAATATCGATGTATTTACTGCTTGAAAACTGCAGTTCGGGAAGCTTGCTGAAAAGCGAACCTTTCTCTGGAGCAAGCGAGATTCCATGGATTTCTGCCCCAGAAATCTGGAGCACCCTAGAGAGCCAGGCTCCTTTAAATCCGGTATGGCCGGTGATTAGGATTTTTGAGCCCGCAAACTCGCTCAATTTCATGTTTGTTACCAGTTCTTCCAGGGCGCTTTAGATGAACTCCAAAGCTCATTTAGTTCCTGAGTTTCACGGAATGTATCCATTGGTTGCCAGAAACCACGATGGTGATAAGCCATCAATTGACCATCTTTTGCGATGTTTTCAAGCGGGTGTTGTTCTAAAACGCAGTCGGCATCAAGATAATCAAAAACCTTTGGTTCAAAAATGAAAAAGCCACCATTTATCCATTGCTCAGATTTAGGTTTTTCAGCAAATCTATTTACTTTATTATCAGAACCGATTTCCATGGCTCCGAATCTAGATGTCGGCTTTACGGCGGTTACGGTTGCGATTTTTCCATGTGATTTATGGAACTCAAGTAATGACCTTAAATCTATATCTGCCAATCCATCACCATAAGTGCAGAGGAATCTTTCATTTTTAAGGTGGTCGCGAACCCGGTAAATACGTCCGCCTGTCATGGTGTTCAGACCGGTATTTGCGAGGGTAACCTTCCATTGCTCGGTATTGGATTTATTGTGCTGGAGCGAAATACCATCCCGACCAATATCAACAGTTACATCATTAATTCGTGCGTCATAATTAAGGAAGAAATCCTTGATGACATCGCCTTTATAGCCGAGGCAAAGAACAAACTCACTCAGTTGCTGTTGAGACAAATTCTTCATGATGTGCCAAAGTATCGGTCGGCCACCTATTTCAACCATGGGCTTGGGTCGATATTCGGTTTCTTCTCTAAGGCGAGTACCCATACCTCCAGCGAGAATTACTGCGCGCACTTTCAAGCCTCCGAACTGCTGACGATTGATGGTGAGATTCTATCGGCAGGTACGCCAAACTGAGCGAAAAACCTTGATTTTACTGACATAATTGGTGCCTTAGTCACCCAAGCCACTGCCGCTAGGAGCTTTAAAGTCAATATTATGGCCGGAAATAAAGAGTTGATCGTGGCTGCTGCGGGCAAATTGGCCCTGGAGGCGCGACGTGAAATCATTACTATGACCTCTAAAGCAAAAGCTTCACATGTCGGTTCAGCGCTTTCCGTCGTAGACATTCTCGCCGTTCTTTACTCGGGTTCAGCAAATATATCTCCTGATAATTTTGAAGCTGAAAACCGAGATATTGTCATCCTCTCCAAAGGGCATTCCGCTTCCGCCATCTATTCCGTGCTTGCGTTAAAAGATTTTTTTCCTAAGGAATGGCTCGAAAGATACTGTGCTAATGGAGCACCACTTGGTGGACACGTGACTTCAAAAGGTGTACCTGGTGTTGAGCTTTCTACAGGATCATTGGGCCACGGATTGCCTTATGGATTGGGCATCGCTCTATCTCGAAAACTGACGGGAGTGCCAGGTCGGGTCTTTGTGGTTATGTCTGACGGCGAATGCGATGAGGGAACAACTTGGGAATGTGCTTTGCTAGCCAATCATCACAAATTGGATAATTTGACTGTCATTATAGATAGAAACGGAATTCAATCTCTGAAAGCAACGGAAGACACTTTGAGACTTGAGCCTTTTGCTGATAAGTGGCGGGCATTCGGGTGGCAAGAAGATGAGATTTCGGGGCATGATTACAAAGCTCTTGCGAATTCTTTAGATTCCCAGCTAGGACCAAAAGTAATTATTGCCAAAACGACCAAAGGTAAAGGAGTTAGCTTCATGGAGAACTCCGTGCTTTGGCATTATCGCCCACCTAATGATGAAGAATTAAGTAAAGCTCTCTCAGAGGTGGACCAGGAACAATGAGAGATACCTTTGTAGACACTTTAATTTCTGAAGCAAAAAAGGATCCTCGCATCCATTTAATTACCGGGGATCTTGGTTTTGGGGTCCTGGAAAAGTATGAAAATGCGCTGCCGAATCAATACACAAATGCGGGTGTAGCGGAGCAGGCAATGCTGGGCTTTGCCGCAGGGATGGCATCAACCGGAAAAAGAGTCTTTGTTTACAGCATTGGAAACTTTCCTACCGTTCGTGCCCTCGAGCAAATTAGAAACGATGTTTGCTACATGAATAATCCGGTCGTAATTGTCTCTGTAGGTGCTGGATATTCATATGGTAGCCAGGGCTATACACATCACGCTTTGGAAGATATTGCAGTAATGCGAGCCTTGCCGGGCATGGAGGTGTTGACCCCTGCCGACCCTTACGAAACAGTTGAACTTACTAAGTATTTAGCGCAGACGAATTTCCCTGCCTATTTAAGGTTGGGAAGAAGTGGTGAGAAACAACTTAATTCGACTGCTCCTTCACTAAAATTGGGAGAACTTAATCAGATTCGAAGTGGTCAAGATGGATCCATATTGTTCACGGGAGCGATAGGTGCACTGGCCCTAGAAGCTGCAGAAAAATTGCGAAATATTGGCAAACAAGTTGGTGTTTATTCGGTTCCTTTCATTTCATCATTATCAGCAGCAGCCTTGAAGGAAGTAGCGCAGCTGGGTCCAATAATTACACTTGAAGAACATTCAGTTCGCGGTGGATTAGGCAGTGCAATTTTGGAACTCTGCTCAATTAATGGAATTCAAGCTGATGTGAGAATCATGGGTGTAAGCCAACACAACTTGGCTGAAATTGGTGACCAACAATTTTTAAGGGCCAGCAATGGCCTCACTGTCGATTCAATAGTCGCCAGGTTTTCTTCTTAGTTTTGCCGAGGCGGGAGCCTAAGTTCTAATTCTTGTCCACTTGAAGTTTTCAAAAGCACATCTTGCTTTTTGGACATCCAATTGATCAGATGCAGGACCCCTTCATTCAAATCTATCTCCGGTTTCCATCCACTTTCGCGAAGTTTTTCGCATATGGGGGCTAGTTTCATAACTTGGTCGGGTCGGTATTCGACCTCTCCAAAACCAAGTAATTCTCCTCTATTCATGGTTTTTCCAATGAATTCAGCCACCTCATGAATCTTTACTGTAGAAGGGTTGCCCACATTAACTATGCCCGTAATTCTCTTGTTCAAAATACTTTCAAAAGCTGTTGCCAAATCATAGGCATGAAGATAACTCCACTCCTGTTCACCCCTTGTCAATGGAATTTTATGGTTGTTTAGAAGTGACTCTATTATTGAGGGTATTAACCAATCATTTGAATCCAAAGGACCATAGGTAGAAAAAATTCTGGCCCATGCAAAGTCAACTCCCTGTGCTTCGAAATGGGATTTCATGAAGTTCCGTGCCTCGACTTTTGCGGCACCGTACCTGGTGGTTGGTGAATCAGGATGCGATTCTGTAATCAGATCATTAATCGGCCCGAGTTCCGCCTGACTGCCTGTGCCTATAACGAAAGGTACATTTGAGATGGAACCACAGAGATTTCTTACCCTAGATAGATTGTCTATTTGGGATTCATCGTTGCGGTTTCTATTGGAAACTCCATTCCAGTCGAGCGAAATCCAGGCATCAAAGTTCTTTGTTGATATGAATTCGCCCCATTTATCCTCTTCAATATGAGCGACCTCTATTGGGGTAATTCCGGAGAGCCTGTATTCAGATGATTCCGGTCTGACCAGAGCAACAACCGCATGATTCTTTGCAAGGACACGACATACCCAAGAACCTAGAAATCCACTTGCGCCAGTTACGACTACCTTCATTGATCAGTTTTCAGCAGTGGATTTCCACCGATAAACCTTTCGGGCACTTCAAAACGGGGCTGTCCTACCGCATCCATAGCGGCGTAAAAGCGATCCTTTGGCGAGAGGGCATTGAACTGTTCGGTTGTGATGGGCGATCTAAAGACCTTCATGCCGTATTTATTCAATGCTGGAACGCTTAATTCGCCACCTGGCCCTGTGCAAGCCGTATCTGCAGCAAAACAGAGAACTCTCAGCTCTTTATCAAGACGGGTTTCGAGGCGTTGATCATTTGGCGCCTTTGATATCCAATGGGTATTGCCAATTACTCCAAGAAGATTAGAGATGGCGCGGTATGTAGTCAAGTAATTGTAATTCTCAATCTCTGCTTGAGCTTCTTTGTCAGTCAGGATTTCCAACTGTCTTGATGGCATTGAGAATTCAGCTTTGCTATATAAAGAAGCATTAGCTGAATTTGCGGTCAAAGCCGCGGCAATTACAAAGCTCAAAGGTGTGGCCAAGCCGTACCAACCTCGCAAGGTAGAGAGTTTGTATTTATTGGATTTACTGCCACTCTTTATGGCGAATTTCTCGCTGATTATCATAATTAACATTGGAGACATATAAGTTGAAACCTTAACAAAGCTGTAATTGCTTCTGATGCCTGTCTGTGAAGCCCATAACGCAATCAAGCCACCAACTAGAAATATAGCTAGTCCTAGCGCAGATAAAGATTTGTCAGTCTTATTCTTAGAATTTATGCCACGGACAATAAACAAGAACAATGATGCCGAAACTATGACCCCTATTAGCAGGAAAATTGGATCGCGCGGAGTTCCAGGGTTTTGGGTCCAAACATCTAAGATTCCAAGAATTTCACTAGGCAGGGGCCAGTGATTAAATTGAATACCAGTTCCTGCCGCCAAGGTTAGGCGTATTGGCATGGTGTGTATCGCCGCGTACGCATAAGGAGCAACAGCAATTGCTGCCAAAATCCCCCCAAAAGTAATCACTTTTAAGGATTGGATAGCAGCAGACTTACCGACTACGAAATAGAGAAGAGCAGAAGATAGGGCAAAAACAACCGCCATTGTCATGCTGGAATCAATGTAGGAAACAGCATTACCAATCCAACCGAAGGCCGCTAGAACTATCAGTACCCAACTGAGTTGTTTGTTAATTTGATTTTTGGATTGCAGCACTATTGCCATAATGAAAACAAAGGACATTAAAGCCAACCCAGGCAATCCCCAGGCCTGCGCCATTCCACCATTGAAAACTTGAACAAGGAATGATGCAGATGACATAGCTCCAAGCGAGAGAGCTACACGGAGTAATGGACGATTACCCATTAGAGTTGAAAATGCATAAACAATTAATGCTAATGAAATTAATCCAGCTGTTAAAACCACTCCTTGTTCTGCAATCAACCAACGCTGATCAATTCTTAAGAGTTGGGCAAACGGAATGCTGAGTCCCCAGCGTGTTCCGTAGACCATGTAATCGTATCCAGCTTGATCCTGCATGGAGGGCAATTGATAAAGATGGTAAACAGCTTCAGCGAGATTCTTATCGCCAAGGAATGTAAGAAAGTTTTCCCTGGCTTCAAACCAGGTATTCCCATTTCTTCGCTGGGCGAGAACGGTCATTAAGTTCTGTGGAATATCTGGGCCACCGCCCGCGGCAATCCTCAAATTAACCAAACCATCCCAATAAGGCTTTGCCAAGAAGACGGCATATAAAGGAATTAGGAACAATGACAAATCTGACTTCGAGAACTCTCTCCAAGTTGCAAAACCACCCCGGATGGGCTTCTTAACTAAAGCGATTAGCGAAAAGACAAACAAAGCAATTAATACAAAAATAAATGAGTCTGCTCCAACTAATCCGTAGGACCACGAGGCAGCAACGCTTGAAAGAGCAAAACCGATTCCAACGGCAATCGCCAAGGTAATCGGACCCCGATTTGCATCTTCGGATAGATGCTTAGAGAAATATCCGGCTAGGGAGGCGCCCAAGACTGCGGCAATAAAGATCGTAAATATGGAGATCGCCAATAAAGTGAGCATTCTGAACCTTCCTCAAATCGCCGTATTAAGGCTCAATTATGGCCGAAGGCCCGGTCCCTTTCGGGAACCGGGCCTTCGGTTTGAAGAATTAAAGCGTTATTACGCCTTTACCTTCTTAGCAATCTTGGCAACTGTGTTAGCCAAGGTTGTGATCTGAGCCTTCAAGGCGGCCATCAATGTGGCAACCTGAGTAGCAAGCTCTTCAACTGCAGCTGTTGCAGCATCTGCAGCATCGCGTGCTTCTTCAGCAGCGACTGTTGCAGCATCTGCAGCTTCAGCAGCAAGGTTTGCAGCATCGGTAGCAGCGTTAGCTGCATCGATCGCCTCAGCAGCAGCGTCAGCTGCAGCCTCAGCAGCAGCAGCGGCTGCATCAACAGACGAGACAGCAACTGTCGCTGAACCGATACCTGCTGGAGCAAGAGTTGCTCCAATACCTGAGGTTGCGGTGGTTCCGACAAAACCTGCAGCGTCATCTACCTGTGGATAGCTAGCCACAAGTAGTTCAGCTTTCACAGTGCCTGAACCGTTGAAGAGTACTTCGCTCTTTCCATCTGCGTCAGTTTGGCCAGTAGTTCCTGATACGCCATTTCCGAAGAAACCGGTACCAACACGTGACCATGTAACTGTTGCATCCTTTACAGGATTGCCAAAGCGGTCCTTCACGGTTGCAACAACCACTCCGCCGCTTTCAGCAACAGAGATTGTGCGAGCGTCAGTTGCAGCATTTACAAAGTTGATTGTAGTTGTTGCTGTCTTTCCGCCTGCAGTTGCTGTCACAGTTGTGCTGCCTGGGGCAACCCATCCGTATACATAGGTTGTTGCTACACCAGTTGAGTTGGTATAGGTAGTTGCATAGTCAATTCCAGAATCAACGAGGATTCCTGACTTAGCGTTTGAGGTTGTCCAGGTTACTGGTACACCAGCAAGAAGTGAGCCGGAGGCATCTTTGATAGTTACCGATACAGCGTAAGTTGTTGCATCAGCACCGGCAGCACCAGTAGTAATCGCTGAAGTTGCGCTTCCGGAAGTGAATGTTGGTGACGCTGAAACTGTCACAGTAGAAACAGCATTTCCTGCACCGAATGAAACAGTTGCGGTTTCAGTGATAGAGGCGCCGTTATAGGTTACAACCGCAGATACAGTGTCTGTAAGAGAAGTTGTTGAGGTAGATGCATCTACATAGGTGTAGCGCGCAATACCGTCGGCATCTGTTACTGCAGCGGTAGTTGCTGTGGTTGCATTTCGACCAGCACGTGACCAACTTACAGCAGCGTTTGCTACTGGAAGTCCGAATTGATCAACAGCGCTTAGTGTCAATGTAACTCCACCACCAGTTACCAATGTTGAGGTTGCAGGGGTAAGAGTTGAGGCTGAGTCAAGAGCGGAAGCAGCTGCAGTAAATGTTACTGAGTGAGTCGCAATTGCTGCGCCAAGAATTGCCACTGCAACAGATGAACCAGCTGAGATGCCAGTTGTTGCCAGCGAGAAGGATGCGTACCCGGTTGATGAACCAGAAGCGAGTGGAACTGACCATGTAGTTCCAGCTCGACCAGTCAAACCACCTGAAGTATCAGTGATTTGAGCTGCTAGGTATTCGCCACCTGTGGCGTACGCACGCAATGAAAGTGTAGTTCCTGCAGCGAAGGTAACAGTATTACCTGTGCTTGTAAGAGTTGTTAGTGATGAACCTGCACCCAAAGCAACACCTGTTGTGTTAGCAACGTATAGCTTTGATCCACCAACCGTCGGCGCAGTTCCGAAAGTCGCAGCTGAGTTTGTTACTGCAGCGAGACCTGAAAGAGCTCCGGCTGGGGTTACTGTCAAGGTTGTCAAGCCTGCGGTTCCACCATAAACCTGAACAAATGCTTGTCCAGCTGTATTGAAGTCTGTGGTTGTAAGGCTTGAGTCTGAAACAGTTCCATTTGAGGCGGAAACTGACAATGCTTCACCGACGCCTGGAATCGTCTTGTTTCCAGCGGCATCTGTAAGTGTGATTATGTAACCAGCACCCTCGTTATTTGAGAAGGTTGTGGCTGATCCAACAGCGGTACCAGCAACAGAAGCAGCAACAGAAGTAATTGCAACAGCTGTCGGTGTTCCTCCTGCAACGATTGTGAAGGTTGTATTTCTATCATTTGCATCAAATGCGCCTGCAGTTCCTGAGGCAGCATCATCTGACCAAACTAGTGCCTTGTATGTACCCGCGGCACGAGGTGTGAATGCATAGGTAGCAACATTCTGACGTGTTAGTCCACCAACAATGGTTCCTGGAGAACCAGCTGAGAGAGTTGCAAACGCAGGTGTCGCACCTGACGCCTGAGTCTGCGCAGCTACTCCACCATTTGCGCTACCCGCAAAAAGAGTTGCGTTTGTAACACCTGTAAGTGTTGGAGAGATTACGTATCCAGACGAAGTTGACAACGCGTTGTAAGTATCGCCAGCTGGAACTTGAGTCCAAAGTGCATTGATTCTTAGAACGGTTGATCCAGTTGCCACAGCCAAATCAGTTGAACCTGTGGAAACGTTAATGTACTGAGTAAATTCCTGGCCAACGCGAGCTACCTTGAAGGTGCTTGTCACTGAACCAGCTGTAATTGCGCTGAAAATATTTCTATTTGCAGGCATGGCGCTTGCTGATGTGCTTGAAACGATTGAGAGAAGACCACCGGTCAATCCCACAACGGCCGCAAGCGCAATGCGCTTTATAGCTGTCTTTGTAGACATTAATTTCCTTTCATGGAAAGTCGGATCGAAGACTTTCTTAGATCCGGCTTGGCTCAGAAATGCCTTCTCATCAGATATGAGCGTTTGCTCATTCCGAACGAGGGCGACTTTCTGCGCCGCGTGATGCAATGCACGTGCTACTGCACCACATTCCCCACCGTGTATCCGGACGCGGCGAGGAAAACTAAATCGGGAAGTTTTCATTACTTCCCTACTCTTTCAACTACTTGAATGGCTTGCGCCAAAATCTGAGTTTTACCTGGGTTCAGTACGAGGCG
>JACCDX011414685.1_pt1 | contig 11277 bp, 8 predicted proteins | sample 7449681 | NCBI WGS metagenome assembly JACCDX01 (sample SAMN15323450, study PRJNA562643) | freshwater metagenome | isolation source: river surface water | place: USA:Blue River Watershed | collected 2017-08-18 | reverse complement strand
GCGCGGCCGCGGGCCCCTGTGCCGGTGCGGGCGTGGGGGGCGTCCCGATCGGGAGCGACCGGGCGTGGCGCGGGTTGACGTGCGGCGGGGTCGGGCGTGAAGGTCGGGGTTTACCCGCCATGACGACGACGATTCCGGGCCCCGATCGAAAACCGCGCTGCCGCTGGTGCGCGGCGGCGCCGGAGTTTCTGGACTACCACGACCGCGAGTGGGGTTTTCCGGTGGGCGACGACATCCGCCTGTTCGAGAAGCTGTGCCTCGAGAGTTTCCAATCGGGGCTGAGTTGGCGCACGATTCTGGCGAAGCGGGAGAATTTTCGCGCGGCGTTCGCGGGGTTTGATTTCCGGCGCGTGGCGCGGTTCAGCGCGCGGGATGTGGAGCGTTTGTTGCAGGATCCCGGCATCGTGCGGCACCGCGGGAAGATCGAGGCGGTGATCAACAACGCGAAATGCGCGGAGGCGCTCGTGGCGCAGGAAGGATCGCTGGCGGCGTGGCTCTGGCGCCACGAGCCGGATCCGGCGCGGCGGGGCGCGCCGCAGTCGGCGACGACTTCGCCGGAGTCGGTGGCCTTGGCCAAGGAGCTGAAGCGGCGCGGGTGGAAATTCGTGGGACCGACGACGGTCTACGCGTTCATGCAGGCGATGGGGTTGATCAACGACCACGCGGAGGCCTGCGTCGTGCGGCCCACGGTGGAACGGGTGCGCGGGGAGTTTCGGCGGCCGCGGTGAGGCTCGGGCCGGCGGGCGGGCGGCGCGGTCCGGAAGACACCGCAACGGGTCGCGCGGGGTGAGGTCTCCCGGCGGACGGCGCCGCGCGAATAATTCCGTCGAAGCGGCGCGGCGCTTCGGGCAAGACGTGGCCCGACCCCCTCGATCCCCATGGACAACCAACTCGCCGCCCTCGACCAAGCCAAGCGCACGATCCTCGACCTCAGCATCAAATTCGGACCGAAAGCCCTCGTGGCGATCGCGATTCTGGTCGCCGGATTTTTCGTCGGGCGAGCGTTCGGCCGGATGATCGAGCGGTGGCTCTCGAAGCTCGAACTGGAGCCGCCGGTGCGGCAGCTGTTCGTGCGGCTGGGCCGGCTGGTGGTGCTGGCGCTGTTCGGCGTGATGGCGCTGCAAAATCTGGGCGTCGATCTGCTGCCGCTGATCGCGGGGGCCAGCGTGCTCGGGGCCGGCGTCGCGCTCGCGATGCAGGGCGTGCTGGGCAATCTCGTCGCCGGGCTCACGATCATTTTCACGAAGCCCTTCCGGGTCGGCGAATACGTGGCGATGCTCGGCGTCGAGGGCCGCGTGGAGCGCATCGATCTGTTTTCGACGCGGCTCAGCCACTACGACCGCTCGACAGTGGTGGTGCCGAACCGGAAGATCGTCGGCGAGATCCTGCACAACTACGGCCGGATCCGGCAGCTCGATCTCAGCGTGGGCGTGGCCTACGCGTCGGACCTCACGGCGGCGCTGGCGGCGGTGCAGGAGGTGCTGCGGGCGTGTCCGCTCGTGCTGCAGGAGCCGGCGCCGGTGGTGGGCGTGACGGCGCTGGCGGATTCCTCGATCGTGATTGCGGTGAAGCCCTGGGCCAACGTGCCGGACTACGTCGCCGCCGGGGCGGCGGTCAACCGCGGGATCGTCGAGCGCTTCCGCGAGGCGAAGATCGAGATTCCGTTCCCGCAGCGCGAACTCCGCATCCTCGGCGCCGCGGCGGCGTGAGGCGGGCTCAGCGCGCCGGGAGGGAAGGAGCGAAGGTCTTGAAACGCTCGACGTGGAGCTCGGAGCCGTCGCGGCGGCCCGCGTGCTCGATCTCGGGGGCGTCGGCGGCCGGGAGGAGGCGAGCGAGCGCGGTCTTGGGCGCGGCCCACCTGGGATCGGCGGCCAGATTGGTCCATTCGTGGCGGTCGGCGGCGTGGTCGTAGAATTCCTCGTCGCCGTTGAAATAGCGGATGTAGCGGTGGCGTCCGTCGGTGATCGAGTGGTTGCCGATGCCGAAGGTGGAGAGGACGGGTTTGCCGCGGTCTTTGCGCTCGGCGCGGAGCACGGGCGCGAGGTCGATGCCGTCGAGCACGCGGCCGATCTGTTCGTCGATGTAGGTGACGGAGGCGTAGTAGGAACGCAGATACTCGCGCCAGAGGCCGGCGTTTACGACGGCGGCGTGCGTGCCCTGGTGGGTGGCCTGGCGGCGACCCGGGGCCGGGACGTCCTCCAGGTCGTCGGCGCGGTAACCCGGCGGGATGCGGATCGACTCGAGGGGATACAGATCGAAGTAGCGTTTCGGCACGATGCGCTCCGAGCGCGGGCGCCAGAATCCGACCGAGAGGAAAAACGGCCGGTCGTGGCCCGTGCCCAGAAAGGCGATGGCGCGGTTGGCCTGTTCGGTGTCCTGCTGGAGTTTGGCGGGATCGTCGCGGTCCCAGTCGTCGGGCAAGGCGTCGAAACGGGTGGGCAGGTAGCTGGGATCGGGGATGCGCAGCGTCTCCGGCAGAATGTGCGGCACGAGGTCGTTGTCGTTGTGGCGGACGTATTTTTTGTGCGCGTGGCCTTTGAAGTAGCCGGGCGTGTAGTCGGCGAGGTTGTCGTCCTGGTAGCTCGTGTGGGCGATCTTGCCGTAGCCGGCGGTGAGGTAGCCGTGATCGAGGAAGTGGCGTTGCAGCGTCACGGCCCGGGCGATGGGCGCGGTGGTGCGGCGGAAGGCCTGGTTGTTGAAGTAGACGCCGGACTTGTGGGCGTGGACGCCGGTGAGAAAGGCGGCGCGCGACGGGGCGCAGGACGGCACCTCGCAGTAGGCGCGGGTGAACCACGAACCGCGCGCGGCGAGGCGCTCGAGGTGGGGCGTGCGCACGGGCGAATCGACGTCGAGGCCGGTCATGTTGGCGGCGTGGTCGTCGATCAGGAGGAAGAGGATGTTGGGGCGGGCGGGGGCGGGCGCGGCGCGTCACGAACGGCGGATCCGGAGGTTGGCGAAGTAGCCCTCCGTGCCCACGTCGACCCACAGGCCGACGGCGCCGGCGGCCTCGGGGCCGTGCTTGAGGTCGGGGACGACCAGCACGGGTTGCGCGGCGCCGTCGAGGTAGAGCCGCGCCGTGCCGCCCCGCACGACGAGCTTGAGCGCGATCCAGCGGTCGAGCGCCACGTCGGCGCCGGACTCGTAGCGACCGGGCGCCTCGCGGCGCAGCCGGTCGAATTTGAAGTCCGGATACGAGAAATACTGCGTGGCGCGGGCGCGGCGCACGGGATCGGCCGACCGGCCGTTGGCGGGCCGGAGGTAGACGCTCTCGAAGCGCGCGTTGTCCGGGGCGATGCGGAAGGCGAGGCCGATGAAGCCGCGCGCGAAGTCCGGGGCGTCCGGCAGCAGGCGGCCCTGGACCTCGACCTCGATGGTGCCGTCGCGGAAGTCGGGCCCGGCGAGCCGGACGAAGGTCGGCTCGTCGAACGCCGCGATCGCGGGGGACTTGGTGACGCGCACGGCGGAGCGACCCTGGAAATCCACGGTCGCGGCGGCCACGCCGACGGGTTGCAGGTCGGCCGGGTCGAACCCGGCCGGTCGGGCGGCCAGCGGCGCGAAGCCCAGGGTCGCGGACGCGAGCAGGAGGAAGAGGCGAGGGTGCACGGGAGATCCTCAGGCGGCCGGGGCGAAGGTGAACCCGACCTCGCCGCCGTGGCCCTTGGCGTAGGCGAGCTGGATGCCGAGTTCGGCGAGGGGCTCGAGGTAGCGGGCGTTGGCGAGCGGGCCGGTGTCGAAGGCGCCGAAGCCGGCGTCGCGGGCCAGTTGCATCACCGCGGCGTTGGCGGCGGGGTGGTTGCCGGCGACGAGCACGGACGGCAGCGATTTCGCGCCGGCGGCGGCTTTGGCGAGCACCTGGGCGAGCACGGTGTTGAAGGCCTTGACGACGTGCGCCTGCGGAAACGCGGCCTGCACGGCCTCGCCGGCCGAGGTCGTGTGACCGAGCGTCAGCGCCATGAAGTCGGGCGTGAGCGGGTTGGTGACGTCGACGAGGATCTTGCCCGGGAGGGGGCCGACGAGGGCGGCGACGGCGGCGAGGCTCGGGAACGGCACCGCGAGGAACACGATGTCGGCGGAGGCGACGGCCTGCGCGTAGTCGGCGACCCGGAGGCCGGGGAATTTGGCGCGGGCCGATTCGGGCTGGCGCGAGCCGAGCGTGACGCGGTGGTGCGCGGAGAGGAGGCGGGCGAGGCCGGAGCCGATGTTGCCGGAACCGAGGATGGCGATGTTTTTCATGCGGCGACAGGATACCGCAACCGGGACGGCCGCGGGAAAGACCATGAATCTTGCCTCAGCATAGCCGGAAAGCATGGTCGCGGCCATGGAACTGCGCCACCTCCGCTACTTCGTGGCCGTCGCCCAGGAGGAGAACGTGACCCGCGCCGCCCTGCGCCTGCATGTCTCGCAGCCGGCGCTGAGCCGGCAGATCCGGGACCTGGAGGACGACGTGGGGGCGCTGCTGTTCGAGCGCAGCGCGAAGGCGGTGCGCCTGACGGACGCGGGCCGCGCCCTGCTGGGCGAGGCGCAGGCGGTGCTGCGGCGGGCGGACGAGGCGGTGGCGAAAGTCCGGGCGGTCGCGGCGGGGCACGGCGAGGAGCTGCACATCGGCTACGCGCCGATGCCGACGGTCCGCTGGCTGCCGCCGGCGGTGCGCGCGTTCCGGCAGCGGTGGGCGGGCGTGCGGCTGAAACTGCACGACCTCTCGCCCGAGGAGATGCTGGGCGGCCTGCACGCGGGGAAACTGCAGCTCGCGTTTCTGGTCCGGCCGACGCGCGCGATGCTGCGGGGACTGGCGTTCGAGGAGTTCGGCCGCGATACGCTGCGCATGGCGGTGGGACGGAATCACCCGCTGGCCACGCTGCGCTCGATCACCACGGCGCGGCTCCGGCGCGAGGCGCTGGTCACGTATAGCCGGAAGGATTACCCGGAATACCACGTTTATCTGGCGGAGCTGTTCGGCGGGGCGAAGCATCCGCCGCGCATTTTGGAGGAGCACGACGACGGGGTGGGGCTGGTGACGGCGCTGGAGACGGGGTCGGGCGTGGCGGTGCTGCCGCAGAGCCTGCAGCTCACCACGGGATCGCGCCTGAAACTCATCCCCATCGTGCCGGCGCCGCCGCCGGTGGTGATCGGGGTGGCGTCGGTGCCGTCCCGCCTGACGACGGCCGCGGGCCGTTTCCTGCAGGTCGCGCGGGAGATCGCGGCCGGCGCGGCGAACGAGCTGAAAACGTAGGCCGCGGCGCGCGATAGGCGGCGCCTATACCGGAGAAAGGAACAAAGTATTTCTCCGCGCGCCGGAGACTTGGTTTAATCGCGGCGTGTTCCCCGACGTGCCCACCGCAGCCTCCCCGGCGTCGTCCGCGATGCTGCACCGGGCGGCGAGGTTTGAACCGAGACGGCGCGGCGGCGGCGACGGCGGGACGCGGCTTGCGCCGTCGCCGCGCGGCGCCACGCTGGATGTTTCCCCGTTTTCGCGCGGCGCGGCGACGCGCGTCCGCACCACGCCAACCCTCAGCCTCTAAACCCAACTCACTATGGAAAACCCGAATGGCAGCACCGGCGGCAAATGTCCGTTTCCCCATCTTCACGGCTCGATGCCGAAGCCCACGCACACCGTGGCCGGCGGCCGGTCCAACCGCGACTGGTGGCCGAATCAGCTCAACCTGAAGATGCTCCACCAGAACTCCGCGCTCTCCGATCCGATGGATCCGGATTTCGACTACGCGGCGGCGTTCAAATCCCTCGACCTCGCGGCGGTGAAGAAGGACCTCTACGCGTTGATGACCGATTCGCAGCCCTGGTGGCCGGCGGACTTCGGGCACTACGGCGGCTTCTTCATCCGCATGGCCTGGCACAGCGCGGGCACCTACCGCACGGGCGACGGCCGCGGCGGCGCGGGCGCCGGCCAGCAGCGGTTCGCGCCGCTCAACAGTTGGCCGGACAACGCCAACCTCGACAAGGCGCGCCGCCTCCTCTGGCCGATCAAACAGAAATACGGGAAGAAAATTTCCTGGGCCGACCTGATGATCCTCGCCGGCAATTGCGCGCTCGAATCGATGGGCTTCAAAACCTTCGGTTTCGGCGGCGGTCGCGCCGATGTCTGGGAGCCGGAGGAGCACGTGTATTGGGGCGCGGAACAGACCTGGCTCGCGACGAGCGACAAGCCGCTCAGCCGCTACTCGGGCGAGCGCCAGCTCGAGAACCCGCTCGCGGCGGTGCAGATGGGCCTGATCTACGTCAATCCCGAGGGACCGGACGGCAATCCCGACCCGCTCGCCGCGGCCAAGGACATCCGCGAGACGTTCGCGCGCATGGCCATGGACGACGAGGAGACGGTCGCGTTGATCGCGGGCGGCCACACCTTCGGCAAAACCCACGGCGCCGGCACGGCGGACCACGTCGGCAAGGAGCCGGAGGCCGCGGGCATCACCGAACTCGGCCTCGGCTGGTCGAGCTCCTACAAGAGCGGCAAGGGCGCCGACACCATCACGAGCGGCCTCGAGGTCACGTGGACCACGACGCCGACGAAGTGGAGCAACAACTTTTTCGAGAACCTGTTCGCCTACGACTGGGAGCTCGTGAAGAGCCCGGCCGGGGCGCACCAATGGGTGGCGAAAAACGCCGCGGCGATCATCCCCGACGCCTACGACCCGGCGAAAAAGCACCGCCCCGCGATGCTGACCACCGATCTCGCGCTGCGCGCCGACCCGGCCTACGAGAAGATCTCGCGTCGTTTCCTCGCCAACCCGGATCAGTTCGCGGACGCGTTTGCCCGCGCCTGGTTCAAGCTCACGCACCGCGACATGGGGCCGAAGGTCCGCTACCTCGGCGCCGAGGTGCCGGCCGAGGATCTGCTCTGGCAGGATCCGATTCCCGCGGTGAATCACCCGCTGGTGGACGCCGCCGATGTCGCCGCGCTGAAGGCCAGGATCCTCGCGTCGGGTCTCGCGATCCCGGAACTCGTGTTCACGGCCTGGGCCTCGGCCTCGACGTTCCGCGGCTCCGACAAACGCGGCGGCGCCAACGGCGCGCGCATCCGGCTCGCGCCGCAGAAGGATTGGGAGGCCAACCAGCCGGCGCGCCTCGCGAAAGTCCTGAAGACGCTCGAAGGCATCCAGCAGGCGTTCAACGCGTCCGCGGGCGGCGGCAAACAGGTGTCGCTGGCCGACCTCATCGTGCTGGCCGGCGGCGCCGCGATCGAAGCGGCGGCAAAAAAGGCGGGCCACGACATCACGGTGCCCTTCGCGCCCGGCCGCATGGACGCGACCGCCGCGCAGACCGACGCCGCGTCGTTTGCCGCGCTCGAGCCGGTGGCGGACGGTTTCCGCAACTACCTCAAGACGCGGTTTGCGACGCCGGCCGAGCAACTGCTCGTCGACAAGGCGCAGCTCCTCGGGCTCACCGCGCCGGAGATGACGGTGCTCGTCGGCGGCCTGCGCGTGCTCAACGCCAACCACGGCAAGTCGCAGCACGGCGTGTTCACCGCGCGGCCGGAGACGCTGACGAACGACTTCTTCGTGAACCTGCTCGACCTGGCGAACGTCGCGCAGGCGACCTCGCCGAGCGAGGAGCTGTTCGAGATCCGCGACCGCGCCACCGGCGACGTGAAGTGGACGGCCACGCGCGTCGACCTCGTGTTCGCTTCGAACTCGCAGCTGCGGGCGCTGGCCGAGGTTTATGCCGAGAGCGACGCGGGCGCGAAGTTCGTGCGCGATTTCGTCGCGGCGTGGACGAAGGTCATGAACGCGGACCGCTTCGATCTCGCCTGAGCGCGCGGACCGCGGCCGCGCCGCCGCGGCCATTTCTCCCCCGAACACGAAACCGGGCCCGACGGGGCCCGGTTTTTTTGCGCCGGTGCGGCGCGACGCCCCCCGCGGCGGGTCGCGGCGCTACTCGTCGCGCAGGGCGACGAGCGGGTCGATGTTCGCGGCGCGGCGGGCGGGCAGGTAGCTGGCCAACAACGCGACGGCGACCAGCACCGCGCTCACGGCGGCGTAGACGGTGGGCTCGGTGGGCGTCACGCCGAAGAGCAGGCTGGTCATGGAGCGGCTGACGAAAAAGGCGCCGATGAGGCCGAGCGCGATGCCGATGCCCGATTTCCACAGGCCCTGCCGCAGGACCATGCCGACGATCTGGCCGCGCGAGGCGCCGATCGCGCCGCGGATGCCGATTTCGCGGGTGCGTTGCGAGACATCGTAGGCGAGCACGCCGTAGATGCCGAGCGACGAGAGGAAGAGCGCGAGGCCGGCGAAGGCGGCGAGCAGCAGCATGACGGCGCGTCGGTTGTCGAAGGAGGAGCCGACGGCCTGCGCGAGCGTGCCGGCGTCGTAGACGAAGAGCGTGGGATCGAGCGCGCGGAGCTTGGCGCGCAGGGTCGGCACCAGTTCCTCGGCCGGCCGGGTGGTGCGCAGGAAGAGGGTAGCGCCGCCGGGCCGGGCGCCCTGTTGCACGACCTGGTAGATGAACGGATTGCCGCTCTTCTCCTCGACGCCGTTGTGCGGGATGTCGCGGACCACGCCGATGATGGTCGGCCAGTCCTCGGATTTCTCCGGCCGCGGGCCGAAGGCGAATCGGCCGCCGAGGGCGGAGCGATTCGGGAAGAATCTTTTGGCGAAGCTCTGGTCGACGACGAAGACCCGGCGCTTGGGGTCGCGGTCGGCCTCCTCGAAGAAACGGCCCTCGACCAAGGTCAGGCCCAGGGTCTCGGCGTAGCCGGGGGTGACCTGGATGCGGTAGGCGCCGGGTTGCGGCGAGCCGGGCGGCAAGGTGTCCTCCTCGAGCGTGAAGGCGTTGATCGGCAGGCCGCCTTGGAAGGGCGTCGAGCCGGACAGGGCGGTGGAGGTGACGCCGGGGATCTCCTGCAGCGTCGCCGAGAGCCGCTCGAAGAACTTGGTCGCCGCCTCGGCGCTGGCACGGTGGGCGGCGGGGATCACGATCCGGGCCGTGACGACGCCCTGGGGACTGAACCCGGGATTCACGGCGATGGCCTTGGCGAAGCTCTGGATAAGAAGTCCGGCGCCGGTCAGAAGCATGAGCGCGACGGCGACCTGCACGATGACGAGCAGGCTGCTGAGGCTGCGGACGCCGCGGCCCGAGGAGGCGCCGCGCGAGCTGCTCTGGATGATCTCGGCGAGATTGGTGCGGAGGATGTGGATGACGGGGATGAGGCCGGTCAGCACGCCGATCACGACCGTCAGCCCGACGGCGAAGCCCAGCACGCGGAGGTCGAGCGTCGCGGGCAGCGCCTGCGGCAGCATCTTCGCCAGGTAGAAATTGCTGGTGCGGAGGGCGGCCCAGGCGAGGGCGAGGCCGAGCACGGCGCCGAGCGAGGTGAGCAGGAGGCTTTCGAGAATCAGCTGGCGCGCGATGGTGCCGCGGCCGGCGCCGAGGGCGGAGCGGATGGCGAGCTCGGACTGCCGGGCGTTGGCGCGCACGAGCAGGAGGTTGGCGACGTTGACGCAGCCGATGAGCAACACGAAGGCGACGCCGCCCTGAAGCAGCAGCAAGGTCGAGCGCACCGGTTGGACGCGCTGCTCCTGCACGCCGCCGACGTTCATGGTCATGCCGGAGCGGTCGACGAACCCTTTGACCTGCGGCGGCGAGGCGTCGACGTAGCGTTGCTCGAGGGTCTTGGCCTCCGCGTCGGCCTGGCCGGCGGACGCGCCGGGCTTGAGCCGGCCGAACAGCTGGAGGCCGACGCCGTAGCGCGCCTGGGGATTCTCCTGCGCCGGCTGCCACGACAGCGGCAGGACGTATTTCACGCGGGCATCCCACGCCTCGAAGACGCGCGGGGCGACGCCGATGACCTTGTAGGATTCGCCGGCGATGCGGAGCGTCTTGCCGATGACGCCGGGATCCTCGGCAAACTGGGTCTGCCAGAACGACTGGGTGAGGACGACGACCTTGTCCGCGCCGGGCCGGTTTTGCTCCTTGGTGAAGAATTCGCCGAGCAGCGGTTGCAGCCGGAGGATCGGGAAAAGCTCGGCCGTCGCGCTGGCCATCGCCAGGCGGAGGGGAGCCTCGTCCTCGCCGAACATCTGCTGGGAGAACGACCACAGGGCGAGCGCCTCGTAGGCCGAGGCGTTCTTCGAGTAATCGAGGTAGATGGGGACGTTGGCCGGCATCTTGTGGAGACCGGCCTTGGCGGCGGAGCTGTAGAGTTCGACGATGCGTTCGGGCTCGTGGAACGGCAGCGGCTTCAGCAGCAGCGAATAGACGGTCGAGAAGATCGCCGTGGTGGCGCCGATGCAGAGCGCGAGGGTGAGCAGGGTCGTGGCGGTGAGGCCCTTGCCCTTCCAAAGGAGGCGAAACGCGTGGCGCAGGTCGCCGGCCATGCCGGTCAGGAGCCCGCCCGAGCCGGGCGAGGAGGCGGAAGTGGAAGCCATGGCCGGGGGTAACCCGGAAGCGCTGAGGAAAGTTACGTATTATTTCGTGGTGCGGCGGAAATTCTACCGCGGGGGCGGCGGGTTGGCCAGGCAGGCGCGACTCCGGAAGCGCGTCCGTGGAGCCGGAACCCCGGGGTCGACGCGGAGCGCGCAGGTGGCCCGGCGTGGCGCGCACGCCTCGGCGGCGCGGCGGGCGGGTCGAGCGGTGCCAAGCCGGGCGGGGGCGGTCCGAACTAATGGGAAGGGCGGGGCGGACAGAATTTGCGCTGTTAGCCCCGCGCGCGGTGGAAAAACGGTTTGCGGCGCCGGGAGCGCGGGCTCAACGTCGCCCTTCCTTCCCCGGCGATCGCCGCCGCGGAACAACTCAACCCTCCACATCTCCCTCCCATGCCCATCGCTGTTGGCTCGAAAGCGCCCGATTTCACCCTCAAGTCCAAGACCGCCGACGGTTTGAAAGACATCAAGCTGAGCGACAATTTCGGCAAGAAGCAGACCGTGCTGCTCTTCTTCCCCCTCGCTTACACCGGCGTCTGCACGCAGGAAATGTGCGACCAGACCTCGGGCCTCGGCGACTACGAGAAGCTCGGCGCCGACGTGATCGCGATCAGCGTCGACAGTCCCTTCACCCAGGAAGCCTGGGCCAAGACCAACAAGATCGGCGTCACGCTCGCCAGCGACCTCAACAAGGAAACCACCAAGGCCTACGGCGTGCTCTTCCCCATGCTCGCCGGCATCGGCGACACGTCGGCCCGCGCCGCGTTCGTGGTCGGCAAGGACGGCGTCGTGAAATACGCCGAACAGACCGCCACGCCGAAGGACCTGCCGAACTTCGCCGCGGTCAAGGCCGCGCTCGCCTCGTAATCTTTCCGCCGTCCGGGCGGTCCGCCCCGCGGGC